>Ga0214917_10002253_pt1 | contig 23793 bp, 18 predicted proteins | sample LL_1208_BB_MetaG_FD_177983 | JGI IMG/M metagenome (GOLD analysis project Ga0214917, IMG submission 177983) | Freshwater microbial communities from Lake Lanier, Atlanta, Georgia, United States - LL_1208_BB | ecosystem: Environmental > Aquatic > Freshwater > Lake | place: USA: Georgia | collected...
TGTGGTCGCGCGCCAAGGAAATTTTGCCGGGATAGCCCAAGTGATTGCGGAGTCAGGAATTTCCGGTTTGGATGGTTTATTGGCAGATCTTGGGGTTTCCAGCATGCAGATCGATGACCCCGAAAGAGGGTTCTCCTACCGTCGTGAAGGCCCGTTGGATATGAGAATGGACAAATCTCGTGGTGAAACGGCCAAGGACATCCTCGCTCGAATAAGTGAAGATGAATTGTCCGAAGCCTTGCGGGAGCTTTCGGACGAACCTAGGGCCAAGCATTTATCACGCGCACTCGTCCAGCAAAGGGAAATAACACCCTTCGAAACAACGACTCAACTAGCAAATTTTTGCGAAAAAGCCATTGGAAATACAAAAAATGAATGGCAATTACGCCAGGGGAATCGTTGGGTGACCCATCCAGCGGCACGGCTTTTCCAAACATTGCGACTATTGGTCAACCGCGAAATTGCCAACCTCAAGCATTTGCTGAGATTGCTGCCAACCACTCTCAACCCAGGGGGCAAGGCTTGTCTCATCAGCTTTCATTCGGGCGAGGACAGGTTGATAAAGCAGGCGTTTAAGGAAGGCCTCCGCCTTGGCCAGTATGACATGATTTCGGAAGAACCAATGTGCCCGACCGATTATGAAAAAAAAGGCAACCCTCGCAGCAGGTCCGCGAAGCTACGCTGGGCCAGAAAATCACTTCTATCAGTGAGCACAAACACATGAATTTTCTTTTTCCCATGCCTGTTGCCATTCTTCTGGCCATTCAACCCGTTTTGACTCAGGAAACCAAAACCCCGCCCGACTCTTGGCCCTTGTTGTTGAAAGAATCATTGGCTGAAACCAGTCGGCAAATCACATTGAAAAATCAAGAACATGCCTGTTTTTTTCCAGTGAGAAAAACCAGGGCGATTGCAGAACAGGAACAAATCAACAACGGCTTGCTTCCCGATTCTCTCGAAGTTGGCACTTTGATCGGCTGCATGGTTTTGGACCAGAATTCCAACGATTTCCGAGGGCAAACCATCCCTCCCGGTTCTTACTCACTTCACTTTGGATTGCAGCCAGTTAGCGATGATCATGCTGAAACATCCCCGACCCGGAATTTCGCCATCTTTTTGCCTATCGAATCCAAGGTGTTCGATCCCAAGCCCAGTCAGGAAAAACTTTTCAAACAATCAGCCCAAATTACGGGCAAACATCCCGTGGTGATGCCAATTTTGCCAGGAATCCCGACAAAAGCCCAAAGAATTGCACGAATTCAAGGGGAAATATGGGCTTTAGAGTTTACTGTTCAAGCGGAAACACCTGCCGGAATGGCTGAGTTACCCCTCAGGCTTGCAATCGCAGGCAAATCCCCGATTGCCAAATAACGTTATGGCTGGAGTTCGATGGTTCCACCACCCGTGAAAACCAATCGTTCCGCTAAACGGTTCACTGCGTTTTGGAATTCCGGCGAGACAAAAGACCAAGTCACCAATCGGTAACCGAAAGGCTCTGAAACAACAGTCACCATCTCTCCTGACAAAGCTAGTCTTACTTCATGAAATTCTGATGGTACAGCCTCGTCAGGAAACGCTGGCAAACCGTCCACCAGTCTCAACTTCCAGCCATCATCGATCGACGCCAATACTTCCGACAACTGAGGTTTAACCTGAAGGTGAACTTCCCAAGATTGTCCCACGGAATTTAATCTCCGCAAAAATGGTTCATGTCTTCCAGCCATGGGCCAATTTATCATGAACATGGGTACTGATGCTTCACCTGGAGTTTTCCTGCCATGGTGTCATGGTTGATTCTGGCGGGGTTGGTCAGCGGACAAGCACCTTCGGCGGACCAGGGATACAAGGCCCTCACCTCAAAGGCTTATGTGCCGGGTCAATTCCCCCGACCGGTGGTGGATGAAGCCTGGAAACGCTGGGGCTACGCGCAAAAACCTGCCAATTATTGGCTTGAATTCCGCGAACGATACGGGTTGGCGGAGGCCCCTTTCCCCAACAACGACCTTCCCATGGGATTGCGCTCCTCCCCCATGCCGCTTGGGGGAGCCGGTGTTTGCCTCGATTGCCTGACATGCCATGGCGGAAGCCTCTTGGGGCAATCGATCATCGGACTTGGAAACACGGCATTGGACCTTCAAGCCATATTTGAGGAACTTTCCGGGCAATTTGTGGAGCGTGTCAAGACTCCGTACACCATGTGCAACGCTCGAGGAACAAATGAGGCTGGAGCCACCTCAGTTTTTCTTGGCGGTTTCCGGGATAAGGACCTGAATATTTCCCTGCCGTGGCGCAATTTCGGGCTCGATGATTGCATGTGCGAGGATGTGCCGGCCTGGTGGTTGCTTAAACGAAAAAAATGGATGTACGCCACCGGTGAAGCTGATAGCCGTTCCGTTAGGAGCATCATGCAATTCATGATGCACCCATTGAATGGTGCGGGAAAATTCATCGGCGAAGAAAAAACCTTTGCAGATATCCGTGCGTTTATCAATTCGATTAAACCGCCACCATTCCCCCGTCCAATTGATCAAAATAAGGCAGCCAATGGCAAGCTAATTTATGCAAAAAATTGTTCTGAATGCCATGGAGGCCGAGGCGAAAACGAACCCTATCCGGGCAAGGTCATTCCATTGGAAATCATCGGCACGGATTCAACACGCCACGCGGGTGTGCCAAAAGCTTTCGGGGATTTTTACAACTCAAGCTGGTTCAGCAGGGAAATTCCCCCCGGTGGTAGCGCCCAACTGAAAGCCAGGCGAACAGCCGGTTACCAGGCCCCACCATTGGATGGAATCTGGGCAACAGCACCTTACTTGCACAACGGGTCCATGCCCACGCTTTGGCACCTGCTCCGGTCAAATCAAAGGCCCAAGGTTTTCACTAGGTCGTTCCAGACGGACTCCGATGCCTACGACTGGGAAAAAATTGGCTGGAAAACCAGGGAAATTGATCCGGCCACGGTCAGGGCAGCCAAACCAATCGACCAACGCAAGGTTTACGACACAACTCTGAAGGGTCGAGGTAACGGCGGGCATCTGTTTGGAGACCACCTTTCTGATTCCGAGGTGATTGAGGTTATTGAGTATCTGAAAACATTCTGATTTTTCAAGAAAATACGCTGTAATCGATGTCAGGAAAAAGGTTATTCCTCGACTCCAATTCCGAGAGCCATGCTGGATCAACCGCCCCAGTCAAAACCTGTCTTTCTAATTCCAAAAAACCCAATAAGTGATCACGGACCCGGCTAACAGCGTATTCGGCATGGGAACCAGTTGTCATGCAAAATGCCCAATCACTGGATTGAGCAAGCATGACCTCCCTGGCCGCTTGATTCAGTGCTCGTCGGATCAAGGCTGGAGGATGCTCGTGGTTTACAGCCATTTCCTCCATTCTCGTGGCCATTTCCTGAAGGTGCGGATAGATCCAATCATTATTTCCATTAAGCCAGAATGTGCTGTAGCCCCCCTCACCCCATGATGAAAAGGCCGGGGAAGCCATTTGGGCGACACCCTCAGAACTGACATGCCGCATGGGTGTGGTCAATGCCACACCACGCCCCCGCTTGGCCGACTGTCGAAAAACCTCATCAAGCCAAATTGGCCCCTCGTACCACCAATGCCCGAAAAGTTCGGCATCGTATGGCGCCACCAACAACGGGACTTTCCCGTCCATTGCGCCAGCAATCCATTCAACCTGCTTTTCCCGATTGAATAGAAAATTGCCCGCATGCTCGGCCGCTCTCATCCTCGCCATGCCAGGGTCGTAAGGCAGCTTCGTGTCTCCGGCGCCAGTGATCCGGTAGTACTTGACACCAACGGCACCCCGTTCGCCGAACGGATTGAGGTAAGGCCGCACATATTCGTAATCCAGATCGAAACCGACATCCCGGTAAAAATCGCGATACCACGGATCTCCAGGGTATCCCTCCACCTTGCTCCAAACCTGTCGGCTCGATTCCTGGTCGCGACCAAAAGCCAAGACCCCCGTTTCCGGAGATTTGATTGGCGCAAATGCCCCGTAGCGGGGACGGGGTTCCGCTAGCAGTACCCCGTGGGTGTCCGTGAAGAAATATTCGACCCCGCAGTCATTGAGGATTTGATCCACTCCGGGGACAAAACCGCACTCGGGCAACCACATGCCCCGGGGCCGAGCCCCGAAATGCCTCTCGAATTCCCTGCAGCCGATTTCCACTTGGGCTTTTTGGGACTTGGGATTCGGAGCCATCAGGGGCAAGTAGGCGTGGGTTGCAGCGCACCCTATAAGTTCAAGGCGGCCGGTTGTAGCTAGGCGCCGCAATGCTGTGGTCGGGTTTCTTCCAAGTTGTTCATACAAGTTTTGGCACTGGGTGAACCTTTCCAGATACATCCGAGCAAGGTGGTGAAATTCGGGCTCCCACCGCGTTCGCTCCAATTCCTTGGTGGCGAACTCAACCAGCCTTTTCAGTCGAGCTTGATATCGGTCCTGAAGCAGGGGATCGGCAAACATACCGGCCAAGGTGGGCGTGACGGACATGGTTAACCGCCAATCAATGCCGTCCCTTTCCAGCCCCTCCAACATTTGGACCAATGGCAGGTATGTTTCCGTGAGCGCCTCGAACAACCAGTCTTCCTCAAGGAATTCGGGGTGTTCCGGGTGGCGCACAAAAGGCAGGTGTGCATGAAGCACAAACGCCAAATTACCCAAACGCATCGGCATGATCCCCACTGGCCAAGCGCCGCGAATCGATCTCCACAACACTTCCCGGGCCAACCTTCGCTGCATTCTGCTGCATCATTCGAGCCAAGTCACGCGGGCTTGCACATTCCGGCAATATCCCGCCATGTTCCCCGCCATAGAACCGCGCGGGGCTTGGCCAACCCGTCAATAACCTCTTCCCACCGGTCAATCCCTTTGGCGAAGGGAACCACCGCCAAATTGGCGATTTTCCCAATAGTTATCGACCCATGAAATTCATCCAATGCCAATGCCTTGGCCCCACCCGAAGTGGCACAGCGAAGGATTTCCAAGGGTGACAAGGATTCAGGCCCTGTCATGAGGTTGGCCACATGCTCTCCAAGATTCAGGTTCGGACTGCTGGCCCGGCCATCCGTTCCAAATCCAACATTCACGCCTGCCGACAGCAAACGATTCGCCGGAAATAGCGCCCTTCCGAATTGCCTGTGGGTTGCCGGGCAATGGATCACGCTTCTGCCTCTGTTCACGAATTCAACTGCCGGCAATACATTTGCGTGCACAATGGTGGCTTGGGGCAAAGCCTTCAACACAGACCCGAATGAATTCGCCAATTCCTTGGTTCCATCAAGGCCCAGGCGCGCCAGAAGTTCCGCTAACGGGCCCGAGCGATTGGCAAGAAATTCCAATTCCTCAGGCGTTTCGCCAAGGTGGATCTGAGCGCGCAGGCCTGAGACCCCCGCCCTTTGGATCAAATCGAATCGGGTGCTGTATGGCGCGTGCGGACTGACGCCTGGCAAAACCTTTTCACCGACATTTTTTGCTGAAATCCAATTTTTGAATTCCGACCAACTGGTTTCCGCTCTCCGACTATCAACCCCGATCAGCTCCCGGTATACCACCGCGTCGATCGGCGATTTTTCCAGTTCCAGCCTGGAATCGGCGATTGAATTGATATCCCCAACCAGTGTCGTGGCCGTCTCCAGGATTTCCCGGGTCCCCTTTTGGATGGCGGCGGCGGGGTCGGCACCGTCACGATTCCGGTGCCTGATCACACGCCCAATCCAATCCGCGAAACTGCCATTCATATCCAGCGGGCGTTCACAATCGGAAAGGTCCAAATGCGCGTGGGCGTTCACCAACCCTGGGACCACCGCGACATCACCCAAATCGATGTCCGCCTGCCCCGTTTTCCCAATGCCCGCAATACGATCCCCTTCGATCGTGATCACTGCTCCCGATAGTGGTTCCCCCTCGACGGGGATCACCATTCTTGCTTTCAGGCTCCAACGGCGCACGATTCCCCCACGGCCATGGGCACTTCAGTTCCCGGACGCCTCAACGGACGCACCGACTGGGCGGTCAAGGTGATGGCATCGTATTGGTTCTCCACGATGCCCGTGGCCAGCCAAGGCCCCAGATGCCAGTGGCGAACCGGTGGGCAAGTCCCTGGAAAAAGGCTGATATCCGCCTCGCCCGATCGATCCACCAGCGTCACGAACTGCATGGCTTTCCCATGGGTGGTATGAGTATCGCGGCCCGTGGCGAACAAACCGGCCACGCTGACCTTCCGGCCAACCAAACGCGGCAAATCCGCGGCCGAAGTCAAACTCGCCTCCGTGGGCAACCACGGGGAGAAGAGATCCAAAAGCGGCCGATCCACCGTGAATCCCAAAACGGCAAAAGCCTCCGCGGCACTCTCTAGCCACGATGCCGACGGGGGGTTCCAAGCCGGAGCAATATCCAGCGGAAACATCTCGCGGTCGCCGGGCCGATTCCCCAACCGCTGCTTCCATGCCATGTTGAGAAACATGGCGCGTCGTTCACCCTCAATTCCATCCAAGGCTCCAGCCCGCGCCAGCAGGCGAACTGTTTCCGGCCCGGGCGCCACTCGCCGCCGAAGGTCTTCAGCGCTTTGGTATCGGCCTTGCAGGCGGCGGTCAGCCAAAAGCCGACGAACGAATTCCGCGGGCAGGCCAGCCACGAATCCCAAACCCACGCGCAATCCCCCGGCCTCCACCGCAAACGACTCACCCGACCGATTGACGCATGGTGGAAGAATAGCCAAGCCTCCCCGGCGAGCGGCTTCCACATATACCCACGCTGGATAACAACCCCCGTTGTTGTTGAGCGCGCCGGCCCAAAACGCCGCGGGATGATGCGCCTTGAGCCAAGCGGAACGCCATGCGATTAATCCATAGCTGACAGCGTGGCTTTTGCAGAAGGAGTATTTGTTGAACTTGGCCAACTGCTTCCAAAGCTCCGCGGCCTCGCCCATGGACAATCCACTGCGCGACACAGCCGGAAGGAACAGGGCGCGCAATTCCTCCGCTTCCTGCGCCGTGCGATGCTTGGCAATGCGCTTGCGGAACCGGCTGGATTCCATGTCGCTCCAGCCGGTCAACGACTGAATCAGCCGCAACGCGTCATCCTCAAACACCATCATGCCGCCCGTTGCGGGCAAAACACGCCGCAGGGGTTCCGGAACCCCCTCAGCCGGTTCCTTGCCGCGCCTTTGTCGCACAAACCGTTCCTTGGCCCCGATTCCCGATGCGGCGGGGCGCACCAAGGCCAACGATTCCACGACATCGTCAACACCCCGCGGCCGCATCTGGGCAAGCAGGTGACGCATCGCCGGCGATTCAAGTTGCACCACGCCAAGCGTTTCGCCGCGCCGAACCAAGTCGAGGGTTGCGGGATCATCATCGGGAACCAGCGCGTGACTGAGGCCCTGCGCGCGCAGGATCTTGCCGGACTCATCCAACGCCCCGAGCGCCCGGTTCCCCAAAAGGTCGATCTTCACCAACCCCATGCGCTCAACCCCATCCTTGTCGAACTGGGTCATCAATCCGCCGGTATCCGACCATTCAAGAGGCGTATGCTCGTCCATGGATCCGGACGCCATCACGATGCCGCCGGGATGAAGTGAAAGGTGTCGCGGTTGCCCAAGCAAAAGGCGCGCATCCGCGACAAGCCTGGGCCAGCGCTGCGCCTCCAAGGGAAAGTTGACCGGGCGGGAGGGGAGATCCCCCGGCCTCTCGATCGCCTCGGCAACCTTCTCATCCATCCCGACGGGCAAGGCGGCAACCTGAGCCTCGGAAAGTCCGTGAAGTTTGCATGCCTCACGGAATGCTGACCTTCCCTGAAGGAACTGATACGAGCATATGCGGACACAACGGCGCGGGCCGTGGCGCCGGATGACCCAGTCGATCGCTTCGTCACGCACCTTCCAGTCGAAATCGAGGTCGATGTCGGGCAAATCGGGCCGGCCGGGATGAAGAAAACGGGCGAATGCCAAGTCGAACCTCAGCGGATCGACATCCGTGATGCCAACCAGGTAGCAAACCAGCGAATTGCCGGCACTACCCCTCAAGGCCAAGGTGTGGCCCATGCGCCGCGCGTGGCGGGCGATCGACCGCACAATCAAAAAATACCCATCCAATCCGGCATCGCCAATAATTCGCAGCTCCTGATCAAGCCGCCAACTCGCATCCGCGCTGCCAACCAGTCCGCGGGTCGCAAGGCCCCGCTCGCATGCGCGCCGAAGCACACAGGATTCAGGCGCTCCGAACGGCAAATGCGGTTTTGGCAAGACAAGGCGTCGGGGAACAATGTTGTGGTCGATGGCGTCCGCCAAATGCTCCAAGTTTTCAACCGCTTCAGGAATGTCGGCGAAGCGTGTCGCCAACCCGTTGGCACCCAGGATCGTGTTCGCAGGCCCCCAGCGGGTGGATTCCGTCTGGTCAAGCATCCGCCCGGTGGCGACAGCTTCAAGCAGCCGGTGCCTGTGCTGGTCTTGGCGGGTCAGCATCACTCCGCCGGAGCCGGCCACCACGGGCACGCGCAAGCGCTCCGCGGCCGAAAGCAAGCGGCATTCCTCACCCGCAGGGGTGCCGCGAGGTGCCGGACGGACCGCAAGCGCCCAAACACGGCCGGGCATCAAAGGGGCCAATCGCTCCAGCCCCGAAGCGCGGGAAACAAGGGCATGAATTCCGGCATGGCAATCCGCCACCAATTCATGAGGATCGGCAACGGGTTCTCCGGGAGCACGGCCTCCCAGGCGCATGCGGGTCAGCAAACGGCACAAGGTCGGCCACCCGGACGCCTCGGAGGCCAGAACCACCATGCGCTGATCCCCGCGTGCCAAGGTGGCCCCGATCACGGGCTGAACACCTTCGGCGGCAGCGGCATCGACAAACTCCAGCGCCCCATGAAGGCCGTTGGTGTCGGTCAGCGCCAGCACGCGAACCCCACGACGGCGAGCGGCGGCGACAAGCGCTGAAGGCGATGCCACCCCTTCCATCAATGACCACCAGCTGTGCGACTGCAAGCAAATAGCCATGCGGCGGTTCCCTGCGACGAGAAATAGTGTTCTTTTGTACACACAAACAATCGACACCCGCAAGGCGCACCTTCAATACAATGCGAGGCAATACAAGGAACCGGGGTGCGAACCATGCGCCATCACGACGCGATCATCATCGGGGGAGGCCACAATGGCCTTGTCACGGCCGCCTACCTCGCGCGCGCAGGCAAGCGGGTTCTGGTCCTTGAACGCCGCCACCTGGTTGGCGGTGCCTGCGTCACAGAAACCGATGTTTTTGACGGCTTCCGGGTGTCCACCGCGGCTTATGTGAACAGCCTGTTCCGCAAGGAGATTATTCGGGATCTGGAATTAACCAAGCACGGCTTCGCCATGCTTGAGCGCAGTCCATCATCATTCACCCCGTTGCCAGACAACAGGCACCTCTTCCTTGGCCCGGATTCCCAACAGAATCTGGCTGAAATATCAAAATTTTCCGCCAGGGACGCTGAAGCCTACCCCAAGTACGAGGCCATGCTCGAAAGGGTGGCCATGGCATTGGAACCAATGCTCACCAGCCGTCCGCCCAACCTGCTGCGCCCCAGCCTCTCCGACCTTTGGCGCGCTTGGAAACTGGCGGCGCCATTCCAGAAATTGGGCACCTCCGGCATGGCCGAGGCCGTGGAAATGCTCACCGGCCCGGCCCGGGTGATCCTCGACCGTTGGTTCGAATCGGAAGTCCTCAAGGGAACCTTGGCGACCGACGCCGTCATCGGCGCCATGGCAGCCCCAAGCATGCCTGGCACCGCTTATGTGCTGTTCCACCATGTCATGGGGGAGACAAATGGAAAGCGGGGCGTGTGGGGATATGTGAAAGGCGGCATGGGATGCCTGAGCGAGGCGATCGCCTCCGCGGCCAAGGCCCACGGGGCGGAAATCCGGGTGAACAGCCAAGTCAAATCCATCATGGTGAAAAACGGACGAGTGGCGGGGGTTGCCCTGGAAAACGGCACCGAGCATCTGGCACCGATTGTCATCAGCAATGCCGATCCGCATGTCACCTTCGAGAAACTGCTTGCACCCAAGGACCTGCCTGTCGATTTCCTTGCGGCCATCAGGCGCATCCGGTACGACAGCGCCTCGCTCAAAATGAATCTCGCGCTCTCCGAGCTTCCAGACTTCACGGCAATTCCGGGAACTGCACCAGGACCCCAGCACAGGGGAACCATTCATATTTGCCCAGATCAGGACACGATCGAGCGGGCCTACGACGACGCCAAATACGGCAGGCCTTCCGCGGAACCCATCCTTGAGTGCACCATCGCCTCGGTGGTTGACGACTCGCTGGCACCCAAGGGCCAGCATGTGATGTCGATGTTCATCCAATACGCCCCGTACAAGTTGGCTCAAGGTTCCTGGGACACCATGAAGGAACCGTTCGCGGACAGGTGCCTGGATCTCCTTTCCCGATATGCGCCCAACATCAAAAAAGCGGTCATTGGGCGCCAAGTACTCACGCCGGTTGACATGGAACGAATTTACGGCCTCACCGGCGGGAATATTTTCCACGGATCAATGCATTTGAACCAGTTGTTTCCCATGCGTCCCGCACCCGGCTGGGCAAGTTATCGCATGCCTGTCCGGGGGCTTTACCTTTGTGGTTCCGGCACCCATCCAGGTGGAGGGGTCATCGGCGCGGCCGGTTGGAACTCGGCGCGGGAAATCCTCGGCACCTGGTAAGAAATCTCCTTCACCACCCGGAGCGGAACATGTTGCCCCCAACAATCCTTTGCTTGCGCGGCGGACGCGTTATCGACCCGGCCTCCAAGACCGACCGCATCGCCGATTTATGGATCGAAGGCGAAAGGATTGTCGGCTTGGGAGATGCAAACGGCCGAACTCCCCACGAAGTGATCGACTGCTCCGGGAAGATTGTCTGCCCGGGTTTGATCGACATGCATGTTCACCTTCGCGAACCGGGCCGGGAGGAGGACGAGACCATAGCCACAGGCGTGGCCTCAGCCATCGCCGGTGGAGTCACCTCGGTTGCCTGCATGCCCAACACGGAGCCGGCCCTGGACAGCCAATCGGCCGCTGAATTCGTGATTCAACAAGCCCGCCGGGCAAGCTTGGCCAATGTGTTCCCGATCGGCGCGATCACCAAAAATCGCCAAGGAAATGAACTGTCCGAAATGGGGGGATTGGTTCAGGGAGGCGCTGTGGCCTTCACAGATGACGGGACGCCGGTCACCAGTTCGGAGGTCATGCGCCGGGCCATGGAGTATGCCCGTGGCCTGGGAAAAGCCATACTCAGCCATTCAGAGGACCTGGAACTGACCAAGGGTGGGGTCATGCACGAAGGCGCTGTTTCGGTCCGCCTCGGGCTCAAGGGGATGCCCTCGGCCGCGGAGGAGATCATGGTTTACCGGGAAATCGCCTTGGCCGAGGTCACTGGTGCCCATGTCCACATCCTGCATGTTTCCACGGCAGGGAGCGTGGAACTGATCCGGCAAGGCAAAAAGAGGGGAATCCGGGTCACGGGAGAAGCCTGCCCGCACCACCTGACACTGACGGACGAATGTCTCCGCACCTTCGATGCCAACTACAAGATGGCGCCGCCATTGCGAACCCAATCGGATGTGGATGCCCTCATCGCCGGTCTTAAGGATGGCACGCTGGAGGTCTTGGCCACCGACCACGCGCCCCACTCCTTGGAGAAGAAAACCCGCGAATTTGACCAAGCTCCCAATGGAATTATCGGCCTTGAGACATTCCTTCCAGTTTCAGTCAAGGCACTGCTGGAACCTGGTCACCTCGATTGGCCCGCGATGATAGGAATGATGACCATCGCGCCAGCACGCGTTCTTGGGATCGACAGGGGAACACTGGCACCAGGTGCCATCGCCGATGTCACGGTTATTGACCCCGATGTGGAGTGGACAATTGACCCGGCGAAATTTAAGTCAAAAAGCCGAAATTGTCCGTTCGGAGGTTGGAAGGTGCGGTCAAGGGCGGAAACCGTCATCGTGTCAGGCTCGGTCAAGCAGCGCTCAAGTCCATTGGCCTGAACGCTTGGCCTTGTCGGAAATGGTGAACCTCCCTACCAATCGTAAGACGGGTTTCGCGGGCTCGTAGCCCGGGAAGCAATAGGGAAGACGGTGAAAATCCGTCGCGGGGCCGCCGCTGTAACCGGGCCCAACCATTGATCAGTCGCCAATGCTTGGCGAGGCCACTGGGGTTTAATCCTCGGGAAGGCTGATGAATGGAAGTCGGAACTTAATTCCGACTAGCCCGGAAGCCAGAATACCTGCCCGTTCTATTTTTGTGGTTAACCGTCGCCCCGGACCCGGGTGGATGGGAATAGGAATCGCCCGTTAAATCCGGGATGAATTCCCCCATCTTCTTGTTCCTGCACGCGATGGAAGGCCTTCTCATGCCGCCCGGACTGGCGGAGAGGAGTTGGTATGTCGATTCGTTTGAAGGCGATTTCAAACCGCGCAGGTTTCACGCTCATTGAGTTGTTGGTTGTCATCGCGATTATCGCAGTTCTCATTGGTCTTCTGGTTCCCGCGGTGCAAAAAGTTCGGGAAGCCGCCAACCGAATGACATGCGCGAATAACCTGAAGCAGGTGACTTTGGCGGTACTCAACTACGAGGGGACTTTCCAAAAACTCCCCCCCAGTTTCACCACGCCAAATCCCTCAAATTGGCCATACAGCACCACTTACTGGTTCGGATTGGTGGACCCCAACAACAATCTCAATCCATCGACTGGAATACTTTCCCCTTATTTCGAGGGAAACACAAAAGTCCTGGCCTGCCCAAGCCTCCCTCAAAACTTACTGGCCAGCCAATACAGCGGCCTGACAGGCGGGTATGGATACAACCGCTGTCTGGGGACCACTTATTGGGTTTCCCCCAATTGGAACCTACCCAAGACCATCACCCGGCGGTTGGCGGATTTTGCTTCCACCTCAGGAACCTTTGTCTTTTCAGATTCCGCATTGATCAGCACTTATCCATCCCCCAATGCGCAGGAGTCCTACGCTTTGGCGTCACCTTACACAACCCTCGCTGGAACTCCGCAACCTACCACTCATTTCCGCCACGCCTCAAACCTGGCCAACGCGGCTTTTCTTGATGGCCACATCGAAACAAGGTCCGAGGTGGACTTCCCAGACCCAGCAGGTTGGCCAGCAGCCGCTTCTGTTTTGAGGAAAAAGCTATCCATCGGTTACCTGTCTGCCAGTAACATGCCCTATGACGGAATGAAAGGAACCTTGGAACCGTAGCAGGAAGCCTTGGCTTTATAAGCAAACGCTTCCAGAAATCAGGAAGCCCATGTCTGTCAGCGGATCGATGCGCTCTTTTCTCAGGTCGAAGATCCACAGGGCGACCGTGACCCAGGCAGAGCTCCATTATGAGGGCAGCCTCACAATCGATGCTGCCCTCATGCGGGAAGCGGACATCCTTCCTGGTGAGGAAGTGCGGGTATGGAATGTTACAAGAGGAACCCGATTTAGAACTTACGCCATCGCTGGCCAGGCTGATTCAGGTGTCATGTGCGTCAATGGCGCTGCGGCACACCTGGCAAGTTCAGGCGATCTCATCATAGTGGCCACATTTCATTGGCTTCCTTCCAACAGCTTGGAGAATTACCAGCCAAGGGTGATCTTTGTGGATGAGCGGAATCGTGCGGTGGAACAGAGACCGGAAGTCCCTGGCCCTTCGTGCTGAAATTTGCCTTCAGTCTTTGCAGTTGATTTCGATTCACATTCCAGCGTGCAATGCCTCATATTCTTCGATCCAACTCGAGGCTTGTCTTTTCACGCACATGTACCATTTCCCGAGAATCAGCGTGGTGGTACCGCTCTTCAATGAGCAGGAAAACCTGATTGAATTGCATAGGCGGCTTCGGGCCTCACTCGATCCACTGGAAATTGAAGCGGAACTGGTTTTTGTCAACGATGGCAGCACTGATAACACCGAACTAATGGTCCACATGCTGGCCCATTCCGATCCCAGGGTGGTTGGAATCCAACTCAGTCGCAACTTTGGCCACCAAGCCGCGGTTTCAGCCGGAATCGCTCATGCCAAGGGCGACGCGGTCATTGTCATGGATGGGGATCTTCAAGACCCGCCGGAAGTTTTGGGCCAATTCATCGAACGCTGGAAGCAGGGGGTCGAAGTTGTTTATGCCGTTAGAACAAAGCGCAAGGAAAACATTCTCAAAAGACTAGCCTACTCCTCGTTTTACCGGCTGCTCCAAAAGTTGAGTGACATTGAAATACCGCTCGACAGTGGAGATTTCGGCCTTATGGATCGAAAAGTCGTGAATGCTCTTCTGGCATTGCCTGAACGGCAACGATTCATCCGTGGATTGAGATCCTTTGTCGGCTTCCGCCAAGAAGGCCTGCTTTATGAAAGGGCCGGAAGGGAAGCTGGCAAACCCAAATACACATTCAAGGCCCTTGTCCGGCTTGCGATGGACGGCCTTATCAGTTTCAGCAGCGCCCCACTCAACCTGATCACCTACCTCGGTTTGGGAAGTTGCGCTGCCGCACTGATGCTGATCGGCTGGGTGCTGGGAAGAGCCATCATCGGACAGAAACCACCCGAGGGATGGGCAAGCACCATGGTCGTCGTTTTATTCTTCGGGTCAGTCCAGTTGCTATCCTTGGGGATCATTGGCGAGTATCTCAGGCGTATCTTCCTGGAAGTGAAGGGCCGACCGACTTTCCTTGTGCGGGAAATCGTCCGACTTGATTCCACGGAATGTCCGCAAGTTACACCAAGACATGATTTCGTTCGCATGAAGACCAGAACTGCAAATTAGTCTTGCGAAACCGTCTCAGTCCATTTCGGGTGTCAACCCGAGCACGATGTCGAATCTGGCCACCAACTCCCCCACCTTGGACCCTGTTAAGGGATCAAAACCAACAGTTACCGCCGCCGATTGTTTGGGGTCGCGAATGGATCGATAAATACCATCCCGCGCGTTGCGCTCCTCACCCTTGATGTAACACTGGGTTGTGAGCAAGGTCTTGTCGCCTTTCCGCACCTTCACATGGATGTGGGGAGTCCGGCCCGGGTAAGGTACGGGCTTGATAGTCCTGAAGTAATACTCTCCAGACAACCCGGTCAAAAACCTGCCGTAGCCTTGAAAATTCCCATCCCGCTTATCCTTGTTATTCGTTCCCGAATGAAGATAGGCGCCGTTGTTGTCCACCTGCCAGATTTCAACAACAGCATTCCTCACGGGATTTCCCTTGGAATCCATCACCTTTCCGTGCATGTGGGTGATGGTTCCCACGGCAGGAGTGATTGAATTGTTGATGATGATCAGGTCATTGTCAGTGTCGAGTGGTAATTTATTCGGATAAAACGGACCTTCCGTTTGCGCAGGAGTGCGGGTTAATTCCTCGGCAAACCAACCGTATGACCTCAAGCTCCAACCTGCCGCCACCAAAAGGCTTCCCCCTTGAATCCATCTGCGACGGTCGAACATGCCTAGACTCCTATTCTTTAAATAAATGCTCATTGATTATGTTAAAAAAGCAATGAAAACATGATGATTATCCCTAACCCCTTTGAATCAAAATTCCTGTTCATCGAGATTGATTCTTCCCAACTTGATGGGGACCGTTACCGCCAGGAAAACAAGAACCAAACCAAAAATCACACCGGGGAAAACAACGATCCACCCCCACCACGGAAAATGGTTATTGGTAATCCCTGCAATCAAATGCCAAGGCAATGTCATCAATCCAACAATAGCCAGCAGATAGGCCAATCCGATAATGAGGGACAAGGTCCCGCCATAGCCTACGGCAATCTTGGAGGGATCCTTTTCACGGAAATTGGGCCAAACAGCACCCAAACCGGCCGACAATGCGCTCAATCCTAGTGAAAGACCAATGGCAGCAATTTGGTGCAGCAGGACCAATTCCGGCGGCATCCGAAGGGACACATCGCTGTAAAGGAGAAGAGGCAAGGAAAAAAGAAGGCAGATCATCAAGGAGAACGCCATTTTACCGCGCAACCACGCCCATCTGGGCAATGGCGTCAGCCCTAGTAACCAAACCCGTTTTCCCTCGAGGCTTATCAAAGGAAAAATGAAACGCCCGCACGATGCGCACAGGAGCATTCCCACCACCATCAGGTTCATCAGGCTCAATCCGTTCCGAAAGACCCAACCAATGTCTCCTGGAAACATTCGCCTCAGCGAGGAAAAATAAAACCCAAGCAAAACCAAAAAAACCAGCATTTGGCCCCATTGCCGGGGATCACGACGGAAGGTCCTGAAGTCTTTCAGCAATAGGGCGCGTTCGGCTTCACCGATTCCCGGCACAATGCCGGGCAAGCGGTCCAACCATGCGAATCGCTGCCGAAACGCCTTCCGGCCTCGTTGGGAAAGCCTGTCCAAGCCGATGCGATACCATTTCCGCGCAAACCAGGCAGAAAGGCAAAAAACAGCGGTTCCTGCGCTCGCCAACATGGCCAAGTGACGAAAAGCAGGTTCCAAATCACCACGGGCCGCATGCCTCAATCCCCGTCCCATCCAATGACTTGGCAACAATGTCGACGATGCGAAACGGACATGCCCAAGCACTTCATTCAACGCCTCATCGTCCGAGGCCGTCGCTCCGGGTCTCAGCCTGTACAAACCGGCTCCAAGCCAAACCAGACCACCAATCACAACCAACAAGATCAAAGCCGCGAGGGCTTCCTTCCGGCGGTTGGGCATCCAGCGAACCAAGCCAAGGCAGATAATCCCCCCGAGACTCGCGGGAGCCAACGGAAAAAAAAGAAAATAGAACGGCAATAATAGATAATATAGGCAACTGCCTCGGACCGAAATTCCATAGGCAAGCAACAATGGCAACGCCAGAAGGACAAAGGCTGCACTTGAAACCGCCAAAGATCCGATGAACTGGTGCGCATACACCCGGTCGTCAGGAACTGGTTTGCTAAGGAGAAATGCCGCTTCCTGCGAATCATACAGCGAACCGTAAAGAACCAACCCCCCTGAAAAAACAAGGAGTCCCGAAAGGGCGAAAAAGAACATGTCGAGCAAAAGACCGACAATGTCACCGCCCAGCGGCAGTTTCTGACGACCAAGAAAATGGAAACCCGCCAATGCCACTACAAACGCAAAAATGGCAACAAAACCGCATGATATGGCTATGCTTGCAATCTTGATCCAACCTTCACCGCGCAATTCCGCAAACTGGTGACGAACTTGGCGAAGACGAAGCGCCACGAATGCCCACAGGCCGGGATCTTTCAGATGATCGGCACTCATCCCTCCCCCACCTCATCACCTTCCTGTGTCAGCTTGAGGAATACCTCCTCCAAGGGACCGGCATGGGAAGCCTGTGACCTCAGTTCCTCGATCGAACCGCAACCAATCAAACGCCCTCCGCTGATGATGCCGATCCGGTCGGCAAGTTCCTGAACCACATCCAAGGAATGCGAGGACAAGAAAACTGTGGTTCCTCCCCGTACCAATTCGCGCAACAAGTCCTTCAGTTGCCTGACGCTCCTTGGATCGAGCCCCACTGTTGGTTCATCCACCACCAACACCTTGGGTTCATGAAGGAGCGCCGCTGCAAAAACGGTTCGCTGACGCATCCCATGGCTGTAGCGCATGGTGATTTGGTCCCGAAATTTTTCTAGTTCAAACTGCCTCGTAACCGTGGCAATCCTTTCGCTGGTTTTCTCAGCAGACAGCCCATGCAATTGGGCAACCAATTCCAAAAATTCCAAGCCGGTGAGATGCTCGTACAAAAATGGAAGATCGGGAACATAGCTGAGATTGGCGCGCGCCGCCTGTCCCTCAGTCTCCAAGTCATGCCCACAAACTCGAATTGAGCCCGATGTTGGCCTGAGCAATCCGCAAAGCATTTTTATGGTGGTGGTTTTACCGGCCCCGTTAGGCCCCAGAAACGCGAACAACTCGCCCTCCCGCAAGTCAAGGGAAAGGTCTCTCACGGCCCATTGCTCGCCATACCTGCGGGAAACCTCATGCAACCGAACCCGCGGATCAACAGCCACCTGGCTCATGGCGTTTCCTCGATGACAAACTCCCAGGTTTCATCCCTGCCCAACAACAAGCGCTGAGCGACCACTTTCCCGGTTCTGGGAAGCACCCAGACGGAAATGGCCAGATCACCAGTGGCGGCGTCAATTCTGTGGCAGGAGGGTTGCTTGACTGTTCGGGGCGGAGTTTCCAACTCTCGCGCCACCTCGCAAACAATGGTTGTTCCGCTTAGTTCGCCTTGGTTTCCTCGAAGGACATCACCCACGGGGTCAACCAATGTTGAAATCCATTTTTGGCCGAAATAAAGATCCGGCCATCTCCAAGATGGCACAAAAGGGCAAATCACTGGCCTTCCAGGAACAACCTTCCAAGGGACAGATCTCACCGGAAGACTCCCTGAGAGTCCGGCCAATCCCTTGGTTTCGAATGACTGCTCGGCCTGAACGGTCCGCCCAACTCTGGTGAGCGAAAATCGATGGACTGCAAGACCTTGATCGATCTCCCCCTCCGATGACAGCAGGGTTCCCGCCCTCTCAAGCGTCAGACTGGCACTCAACTTCACCAATCTTCCCGGCAGAGTCTTTTTTCCCCCGGAAGCCAGGTCAAATTGCAATGCAAAGCTGTCCTGGTCAGGCATGAACTCGAGGGAGAGTTTCCCGGTCAGTATTTTTTCACCGTTAAACCATGCTGAAAACAGGGATGGCGCTGAACCAGCCGTGGTCTCGTCGCTCAGGGCGATTCCGGTGGCAGGCGGGTCACCGGCAAACCAGTGGGGCGTCTCAACAATCGTCACATGCCAGACGGCTGACACCAGCCACAAGATAAGCAAAAGGAGGAAAACCGCTCGGCTTGGCATGTTGCTAGTATAAGAAATTGTCCGACCGGGATCGGATCAGGAGCCCTGTGAATGACACGCGCGCTGACAGTGGGAGTTCCCAAGGAACAAAAAACACACGAATACCGGGTAGGCCTTCTTCCCGTGGGAGTTGAGGAACTGGCCAGGTTGGGCCACAGGGTTCTTATTGAAGCTGGCGCCGGACAAGGAAGTGGTATCGCTGACGAAGAATACGCCAAGCACGGGGCCGAAATCGTCGCCACAGCTCCGGAAGTTTGGAATCAGTCGGATTTTATCATCAAGGTCAAGGAACCCGAGGAGTCGGAATGGCCCCTCATGCGCACCGACCAAGTGATTCTAACCTTTTTCCATTTTGCCGCCGATGAACGACTCACCAAAGCCGTGATGGCTTCGGGAGCGACTGCCATTGCTTACGAAACTATCCGCGACAGCAAGGGTGGCCTTCCCCTCCTGACTCCAATGAGCGAGGTGGCCGGCCGAATGAGCATTCAGGAAGGTGCCAAATATTTGGAACGGCCATTTGAAGGCAGGGGAATCTTGCTGGGAGGAGTCCCGGGAGTTCTGCCCGCCCATGTTGTGATTCTCGGAGGCGGTGTGGTTGGTGCGAATGCCGCCAAGGTTGCGGCGGGCCTTGGGGCGAATGTGACAATATTGGATGTGAACCTCGACCGCCTTCGTTATCTCGACGATGTGATGCCTCGAAATGTCACGACGCTGTTCTCAGATCGGCACAACATACTTGACAGTCTCAAGCACGCCGACCTGGTGATTGGCGCCGTGCTCATACCAGGGGCCAAGGCACCCCGGTTGGTCAAAAGGGAAGATCTAAAGTCCATGCGCCCAAGGGCGGTAATCATCGATGTCGCGATTGATCAAGGCGGATGCATAGAAACTTCCCACCCAACCACTCACCATGCTCCGACATTCATTGTTGACGACATCGTCCATTACTGTGTCACCAACATGCCCGGGGCCGTGGGCAGAACGAGCACCCACGCTCTCACCAATGTCACTCTCCCCTATATCCTCCAAATTGCCAATAAGGGCCTAGACCTTGCGGTGATTGACCAACCCGGCTTGAGGCAGGGTATCAACATCCGGGGAGGCAGGGTTCTCAACAGGGCGGTAGCGGAAACATTCGGGCTAACCAACAACGGATGAAACCGTCGCCCCTTTATTTCCTCCGGGCATTCCCTATGCTGGCGAAAAGTAATCAGGGTTCCATTAGGAAGTCTCCACCATGAGCAATGTTCGATATCAAGTTCCCGCTGGCGATCGCATCACTATCAAGGACGGCATCCTGACCGTCCCTGATAATCCGGTTATCCCTTTTATCGAGGGTGACGGAACAGGTGCCGACATCTGGCGCGCATCTGTCCGGGTTTTGGATGCGGCCGTGGCAAAGGCTTATGGCGGAAAACGAAAAATTTCCTGGTTGGAGGTGTATGCCGGTGAAAAATCATTCACCCAATTCAACACTTGGCTGCCTGATGCAACTGTTGATGCTTTCCGCGACTTCCTCGTCGGCATCAAGGGACCTCTGACCACACCAGTGGGCGGGGGCATCCGATCGCTGAATGTGGCTCTTCGACAACTGCTCGACCTTTATGTCTGCCTGCGTCCGGTTCGCTGGTTCAAGGGGGTGCCTTCCCCGGTCAAGCACCCCGAAAAGGTTGACATGGTGATATTCCGGGAAAACACCGAGGACATCTACGCGGGCATTGAGTTCGAGGAAGGTTCCGAGGCAAACCAAAAGTTCCTAAAGTTGTTTCAGGAAAATTTCCCGAAGGAATTTGGCAAGATCAGGTTCCCTTCAACTTGCGGCATTGGCATCAAGCCAGTTTCACGAGAAGGAACCGAGCGCTTGATTCGCTCTTCGCTTGAATACGCCTTGTCGAACAAGCGCAAAAGCGTGACATTCGTGCACAAAGGCAACATTATGAAGTTCACCGAAGGAGCCTTCCGGACATGGGGATATGCCCTTGCCGAAAGGGAATTCGGTTCCAAGGTCTACACTTGGGAACAATGGGAACGCACTAAGAAGGAAAAGGGTGAGGCGGCGGCTAATCAGGAACAAAAGGATGCTTTGGCTTCCGGTAAAATCCTGGTCAAGGATGCCATCGCCGACATCACTCTTCAGCAGGTTTTGACGCGACCCGATGAGTTCGATGTGATCGCCACCCTTAACCTTAATGGCGATTATCTATCAGACGCCTTGGCTGCCCAGGTGGGTGGAATCGGAATCGCTCCCGGTGGCAACATCAATTATGTCACCGGGCACGCGGTCTTCGAAGCAACTCACGGAACCGCCCCCAAGTACGCCAACTTGGACAGGGTAAACCCCGGTTCTGTTGTTCTCTCAGGCGAGATGATGCTTCGATACATGGGTTGGACCGAGGCAGCCGACCTGATCATCAAAGGAATGGATGGCGCGATCGCGGCCAAAACTGTTACCTACGATTTCGCACGATTGATGGAAGGGGCAAAGGAAGTCAAGTGCAGCGAGTTCGGAACCGCCGTGATCAATCACATGTGATTTGGGACAAAAAGACAATTAAATAAGAGAAGGGGGCGGGTTTTTAACCCGCCCCCTTCTCTTATTATTTTCAAAAACTTCGGCGGGTCAAAATGCCATCATCTGACGATATTGTTCAAGTCGATGGTCGATTTCCGTTCGAGTTGTTTTGCGGAGGCGATCCAAGCCGAAACCTTCAACTGTGAGGCTTGCGACAACAGTTCCGTAAGCCATGGCACGCCTGAGACGACCGGACTTCCGTTCCGGATCCGCCGCCAGTGAGGCCATGATACCTCCGGCAAAGCTGTCACCGGCTCCTGTGGGATCCACAACAGCCTCGGTGGGGAAAGCTGGAACCACGAAAACGCCCTCATCACTGAAAAGCATCGCCCCGTGCTCGCCTTTTTTGAGGATGACGAACTTGGGTCCCATCTTGCGCACTGCATGCCCCGCCCGCACAAGGTTGGTTTCCCCTGTTAATAACATCGCCTCGCTGTCGTTGAGCATGAGGCCGTCCAACCGCGGCAACAACCGCGCAAGGGCCTCCCGCTGGTGGTTGATCCAGAAATCCATCGTGTCCGCCACCACCAATTCAGGTCGGTCCACCTGATCCAAAACCTTCGATTGGGTTTCCGGGGCACTGTTCGCCAGAAACACCAGTTTGCTATCCTTGAATTCCCCGGGAAGAACTGGCTGAAAATGCTCGAAAACCCCCAGATTAATTGCCTTGGTCGTGCGCGTGTTCATGTCACGATGATATTCACCTTCCCAAAAAAAAGTCTCGCCCTGAACCCTGGCCAAGCCACGGACATCCACCCCCCTGTCTTGAAACAGTTCGATGTTGGCTTGGGGAAAATCATGGCCGACCACTCCAACCAATCTTGGTTGGGTGAAATGGCTGGCCACCACTGAAAAGTAAGAGGCGGACCCCCCCAGAACGCGTTGTGCGCTCCCATGGGGAGTATGGATGGTGTCAAACGCGATCGATCCGACTACAAGTAGCGACACAATAAGCACTCCCAATTACGATAATTTCAGTTGAAAGCCGGGCAGGACCGGATTCGCCTGAGCGATTCCTCCTTCCCCAGAATGACCAAAATGTCATACACCCCGGGGCCAACCTCCACGCCGGTGCAAGCCACGCGCAATCCATGAATAAGAAGTGAGGGTTGTGTACCCCGAGACGCACTGAAAGCTTGAAGCGCAGTTTCCAAGGCATGGGCTTCAAACAAGGGCATTCCCTCGAGTTCATCGGCAAAAGCGGCAAGCACCGGCGCCACCCCGTCCTTGCGCAGTCGTTTGGCAACGGCTTTGTCGTCATACGCAACATTCGGGGAAAGCAGCGGTGTTCCGTACTGGAGAATGTCACTGAAAAGCTTGATGCGATCCCCGGAGGCCTCGATGATTTTTCCAAGCTTTTCAAGCTGTTCCGCCGAGGGAGTGGTTGAAAGCACATTGGCGCGTTGGAGGAACGGCAAGCACCCCGCAACTTTATCCTCAAGCGGCATTTCCTTCATGTACTCGCCGGCCACCCAGTAAAGCTTGTCCGGGTCAAAACTGGCCGGGGAACTGTTGACTCTGTCCAAACCAAAGTTGCCCACCATGGTTTTCAGCGGAATGATCTCGCTGTGGTCATCCATCGACCATCCCAAACGACCAAGGTAATTAATGAGGGCTGCAGGGAGATAACCCATTTCCCGGTAGAAGGCCACTGTCGCCGGATTCAAATCATCGCGGGCCGCGATTTCCGCCTGTGTCCAGCCAATGCGCTCCAACTTGCCCCTGATTTCGGTAGTCAGGAACTTGGCCATATCACGCTTGCTGAGCTTTTTCTTGGAATTGGGCTCATTCACCACCGGCACATGGGCAAATGTTGGCGTCGGAGCACCTAAAGCGGCATAAGCGATAAGCTGAAGCGGGGTGTTCGATAAATGTTCAGCCGCGCGAACTACATGGCTGATTTGCATGGCGGCGTCGTCCACCACCGTGGCAAAATTATAAAGAGCCCTTCCATCAGCCCTCAGGATCACCGGATCACCCAAGTCACTGGCTTGCCATTCCACATGGCCGCGAATGAGGTCATCAAGTTTGATTGTGGTCCCATCTGGAACCTTGAGGCGAATGGGCATTTTCCTTTCGGCAAGCAAAGCCATGTTGGAAACGGGATCGGCATCCCTGCGTGGCCCGCGGTGAATATAAGGGCGCTTGGCCTTTTCAGCCGTTTCCCTTTCCACCCGCAATTCATCCGCACTCAAAATGCATGGATAGGCTTGGCCAGCAGCGACAAGCTTTTTGGCGGCCTCGTCGTAAAGATGCTGCCTCTGCGACTGAAAATATGGCCCATGTGGCCCGCCTACTTCTGGGCCTTCGTCCCAATTAATCCCAAGCCACTTGAATCCATCAAG
>Ga0214917_10002254_pt1 | contig 23788 bp, 21 predicted proteins | sample LL_1208_BB_MetaG_FD_177983 | JGI IMG/M metagenome (GOLD analysis project Ga0214917, IMG submission 177983) | Freshwater microbial communities from Lake Lanier, Atlanta, Georgia, United States - LL_1208_BB | ecosystem: Environmental > Aquatic > Freshwater > Lake | place: USA: Georgia | collected...
TTGCTGGTGCCATAAATCGATGCGCCACCCATGGCAGCAACGCCCGTCACCGACGACGAGAGCACGACTTTGCCACCGCGTCCTTGGGCCAGCATTTGTTTGACGGCAGCTTGGACGCCAAAGTAGGTGCCCTTCATGTTCAGGTCAAAGACCTGATGCCAGTGATCTTCGGTCATTTCGACAATCGAGCCAAACACCGTCACCCCGGAATTGGCGATAAAAACATCGACGCCGCCATAGGTGGCGGTGGCATAGGCGACGACGCGGTAATTTTCGGTGACCTCGCGCAAATCAGCGGCGATAGCGTCAATGTGGGGGGTGGTGGCGATGATGGGGGCGACGCGGTCGTATTCACCGTAATAGACGCCCACCACGCGGGCACCAGCGTTGGCAAAGGCTACGGCAATACTGGCGCCGATTTCGCGGTTGATACCGGTGACAATGACGACGTTGCCGGCAAAATCAAAAGTGACCATAGCTCCACCTAGACAAACGGGGTGGCACCATCATAGTGCCACCCCGTCATAAAAGTCGGATTAATCGCGTGAGAATGCGGCGTCAAAGGCCACGTTGGAAGGGGTGAAGTCGTTGCGGCGTACGAATGCACAGGCATCGGTCGCACCGTATTCGCGATCCATGCCGCTGTCTTCCCACTCGACGGACAATGGGCCGTTGTAGTTGATGCGGTTGAGCGCCCGGAAAATCGGGCCCCATTGCATCTGTTCGCCACGACCTGGTGAAATAAAGTCCCAGCCGCGGCGGGGGTCACCGAAGTTGATGTGTGAGCCCAGGATGCTCGATTTGCCGTCGAGGTAGCGGGCGCTTTCCTTGACGTGGACGTGGTAAATGCGGTCTTTGAAGGCATCGATGAAGGCCACTGAATCAACGAATTGATGGTAGAGGTGGCTGGGGTCAAAGTTGATGCCAAAGCCGGGGCGGTTGCCGATGGCGGCCAAGGCGGCTTGGGTGGTGTAAATGTCGTAGGCGATTTCGGTGGGGTGGACTTCGAGGGCAAATTTGACGCCTACTTCGTCAAATACGTCGATGATGGGGTTCCAGCGCTTGGCGAAATCGGCGTAGCCGGCATCGATCATGGCTGGGCTGTTGGGGGGGAATGAATAGATGAGGTGCCAAATAGAAGAGCCGGTGAAGCCGTTGACCACTTTGACGCCAAACTTGGCGGCAGCGCGGGCGGTGTTTTTCATTTCTTCGGCGGCGCGCTGGCGTACACCTTCGGGGTTGCCGTCGCCCCAGATATGAGGTGGCAAAATCGACTTGTGGCGCTCGTCGATGTTGTCACAGACGGCTTGGCCAACCAAGTGATTGCTGATGGCGTAGCAGGCCAACCCGTGCTTGGCCAAGGTCTCTTGCTTGCGGGGGATGTAGGTCGAATCGGTCAAGGCTTTGCCTACTTCGAAGTGGTCGCCCCAGCAGGCCAATTCGAGGCCGTCATAGCCGAAGCTTTTGGCCTTTTTGCATAATTCTTCAAAGGGCATATCGGCCCATTGACCAGTAAACAGCGTAACAGGACGTGCCATGGTGGTGATTCCTTTCTCATACAGGGGGGTAGTGGCATCACGCCACTATCCCCTACCGTGCTTAATATTCGGGGGTGACCCATTGTTTGTTGCTGGCGGATTTTTCGATGGCGTCGAGCACGGCTTGGCAGCGTACACCGTCATCAAAGGTGGGCTCGGGCGAGACGTTTTTGGCGATCCCGTTGATGAGGTCATAGACGCCATGGGTGAAGGTGTGTTCCCAGCCGATAATATGACCGGCCGGCCACCAAGCACTCATGTAGGGGTGCACACCCTCGGTGACGAGGATGGTGCGGAAGCCTTGGACGTCGGCGGCATCGTCGTTGAACAGCACTTGCAGTTCGTTCATGCGTTCGAGGTTAAACACAATGCTGCCCTTGGAGCCGTTGATTTCGAATGAATTGTAGTTACGGCGGCCATTGGCGAAGCGGGTGGCTTCAAAGGTGCCGACAGCGCCGTTGGCGAAGCGGGTCATGAACAAGGCAGCGTCATCGACGGTGACTTCGCCCATTTCGGCAGAAGCTGCTGCACCCAATCCACCCGTCGTACCAGCCAACAAGGGGCGTTGTTTGATGAAGGTCTCGGTCATACCGGTGACTTCGCTGATTTCGCCTACCAACATGCGGGCTAAGTCGATGCTATGGGCACCGAGGTCGCCGAGGGTACCGGCGCCGGCGATGTCTTTTTGCAAGCGCCATACCAACGGGAAGTTGGGGTCCATAATCCAGTCTTGCAAGTAGACGGCGCGCCAATGGTAGATTTTGCCAATTCGGCCATCTTGAATGAGGCGCTTGGCGAGTTGCACGGCGGGGACGCGGCGGTAGTTGAAGTTGACCATACCGACCACGCCGTTTTTCTTGACCGCTTCGGCCATGGCACGGGCTTCGCTCAAGGTGTTGGCGAGCGGTTTTTCACAAAAGACATGCTTGCCTTCGCTGGCAGCCGCAATGGCGATTGATGCGTGTGAATCACCGGGGGTCGAGACATCGACGAGGCCGATGTCTTGGCGGGTGACCAGTTTCTTCCAATCGGTTTCGTAGCCGTTCCAGCCCATGTCGATGGCGGCTTGTTTGACGGCGGCTTCGTCGCGCCCACACAAAGCAGTCATTTCGGGGGTGAAGGCACAATCGGGGAAGAAGTGTTTGACTTGACGGTAGGCATTAGAATGGGATTTACCCATGAATTTGTAGCCAACCAGACCGACACCAATCGATTTGCTCATCAGATAACCTCCTTGTTATTGGTTGGAAAAAGTCGTGATTTCGATGCTATTGCCAAACGGGTCGGTGGTAAAAAACCGTGGCCGTCCCGGAATGGGTATGGTATCGCCACAGGCATACCCAGCGCTGAGTAGTTGCTCGCGCAAGGCGGCTTGATCATCGACATGCAAACAAAAATGCCGGCCATGACCAACGCTTTCGGACTCCGCATAGAGGTGCAATTCGCATTCCCCTACCGCAAACCAGACCAAATCTGAGGCGGTGAGTGTGCTGGGGACTGGGATTTCGCGCAGGCCGATGATATCGCAATAAAACCGACGCGCCAAGTCGGCACTGGCGGCTCCTGGTGGACGGGGCACACTGACATGATGGAACGAAGGGGGCATGAGGGGTACTCCTGTGCGCATCGCCACAACGCGACGGCAACCATTGAGTGGGATGGCGTTAGTGTAATAGAGAGTGAGATTTGCGTCAAGTGGATGCACTAATTTCATATGCGCCGTGGTGGTGTCGTCGTCGCGGTATGATTACATATAATACACTGAGCCATGTGAGCATATCACCAAGGAGCACGCACCATGAGTATTCCACCCACCTATCTCGATGTGCTGGCGGCAGCCACGCGCATCGACGGGTTGGCCAGTCGTACGCCGGTATTCACGTCACGCATATTAAACGCCCAGCTCGGGATTGACGTTTTTTTCAAAGGGGAACATCTGCAACGGACAGGCTCGTTCAAATTCCGGGGGGCGTATAACGCCCTGAGTCGGCTCGATGCGGCGGCTCAACGCCGCGGTGTGATTGCCTTTTCGTCGGGGAATCATGCCCAAGGGGTCGCGTTAGCCGCCCGACTCCTCGCCATCCCTGCCGTGATTTGTATGCCTACCGACGCCCCTCAAGTCAAAGTCGATGCCACGGCGGGCTATGGTGCCGAAATTGTGCGCTACGACCGTTTGACCCAAGATCGTGAAGCGGTGGCGCGCACTATCGCCGATGCGCGGGGACTGACCCTCATCCCCCCCTATGACCACCCCGACATCATCGCTGGGCAAGGGACGGCGGCCTTGGAGTTGTGCCAAGCAGTCCCCGACCTCGATGCCTTATTGGTGCCGGTGGGGGGTGGTGGCTTGATTTCAGGGTCGGCATTGGCGGCGCACGGCTACAACCAAGCCCTGCGCGTGTTTGGCGTCGAGCCGGCCAATGCGGCCGACACGTATGAATCATTGCGCCAAGGCACCCGAGTGACCATTGCGCCGCCCGATACCATGGCCGATGGTTTGCGGATTACCACACCTGGCACAATTACCTTCCCGCTGGTGCAACAGCATGTCGAGGCGATTATCACCGTCACAGAAGCCGAAATCGCCGCCGGTACGCGCTATATCATGGCCTATCTCAAACAAGTCATCGAACCGAGCGCCGGTACCGGCCCAGGCGCACTCCTCGCTGGCAAATTGCCAAGCGGGGTGCGCAAGCTGGGGGTAATTTTGTGCGGCGGCAATATCGAACCTCAAGTGCTGGCAGAATTGCACCGCTAACCAACTAGCGTGGTGCCGCTTGGCTGGCGAGCACCTGCACGCCAGCTACATAGACGTCGCGCACGATGGGTTGTGGTGTGCGCTTGATCACCACGAGATCGGCACTCAACCCCACTGCAATCTGGCCGATGTGGTGCTCCATGCCGATGGCTTGGGCGGGATTTGCAGTAATCAAGGCAATCGCGCTGGGCAAGTCCAGCAATCCTTGATCGACGAGGGTAAATGCCGCCGGAATCAATGCGGCGGGATAATAATCGGCACACAGCCAATCAACATACCCAGCGCGGATGGCGTCGGTGGCACTGAGGTTGCCTCCACTCGAGCGCCCGCGCAAGACGTTGGGGGCACCCATGCCTACCAACATGCCATGGTTGTGAGCGGCTGCTGCTGCTTCCATGGTGGTGGGGAATTCGCTGATGCCGATGCCCATTTCGACCCACATGGCGATCTTTTGGGCAGTGTCGTCGTCGTGGGTGGCGATGGGGATGTGGGCGTTGCGGCAGAGCTGCACCACATAGTCAATTCGTTCGGGGATGCCGGCTTTGAGTTGGGCTTTGGTGCGGATGATTTCGTCGATTTCGGCGTCATTGCGTCCGGTTGTTTTGGCCACATAGTAACGAAATGACTCGTCAGTCACGTATTGACCTTGGCCGGGGCTATGATCCATTAGCGACACCAATTTCACTTCCGGTTGATCAATAATGTTACGCAGCGCATACGCGCCGCGGGCACTACTGATTTCGACTCGGGCGTGGACGTAATGCCGGACGCTGGCGTGGTTGGCGCGTTTGATTTCGTTGATAAAGTTTTGAATAAAGTCTTCGTTGCGCACGCCAAATTCGGCGTCGTCGAGTGACAGTGAGTGGAATTCGCAGGTCACGCCACTATTGATAAGTAGACGGTCGGTGATGTGCAAGGCCACCGCACCGTTGATTTCGACACCGGGACGCGGTTGGACCATTTTTTCAATAGTGTCGCAGTGCAAATCAATCACGCCCGGGATAATGTAGGCTCCAGCGAGGTCACGCACCGTTGCGCCGTGCATCATTGGGACGTAGGGCATGGCACCGATGCTAGCGATGAGGTCTGACTCGATGAGCAACCAGCCATGTGGGATAACCGAATCGCGCAGGACAATCGTTGCATTGATTAGTAGTGTGGGCATAACTTCCTCTGGTTAAAGCGCGAGCTGGCCATCGGCGAGTTTGGCGAGGGTGTCGAGGTCGTGCGAAACGGTCAGTACGGCGGTGCCACGCTGTTGGGCGCGTTGAATCATGTCAACGACGATTTGCTTTGATCCGGCGTCAAGGCTGGCTGTCGGCTCGTCAAGCAACAACAGTCGCGGTGAGGCGATAAATGCTCTCCCAAGGTTGATGCGTTGTTGTTCGCCACCACTAAACGTGACCGGGCTGGCATGCCATAGGCGTTGGGCGATACCCAGTTGGCTTAGCCATTCACGGCCGATGTCGTGGGCGTCTGGTTCCGGCATCCCTTGGCGTACGAGTGGCTCGGTGATGACATCGAGGGCCGCCACACGCGGCAAGACCTTGAGGAATTGTGAGCAATAACCGATTTCGCGGTGGCGCAATTTGAGCACCATGCTGTCGTCAGCTTGCACCATGTCAATCATGCCGAATTGGTCTGAATTGAACCAAATTTCCCCACTGCTGGCCAAATACGAGCGATAAATGCACTTGAGGATGCTGGTTTTGCCGATACCACTGCGCCCCCACACCAAAAAATGCTGATTGCTATCGACACTAAAGCTGACGTTTTGAATGGGATCAATAGTGCGGCCATCGATGAGATGGAGCACAAACGACTTATGCAGATTGTTGACCTGTAACAGTGGTGCAATCATTGGTTGTGTCCTTATAGCGCCGAAGAAACCAGCAGTTGGGTGTAGGGATGTTGGGGATCTTCGAGGATTTGGTCGGTCAAGCCGCTTTCCACAATATGTCCGTTTTTCATCACAATGGTGCGGCGCGCGAGTTGCTTGATGACGCCCAAATCGTGTGATACCAGCAACATGGTCATCTGTTGTTCCCATTGAATGCGCCGGATGAGATCAAGCACGCGGGCTTGCACCGACAAATCGAGGCCGCTGGTGACTTCGTCGAGCAACAACAAACTAGGGCTACTCGACAATGCTTTGGCGATTTGAACACGCTGGAGCATACCACCACTAAAGGTGTGGGGGGCGTCGTCGATGCGCTCGGGTGGGAGTTCTGTTTGCTCCATCAGTTCGCGGATGCGGGCGCGGATGTTGCCCACATGGCGCCAATTGGCGAGCAAGAGTTTTTCGGCGACATTGCCCCCCACCGTAAAGCGCATATTGAGCCCTAGTTCGGGGCGTTGGTAGACGATACCGAGGCGGTCGTTGCGGAAGTGGCGACTGCGGTAGGCATCCATTTGGAGTAAATCGACGGGCTCTGCGTCGGGTGTGCGCGGTTCACGATACCAAATATGTCCGCTATCGGCGGGAGTGGCGAGGTTCACCATTTGGAGCAAGGTACTTTTGCCGCTGCCGCTCTCGCCTACAATTCCCAATACTTCGCCTTGGTGCAGGGTAAATCCGGCATCGACGCAGGCATGGACGGTGTTGCAGATGGGGCATTGGCTATTGTTGTGGGCTGGGCCGGTAAATTGCTGGCAGCGCGGGCAGCCGGGACCGTATTGTTTGTTGAGCCCGCTGGCTTGCAAGATCCATGTCGGAGCAGTCATTGGGGCGCCTCCTGGTTGGTGGTATTGACCAACACCCGTTTGTCACAAAAACTGGTATCAGAGCAGCTGGTGCGCCAATAGCCGCCTGCGGGATTGGTGGTGTCAACCACGAAATGCGAGGTCAAAAAGGTATCTTGGGCGCCACAACGGGCACAAATTTGGCCAGCCACGAATTCGGTTTTGAAGCGAAAATCCTCGAATTGCAGTGGTTCAATGGTGGTATATGGTGGCACGGCATAGATGCGTTTTTCACGACCAGCGCCAAACAAAAAGAGTGCTTCGGCGTTGTGGAGGCGCATCACATCCCAGCGTGGGATGGGTGTGGTATCCATCATGTAGCGGCCAGCCACGATGACCGGGTATTGGGTGGCGATACGTAAATCGCCTGCTTTGACGACACTTTCGTACATGTAGACCCACATCCGACCGTAATCGGATTCGCCGTGCATGACGGTGGCGCGCTCGAGGTTGGGCTCAACCCAGCGCAATGGGTCGACCATGGGCACTTGGAGCACCAAAATCTGGTCACGGCGCATTGGTTCTTCGGGGATGCGGTGGCGGGTTTGGATAATCGAGGCGGCTGTGGTATCGACTGTGGTTGTGACGCCGGTAGTACGTTGCAATAGCCGGCGCAAATTAACGGCATTGACACTCTCGTCGTCGCCTTGGTCAATAACTTTGAGGATGTCGTTGGCATCGATGATGGCCATGGTGATTTGCAGCCCACCCGTGCCCCAGCCCCGTGCAATCGGTAAATCGCGGCTGGCAAAAGGAACTTGGTGGCCGGGGAGGGCAATCGCCTTGAGAATCTGGCGGCGTACTTCACGCTTGGAGTCTTCGTCGATGAATCCGAAGTTGTAGAGTTGCTCAGGTGTCGTGCTCATGCAGTAGCCTCTTGGGTGCGCGTGGCGATTTCTTGGAGGCGAGTTTGGCTCTGGGTTGCCGTATGTTCGCGCGCCCGATCGAGGACTTTGAGGTCTGCTTCGAACGTGACATAATGCGGTAGCTTGTAATGAGCCGTAAAGCCACTCGCTTCGATGCCATCGCTATGGAGCAACACGAATTCTTCGTTGGCGGCAGGACCTGATTCACCACTCAGCCCTTTGGCTTTGGCTTGGGTGAGCACACTATCGAGGATTGCCATACTGATGGCTTTGACTTCGCCATGTCCAAAGGTAAACCCATAGCCAAGGTTGAAGCGCGGCATGCTTTGTGTGGCTGAGACACTATGCGCTTTCGATACAATTTCGCATTCGGTGGCGCTGATTTCGCCAATGGTAATGGCTTCGCCGGTCAAGGGGTGGGCTACTTGGATAGGCAGATAGCCAAAGCGTAATTCGGCCAAGGTAGGATGAGCGTCGCCATAACCCCGTACGCTACTGTATGCGTAAGTGAGCAAACATCCGGTATCACCTTGAGCGAGGCTTTGCAGGCGCGCACTACGGGCACAGGGGAATGTAATCGCAGTGCGCGTAATATCGTAGGGCTCGCGTGTATCTGGTTCGCTGGGGAGTGGAGCAATCATCTCTTGCTGGCGCATATAGTCAGCGACTTTGGGGAAGTGGCCAATGGCACCATCGGCGCTCATACCGGCGTCAACGAGCTGTTCGTATGTGGCGAGCACGGTCGTAACAGCATCTGCTGTTTCGTTGGCGAGCAAATTATTAAGTAGGCGGATTTGGTAGTCTTGCGACGGTCCGAGCATTTGGCCGCCGGGGATGTCTTTGAACGATGCCGAAATACGGCGCATACAGCGCATCGCTTCACCCGAAATGGGTAATGTCGGCATGATACGTGACAGGGTTGAGCGATAGGCTCGCAACAAAAAGCTCGCTTCGATGCTATCGCCTTCGGCTTGCTTGACGGCCAACGCGGCTAGCATCGGGGCATAGAGTGCCCCTTCGTTCATGGCACGGCCAACGGCGTGACGAAGTTGATCGCGGATTTGGACGAGTTCGAGTGGCGTTGATCCACCTTGAAGGCGTAGGTATTCCACTAGTTGTTCGGCATTGAGAATGGCGGTTGTGCCGCCACGGGCCGCAATATATCCCATTTTTATCCCCTTGATGGTATGGTTAGTTCCACGAAATTTGGCAGGTGCGCGGCAATGCAATGCACTTTCCATGCGTATCAATGCAGACAATGTCGATGCCGAGTGGGAAATGGGCGCGAGTCGCAATGATATTTTGGGCAAAATCAGTCACGACTCCGTGGACACCCACATCGCAGAATCCATCGATCCCTGGTCCACGTAAGCGCCACGTTGGTTCGCTTTGCGTGATTTCGGGGACTGCAATAAATGCCGTACAGCTTTGTTCCGGAAAGGTGAGGTTGCCTGGATTGAGCTCGTGCAACAGCGAGCTACTAGCGCTATCCCACAAATAAACAAACATTGCATTGGCGGCATCACTGAGGCGACAGTTACTGCGCAGTTGCACCCAGCGATTGATATCGCTTTGTGGGTCTATCCAAGTTGCATTGGCCGCTTGCGCGAAGCGTGTTTCTTGGTCAAGCAGCGACAAACAGCTGGTCAAGGCAAAGCGATTGGCCGGCATGGGCTGGCAGTCAATCGAAATTGTCGGTATTTGGCTAAACATGCTCGGCTCGGGAATTTGCCCGATAGTGCCTGGGCGTGCCATACAATCCAGCAGTATGCGAAAGGTGGCGGTGCAAAATGTCTCAAAGGGATTCGGTGGCTGAAATGTGGTTGTCATATGACTCCTTAAAACACATCGAATTCCACTTTGGTGCTGTTAGCGGCAGCAAATTGGCGTTGATGCAACGCGGTGAGCTGTGCGCCTAGCGCGGCAATAGTGGTGTGTAATTCGGTGTGGGGATTGCCAGGCATTCGTAGCGCCGCGTCAATAACGGCAAGCGCCGTGGCAAACGCGGGCTCGTTGCCAATTATCATGCCAAACCCAAATGTGCCGTTGAGTTCAAGGCGTGTTTCGGTCACGAGGATTTCGCCCGCATTAAATACGCTGTTCGCAACGCTTTCTTGCATGCGGAGTTGCACCATGGCCACGCGGGGACCACTGATTATCGAGATGGCATCACTGGGGTAGCGTTGAAGCACTGATTCTGCCAATGCAGTCACTACTGCAACAGGGCTGTGACTCAAAATATGACTAATTGTATCCATGTACCGCTCCGTAATCCACAAAATCCGTGGCCTCGATTGACGCTGCATCCAATTATATAGCGTTGTGGACGTATCATTTGATGCTACTGTCGCAAAGAGGCTTTCAAGCGCGTGGCACTTGCTTCAAGCACAATGGCAAACGCAAGCACGGCATAGGTGAATGCTCCCATTTCGTGCAAATTGAGATAGAAACCGCTTGCCATAAACATATCGTAGCCGATACCGCCCGCACCAGCGGCTGCACCCATTGCAATTGCAGTAGAAAAATTAATTTCGAAGCGCAAAAATGTCCATGATAGCAACGCTGTCGCCGATGATGGTAATACCGCTTGAAAAACGATTTGCCACCAATCTGCGCCACTTGCTTGTAGCGCTTCAATGGTTCCCTGTTCGATTTCTTCAAACGATTCTGAGTATGCTTTGATGAGGTATCCCGCTGAATGGAACGTCATCCCTAAAACGGCTGCAACACTCCCTAGTCCAGCAGAGACGGCAAAAATCAGCACCCAGAGTACTGTCGGGACGGCACGGATAAAAGCAGTGCAGCCTTTGACAATAACTGTCACCCAGCGTGGGCTGAGGTTTTGGGCGGCGAGAAGTGACAGTCCAAGTGCAATGGCCGCGCCAAACATCGTCGTCAAAAACCCTAGTCCTACAGTGATAAATAAATCGTGGATCATTTTTTCGAATGTGATGTTTTTGAGTTGCGGGGCAAAGAGCAATGCTCCGAAATTGCTCCCCAGCATATCGACTCCTGCCCAAAAATCGACTCCGCGTGTACTTAATGTTGTAAGCGCATAAACCGTGATGACAACCAAACTAACAATGGTGGTCCGCAAAATCAGATTTGCGCTGTTCCAAGGGCGAATGACAATTGGGGTGGTTGGTTGCATTACAATACCGCCCTTCGGATCCGATTTGACATCGCTTCGATGGCAAATACACTGATTACAATTACAACAATCACTAAACTTGCTGCGTGATAGTTTAAGTTTTTGTAATATATATCAAACGAGTTTCCAATGCCGGTTCCCGTTAAAATACCGATTAACGTGGCACTACGAATGTTCGTTTCGATCATAAATAGTACCCAACTTACCAATTGTGGTAGGCACGAAGGGATGACCGACTGGGCAATAATGGCGAAATAGGTTGCGCCGGTTGCGCGCAATGCTTCGACTGAATCAGTGCTGACTTCGTCGATGGTTTCGATGAGCACACGCACCATAAACCCAAAGGTCACAAAAAAAAGCGCAAAAAAACCAGTGAAACCGCTTTGCCCAAAAGAAAAGAGCAAAATCAGCGCCCATGCTGACACATCGATATTGCGAAACACGGTGGCAATCCCACGTGCAACCACACTAAACCATGCATTGATTCGTGTTGTTTGGGCTCCAAAAATCGCTACAAAAAATGCGCAAAATGATGCAATCGTTGCTGATGACACCGACATCAATATCGTATCTTGCAATTTTTGTAAAATCGTGGGGAGCTTTTTGAAGGACGCAATGTCTGGATAAAAATTCGCAGTGGCCCAGCGAATTGCTTTGGGAATTGATGTAAATCCTTTAGCTACATTGTATTCGGTAAACACAACCGTGATGTAAGTGATTGCAAGTAACAACAATACAAATACCCCGAACGAAATTCTTTTTTGAATGAAGAAATCAAGCTTGTTCATTGTGTTCACCAAAATCAAGAATCAATTCGCCTGCTTCAGAGCCGTAGACCGTGTGGATAATTTCGGGTGTGAGCTTTTCGGGTGCATCGTCACAGACGATTGTGCCGCTGTTGATGCCGATGATTCGCTGGGCATAGCGCATGGCAACATCAACTTGATGGAGGTTGACGATGATTGTAATCCCTAAGCGTTGATTGATGTCTTTGAGCGTGTCCATGATGATTTTGGCGGCATTGGGGTCAAGTGAGGCGATTGGTTCGTCACATAGTAATAATTTGGGGTTTTGAATTAGTGCGCGGGCAATCCCGACCCGTTGCTTTTGACCGCCGCTGAGTTGATCACATCGCTTGTACATCTGTTCGGTCAAACCAAGGTTTTGCAAAATTTCTACGGCTTGGGACTTTTCTGCGTTACTATACCACCCCATGACACCTGCGACGGTTGATTTGTAACCCAAGCGGCCATGGAGTACATTTTCGATGACGCTTAAGCGATTGACGAGATTGTAATGTTGGAAAATCATCCCGATTTGGGTGCGGTGTGCGCGCAGTTTAGCGGCTGAAAGTGCTTTAGTTGCATGACCATCAAAAAACACTTCCCCACTTGAAATCGGAATCATGTGATTGATGCAGCGCAGTAAGGTCGATTTGCCTGCGCCAGATGGCCCAATAATAGCCACAAATTCACCAGTTTCGACGGTGAAATTAATCGAATCTAAGGCGTATTTATCAGTTCCATAGCGTTTGCTGAGTTGGGCAATCTGGAGTAAAGGCATGATTCCACCTTTTTATGAAAATTCCCTGCGCTGTCATCATGACAGCGCAGGGAATCGGGCGAGATTATTTTGACAATTCGCGAACTGGATCAAAGAATGAATCTTCAACAATGATGAAGCGTTCTTCTTTGGTCTTCTTGAAGATTGGCTTGTAACCAGCGTCGATTTCGGCCTTGGTGGCGAAAATCTTGGGGTTGTTGGCGACAGCATCTGAAGTCAAAGCGTCTTGCAACTTCTTGATTTCTTCGGCGCTCAACGTGTTACCGTTGGCGGCGAATGGTGAGTTGATGACGGGGGTGACTGAGATGACGACGAATTCTTTGCCTGGGAACTTATCGAATGGTTCGTCGGCCTTGTCTTTGACTTTGTACGTGGCACCTGCGGTGTTGTCGGTACCGGCGCTCAAATCGACATAGTTGGCGACACATGAGTCACAGAAGGCTGCGACATCGCTCTTGCCTGAGATGAGGTTGACAGCTGAACCTTGGTGCGAACCACCGAATTGCACTTCGGCGAAGAACTTGTCAGCGCCACCTTCGAGCAAATCGTCGGCTTTGATGTCTTTCCACTTGTCTTGGGCTTTGAAGAAGTTCACGATGTTCTTTGAAGGAACTTTGAAGCCCGAGGTTGAGCTGTTTGAAACGAATGAGAATTTCTTGCCTTGGATGTTGGCGATGCTGTAGGCACCGTCCTTCATGTAATCGGCTTCGCTACCCTTGTTGACGGCCAACCAGCTGTGGTAGATGGCGTCTTTGGCGGTACCCGAAGCGCCGCTGGTGATAACCAATGGGACAATTTTGGCATTTTTGTTCTTGGCTTCAATGTATGATTGAGCACCATAGAATGCCAAGTCAGCATTGTCGTTAGCCATGGCTTCAACGGCAATGATGTAGTCGGTGGTCATTTTGTGTTCGACGGGGCGGCCGAGGGTTTCGCTGACCAATTTACCAATCGCATCGCGGGCATCGGTGAGTTCGGCGCCTGATTCGTTGGGCAACCATACGATGACAACGGGCTTGGCGGGAGCTGGGGTTTCAGTGGCGGCAGGAGCGGTTGGGGCTTCGGTGGCGGCAGGGGCTTCGGGGGCTTTGGTCGGCTCGGCGGCTGGTGCTTGGGCACCACAGGCGGCCAACAATGAAACCATTACGAGTAAACCAAACAACTTGCGCATGACATCTCCTCGTTTGAATACGCTGTCAACAGATGCAATTCTGTGACTACTTGTACTGTAGAGGGGCTTTGTAAAAAACAGGTCAAAACGAGGCAAGACTTGGTTTAACATTCAACAGAGTTTCATAAACGTTTGATTGTCATTATGTTGTCGTATTGCTAAAGCAGGTGAATTCACAAATCGCTAATCCATGCTGATACGCTTCAACCAGCATGGATTACGCTTGAAAACTGGAATTTACCCGTTTGATTAGATGAATTTTTGTTCGATGCGGTTAATTTGGGTGGCTGGTAAGCCAATATGGGTGAAATAATTCATTGTACTGCCGTAGTTACCTTGAATGTGTTGGAGTAGTTTTGCCATGCTACTGGCTTCTACAGCGATGATTTGTTCATACGTTGCTTCGTCGATATGTGCGGGGCGGTCGCGGCGTAATTCTGGCAAGAGCGGGGTAATATGATCAGCGGTTGCGACATAATCGGCAATAATATCTGCATGTGGTACGCCCACTAGGTCGAGCAAGAGCGCAGCTATGATACCAGTCCGGTCTTTGCCCACTCGACAATGAAAAAACGCTCCTTGAGGGGCATCGGCAAGATGCATGATTGCTTGTTTGATGGGCTCTTGACTCCGTTCGAGCAAATGAATATAAAATTCGTCAAGGCTTGTCATCGCACTGCTTGTTTGTTGCGACACTTGAAACAATGGCACAGCGATATATTGAACATCAGTGTGCTGTGCGAATGGATTGGGAGCCAAAAGCTGTTCGTGATTGTGTCGCAAATCGATGACAGTGGTGATTTGATGAGCCAAAAAATAATCGATTTCGGTTGGATTGATGCGGTGAGGTGCATCACCACGCCAAAATACGTCAGAACGAGTGATTGCTCCAGTGGCTGTGACGAATCCGCCTAAATCACGCAGGTTGTGCATTCCGGCTACATGGTGTATCTGATTCACAGTGTTTCCTTTCAATACCTGTACAAGTATCCACAGTAACGTTAGTTTGTTGCAAGCAGTGTGTTAACAACTGAAGTTACTTGGAATAACAAATGATGTAATCCTTGGCAATCATTCGGTAGAGTGGTGCGAGGATTGGCTAATGGTAACTGGAATGACGCTGCCTACTGCGTACTCCCCACTGAAGTACACTAGCGGATGCATTGTGGCATACGTAACGTTCCCTCGGCTCCCAATTGCAAATGCGCTGTCGTGCCTCCATTTCCAACTTATTTGTGCACCTGATTGTAATCGAATCCGATAGTGATAATGTGTACCTTCATAAGTGCGTGCGCAGATTACGGCATTGCCCACAGTTGTAGGTACAAAATTTACATCATCATAGCGGAGCAAAATGCTAGCTGGTGTGCTATCAATTGTGTATGGCATAGTGACAAAGCGCAACGTGCCTAATTCACTGTGGAGATACGGACCATTTGCATCGACTGTCAAAAAATCTGCTTGACCCATAAATGCAGCGGCAAAGCGTGTATGGGGCTGGGTAAAGAGTGCTTCCGGAGTGCCGATTTGGTGCAGCACCCCTTCGTGGAGCAGTGCAATACGGTCTGCAATCGCCAATGCCTCATGTTGGTCGTGGGTAACGATGATTGCTGATGTGTTGGCATTTCGCAAAATCGTGCGTAATTCACCCCGGACATGGTCACGGATAGCACTATCGAGATTACTAAATGGTTCGTCGAGTAACACGACCGGCGGTGCCGGTGCAAGGGCCCGCGCGATAGCTACCCGTTGTTGTTGCCCACCGGATAGTTGGTGGGGGAACCGCTGGCTGAAATCGTCGAGCCCTACGAGCTGGAGCACTTCGTTGATGCGTGCTTGTTGGTGATGTTTGGGGTAGGCATGCAGTCCAAAGCGAATATTTTCGTTCACCGTCATATGTGGAAAGAGGGCATAATCTTGAAAAACCATCCCCACTCGACGTGCTTCGGGTGGGCTTTGGCGACCGTTTTTGAATGCGGGTACTCCATGAATGTGGATTTCCCCATGGTCGGGGCTGTCGAGTCCCGCGATTAATCGCAACGTAGTGGTTTTGCCAGAGCCACTTGGACCGAGCAATACCAAAATCTCACCAGGCCAAAGGTCAAACGACAGATTGTCGACGATAGGTTGTCGCGCCGAATGGGGCTGTTTTGAGATTTGTCTGAGTGTTATGATTGCGTCCATGGGGTGTCCTCATGTGGTGGTTTGGATGCATGTTGACTGGGCGAGAGAATCAGTGTCAATGGCAAAAGCGCTGCCATAATCAACAGCAATGCGGGATAAGCAGCCTCTAAAAAATGCCCATCACTGGCAGGCATCCAGATGCGTACCGCCAAAGTGTCGAATCCGGCGGGGCGGAGCAATAAGGTTGCGGGCAATTCTTTGATCATACTCAAAAAAAGTAACGCCCACCCAGCACGGATGCCGGGGGTCGCCAAGGGGATCATAATCCGTTTTAATACGCTCGTTGCGGTGCGCCCCAAACTATGCCCTGCTTCTTCGATGCTCGGGGCGATTTGCATGAATGTAGCGTCGAGGCTTTGGACCGCTTGGGGCAAAAAGCGAATCATGTAAGCGAGAATCAGGGGGATGAGACTGCCAGCAAGAAGCGAAAATCCTCGATTCACCACGAGTACTACACTGAGGGCGACCACCACCCCCGGCAATGCGTACCCTGCTTGACTACAGCGGGTGAGGATGATTCCAATCAGTCCACCACGGCGCACTAACAACGCTGGTCCGATGGCGAGGCAGGTAGTGATACTCGCAACCATAGTTACAAACAATAAGTTACGCGCTCCCGTCTGGATGAGCGTGGCCCAATCAATATTACTTGCACTGGGTGCTTTGCTGGCCCAAAAGAGTAACATGCCAAATGGTAGTCCTACTGCAACAACACTGACCATGCTCAATCCCCACTGCGCTAACCATTGCCAATACCCGAGGGCATGTGGAAGATATGGACGCCATGAGCGGTTGATTTGCACACCACCCCGACCTGCTAGACGTTCTTCGATGATAATTAAGATGATGGTCACCAAAATCAAGGGTAGACTTAGTAAAGCCGCTCCGCCCCGATTGATTTGACCAGTGAATTGGCCATAGATGGCGGTACTAAAGGTGGGTAGACGCAACAATGCCGGAACTCCGAAATCGGCGAGAGCATAAAGCATGCACAACAGCATGCCACTTCCGGCGGCAGGAGCAATGATGGGTAATGTCACATGGCGCAATTGTGTGTACCATTTGGTGCCGCTGAGTTGGGCCATCTCGCTGAGGTGATTGCTTCCTTGGCGCAATACCGCTGCCACGGGGAGGTATACGTAGGGCGAAATCGATAATGCGAGGACTACCGCGCTGCCCCATACCCCAAACAACCCATGAAATGGCAATGTGTCATAGGGCATAGCTATGACGGTATGGAGCCATTTTTCGATGATGCCACGGGGTCGAAACAACGCCAACACACAGATCCCTAATACATATGGTGGGATTGCGAGGGGTAATGCGGCAATGACTCGCCAAAATGAGCGCCCAAACAGGATGGTTCGTTCGATCAACAAGGCTTGACTCATACCGATTACGCCACTTAAACACGCAGTGGCACTTGCCAAAAGTACAGTATTGATGATGAGCGATTGGAGCATTTGGGGTGGCGGTAATGTGGTATCGCCGATAGCCTCAGTTGCGCGGATTACGGTATATAGTGCAGGTATCAAGGCGATAATTGCCACACACACGCCCACCACCCAGATGAGGAGCGGTGGGCGACGAATATTCCCAATCAATGTCTGCCATGGCATCATTATGGAATGCCTGCCGCTTGCATCATTTGTATGGCATCGGTGACATTTGTAGCTACCGATTGCATATCAATTTGGACGGTCTTGATGCTGTCAAGTGGGGTGAGCCCTTCATTGGTGGCGACGCCAGGGATGAGTGGGTATTCGTAGTTGAGTTTGGCAAACAGCGCTTGCGTTTCTGGCAAAAACAAGAACGCATTTAATAATTGGGCAGCTTGTGGATGGGGAGCCCCCTTGACGATGCCGACGGCAGTCGTATTGAGGATTACCCCCATTTGTCCTTCTTTACTATCGGGGTATACTACGCCCACATTGTTGTCGCTCTGTTCGTGTGCTTGTAATTCGTAGTAGTAGTGATTGACGAGTCCCAAGGCAAACTCGCCACTCCCCACCGCTTTGCGGACATCGCTGTGTGATCCAAAAAACTGCACATCGTTGGCAACAAGTCCAGTGAGCCAGGCGGTAGTCTGGGTATCGCCAAGGAGTTGTTTCATGACGGCGACTTGAGCCTGAAATGATCCATTGCTCGAATTCGCGGCCGCGATTTTGCCCTTCCATTTGGGATCAGTTAATTCGAACAGTGATGTGGGTACATCGCTCTCGTTTACGAGATCGCGATTGTACATGATGACACGGGCCCGGGCTGTGACCGATGTCCACGTAGCATCTGCGGATTTGTATTTACTCGGGATTGCGTCGGTACCCGGTATCTGATAAGGCATCAAGGCTTGTTGTTTGGCGAGATTAATCGCTGCCAACATGTCGGTTGTAATAAATACATCCGCTTGCGGATTAGCTTGTTCTTCCAAAATCGCCGCGGCCAGTTCGTTATTTTTGCCCGATTTCAATTGTACTTTTATGGTCGGGTTGGCTTTTTCAAAGGCGGCAATGACGGGATTCAGCAGTGCTTCGCTCCGCCCACTATAAATTACTAACGTTTCGTCCGCTTTATCGATTGATGTCGTCGGTGCGCTTCCCGTTGATGCGTTGCCGCAACTCATGAGGACTACGGCGATCAGTCCCAGCATGAAATTGCGGGGTAACACGTGGAAATGCGTTGTGAACATAAATCCCCTCCGTACGATGATGATTCCTTTTCACTATAAAATAATTAATTCATTTTTGCAAGTTAAAACTGTTTTTAATGATTTAATTAAAAGATGGCGAATTACCAATGCGCTACTTGCGACGATTATTACTTAGTGAAGGGTAGGTGCGATTTTTTGTTGGGAAAATTATCCATTGATTGGTGAAAATTGTTCGCACATGCCCACGCGAGTCCGGCATCGCGAGAGAATCCAAGTGGCAGGAAGCCATTGTGGCGTGCGACGTCGTCACCCCACAACACCGCAATCTGGGTAGGATAGTCGGTAGCAGCTAGGTATGGTCTAATAATTTGGTCGGTGTACGTTAAATCATCGGGCGGCAGTGTAGGGGCAATATCACCAAAGTGGAGTGCTGCGTGCTCTTGGCGAAGCATGGCACCGAGCGTGGTTGGGACGCCATGCTGGATTTTGTAGTAATGACGATAGCAGGTCGCACGTAGGAGTCCACGGATATACGGTATTGACAACGGGTCACTAGCAAATAGCAGGGTGGTGAGCCAGGATTGGGATGGTGGCGCAAAGCGCTGGCGCATTTCGCTGGCGCTCCGCTCCGTCCAGCCACCGGCGACATCGTCTGCAACCCCGAAGCCATGGCGATAATCGCCGAGGTCACCGAGTTCGGCAGTAATTTCAGCAATCCAACCAATCGCAAGCGCGTCGATATCGGCATGGATGAGTTGGTCGAGATAGATGGTGATATGTGGTTTGGCCATGGGATTCATGACATTCAGTGGGGTGATAATCGTGGCTGGGGTGCTTCCCAGCAAGGTCAAATAGCGTGGGAAGCGTAGGCTGGCATCGCGGGGGATGTCATAGAGAGGGCGGATGGCAGTAAGCAAGGGCACATGTCGTAGCATCGCTTAGTCAATCCAGTAGCGGAGCGGGTCGCGTGATTGTTGCATGATTGCTTGGGCGATACGTTGGGCACAGATAGCACCCACCACATTACCCGTGCCACTATAGCCACCACAGACCCACAGGTGGGGGGCTATTTCTTGTACCAACGGTCGTACATCATCGATGCGGTAGCCGACACTTGCTGCCCAGCGATGGGTGATGCAGGCGGTGCTTTTGACGACGGAGCGCAACGTGGCTTCCATGGCTGCTTGTACGAAAGTCGTTGGCCCAACCTCGTGCCCCCATTCGTGATCGGCGTAGCGGTCACGACTCCCGCCGAGGGCAATGCTGCCGTTGGGGAGTTGTTGCCAGTAATCATATCCATACCGGTAATAGACGGGTTGGGCGATGGTGATGTGCGGGTCGGGTGCGGTGGCCAGCATTTGCAGGCGGGTGGTGCGTATGTGGGGAGCGACTTGCGGGAATAGACGCTCCAAATTGCCATCCACCGCCACAATGATGTGCGTGCAGGTGATGGTGTGACCGTTGGCCAAAACTTGCCCACTGCTGATGTGTTGGGCGGCAGTGCGTTCGTAGAGCCGCGCTCCTGCGCTGACCGCGGCGTTGGCCATGCGTCGTACTCGCGCCAACGGCTGGAAGCCGCCGTCGTGGGGGAAGTACAAGCCCCGCCCGGCGGGGCCGTCATATAATGCTACCGCCAGCCCATCGGATCGCATGATGTGGTATTGCGCCATGCAATCAGCGTATTCTTCGTCGTCACTGGCTATCCGTACTGATCCAGTTTGGCGGAATAGCGGCTCAGTGGCACGGAGCTGTGCGATAGCGTCAAGTGTCTGTTGATAGAGTGCGGTAGCAGTGTGGTGTCCTAGCTGAGCCACCGCATCATGATGGAAGGCGGCTACACCAGCCAAAATAAACCCGCCGTTGCTTCCGGCTGCGCCGGCACCGACCATTCCGGCATCAATGCCGATGACATCGACGCCGTGTTGGAGTAATTCGTGGATGGCGTGGAGCCCAGACCCACCTAGGCCAACTACACACACATCACAGGTTACATCATGATGCAGTGATTCCAAGGCAGGCCATGCATTATCATTCCAGACGACATCGTTGAGGTACGGCATATGAGATTCCTTGTGCTATTTCATATTTGTATAGATTACACGCTATTCATGGAAAATGGAAAATGGAAAATGGAAAATTCAATATTTTGTGCCAGCGGTCTCCGTGCCCTCTGTGCGAGCCAACGAAAAACCCCTCGCTGTGGATCCTTCGAATTCACGATATAATTAACCATCCTGCTTAACACGAGGTCATCATGATTTCTGCGGCCCAACCGATTGCGCTTAGTGATGCCCAGCTGAGTGCGATAACGCACGCTTGCTATGGTTTTGTCCCACACATCCAACGCTTGCCTGGCGAATACGATACCAATGCGGTGGTGATACACCCTGATGGGCAACGTTTTGTATTAAAAATTATGCACCCCGAGCGGGTAAGCAGTTTTGTCGAAATGCAGATTGCCGCCCTCACCCATTTGGCACAGACAGCGACCAGTGTGCCAGTGCAACGAGTCATCCCACAAATCAACGGTGCCGCATGGTCGATCCAGACTATTAGTGAGCAACCGCAAATCGTCTGGATGCTCAGCTACCTCGAGGGCACGTTGTTTGCCGAAGCCAATCCTGTCGACGACAGCTTAGTAAAGCACCTCGGTCACCTGCTGGGGCAAATCGACGCTGGCCTGCAACACTTCAGCCACCCCGCCACCATCCGCACCATCGAATGGGATGTGATGCGGGCCAGCTGGATTGGTGAATACCTCCATACCATCACCGACCCGGCTCAGCAGAGCATCGTGCGCGATATGCTGGCTCGCTTCGAGGCGACGATTGTCAGCCATGGCGCTCAGTTGCGCCAAGGGATTATCCATGGCGATGCCAACGACTACAACTTAGTGGTTGGGGCACCGGGCTACCAAAAACGCCAAATCAGTGGCGTATTGGATTTCGGCGATATGATGCAGACCGCCGTGGTCAGTGAGCTGGCCATCTCGGCGGCCTACGCCATGATGCGTCACCCCCAGCCCCTCGACGCCTTGATGCTAATGACAAGCGCCTACCACGCCCAATACCCCCTCAACGAAGCCGAAGTGGCAACGTTGTTTGATTTGATTTGTATGCGTTTGTGCATCAGTGTGACGGTGTCGGCCATTCGCAAGCAACAACGCCCCGATGACCCCTACATGGTGGTCAGCGAAGCCCCGGCCTGGCAATTACTCGGCCTGCTCGCCAAAACCCACCCCCGTATGATCCACTATCGCTTGCGCAACGCCTGTGGCTATACGCCGGTGCCCCAACACGACCGCATCGTGACTTGGCTTGCCCAACAACAGACGGCACCGTTGCTGGGACGCGAATTGGCTCCACACGAGACTGTGGCGCTTGATTTGAGTGTGGGTAGCCCGTTGCTGGGTGCCGACCCGCGCAATTCGTCGATGCCGCGCTTTGCACATATCATTGAGCAATACATGGATGGCCGCATTGGGATTGGTGGCTACCTCGAGCCTCGTATGATCTATACCACTGACCGCTATGCGCTGTCGGGTGGTATCACCGAAGAACGGCGGATGCTCCATTTGGCCATCGACTTTTGGTGGCCGGCAGGCACCGCCATCCATGCCGTGTTGCCTGGTCGGGTCTATATGTTGGAATACCTGCCGGCGGATTTGGATTACGGCTATTTGACGGTGCTCGAACATACCACTAGTGATGGCGACAAATTCTATACCATCTACGGCCACCTGAGTGACGAATCAATGCGCACGTTGGTGCTGGGCCAAGAAGTGGTTGCCGGGCAACGGATTGGTAGCTTTGGTATCCCCGATGTGAATGGCAAATGGCCCACCCACGTCCACTTCCAAGTGGTATTGGACTTTATCGACATGGGGCGCGACTTCCCCGGTGTGGGCTATGCCTCACAACGTGATGTGTGGGCGTCGCTCTCGCCTAGCCCCAACCTATTGCTCCGCATGGATCTATCCCGCTTCCCCGCCCCCCAAAAACCATTGGCGCAGAGTTTGCAAGAGCGCCGCGAGCGGATGGGTGGCAATCTGAGTATTTCGTACAAACGCCCCCTCAAAATCGTGCGGGGCTGGCAACAATATTTGTACGACAGCAATGGTCAAGCCTATATCGATGCCTACAACAACGTGGCGCATGTGGGGCATTGTCATCCGCGGGTAGTGCAGGCGGCGACGGCCCAATACGGCCTACTCAGCACCAACACGCGCTATATTAACGACCAAATGCAAGAATACGCCCGGCGCTTGACGGCTACCCTGCCCAAGCAACTCGAAGTCTGCTACTTTGTGAACTCGGCCAGCGAAGCCAACGAACTGGCTATCCGTTTGATGAAAGCCGCGACCGGTCGCAAAGAAATGATTGTGCTCGAAGCAGCCTATCATGGCCATACCAATACATTGATTGACATAAGTCCATACAAACATGATGGCCCAGGGGGCATGGGTGCGCCCGATTGGGTCTTTACTGCCCCCATCCCCTGCGATTATCGTGGCCCATTCAAACGCAATGACCCTCAGGCAGGCGCCAAATACGCCTTGCAGGTCCAAGAGGTGATTGCGCGCATCCAAGCCCAAGGACGTCAATTGGGTGGCTATATTGCCGAAACCCTGCCCAGTGTGGGTGGGCAAATCGTCTTGCCTGCCGGCTACTTGGCCGACGTCTACAAATATGTGCGGGCTGCCGGCGGTGTCTGTATGGCCGACGAAGTACAGGTAGGCTTTGGGCGCATCGGCACCCACTTTTGGGCATTTGAAGCACACGACGTGGTGCCAGACATCGTGATTATGGGTAAACCCATTGGTAATGGGCAGCCGTTGGGTGCCGTGGTGACGACTCGGGCGATTGCCGATGCCTTTAACAACGGCATGGAATATTTCGCCACCTTTGGAGGCAACAATGTCTCGATGGCGGCTGGTTTGGCGGTGCTCGATGTGTTGCGTGATGAGCCATTGCAACACAATGCCTTGGTGATTGGCGAGCGTATGCTGGCCGGGTTACGGGCGATTGCCCCCAAACACGCCTTGATGGGTGATGTCCGCGGTGCTGGGCTCTTTTTGGGAGTGGAATTAGTCCGTGACCGCACCACGTTGGAGCCGGCCGACGACGAAGCCTCGTATGTGTCGAATCGTTTGCGTGATTATGGGATTT
>Ga0214917_10002255_pt1 | contig 23784 bp, 17 predicted proteins | sample LL_1208_BB_MetaG_FD_177983 | JGI IMG/M metagenome (GOLD analysis project Ga0214917, IMG submission 177983) | Freshwater microbial communities from Lake Lanier, Atlanta, Georgia, United States - LL_1208_BB | ecosystem: Environmental > Aquatic > Freshwater > Lake | place: USA: Georgia | collected...
CCCAGCAGGCCGGCGGAGATGCCGCCGGTGTCGTTCGACCGCCGTGACCGCGCCGACGCACTGCCGACGGCGTCCACCGTGCAGAACGCCGCCGCCGGCCCGGCGCCCCGGCCCCTCAGCCCCGGCGAACAGGCGCTCGTCGATCACGTGTGGCGGCACGACGGCGACGCCGAGGTGATCTGCATCGTGCGTCCCCGGGGCAATGCCCAGTCGCCCGGCGACGTGTTCGTGCTGCAAGGGACGGGCCGCGACTTCGTCGAGAAGCTGTCCCGGTCCCAGGCGGCCCCGTCCGCGGGCCCGGCGGATGGCACGCCGGCCGCCCGTCAGGACATGGCCGCGCTGCCCGCCGCGGCGGCCCCGCGGTAGGCTGCGGCGATGCTGCAGTACCTGATCCGTCACGGCGAAAGCGTCTCCAACCTCGAGGGACGCGTGCAGGGGCAGGAGGACGTCGAACTCTCGCCGACGGGCCGCGAGCAGGCGGCCCGAGTGGCCGCGTGGCTGCGGTCGCGGCAGGGAACCGCCCCCGACGCGCCGACGACCGTCGGGGAGGTGTGGTCCAGCCCGCTGCGGCGGGCGCACGAGACGGCCACGGTGATCGCGGCGGCGCTCGGGCTGCCGGTGATGGTGGACGAGCACCTGCAGGAACTCCATGCCGGCATCTTCCAGGGGCACCTGTGGGCCGACCTCGAGGCCCGCTTTCCGGTCGAGGTCGCCCGCTGGCGTTCGGGAGACGTCGACTACGCGATCCCCGGCGGGGAATCGCGGGCGCAACTGGCCGCCCGGGGCCGGGCGGCGCTCGAGCACCTTTCCGGCCGGCGCACGCCGGGCATGATCGTCGTCGCCCACGGCGGCGTGCTCACCGCGGCGCTGGGCAGCCTGCTCGGCCGCGGGCATCCGCTGCTGGCAGAGGCGGCGGAGCGGCCCTTCACCAAATTGCCGGCACTGTCCAACTGCTCCGTCACTCGGCTGGAGTGGCCCGGTCCCCGCCTGCTGGCGTTCAACGAGACGGGGCACCTGCACCCTGGCGAGGGGGCCTGATTCCGCCGCCGGCTCAGGGATCGACGACCTCGATCGTGACCGGCTCGGCGTTGACGGCGGTGGCCGCGCCACCCCCGTCGCCCGCACGTCCCGTGGCACGGATGGTCACGCGTCCTCGGCCGAGCAGTTCGGCCGGCACCTCGATCGTCGCGTCGGCCCCGCCGGTGCGGCCGAGCACGCGGCCCATCGCGAACACCGCCACGCCGTCGAGGCCGAACCCGTCCACCCGCACCCGCACCGTTCCCGTGACGGGCACCCGTGCCGGCTCGACCGCGAGCGCGAGCCGCCGGCCGTGGTTGGAGAACCGCACCGGCATCACCCACCGGCCCTGCGACTCGACCGACGAGGCTTCGGTGGCCACCACGCGGAGTTCATGGTGGCCGTCGGCGAGCACGGCCGTGTCGAGTGACAGGCGGTCGCCCGGACCGCACTCGGCCAGCCCGACGCCGTCCACGAACAGCGCGAACCGCTTGATCGCCCGCGCCGTGGCGGCGTCGGCCGCGCCGGTGTCGAACGTCGCCCGGGGGACGAGTTCGATCCGTCCGGAGAGCGGCTCGGCGGCGGTGCGGGTCGCGTCGCCCGCGGTGATCGCCACCTCCACCCGGGGGATCGTGGCCCAGGGACGACACAGCGGGTCGCCCACCACCAGCAGCTGGTACGGGGACTCCACCGCCTGATAGAAGGCCTCGGCGAGCGTCGCGCCGCGGCAGTAGTGGACGTGGATGGCAGGATGCGGAAACTTCGCCTGGAGGGCGTACGGCTCGATGACGGTGCCGCTGGATCCGGCGGCACCGGCGCGGAGGAAGGCCGACAGGGGCGTCTGGCCGGCCGTCGGCGTGAAGATGCCGCCGTAGCTGGTGAGGTTCTCGCAGATCGCGCCGGGCACGATCCGGCTGCCGCTCGACGGCCAGTCGAAATCGGCCGCGCCGGTCATCAGGCCGGCGACGTCGCGGCGGGCGGCCGGGAGCACGCCCGGCAGGATCTCGGCACGCACGCCGAGGGCCTCGAGCGTCCGCACGATGCCCGGAAAGGCGGCGCTGCGGGTCGTGGTGCGCACGTCGTCGTTGCGCATGAAGTAGATCGTGCCCCGCGGCCTGGTGCCGTCGGCGGCGGCCGCAGCCTCGAGCCCGCCGACGACCTCGCGGACGGTGTTGCCGCGGCCGGCCGTCACGCCCAGCATCACCGAGAGCAGGTAGCGGTTGCCCGTCTCGGCCACGGCGCCCCGCGCGTCGTAGCGGTGCCGGCCGCGGAATCCGTCGGTGGACGTCGGCACCCCCGCGGCGTCGAGCGGCCGGAAGTAGCGGTTGCTCCGCGGGTCGAGCCAGACCGGTCCCTGGCCGCTGCGCACGGCGCCGAAGAGCATCGTCATGCCCGTGAGGGAGCCGGCGGGATACTTGTGCAGATCCTGTCCCCGCAGGGCCTCGGGCAGTTCGGTGGCGAAGTCGATCCGCCAGGGAAAGTCGCTCGAGTAAGCGATGCAGTCGATCTGCGGCGCCAGCCGCCGGGCATCGATGGCCTGCAGCACCGGGGCGAGCAGCTCCCTGCGGAACAGGTCGACGTCGATGCTCTCCGTGTCCGCCTGCCAGGGCAGCATGAGGACGTTGATGGGAGGCACGCCGCGCAGGGCGGCGTAGGCGTTGGCGATCGCGACGCTGTCGGGGCTCGCGGCGTTCACCACCAGGAACAGGTTTTCGGGCCCCCCGCCGGCCCGCGCCCAGGCGGGCCAGCAGAGCGACAGCACCAGCCAGAGGAGCGCTCGCGGCGGAGGATGCATCGGCGATGGGGCGGGTGGGGCTGACGGGGCCGGTGCGGCGCCCGTCGCGCCCTCCGTTCGACCGGGTTCCATTAGACTGTGCGGCGGAGGAGCCTGCATGGTCTGGCACATGGTCTGGCCGCGGATATGTTCGTGCCGGTGGATCGTCCTCCTGCTGGCGGCCGCTGCGCCGGCGGCGGGTGCGGACGAGTCCCCGGCGTTCTCGGGACGGCGGGCCTTCGCGCACCTGGAGGCGATCGCCGGCCTCGGGCCCCGTCCGAGCGGCTCCGACGCGATGGGCAGGCAGCGGGCCCTGCTCGCCGAGCACTTCCGGGCCGCGGGCGCGGCGGTCCGCGGGCAGGCGTTCCAGATCCGCGACCGCCGGACGGGCGGGGCGGTGCACATGGAGAACCTGCTGGTCGAGTGGCATCCCGACCGCACCGACCGCGTGCTGATCGGGGCCCACTACGACACGCGGCCCTTTCCCGACCGCGACCCGGTGGACCCCCGGGGCACGTTCATCGGCGCCAACGACGGCGCCAGCGGAGTGGCGCTGCTGATGGAACTCGCCCGCTCGATGCCGGCCCGGGCCGGCCGTGTCGGTGTCGACTTCGTGCTGTTCGACGCGGAGGAGTACGTCGTCGCCCCGCGCGATCCCTACTTCCTCGGTTCGACCCACTTCGCCCGGCAGTACGTGGCGGGGCGGCAGGACGGCACCGTGCGGCACCAGTACCGCGGCGCGGTGATCGTGGACATGGTGGCCGACCGGGACCTGGAGATCTGGCAGGAGCAGCAGTCTGTGTCGTGGCCGGAGACGCGGCCGCTGGTCGAGGCGATCTGGGCCGTGGCGGCCCGGCGGAACGTGCGGCAATTCGTGCCGCGACCCAAGTACTCCGTCGAGGACGACCACGTGCCGTTGCGGACGATCGCGCGGATTCCCGCCTGCGACATCATCGACTTCGACTACCCGCACTGGCATACGATGCAGGACACCCCGAAGCAGTGTGCGCCCGAGGCGCTCGAGGCGGTGGGGGGCGTGCTGCTGGAATGGCTGCTCGGGCTCGAGTAGGCCGCCCGTGGCCTCACGGCATGCACATCCCCGCCACTCCCCGCCGCGAACCGCTGGCCGTCCCCGACTGCGGCGTGCTCGGCATGCCCGTGCGGGTGTCGCTGTGGCTGGTGCCCGAGGGCGCGGAGGTCATCGAGGGGGATCGCGTGGTGGAACTGGTCGTCGGCGCCGCGACCCTCGACCTCGAAGCGCCGGTCTCGGGCCGCCTCGTCGTCCAGTTCGCCGACGAGGACGAGGCGGTGTCGCCGGGCGCGGTGATCGCGGAATTCGAGGTCCGTTCATGAGGCGGGCGCTGGTGCGGAGGGTCGTCCGCGGCGTCGCCGCCGCGGACGCGGCGCTCGGTCCGCCGCTGCGGGCCCTCGTCACGACCCGGCCGACGCTCGACGACCGCGGAATCCTCGTGCTCGGACTGGCCGGCGCCGCCACCCTGTTTCTCGTGCAGCCTCCGGCCGATGCCTGGCCGCTCGCGTGGCTGGCGCCGCTGCCGTGGCTGGCCGTGGTGCGGGCCGACTGGGGGCGGGCCGCGCACCCGTGGCGCCGGCTCTGGCTGGCCGGTTTCTGCCACTGGCTGGCCACCATCCACTGGCTGCGGCTGCCGCACCCGGCCACCGCGATCGGCTGGGTGGCGCTGTCGGCCTACCTCGCCTGCTACGTGCCGCTGTTCGTGGCGATCGCCCGGCGGCTGCTGCACGGGTGGCGGTGGCCGCTGGTGGTGGCGGCGCCGGTGGCGTGGATGGCATGCGAGCAGCTCCGCGGCGATCTCCTCGGCGGCTTCACGCTCGCGGCGCTCGGCCACACGCAGTGGCGCTGGACCATGCTCATCCAGCTGGCCGACAGCCTCGGGGCCGTCGGCGTGGGCGGCGTGGTGATGGCGGTGGCCGCCGGCCTGGCCGAACTGGCCGCGGTGGCGGGCACCCGCGGCCGGTGGCGGGCCGCGTGCATCGCGGCCGCTCGCCCGGCGGCCGTCTCGGCGGCCGTGCTGGCCGTCACGCTCGGTTACGGGCTGTGGCGGCTGCGCGGGGCGCCGCTGCCGGAGGGGCGGCCGCTCGACGTCCTCCTCGTGCAGGGCTCGATCGACACGGAACTCAAGCACGATCCCGAGGCGGCCGGGGAGGTGGTGCGGCACTACGACGACCTCACGCTCGGTGCGCTCGCCGCGGCGGACGGCGCCGGCACGCGGCCCGATCTCATCGCCTGGCCGGAGACGATGTGGCGGTTCGGGCTGCTGGAGATCGATCCGGACGAGACGTTGCCGGAGCACGTCGTCGACCAGACGCTCGCCGGTCGTCCGGAGGCCGCGGGCCTGCCGGCGGCCGACCGGCAGGCGGCCTGCCGCCGTGCCCTCGAGCAGGAGCGGCTCACGCTCCTGGCCGCCTTCGCCAGGCGGTATGGCACGCACTGGCTGGTCGGCCTCGATCGGCAGGTGGTGACGCCGCGGAGCCCGTCGGGCGCGCGGCATTACAACTGCGGCCTGTTCCTCGACCGCGACGGCGTGCCGCTGGGCTGCTACAGCAAGCGGCACCCGGTGCTGTTCGGCGAGACCGTCCCCCTGGCCGACCGGTTTCCCTGGATCCAGCGGCTCACGCCCCTGCCGGCGAACCTGACGGCCGGCACGGAGCCGGTCGCCGTCACGATCGCCGACCGGAGGGTGGCTGTGAACATCTGCTACGAGACGGCGCTGCCCGGCGCCGTGCGGTCGCTGGTGCTCGAACTGTCCCGCCGCGGGGAGCGGCCCGACGTCATCGTCAACCTCACCAACGACGGATGGTTCTGGGGATCGAGCGAACTCGACATGCACCTCACCGCGGGAATCTTCCGCGCCGTCGAGGTGCGGACGCCGCTTTTGATCGCGGCCAACACCGGCTTTTCGGCGGCGATCGACGGGTCGGGACGGCTCCTCGCGCGGGGGCCGCGCCGGGCCACCGGCACGCTGCGGGCCCGGGTCTGGCCCGACGGGCGTGCGAGCCCCTGGCTGCGCTGGGGGAGTCTGCCGTTGACGGGCCCTGTGGCGGTCGCAGCGGTCGCGCTGCTGTCGGGATGGGCCCGGCGAGCGGGGCTGCAGACTCGTTGACCGGGCTGCCGAAGAATCCGTAGTCTGGAGGGCAGGGGGCGTGCGCGGATCCGCGGCCCCCGATCCGTCGCGGGCGCCCCGGGGTGCGATCATGAAAAACATCATCGGCAAGATCTTCGTGTTCGCGGTGTTCGTCATGAGCCTCGTGCTCATGAGCTTCGCCGTGGCCATCTACTCCTCGCACGTCAACTGGCAGGACGAGGCCCGGAAGACGAAGGAGACCCTCGACAAGCTCACGCAGGAGAAGGCCGGCCTCACCCAGGAGATCACGCGGCTGACCAAGAACGTCGCCGCGTCGGAGGCGGCCCGCGACCAGGTGATCGCCAAGTTCCAGCAGGCGATCGAGCAGAAGGACAGCGAACTGGCGTCGCTGCGCGTGGACCGCGATGACAAGCTCGCCGACATGCAGAAGAAGATCAACGATCTGGCCCACGTGGAGGAGGCCCTCACGGAGGCCCGCCAGGAGGCCGAGAAGCTGCACGCGGAGATCCGCGAGATGCAGCTGAAGGTCGATACCCAGGTCGACCGGGCCGCCGAGATCGCGGCGAAGTTGCACGAGAAGGAATCGTTCCTGGAGATCGCCAACGAGCGGAAGGCCCAGCTGGAGAAGCAGGTGGCCAACGCCCGCCTGCTCCTCAAGCAGAACGGCCTGTCGCTCGACAGCCTGCCGAAGGACCGCGTGCCGACGATCAACGGCGTCGTGATGGCGGTGGCCGACGATGCCATCGAGGTCTCGCTGGGGTTCGACGACGGCCTGCAGACCGGCCACCAGATCGAGGTCTACCGCAACGACGAGTACCTGGGGCGGGCGATCGTGCGGAGCGTGAAGCCCGATCGGGCGGTCGCCGTGCTGGTGCGGGAGTACGTCCGCGGCGTGGTGCAGCGGGGCGACAAGGTGACGACCCGACTCAAGGCGTGACCGGCCCGGCCCGCGGGCCCGACCGGCCGGGGCCCGGACACGCACCGCCTCCGGCCAGACGTGCAGGATGCCATGGCAGACGACGACTCGAACAAGAACGCCCCGCGGCCGTCGATGAACGTCTACACGGCGATGCTGCTGCTGTCGTTCATCGCGGTCTCCACCGGCTGCCTGATCCTGGCGCTCGACCTGTTCTTCCGACGGATGCCGTTGCAGCCGTAGCCTCGCCGCGGTCCGCGGCCCTCCGTCTCCGGTGGTCGTGATGTTCGGCTGGCTGCGGTCCCGACGGCGGCGGTCGATCCGGGAGCGGCCCTGGCCGCCGGCCTGGCACGAGATACTCGCCCGCAACGTCCGGCAGTCGCAGTGGCTCGCCGCCGAGGAGCGGGAGCGGCTGTGCGGCTGGGTGGCCGTGTTCCTCGCGGAGAAGCGGTTCGAGGGCTGCGGGGGACTGGAGATCGACGACGAGGTTCGCCTTTCGATCGCGGGCCAGGCGGGGCTGATCCTGCTCGGCATGCCCGACGAGTTCCTCGACCGGCTCAAGTCGGTGCTCGTCTATCCGCACGACTACGTCGTCACGCGGTCGACGCCGCTGGCGGGCGGCGGAGAACTCCAGTGGCGCGAGCCGCGGCTGGGCGAGACCTGGAACGGGGGCAGCATGGTGCTGTCGTGGCCGAGGGTCGTGGAGGGCGGACGGCTGCGGGACGGGCCCCGCAGCGTGGTGATCCATGAGTGCGCGCACGCCGTCGACCTGCTCGACGGCGAGATCGACGGGATCCCGCCGCTGGCCTCCGCGGCCGCCCGACGCGACTGGTCGCGGGCGATCGCCGCCTGCCGCGACCGCTTCGCCGAGGCGCTCGACGAGGGCCGGTTCGTGGCCTTCGACGACTATGCCGCCGAGGGGGACGGTGAATTCTTCGCGGTCGCGAGCGAGTGCTTCTTCCAGGATCCGCACCGGCTGCACCGCTACGACCGCGATCTCTACGCCCTCATGGCCGAGGCATGGCGACAGGATCCGCGGGGCCGCGTCCCGGTGCAGCGGGGTCGCTGACGGCACCATCGGGAGCGGTGTCGGCGGGGGTCGGCGACCCGCCGCCGCCCCGCGGCGTGAGGCTCACCAGCGTGCCGGCGGGCGATGCCAGCAGCAGCCGTTCGGACCGGCCGTTGACCACCGGCAGCGTGAACGGCCCCATGCAGAGCCGCTCGCGGGCCGCGCCGTCGGCGAGGTCGAAGCCCGACAGCTTGCCGAGTTCGTCGATCACCCACACGCGTCCGCCGCCGACCGCCAGGATCGTTCCCGTCAGGCAGGTGTGCCACAATTCGGCCCCGGTCTCGGCGGAGTGGGCCACGATGCCCAACTCGCCGAGCGACACCACCACGGCGTCGCCGGAGAGGAACGGCCCGGACCGGGCCGGCCCGCGCAGCACGGCATGCCAGCTCAGCTGCATGTCCTTGAGCCCGGTGGGCAGTTCGATCCGCGCGAGGTCGCCGGTCGTGGTCGCGGCGAAGATGCTGCGGTCGCGGACCGCCGGCGGGCCCGAGGGCGGATTGACCAGCGAGAACTCCTGACGCCGCCAGTCGAGTTCGGCGGGCTGCAGCGAGACGAGCAGGCCGTCCGCCGTGCACCAGAGCACGCCGTCGGCCAACGGGGACGGGGCCAGTTCCACGCGGTCGCTGCCGCCGGCATGGATCTTCACCGGCGCGAGGTTCTCCTTGCGGCGCCGCTTGCTCAGTGCCGACTTGGCGGCCTTCTTCCCCGCCTGGCCGGGTCGTTTGGCCGTGGTGGGCTGCGGGGGCTCGGGCTGCCGCAGCGGGTTGACGGCCATGCGGGTCACCGCGCCGCCCTGGTTGGGCGCATAGACCCAGTCCCCGACGATGGCCGTGGGGGCGGGGCTGTGGCCGAGGTCCACCTGCCAGCGGGTGTGGCCGGTGAGTCGTTCCAGGCCGCTCACCCCGCTGCCATGGGGCACTGCGACGAGGTCGCGGCCGATGCCGGCCGCGACGGCCGGACCGCCGTCGCTGGCGATGCGTCGCGACCAGAGCAGCGTGCCGGGCCGGGGGCTGCCCGCGACCGCCGGCGTGTCGCCGAAGGCGGCCGCCTGGATGGCATGCACGGTGCCGTCGCTGGTCTGCGCGACGACCAGCCCGTCGCCCACCACGACGCTCGCGAGCCTCGAGCCGGCCGCGACGGCCGGCAGTTGCAGGATCCACTCCCGCGACAGGCCTGCGGCATCGGCGGTGAACTCGTCGGCCACCGTGCCCGCGAGACAGCCGCTCGCACACCCCTCCGCGACCGCGGTGCCGGCGGCCGCGGCCAGCACCGCGGCCAGCAGGCCGGAGGCGACCAGGCGGGCGGTGCCGGATGTGGTGATCGTGACGAGCGGGGCGGTCATCGGGATGGTCATGGCAGGGGCCTGTCGGTCCGGAGGCGTGGCGCTGGGAAGGCGGGGCCGAGACCTCCGCCCGCAAAGTTTACCTCACGAAAAATGGCCCGCGAAAATGCTAAGCTCGCGGGGCTGGGCGTCGTGGAGACGGCGTCCCGCGCCGGGCGTTGGGAACCAGCGAGGCCGTGGCATCGATGCAGCATGAGTCCGAACCCCAGCCCGGCACCGGGGCGGAGCCGGATCACCGCCCGCGGCGTCCCGGCGACCCCGCCGCGGTGGTGCTGGGCTACCTGAACTTCTCGTCGGGCGCGTTCGACCCCGCCGCGTGGCGGGCCATGAACGACCTGTTCGCGGCCGTCGAGCCCCCGGAGACCGAGCTCGCGGATGCCGCCGCGCGGGTGCATGGCCTGCTGATCGGGAGGCTGGCGACGCTGTCGGCGGAGTCGGCGGCGTTTCGCGACGTCCGCCAGGCCCGCGCGGTGCTCGACCTGCTGTTCGCCGGGCTGGTGCCGGCCTACCGGTCGTTTCATCGCGACCTCCTCGAACACCAGCCGCCCGGCGGTCTCGAGCGGCCGTTCCTGCTCATGGCCGCGGCCCAGGCGGTGCTGGCGGAGGACCCGGCAAGCGCCGCCGCCGCCGACGTCGTCCGCGGGGCGATCGGCAGGCTCAACGACTACGTGGGCTGGAGGCCGGTCGCGGTCCTGGAGAACGGGCAGCTCTCCGAGCCCTACCCGCACGAGCGGGTCCGTCCGATTCCGCTGTTCGTCGCTGGTGTCGGTGTCGCCCGGGGCCGGTACCACCGGCTGGTCGAGGAGGCGATGGCGATCCTGGCCCGCGCGCCGGGGACGCTCCTCTCCCAGGCCGACTTCGACCTCGAACTGCTCGAGGAGCTGGCCTTCGATCCACGGGCCTTCGATTTCCTGCACCCCGCGGCGAGTCGCCCCAACTACCTGTTCGGCCTGTGGGACCCATCCCGCATCGACGGCCGCGGCTTCTATCGAAGGATGGTCGTGCAGCAGGCCACCCTCGAGGGCATCCTCTCCTGGCCGGAGGCGGCCGTCCCGGCGCCCGACGCACGATCGGCCGAGCGCCAGACCGAACTGCGTCGGGAGTCGGCGGCCGTGCTGGCGGGCGTGATGCTGATGGCCTCCGGTCTGTCGGGGCACGGGCCGGGCGCCGCCGCCGCGGGCCTGCCGCTGGCCGATCTGCTGCCGCGGATCGCCGGCTATCGCGACGACTTCTACCGCTGGCTGATGACGGAACTGCCGCCGGCGCATCGGCAGCGGCTCGATGAAGAATCCCGGCTGCTGCGGCAGCCCTTCGGCGGCGTCCGCCGGCACATCAACAGCCTGCTGGCGGGACGCCGCGCCCGCCAGGTGGAGAGCGTGGCGCTCGCGGCCGTGATGGCGCGGCTCGGTCGCGCCGAGGCGGCGGAACGGCTGGCCGGCATGGTGCCCGCGGCATCGGCCCGGATGGCGGCGCGGATCACGAGCCGTGTCGTGGCGGCCCGGCAGTCGGTGCGCCGGGCGGACGACGCCGGCTCCCTGGCGGCGCTCGAGCAGCTCGACGAGGCGACGGCCGTCCTGATGCGGGCCGTGGAGTGCGGTGCCGTCGTCGATCCCTGGAACATCCTCGGCCTCGGCGGGCAGTTCCCGCTGCACGAGGCGGGGGGCGAAAGCCTCACCGACCAGCGGGTCGAGGATCTCGTGGGCATCACCGAATCGATCCTCGACGGCTACGCGGCGGTGTGGCGACAGGCCGGGCTCGACGGCCCCGCGGCGGCGGCGCAGCGGGCCGCGGCCGCGGTGGAGGCCCTCGGAGGCTGGTGGGATCGGTTCGCCACGACGACGGTGTCGGGCGTGCCGCACCTGTCGGGTCGCGAGATCCACGATTCGGCCCGTGAGGTCATCGCCAGCCTGTCCCGGCGACGCGAGACGGCCCCGCTGCCCCCGCCGCCCGGGTTCTGGCGGCAGGAGGTCGCCGCCTTCAGCTCTCCCGAGACTCACGCGCAGGCCACCGACTGCCTGCTGCGGGAGGGCGATCTGGACGGCGCGATGGGGCTGCTCGTCCACTGGGCGTCGCTCCTGGAAGGCGCCGCGATCGGCCGATCGGGAGCGGTCTGGCTCGGTGCGGCCTCCCGCTGGATGGCCCGGGCCTGCGCCGACCGCACCGATGCCGGCCGGACGCGAGTCCGCCGGTTTCTGGAACTCGTCGAGGCGAACACCGCCGGGGTCGTCGAGGTGATCGAGGCGGCCGCGTCCGGCCGGGAACCGGGGGACGGCCGACGGCGGCCCGACGGCGGCGCCGGTCCGGAGGCGGCGGGGGAAAGCCCGCGGCGCGACCTGGACGAGGACGATGACGGCGAGGAGCGGGTGGCCTCGGCCTACGAATCGATGGTCTGGCGGGACTCGACCGACGACGGCGTCGATGGCGGCATGCTCGACATCGGCGGCGGCGGGGCGACGCTGGAGGGGGTCTCGGCCGTGGAGGATGCGGCGGAGTTCCTGCTGGGGGTGTGCAGGCTTTTGTCCGAGGCGGCCGTGGCATGGGCCGTCGCGGACGCCGGGAGCGGTGGCCGGGCCGGCCGGGCCGAGCGGGATTGCGTGCGCGGCTGGCGGGATCTGGTGCGCCGGCTGCGCGGCGGGCTCATGCGGGCGTCGGCGGCGGTCGCCGCGCGGGACGCCGCGCCGTCTCCGGGGATGTCCCCCGCCGACTTCGACAAGCTCCGCTGGCATCGCGATGCCGCGGCCGACCAGTTGATCGAGACCGCGGTGCAGGCCAGCGAGACGCTGTGGCTCTTGTCCGCCCGCCTGCTCGGGCCGCGCGGCCGCGGGGGACCGGCGGCCGGGAGCCGGGCGTCGCTCGGCCGGCTGTTCGCGGCGCTGCTCGCGGGGAACGTCGCCGCGACCCGCGAGCAGTGGACGCTCGTGCGGTCACGTCTCGTGGGCAGGATGGTGCTCTACGTTCCGCTCTCCCGGGGCGGGGCACCGCGGCGGATCGTGATGGCACGGAGCCGGGAGCGGCTGCTGACCAGGCTGGCGGCCTGCCTGCCCCGGCTGGGACTGGTGGCGGAAACGGCCGACGTCGTGCATCTCGCCAAGGCGCTCGAGAGCCGTCGGCCCCGGGGTGCGGCCAGCGTGAGCGAGTTCGATCGGGTGTTCGAGGCCGCTGCCCGGGCGCTCGTGGAACGGATCGTGGAGACGGCGACGGCCGACACGCCGGCCGGCGGTGCGCCGGCCGTGATCACGTCCCGCATCCTCGAGGGCCTGTCGCTGCTGGTGCCGCGACTGCTCGACACCTGGACCGCACACGCCCGGCAGCTGCGGCTCTCGGTGCTCGAGCGGGTGCGGGACGACGAGTCGTTCGCCGCGGTCCGGGAGTTCATCGAGCGGTACGGCGCGGGACTGTTCACCCAGCAGATGCTCTCGCCGCCGTCGCTCCGCGGGATCCTGCGCGGCGGGGTGCGGCACCATCTCGAAGGGCTCGTCGACCGTGCGGCGGGCGACGCGGAGGAGGCCGATCCGCCCGGCTCGTCGCGACACCCGCGGCGGCCCGCACGGCTGCTGGAGGATCTGGCCAGCGGCAGCCTGCCGATCAGGCAGGCGGCAGCGCGGCTGCGGTTGATCCTGGAGAGCGTGGCGGAGAACCACGCCGAGTACCGCGACTGGAACTCGACGACCACCCAGTCCGACCGCGGCGAGTGCCTGCACGTGTTTCTCGACTTCCTGCGGATCAAGGCGGAGCACGAACGGATCGCCTGGACGCTGCGACCGGTCAACATGGCCCATCGCGTGCTCGCGCGGCGCGGCGCGGACGAGGCCGCCGCGGCATGGCGCGGCAGGATGCGGGACGAGACCGCGGACACCGCCGTGGCCCTGGAGACGCGGCTGAAGGCGCTCGAGACGCACTGGGGCGTGCGGCTGGCGAGCGTGTCGGACCGGGTGCGACGCCCGTTCACGGCGACGCTCGAGCAGGACGAACTGGAGGCACTCGTCGAACCTGCCGTGCAGGAGCTGCACGCCGGGGCTCCCCGGGGGGCGGGCGGGCGGTTCGAGGAACGCGCGGTGGCGTGTCTGGGCGTGGCCAGCGGCTCGGGCGTGGAGGTGCCGGCCTGGCTCGACCGGCTGGCGACCGCCGTCGATCGGGCGCTCGAGCGTGCCGATGCCGGCCTCGCCGGGGACCACGGTCCGGCGCCGCGGCTGCCCGACGCGCTCTCCTGGACGCCGCTGTCGTGGGATGCCCTGCACGCGGTGCTGGCGAAGTGAGGCCCTCCGCATGCTGAAGCCCTCCCGCGCGGACCGTTCGCCCCGGCGCGGCGTCGCCGTCTGGCTGGCGGGCCGGATCGGACTCGATGCCTACGCCGCGCTGGCAGAACGGCTGGCGTGGGAGGTGTCGGAACCGGATGGCCGGCCGCCCACGCTCGTGCTCTACGATCCCGCGCCGGCGATCACGATCGGCCGGCTCGGTTCGCGGGCTGACGTGGCCCTCGGCGACGACGAGCTGCGTTCACTCGGCCTCGAACTCAGGTTCGTGGGCCGGGGGGGAGGGGCGGTGCTCCACGGGCCGGGCCAGATCGGGATCGGCCTGTTCGCGTCGCTGGCCGACCTGGGGCTGGAACGGCATGCCGTCGGCCCCTACCTCGAGCGGCTGGAGGCCGGCATCGAGGGGGCGGTCCGCAGCCTGCGCTGCGGGGCCGCCCGGGACTCGCGCATGCACGGCATCTTCGGCCGCACCGGCCTGCTCGCGGCCATCGGCGTCGCCATCCGCAGGGGCGTGGCCTGGCACGGGGGGTTCCTCAACGTCCAGCCCCCCCTGGAGTGGCAGCGGCGGGTGAGGAGCGTGCCTGTCGCCGCGGGGGCCGGACCGCATACGATGGGCTCCGTCGAGGCAGACGTGCAGCGGCGGGTGCGGCTGCAGGATGCCCGGGCGGCGCTCGTGGAGCACCTCGTCGACGCGTTCGAGTTTCCCCGGTCGTCGGTCCAGTCCGGCTTTCCCGTGCCGATCGGTCGGCCCGGCCCATCCGCTTCGGAGCACCGCCATCGTGTCGGATAACACCAGCATCGGGTCGGCCGCCATGCTGCCGATCGTGAGCGTCGATACCGCCGGCTGCGGGAGCGGCTGCGGTGTCGATTCGGCGGCGGCCCCGCCGGCCCCCGCCGCCCGGCGACTGCCGCCGTGGCTGCGGCGCAACCTCGAGCCGGGGGGCGGGCACGGCGAGACGGCGCAGCTCGTCGCCGAACTCGGCCTGGAGACGGTCTGCTCGTCGGCCAAGTGCCCGAATCGGCTCGAATGCTGGTCGGCGCGGACGGCGACCTTCATGATCCTCGGCAACGTCTGCACCCGTCCCTGCGGCTTCTGCTCGGTGCCCAAGGGCAAGACGGAGGCCCTCGAGGCGGACGAGCCGGAGCGGGTGGCCGAGGCGGCGCGGCGGCTGGGGCTGGCGCACGTCGTGATCACGAGCGTGACCCGCGACGACCTGGCCGACGGCGGTGCCGAGCACTTCCGGCGGACGGTGGAGGCCGTGCGGGCGGCCACCGGCGCCAGCATCGAGGTGCTCGTGCCGGACTTCATCGGCAAGCCCGGCGCCCTCGAACGGCTGATGCAGTCGCGGCCCGAGGTCTTCAACCACAACACCGAGACCGTGCCCCGGCTTTACCGCACGGTGCGTGGCAGGAAGAGCCACTACCCGTGGACGCTCGCGCTCCTGGCCGACGCCAAGCGGCACCTGCCGCAGGTGCGGACCAAGAGCGGGCTCATGCTCGGCCTGGGGGAGACACGGGACGAACTGCTCGACGTGTTCGCCGATCTGCTCGGGCACGGCGTCGACTTCCTCACGCTCGGACAGTACCTGCAGCCGACGCTCGACTCCCTTCCCGTGGAGCGGTACGTGCCCCCCGAGGAGTTCGACGAACTGGCGGGTTTGGCCCGCGGCATGGGGTTCAAGCGGGTGGCGTCCGGTCCGCTGGTGCGGTCGAGCTACCACGCCCGCGACATGGCCGAGGACGGGCTGGTCGTCCCCGCCGCCCCCGTCTGAGCCCCGCCGCTGCCCGCATCGGTCGCAGTCGCGTGCGCACTCTCCGCGCAGGCTCCGCCGAAACGCCCGAGCCGGGACATCTCGTGCCGCTCTTCCTGGGCGGGCGGAAACCGCATGGAGAGGGCCCGATCGCCGCTCAAAAAGGGATGATCGATCCCGGCGGCCGGACCGGCCGCAACCGACCGGCGGCAGTGGCGGCCGGTTTGGCATCGCATTTGCCCCGTGTCGTGCGGGCGGGTCTCGCACCCGCTGCCGGAGGACAAGCGTTTCGGAGACGCCCCTCCGGTGCTCCCTTACGTCCTTCTGGAGGCGGGCGATGCGCGTGCTTCGTGTCCAAGCGGCGTCCTGGCCGCGGGTCCATTCCTTGTTCTTCCGGCCGATCGACGGCGGGTTGACGGATCGCTGTTGACCTCGCGTCGTGTCCTTCCGGAACTCCCGGTGGCGTGCGATCGCGCGGTGCGGTGGCGCGTGCCGGGAGGAGAACTTGGTGAAAGGATCCAACCCGATGAATCGTCTGATGGTCCCGTTCGTGTCCCTGTGCGTGGGGCTTTCGTGGTGCGGTGCGCTGTGGGCCGATGAGGTCGCGGCGCCCCACCTGAAGGGCACGTACGACACCGGCTCGATCGCCTGGATGCTGGTCAGCGCGGCGCTCGTGTTCTTCATGATGCCCGGCCTGGCGCTGTTCTACGGCGGCATGGTGCGGGCCAAGAACCTGCTCAACATGTTCATGCTGGTGATGGTGTGCATCCCGCTGATCGCGGTGGAATGGGTGGCGTACGGCTACAACATGGCGTTCGCGGTCCCGTCGGCGATCGCGGTCGACGCCGGCAAGGGACCCGACGGCAACGACCTCCCCAAGCACAGCTACCTGGGCTGGGATCCGGGGCTCGTGTTCCTCAAGTCGTTCGCGGAGCTGAGCGTCGACGGGACCAACTCGTACGAGCGGATCGTGACCAGCGGCGACACGGTCGAGGCGGCGCCGAACGGCGTGCCCGAACTGCTGTTCGCGATGTACCAGATGATGTTCGCGATCATCACGCCGGCGCTGATCGTCGGTGCGGTCGCGGAGCGGGTGAAGTTCGGCGCCTGGTGCCTGTTCGCCGTGCTCTGGGCGACGATCGTCTACAACCCGGTGTGCCACTGGGTGTGGAACGTGAACGGCTGGCTGTTCCAGAAGGGCGTGCTCGATTTCGCCGGCGGCACCGTGGTGCACGTGCTCGCGGGCGTCTCGGCGCTGGCGCTGCTCCTCATCCTGCCGAAGCGGCGCGGGTATCCGGGGGCGCAGTTCGTGCCGCACAGCGTGGGCTGGACCCTGATGGGGGCGGCGATGCTCATGGTGGGCTGGTTCGGCTTCAATGCCGGCTCGGCGATCGCCGTCGGCAAGGACTTCCTGCCGGTGGCGGGAGGCGTCGCGGTGCTGGCGTTCGCCACGACCGCGATCGCCGGCAGCGCGGCCTCGGGCGCCTGGCTGTTCGCCGAGTGGCTGAAGGTCGGCAAGCCGACCGCCCTCGGTTTCGCCTCCGGCATGGTGGCGGGCCTGGTGGCCATCACTCCGTGTGCCGGCCACGTCAGTCCGCTGGGCGCGCTCATCATCGGCGGCCTCGGCGGCGTGGTGTGCTTCCTGGCGGTCCAGGCCAAGCCCCTGCTGGGCTATGACGACTCGCTCGACGTCGTCGGCGTGCACGGCGTGGGCGGGGCCCTCGGGGCGCTGCTGGTCGGCGTGTTCTCCATCCGGCCGGTGCCGGGCAGCGTCGGTCAACTCCTCATCCAGCTGCAGGGCCTGCTGTGGAGCGGCGGGTACGCGTTCCTGTGCACGCTCGTGCTGGGGCTGTTGATCCACAAGACGATCGGGTTCACGGTGCATCCGAACGCGGAGTCGGAGGGCCTCGACGTCAACGAGCACGGTGAGTCGGCCTATCACTTGAACTGACCGAACCGGCCACGGCCGGCCGCGCCGACCCGGTGGACGGGGGGCGCGTGAACGAACCAGAAGGGTGCCCCAACGGTCTGGGTGTGTACTCCGAAACGACACACCCAGACCGGGGCATTCCCTGGTCGTCGGCGCCGGAATCGGCCGCTATTCGGCCTCCTCCAGGCCGTGCTCCTGCAATTTCTTGCGGAGCGTGTTGCGGTTGATGCCCAGGCGGGAGGCGGCCTTGAGCTGCACGCCGTTGCAGGCGGCGAGCATCTGCGCGATGAGTTCGCGTTCGACCCGGCTGACGACGCGGTCGAAGAGGTTGTCGTCGCCGGGGCCGGCGCTGGCCATCCCCTGCTCGACGAGGTCGCGGGCGAGGCTGTCGAGGTCGCCGCCGCGGCCGGGGAGCGAGACCGGCGGCCGGTCGCCCTTGATGGCCGGCGGCAGCAGGTCGAGGGTGAGTTCGTCGCCCGTGGCCATCACCACGCATCGCTCCACGACGTTCTGCAGCTCGCGGACGTTGCCGGGCCAGTGGTATTTCGCCAGCGCGGCGGCCGCGTCCTTGTGGATGTGCACCACGTACCGGTCGTTCGCCTCGTTGTAGTGCTCGAGAAAGTGGCTCACCAGCAGCGGGATGTCCTCGCGCCGGGCCCGCAGCGGCGGCAGGTAGATCGGCACCACGTTGAGCCGGTAGTAGAGATCCTCGCGGAAGTTCTCCTTGGCCACCTCGTCGAGCAGCTCGCGGTTGCTGGCGGCGATCACCCGGGTGTCTACCGAGATCGTCTCGGTGTCGCCCACCCGCTCGAATTCCCGCTCCTGCAGGACGCGGAGCAGCTTCACCTGCAGCTTCGGCGTCGTCGAGTTGATCTCGTCGAGAAAGATCGTGCCGGTGTGGGCGGCCTCGAAGCGGCCGGTGCGGTTGGCGATGGCGCCGGTGAACGAGCCGCGAACGTGCCCGAACAGCTCGCTCTCCAGCAGGCTCTCCGAGAGCGCGCCGCAGTTGACCCGCACGAACGGCCCGGTGCCGCGCGGCGAAAGCTGGTGGATCGCCTTGGCGACGAGTTCCTTGCCCGTGCCCGTCTCGCCCACCAGCAGCACCGACGCGTTCGACGCGGCCACGCGCCGCGTCATGGCGTAGACCTCCATCATCGCCGGTCCCGAGCCGATCAGACCCTTGATCGGCGAGGAGGTGTCGTCACCGTGTGGGCCGGGGGTGCGCAGCATCGGTCGGGACGGGGCGGGCGGGGGCGGGGGCCGCTTCGATCGCGGCGAGCACCGCGGCGGCGATGGCGCGGTCGGTCGCCGCGGAACCGTGAGTGTACCGTGCGTAGGCCGCCCGCAGGGGCTGGCACTCGAGCAAAGGGCCGTACCGCTCCACGCTCGCCGTAAACGCCGCCAGCGCGGCGGAGCGGGCCCGGGCCGGGAGTTCGGCCCGTTCCGTCTCCCGCAGGACCGCCTGCTGGGCCCGGGCGGACCCGATCGTGCCCAGCAGGGCCGCCGCGGGGGCGTAGAGGTCGGTGTCCTCGCCCGGTTGCGGCGGTCGCATCAGCGCCAGACGGGCGGTGGTTTCCGCCGCGGAGACGTCCCATCCCCGGCGGCCGAGGTCGGCCAGCAGCTCCAGGGCACGGGCGGCCCGGGTCCGTCGCCGCAGGCTGCGGGCCTGCCGGGCGACCGGGTCGACCGCCTGGGGGCCGGCCACGCGGGCGAGATGGTCGGGCAGCCGTGGCGGGCCGAGGACGGCGGCCGTGTCGGGATCGACCCTGGGGAGGAACAGGCTGTCGAGGCGGTCCACGATCCCGACGCAGTCGATGTCGGAGAACTTCAGCAGCAGTTGCGTGAGGAACTTGCCGCGGGCGTCGTCGTCGAGCGGATCGACGACGACGAGCACCGGCGGAATGTCGCCGGTCGCCTGCCGCTGGATGAACTGCACCGTCTCCAGGGCGGTCGGACGGACCGTGCGGGCGGCGAGCACCACGAGCACGGTGTCCACGTTCGCCCGGCTGGCGAGGATCGCCTCGCGGCCCGTGGCCACCTTCTCGCAGGCGTAGCCATGGCGGGAGAAGCCCGTGGCGAGTTCCTCGCGGGCCACGGCGTCGGGATGCGCGATCACGACGACCTCCTCGCCGGTGCTCGTGGCGGCCTGGAGCAGGATGTCGACCACGCGGCTCGAGCCGCGATAGGGTGGATCGCCCGCAGCGTTCGCCAGCGCCCGGGCCGCCTCGAACTGCACCGCGGCGTCGGGCACGACCAGCGCCCGCTGCCACGCCAGGCGGACCGCGGGCGGGAGCGGCGCGGGGATCACCCGCTCGGCCGACGCGTCGGCGGCCTCGGGCGCGGGGTCCGTACCCCGACCGGCCGCGTGGGCCGCGGCGCCGGCGCGGATGGCGGCCACGGCCGCGGTGAACATGCCCCGCGAGCCGGCCAGATCGACCACGTCGGCGGCGGCGGCGGCGTCGAAACCGGCGGGACCGGTGAGCGCCGCCTGCAGGGGCTCGATGGGCAGGCCGTCGCCGGCGTCGAGCGGATCGCCCGCCGCGACGAGCGTGGCGTCGAGGCGGGACAGCAGCACGAGCCGCACGGCGGCGGGGTCGGTGGCGTCGAGCGCGGCCAGATCGCGTGCCAGGTGGATCGCGTCCTCGGAGCGGGCCGCCCGGGGAGAGACGTCGCGTCGCTCGAGGTGCCGCGTCTGCGGGTTCCACACGAACCGCTCCACCGTCCCGTCAGCGGCCGCCACGGCCGTCGCCGGGTCGTTCACGGGCTCGCGCAGCAGGTGGTCCGGGGCCGGCAGCCCGGCCACCGAGAGGACCCGGTCGAGCCGTGTGGTGAGCCACGTGCGGGCGGTCTCGGGGGCGGGCGGCACCGCGCCGTCGGCCTGCAGGAGCGGCGGCAGCAGGCCGCGGTCGCCCAGCTGCCGCAGGAGCCGCGTCGCTCCAGCCCGCACCGCCGGCGGCGCGTCGGCCACCAGTGCCGGGGCGAGCAGATACGGGGCCACGGCCTCGCCGTCGGTGGCGGTGGTGACGCCCGCCGCGAGGGCCTCCATCACGCCGGGCCAGTGCTCGACGTCGTCCGAACCGAGCCAGGCGAGGAGCGGCTGCCGCGCCGCGCTCCCCAGCGACCGGACGATGCGTCGGGCGAGCGCGCGGGCCTGCCCGTGCGCCGCATCCTCCGTCTGCAGCAGATCCACGAGCACCGGGAGGGCGGCCACGCCGGCCCGCGACAGCCGGTCGAACGCCGCGGCCCGCGCGGTGGCCGATGCGTCGGCGAGGGCGTCGGCATCCCGACGCAGCCTGTCGGGATCGCCGCGCCGCTGCCGGGTGGCGGTCGTGATCGCCCGCACCAGCGGCCGCACGTCGGCGTCGCGGTCGCCGAGCACCCGCTCGAGCCGCCGGAGGCTCGCCGGGTCGGTCGTGTCGCCGAGGTCGGCCAGCAGGTCGAGCCGGCGGTCGCCGGCCTGCTCCAACTGGTCGGCGAGCTGGGACACGTAGCGGCTGGCGACGTCGTAGGCCTCGACGTCCGCGGCGCGGATCGCCGCGTCGAGCAGGCCGGGAGCCGTCGTCCGGGGCGGGAAGGCGAGCGACTCGAGCACCGCGCTGGCCAGCGGATCGTGCCGGGCCGCCGGCGGCTCGGCCGCCCCGGCCGCGGCCGTCGCGAGAACGACCACGGCCACCACCCACACCGCGGGCACGCTCGTCGGCAGGCAACGCACGATCCATCCCCCACGTCAGGCGTGGGCGGCGGTTCCCGTCCCGGCCGCGAGCCGGCGCTGCCACGCTGCTATCTGGTCGGCAACCCGCGCGGGTGCCGTGGAGCCGAAACTCGCCATCCGTTCAACCGCCCTGGATGACCCAAGCGCCCCGCGGAGCCCGGCGTTCCAGCCCGGATAATCCTCGGAGAACTCCTGATCGGTAAGCTCCTCCAGCGACACGCCCCTGGTCATGGCCCGCCTCACGAACGTGCCCACGAGTTCGTGGGACGTCCGCTGCGGGACGCCCGCCGCGATCAGCGCCTCCATGAGGCTCGTGGCGTCGAGGTGGCCCGCGTCGATCGTCGCGGCGATGCGGGCATGGTCGAAGTCGCTGCCCGCCACCAGCGGCGCGGCCACGCCGAGCACCGCCTCGAAGGTGTCGATCGAGTCGAAGATCGCCTCCTTGTCCTCCTGCAGATCGCGGTTGTAGGCCGTGGGCAGGCCCTTCAGCAGCACCAGCAGCGACTGCAGGTTGCCGATCGCGCGGGCCGACTTGCCCCGCACCAGTTCGAGGACGTCGGGGTTGATCTTCTGCGGCATGATCGAACTGCCGGTGCAGAAGCCCTCGGGCAGCCGCAGGAACCCGAACTCCTGCGTGCTGTAGATCACCCATTCCTCCGCCCACTGCGAGAGGTGCACGGCCGCGAGGGCGATCACGAACGCCAGCTCGCAGACGAAGTCGCGGTCGCTGGCGCCGTCGAGGCTGTTGGCCGCCACGGCCTCGAAGCCGAGGGCCTCGCGCACGTGCTCGCGGTCGATCGGCAGCGTCGTGCCCGCCAGGGCGCCCGATCCGAGCGGCAGCACGTTGGTCCGCCGGCGGCAGTCGGCCAGCCGGCCGCGGTCGCGTGCGAGCTTCTCGCACCACGACAGGAGCTGGTGCGCCGCGAGCACCGGCTGGGCCCGACGCATGTGGGTGTAGCCGGGGATGACGAGGCCGCCGACGCGGCCGGCGAAGCCGAGGAATGCCCGCTGCAGCTCGAGGAGGCCGTGGTCGATGCGGTCGATCGCCCGGCGGCAGTAGAGCCGCAGGTCGGTGGCCACCTGGTCGTTGCGGCTCCGGGCCGTGTGCAGCTTGCGGCCGGCATCGCCGAGCCGGGCGGTGAGAGCCGCCTCGATGTGGAGGTGGATGTCCTCCTTGGCCGCGGAGAACTCGAACCGGCCGGAGGCGATCTCGCGGCGGATCTCCTCGAGCGCCTGCGAGATGGCATCTGCCTCGGGCACCGACATCAGGCCGCAGGCCGCGAGCATGCGGGCATGGGCGATGGAGCCGTCGATGTCGTCGTCGGCGAGCCGGCGGTCGAAGGAGACGCTCTCGGAGAACGCCTCGACCCGCCGGTCGGTGGGCTCGCGAAACACGCCGCCCCACGCCTTCTTCTGCTCGCTGGATCGTGACACGCCTGCTGCTCCACGGTGCCGCGCCGAACGTCCGCGGTCCTGCGACCGGCTCGTCGTCGTCGCCACGCCTGTTGTACATGGGCAGGGGCTGCCGGGAAAATCGCAGCGTCGCGACGCACGGCAGCCCGCCCCCTTGAATCGCGGTATCATCCGTCCATGAAACACCGCGGTTCCTCGCACGCGACGCTCCGGCTGCTCCTCGTCGGCCTGCTGCCCCTCGCCGGCACCTGTACGGGGCCGGGCTGGTGTCGCGCGGAGGAGGCCGCTGCGGCAACGCAACTCGGGGTGGCCCACATCGGCGCGGGCTACGCCTTCACCGCCGACGGCGTGCTCCACGAGGGGGCGGTGACGATCCGCGGTCTCGGGGCCCGCTGCATCAAGGTCGGCCTGAGCCTCGACACCGAGCACCCATCCCCGCAGGTCTACGCCCGCCATACGCACTGGCCCGAGGTGTCCTCGCTCGACGGCCTCGCCGGCACGCCGCCCTACCGCGACCTGTTCGCCATGGACTTCGACACCTTCATCCTGACGGCGTTTCGCCCGGCCCGCCCCGCCGGCTACTGGCGGGACGGCTTCACCGCGGCCGACGAACGGGCGGAGGAGGACTGCTTCGCCGCGCTGGCGGGCCATCTGCTGCGGACCTACGCCGCGACCCGCAAGACGTTCGTGCTGCAGAACTGGGAGGGCGACTGGGCCCTGCGGGGCTGCTTCGACCCCGCCGTCGATCCCGGCGGCCGGGCCATCGACGGCATGCGGCGCTGGCTCGCCGCCCGCCAGCGGGGCGTGGCCAGGGCCCGACGCGAGGCGGAGGGGAGCACCGCGCGGGTGTGGCATGCCTGCGAGGTCAATCTCGTGCTGCAGGCCATGGAACGCGGCGCGCCGAGCGTCACGGTCGACGTGCTGCCGCACGTGCCGGTGGACCTCGTGTCGTATTCGGCATGGGACACCAGGGACTCGCCCGCCCGCTTCGCGGCGGCGCTCGAGTTCATCGGGATGCACCGGCGGCCGACCGGGGCCGACGGTCGGTGCGGGGTGTATGTCGGCGAGTTCGGATGTCCCGAATCCGAGGCCTCCCCGGAGGAGGTCCTCGAGCGGACCCGCCGCCTGCTGGTGGAGGCGGAGCGGTTCGGCTGTCCGTACGCCGTCTACTGGCAGCTCTACTGCAACGAGACGGTCCCGCGGGACCGCGCCGCCGACGAGCCGCTCGGCAACCGCGACTTCAAGGGCTTCTGGCTGGTGCGGCCCGACGGCACGCGCAGCCCGGCGTGCGCGTTGTTCCGCTGATGGGCACGAGGGTGTCGCCGGGCCACGCGCATACAAGCCCGGAGCGTCAGCGACGGGATCGATCGTGGCGTTCGGTCTCGCCCCGCCATGCGCATACAAGCCCGGAGCGTCAGCGACGGGATCGATCGTGGCGTTCGGCCTCGCCCCGCCGGGCCGGCAGAAGTCTCCTCGCCGTGGCCG
>Ga0214917_10002256_pt1 | contig 23767 bp, 21 predicted proteins | sample LL_1208_BB_MetaG_FD_177983 | JGI IMG/M metagenome (GOLD analysis project Ga0214917, IMG submission 177983) | Freshwater microbial communities from Lake Lanier, Atlanta, Georgia, United States - LL_1208_BB | ecosystem: Environmental > Aquatic > Freshwater > Lake | place: USA: Georgia | collected...
GTGATCTTCGGCCCCATCGACCAGGTGGGGTGCTTGAGCGCCTCCTGCGGCGTCGCCTGCGCGAGCGTCTCCCGTGGCCGCGTGCGAAACGGTCCGCCGCTGGCCGTGAGCACGATCCGCAGCACCTCGTCGGGGCTGCCGGCGCGGAGCGCCTGGTGGATGGCGGAGTGCTCGCTGTCGACCGGGAGAATCCGACCGCCGGTCCGCTCCGCCAGCCGGATGGCGAGCGGACCCGCCATGACGAGCGTCTCCTTGTTGGCCAGCGCCACCGTCTTGCCGGCCGCGAGCGCCGCCCACGTGCTCCTCAGGCCCGCGGCACCCACGATGGCCGAGACGACGCGATCCACCTCGGCCGACTGCACGAGGTCGTCGAGGCGTTCCGGGCCCACGGCCAGCCGCGTGCCCGCCGGCAGGGCCGTGGCGCCGATGTCGGCCGCCGCGGCGGGGTCCACCACGACGACCCAGCGCGGCCGACAGGCATGTGCCTGCTCGAGCAGCCTGCCGACGCTGCGGTTGGCTGCCAGCAGGAAGGGGGCCAGCCGGCCGCCGGAGGATGCGAGCACGTCGAGCGTGCTCGTGCCGATGCTGCCGGTGGAGCCGAGCACCGCGACCCGCAGGAAATCGTCGCCGCGGCCGGTGTCCGGCCGACCGCCGCACTCCACGGCCTCGCCGCCCGGACCGGCGTCGACCGCGGCCGATGGATGCACGGCACTGCGGTGGGTGGGAGGCATGGCGACGGGACGGCGACGCGGCGGAACAATCGACGCAATTCTACCTGCCGGTGGAACGAGTCATCCATGCCCTTTTTCCATCGAATCGCATCGTGCGGCGGCCGATGCGGCGAAAGTGACGCACGGCCCGCGAGGAATCCGCCGCTCGAGACTCCACCGTGGACGGCGTTTGTCGCCGGCTTTTCCCGCGCATACCATGGAAGGCGGCGCGGACCACGACGGCCCCCGCGGCAGTCACGCTCGGAGGGGTGCTCCCGACTCATGGCGAAGAAACGCGACAGTGCACGGCGCTCTCCGGACCGCAAGCCCGCCATGGGTGGCTCGAACCTGCTGTGGTCCCTGATCGCCGCCGGCGTCGCGGGACTCTTCGCCATCAGCCTCGTCGGCGCCGCCCCGGATATCGAACTCTCCTACAGCGATCTCGAGCGGCTCATCCAGGCAGCCGACCGCCGTCCCGAAGGCACGGTCGGGCAGCCGGAGGGCGAAGACGCCGCGGTCACCTGGGTGGAGATCCAGCGGCATGGCGACGAGGGGCGGCAGACGGCCCGCTACGGCGACCTGCGGGACGTGGTGATCGGCGCCTTCCAGGTGTCCGGAACGGTGCGCGAACTGGCCGGCGACACCGCCGCGAAGTCCGCCGCCGACGACGCCGAGGCCGCACGGCGACCGAAGACCGCCGGATCCCCCGTGCGTTCGACCCTGCGACGTTTCCACACCGCCAAGCTGCCCAGCGAGAACTCCGAAAGCCAGCTGATGCGGCAGCTGACGGAGCACGGCGTGCCCTTCCGCTACGAGGAGCCGCCCAGCCCCTGGCGCAACTGGCTGCCGATGCTCTTCCTGACCGGCCTCTTCGGCGTGCTCTTCTTCGCGATGATGCGCCGGATCGGCGGCGCCGGCAGCCCGATGGCCTTCGGCCGCAGCCGCGGCAAGATGTACGCACAGGAGGACCTCGGCATCACCTTCGACGACGTGGCGGGGATCGACGAGGCGGTCGATGAGCTGCGCGAGGTGGTCGAGTTCCTCCGCAGCCCCGAGAAATACCAGGTGCTCGGCGGCCACATCCCCAAGGGGGTGCTGCTGGTCGGCCCGCCCGGCACCGGCAAGACGCTGCTGGCCAAGGCGATCGCCGGCGAGGCGGGCGTGCCGTTCTTCGGGCTGTCGGGCAGCGACTTCGTGGAGATGTTCGTGGGCGTGGGGGCGGCGCGGGTCCGCGACATGTTCCAGCAGGCCGCGGCCAAGGCGCCCTGCATCATCTTCATCGACGAGCTCGACGCCCTGGGCAAGACCCGCGGATCGAGCGTCGTGGGAGGCCACGACGAGCGGGAGCAGACGCTCAATGCCCTGCTCGTCGAGATGGACGGCTTCGGCACCAACAGCGGCGTGATCGTGCTGGCGGCGACCAATCGTCCCGAGACGCTCGACCCGGCGCTGCTGCGGCCCGGTCGTTTCGACAGGCACGTGCTCGTCGACCGGCCCGACGTCCGTGGCCGCGAGTCGATCCTGCGGGTGCACGTCGCCAACGTGAAGCTCGACCCCGCCGTGAACCTGGAGGAGGTCGCGCGGATCACGTCGGGATTCGTGGGCGCCGACCTCGCCAACCTCGTCAACGAGGCCGCGCTGCTGGCCGCCCGCAACAACAAGACCTCCGTCGGCATGCAGGAGTTCAACGAGGGCGTCGAGCGGGTGACGGCGGGGCTCGAGAAGAAGAAGCGGGTCATCCACGAGGACGAGAAGAAGCGGGTCGCCTACCACGAGGCCGCCCACGCCCTCGTCGCCTTCTCGCTGCCCAACACCGACCCCGTGCACAAGGTGTCGATCATCCCGCGGGGCTGGGCGGCGCTGGGCTACACCATGCAGCGTCCCGAGGACGACCGCTATCTGCGGACGCAGAGCGAGCTGGAGAGCCGGATCGAGGTGCTCCTGGCGGGCACGATCGCCGAGGAGATGGTCTACGCCGACGTCTCGACCGGCGCCCAGAACGACCTCGAGCGGGCCAGCGAGATCGCCCGCTCGATGGTGATGGATTACGGCATGAGCAGGCTCGGCCGCGTGGCCTACCGCGAGAGCCCGCGGTCGCCGTTCCTGGCCGGCGCCGGCGCCGACGTGCCTCCGGTCCGGACGCACAGCGAGCAGACCGCGCGGGAGATCGACGAGGAAGTCCGCCGGATCATCGACACGGCCATGGAGCGGGTGCGGCGGATCATGGAGTCGCGGCGTGGGGCGCTCGAGGCGATCACGCAGCGGCTCATGGAGCGCGAGGTGATCGACGGCGAAGAACTGCGGACAGTGATCGAGGCGGCGACGGGAGCACCGCAGCTGGTGCCGGGCACGGAGGCCGAGCGGCGCGTGCCCCGCAGCACCGCCGCCGACGTCATCGAGGGGGGCGTCGGCCCGGGCGAGGTCTCGGGGTAGGCGGACGCGGCGCCGGACGATGTCCGGCACGGAGTCCGCGGCCGCGCCATCCCTACGACCGTCACCGTCGCGGCGACCGGTCGCCATCGCCCCGCCCGTGCAGTCTTCGGGCGCCGCTGGACGATGACACGATCAGGGTGGTGGCAACCGTGCCCGCCGCCGAGGACGACCGCAGCGATGGCCCCCGAGGGGCCGCAGGCATCCATGTGGAAAAGCGTGTTCCTGGCGGCCGGAATCTTTGCCTGCATGGCGGGCGTGGAGCTACTGTTGATCGACTCGGCGCTGATCCTGCCCATCGACGGCCACGGCGAGCCGCGGGTGTTCACCGCTCCCGACTGGGCGCCGTGGAGCCTCATCTCGGCCGGGGCGGTCACGATCCTGCACTTCTGCGGCCTGCCGTCCGCAGCGGCGAAGGGGGGCATCGGAGCGGTCGCGGGCGAACCCCGCTTCCGCTGAACGGCGGCCCACGGGCCCCGCTCGATCAGCCGCGGAGAGAACGCCGCACCCGGCCCCGCTCGACCAGCGTCGGGGCGTGTTACCCGGGACGCCGCCGTGCGGTATCGAGAGCGGGGGGGACACGCCCCGCCCGGTGAGCCGATGATCACGACCCGCCACCAGCCGCCGCGCGACACCGTGCTCTACGACGGGCACTGCCGCTTCTGCCGCAGCCAGATCGCCCTGCTGCGGTGGTGTGATCCGACCGGCAGGCTCGCGTTCACGTCACTGCACGACCCGAGCGTGGCGATCGACTTCCCGGAGATCCCGCCGGAGAGCCTCGCGCAGCAGATGTACGTGGTCGATCGCCAGGGACGAGCCCGTGGCGGTGCCACCGCCGTCCGCTACCTGTCGCGGCGGCTCGTGCTGCTGTGGCCGCTCGCGCTGGTCCTGCACGTGCCGGGCAGCATGCCGCTGTGGAACCGGCTGTATGCCTTCGTGGCCAGGAGACGGATGCTGATCGCCGGCTCCTGCGAGGATGGAACCTGCCGGCTGCCGTGAGCGGAAGAGGGTGACCCGGAGCCGCGCGGCCCGCATGGTCACGGCCGTGGTCAGCGATCGCCGTCGGCGGGCCGTGCGATCTCCCGCAGCAGCCTGGTCATGGTGTTGGCGTGCACGCCGAGGAGTTTGGCGGCTTTCGCCTTGTGACCGCGGGTGGCCTCGAGCGCCTGCCTGACGGCCCGCTCGCGGAGCGCGGCCAGATCGAGACAGGGCAGGCTTCCGGCGGTCTGGGCAGCCGCAGGACGCTCCGGGAGTTGCGGCTCCATCTGCAGGACGTACGCCTGCTCGATGACGTGCTCGAGTTGACGCACGTTGCCCGGCCACGGGAAGGCACAGAACCTGGCCAGCACGTCCGCGGGCGGCCGCCAGACGGGCAGCCGATACCGGGCCGCACACCGCTCCGAGAAGAATTCGACGAACGCGGGAATGTCCTCGATCCGCTCGCGCAGGGCGGGCACACGCAGCTCGATCATGTTGAGCCGGTAGTAGAGGTCTTCGCGGAACCGGCCCTGCTCGACCTCTTTCTCGAGGTTGCGGTTGGTGGCCGCCACGACCTGGACGTCGATCGACAGCGGCTGCTCGGCCCCGACCGGCATCACCTCGCGCTGCTGGAGCACCCGCAGGAGTTTCGGCTGCAGTTCGAGCGGCATCTCGCCGATCTCGTCGAGGAACACGACGCCGCCCCGCGCGGCGCGGAACACGCCGAGCGAGCGGCCCTTCGCCCCGGTGAAGGCGCCGGGCTCATGGCCGAAGAGTTGGCTCTCGGCCAGCGTCGCGGTCAGGGCGGCACAGTTGACCGGCACGAACGCCCGGTCTCGCCGCGGTCCGCTGCGGTGCAGCAGACGGGCCCACATCTCCTTGCCGGTGCCGGTTTCGCCCGACAGGAGCACGGTGCATTCGACCTCCGCGGCGCGTTCGATCGACCGCGCGATCCTCCGCATCGCCGCATTGCCGCCGAGCAACCAGTTGGCGTCAGCGGTCCAAGCACCGGCCACGCCCGTGCCTTCGGTCGGAAAGGCAGGCGTCACCGCGGGATCGAGAGAGCCGCCACGCGGGTCGCGGGATGCGGCGTCACTCAAGCGAAAGCCGCGAAAGGGTGGTGACGATGACATGGCAGGCCGACGAGTTGTGAGGGACCGCCCCCGTCCCGAAAGGGGGCATGCCTACCTCCGCGACATCCTTGCCCCAACGGCGGAAAGTATGTCCGACCCGGCAGGCGGAGGCAATACAATCAAAAAAATCGCTACAAACCGCCCAAAACGTCTGTTTGTGCTGACTACGGCCGCGGGGAAACAGGTTTCCCCTGGTTTCCCGGCCGGCGGGCCGGCGGATCCTCGGCCGGCGGATGCTCGGCCGGGACCCCCTCCCGGACGCCCATGAAGAGCAGGTGCTGCCAGGGCAGCCGGTCGAACTCTCGGACCACCTCGAACCCCGCCGGCGCCAGTTCCGCCCGCACCTGAGCCTTCGTCATCTTGTGCAGCGGCTTGATCGGCACCGCCGGATCCTCGCCGCGAAACTCCGCGAGCACGAGCCTGCCGTCGGCGGCCAGGCACTCGCGGATCCGGGCGAGCATCGCCGCGGGGTGGGAGAACTCATGGTAGACATCGACGCACAGCACCATGTCGATCGCCTCCCGCGGCAGCCGGGGGTCGATCGGCGTGCCGAGCACGGGCCGGATGTTCGCCAGGCCCGCCTCGGACGCATTGTGCACGAGCATGCGCAGCATCTCCGGCTGGATGTCGACGGCGTAGACGAGGCCCTGCGGGCCGACCATGCGGGCCAGCTGGAGCGTGTAGAAACCGTTGCCGCTGCCCAGGTCGCAGACCGTCTGCCCGGCACGCACCTCGAGCGCCTCGAGGAGCATGCGACAGTCCTCTTCGCGCTGACGACTCTCGCGGACGAGCCACGGGGCGCCCGTGTAGTGCATGGTCTGGGCGATCTCGCGGCCCATGTAGACCGGATCGGCCGGCGGCCACTCGACCGAGACGTCGACGGCGTCGTCGATCGCCAGCGGTGCCCGGGGAGAGGCGGGCTGTCCGAACGCCGCCGGCCGGCCAGCGGCAGGCGACGGACAGGAGCGTGAGCGTGAGAAGAAGCGTGCGCATGCCGCAGGCGAGTATACGGCGGCGCCGGCCACCAGACCCCGCCCCACCGACGGAGCCGACATTCAGGCCGCGTCAGCCCGGGGATCCGTGACCGTCAGGCCCTCGTCGTCGAACAGGCTCACGATCGTGATCCCGCTGCGGCGGGCGAAATCCGCCAGCTCGGGAGGATCGACGAGGATGGTCCGGCCCGCCTCGACGGCCAGCACGCTGGCCCCGGCCGCCCGCAGCGACTGCAGCGTGCCGATGCCGATCGTCGGCATGTCGAACCGCAGGTCCTGCCGGGGCTTGGCCACCTTCACGACGATCATCCCGCCGGAGCCGCACAGCCGGCCGGCCCGCCGGATGCACTCGTCGGTGCCTTCGATCGCCTCCAGCGCCAGCGGCGCCCTGTTCTTCACGACCACGGTCTGGCCGATGTCGAGCCGCCCGAGCTCCTTCGCCAGCCGCCAGCCGAAGGCCACGTCGGCCTCCTCGGCGGCCGAGAGCGGCCGGCCGACGAGCACGCCGCCGTCGGCGAGCAGCTCCGGCGCGAAGTCGGTCGCCGGACAGATGCGGACGCCGCGGCCGTCGAAGGCGGCGGCGATGGCGGCCAGGAGCGAGTCGTCGCGGTTGTCGCGGCGGCGGCTCACGAAGTGGGGCCAGAACGTGAAGAGCCCGACGAGGTCGGGCAGGTGCCGCAGCCAGGCCCGCTTGCCGAAGAGCTTCGTCTTGTGGATCTTGCCGGCCATCGTGGCCCGCGCGACGCCGTGGCGGCGGAAGAAGTCGATCGCGCCGCCGAGCTGCGCGACGCCGACCTCCCCGTAGACGTCGGCCAGCGGTTCGAGCGCCGCGTCGGCGTGGTCGCGGATCGAGAGAATCGCGGTCCGTCCGCCGCGGCGGCGGATCGCCTCGGCCACCGCCACGGGATACCGGCCCCAGCCGGCGATGATGCCGATCGTGTCGCCCGCCAGCGGCTGCCCCGCGTCCTGCGGCCGGTCCCGCCCCGGGCCCGCCGATGCACCGCGGTTCTTCATGCGGCCGTCCTGCGTCGTCATCGGGGTCTTCATCGCGTCGTACATGCCGTCCCTCAGGCGGCTTTCTCGTTCCGCTCCGGCAGCGGCCCCGCCGACGACGCCTCCAGGGCGCCCACCCGGGCGGCGAGCTGCTTGAGGTCCTTCCGCATCTCGGGCAGTTTGCTGATCGTGGCCAGCTGCAGCTTGCGGTCGCGCAGCTCGATGGCCGGCTCGCCGAGCACAGTCGTGCCTGGGGCCACGTCGTTGGAGACGCCCGAACGGGCTCCGAGCACCGCCTTGTCGCCGATGTGGACGTGGTCGCGAACGCCCACCTGGCCGGCCATCACCACCCAGTCACCGGTGGTGGTGCTGCCCGCCACGCCGACCTGCGAGCAGATCATGTTGTGCCGGCCGAGGCGGCAGTTGTGGGCGATCATCACGAGGTTGTCGAGCTTCGTGCCGGCGCCGATCGACGTGGGGCCGTACGTGCCGCGGTCGATGGTCGTGCCCGCGCCGATCTCCACGTCGTCGCCGAGCTCCACCCAGCCGAGCTGGGCCGAGAGGCAGTAGGCCCCGCCGGACACCCTGTAGCCGAAGCCGTGAGCGCCGAGCACGGCGTTCGCATGGATCAGGCACCGTGCCCCGACGATCGTGTTCTCGTAGAGCACGGCGTTGGGATAGACGACGCTGCCGGCGCCGATCCGGCAGCCGGCCATGATCCGCGCACCCGAGTGGATCGTCGCGCCCGCGCCGATCTCCACATCGGCGCCGACCGTGGCCAGCGGATGGATGTCGACGTCGGTGCCGAACCGCGCCGTGGGATCGACCGCGGCCAGCGGGCTCACGCCGACGCGGGCCGTCGTCCGGGGCGGCCGCAGGCGGGTGATCACGGCGGCGAACGCCGCGTGGACGTCGGCCACCTCGATCGACGGCCTGTCGAGCGGCCCGCTGCCGGCCGGCACGATCACCGCGGCCGCCCGGCTCTTGGCGAGCAGGTGCAGCTTGTCGGCCGAGTCGATGAGCGTGACGTCGGCGGCCCCGGCGGTCTCGAGCGTGGCGGCGCCGGCGATCGTCACCCCGGCGGCTGGTCCGACGACCGTTCCCCGCACGTGGCCGGCGAGTTCCTCGAGCGCGATCGGCATGGGCACCTCCCTGGGCGGACGACCGGTCGCGGCCCGCCGCCTGCGGCGGCACGAGGGCCTCGACGGCCGGTCAACGGCCCGAATCGGGCGGGGAGGTTAGGGACGCCTGGCCCGCGGTGCAAGACGGGTTGGTGGCGGCGCACCAGCCCGCCGCTATGGCCGCGACGGCCCCGAGACGGGCGGTCCAGAGCAGCGTCCGGATCCAGTTGGTGGCGACCAGCCGCGCGTGCACGCCCTCGTCCCAGCCCAGGGAAAGCCGCGCATGGCAGGGCACCTGCAGGAGGAAGGTGCTGACCCAGACGCCGGCGAGGAGCGCCGCGGCCAGCCACGGCAGCCAGACGGGACAGCGGGGTGGCCGACGCACGAGGAGCAGGGCCGCCGCGGCCCCCTCGACGAGCATCACGGGGATCACGACCCGCTCCGTCTGCCCGCGGTGCAGCGTTTCCCACGCGCCGAAATGGTCGTGCGGCCAGCCGGCCATGAGCGGATAATGCACGATCTGCACGAACCAGATCACGCCCGTCATGAAGGCCGTGGCGACGAGGTTGGCCAGGATGACCGGGACGATCGGATGCGGTCGCGTCGCCGGGCTTTCGGGAGACGCTGTCACGCTGGGCATGAGGAGGATTCTGCGCGGGGCCGCGGCCGGCGGCGAAACGGCTCATTCCGCCGAGGCCGCACCGATCACGCGACGATCTGCGGCTCGGTTTCGGGATCGTCGGTGGTCTGCGACGCCGTCGCCAGCGACCGCGGCGGCCAGAACGCGATCGCCAGGAGCACGGCCGCCGCCAGCGCCATGCCCGTGGGGACGAGGAAGAGCTGCCGGTAGTCGGTGACGCCGTCGGTCGTCAGCCGCTCCTGCAGCGGAATGAACAGCCACTTGGCGGCGAGGTCGCCGAGCCCCAGCACCAGCAGGTTGAACAGGCTCTGGGCGCTCGACCGCACGTCCTTCGGGAACGCGGCGTCGATGAAGATGTAGAGCGTGGCGAAGAAGAAGGCGTAGCAGATGCCGTGCAGCACCTGCACCAGGATGATCATCGCCTGGTTCTGCGGCAGGAATGCGAAGACGGCGAACCGCGCCGCGTGCCCCAGGATGCCGAGGATCATCGTCGTCTTCCAGCCAAGCCGCGCGAGCACCGCGCCCAGGACGGCCATCGTGGCGATCTCCGCCACCTGGCCGATGCTCATGACTGGCATGATCCACTGCTGCGGGATCGCGGCGGCCTTGGCGTCGCCGAGGAAGTTTCCCGCCAGGAGAAAGTAGCCGTTGTGGATCACCGAGTCGATGAACGTGACCACGAAGAGCACGAGCAGGAACGGCTTCGAGAGGTCCTTGGCGGCCTTGAGCCACGCCAGGCCACCGTCGCCCGCGGCCGCCCGCTTCGGCGGCGTGTGCGGCAGCGTGAGGCTGTAGGCGGCCAGGATCAGCGACGCGATGCCGGCGATCAGGAAGATGTTGGCCTTCGCGGTCGTCGCCGCGACGCCGGTCTTCCCCTCCAGCAGGAAGAACAGCGGCCAGGCGGCGAGGATCCAGCCGATGGTGCCTCCCATCCGCACGAGTCCGAACTCCTTCTCCGCGTTCTTCATGTGCGTGAACGCGATCGAATTGGATACCGAGATGGTGGGGACGTAGAGCAGCGAGTGCACGAGCATGAGGCCGAAGAACGTGGGAAAGTCCTTCGCCCAGTACATCCCGAGGATCGCCAGTCCGCCGATGAAATGGCTGATCGCCATGAACTTCTCGGCCGCGAACGTGCGGTCGGCGAACTGGCTCGAGAAGAAGATGCCGACGATCGAAGCGATCGCGAAGGCGCTGCCGACCCAGGCGATCTGCGGCCCGGTGAAGCCGAGGCCGCCTTCGGCCACGGGGGCGCCCATGTAACCCCAGATGAGCGGCAGCCAGGCCCCCCAGATCACGAACTCGAGGACCATCATCAGCCAGAGGCGAAACGTCGGCGCGGACGAGGTGGTGGAATTCATGGTGGCGAGGATACCACCTGGCACCGCACCGAACGAGTCCGGCCCGCGGCCCACCAGGCCTGGTTCCCGACCCCACGCGCGCGGCCCCGGCAGCCCGCCGCTCAGCGGCTCCTGACGTCGGCCAGGCCGCCGTCCACGCCCAGCACCTGCCCCGTGATCCACGCCTGCGCCGGATCGAGCAGGAAGGCGATCGCCCGGGCCACGTCCTCCGGCTCGCCCAGCCGGCCGAGCGGGTGCATCGCCACCGAGGCCTTCTCGGCCAACTCGCTCGACACGAGCCCCTTCGTCAGCGGCGTGCGGACGAGCCCGGGCGCCACGGCGTTGAAGCGAATCCGCTGCCGCGCGTAGGTCGCCGCGGCCGACAGGATCAGGCCGATGACGCCGGCTTTCGCGGCGGCGATCGCCTCGTGATTCGCAAGACCGACACGGGCCGCGGCGCTCGACACGAGCACCACGGAGCCCCCCTCGCCCTTGAGCAGCCGGCCCGCCGCCCGCACGCAGCCGAAGCCGGTGGTGAGGTTCGCGGCGATCGTCGCCTGCCAGTCGGCGGCGGTCGTCAGGTGGGCGGGCTTGAGCAGGAGCGAGCCGGCGCAATTGACGATTCCGGTGAGCCCGCCGAGTGCCGCCGCGGCCGTGTCGGCGCACGCGTCCAAGGCATCGGGATCGGCGGCATCGACGGTCCCGAACGGCATGCGGAGTTCGCTGCCGAGCGGCTCGAGAGTGGCGGCCGAACGGCCCGCAAGAAACACCGTGCCACCCGCCGAGACGAGCCGCCGGCAGAGGTCCGACCCGATGCCGCCGGCCGCACCGACCACCAGCACGCGTTGCCGCGAGGCGGGCGTTTCCATCAGAGCCAGTCGCCCACGGTCTGCTCCAGCCGCACCTCGGCCGCCATGTCCCGCAGCTTGTCGATGGCCCGCGTCTGGATCTGCCGGATCCTCTCCTTGCACACGCCCAGCGACACGCCCAGTTCGCGGAACGTCCGCGGGGGCCGGCCGTCGAAGCCGAAGCGGGCCACCACGATCTGCCGCTCCCGCGGCTCGAGTTCCGCGAGGAACCGACCGAAGAGGTCCTTGAGCACGTCCACCTGCTCCGACGAGCAGGCCTCGGTGTCCCGCTCCGCCGCCGCACGGCCCTTGAACGACTCGTCGTCGGAGACGAACCGGCTCCGCAGCTGCCGCGCCTTGTGCGACAGGCGGAAGAAGTGCCTCTGGATGGCGTAGGTCGCGTAGGTGCTGAACCGGTTGCCCAGGGCGAAGTTGAATTTCTCCACCGACCGCAGGAGCGCCATGTTACCCTCGGCCACGAGTTCGTCGAAGGAGTTGGTCGCATCGACGAACTTCTTGGCGATCGACACCACGAGCCGGAGGTTGGCGGTGACCAGCACCGTCCGCACCGACTCGGCCTCGGCGAGCCAGGCCTCGATCCGCTCGATCTGCCTGCAGCCGGCCCGACGACGGTCCAGACGGCCCCGGGCGGTGGCCGCCCGGAACTTCAACCAGTTCATCCGCCGGAAGTAGAACTGCTCCTCGTCCCGTGTCAGCAGCCGTGTCTGATACAGCCCCGCCACGTATGGCGTCATGCCCGCCCCCTTCGGCACTTCGCATCCGGATCGTTCGAGCGGCACGGCGGCATCGGCAGGCGGCTCCGTCGCGAGCCGCTCGGCGTCGGCACGCAAAAACTGCCGGCACGGAACGTAGTCGATCGCCCTGTCGAACAGCTTGCTGCGGCGCGATTCGAGCGCGGATGCCCGCGCCGACAGCCGTGGCGAGGACCGCCCGCGGTCCCCGGACGAATCGTTCCGCCGCAGACGCCTGGCGGCCGGCTTGGCATGGGCGATCACGGGCAGACTCCCTGGAAGGTGGGGCGAGGAGTGGACAGGCTGCAACGCCTCTGTTGCGATCAACCGCAGGGGCGGCCGCGGACTAACCGGCCGTGAAAAATCCGCGGCCGCCGGGTTTCCGGCCGCGACCCTCGCGGCGGCGGAAGCGGCCCACAGCCTGCCCGCCGGCGATTGCGGCAGGTTTTGTCGGGGATTTTTTCGCTGCGGCCGGCCATGATGGGTGCCCAGGAGATCCACCATGGGCGGCCGTCTCGTCATCGTGCTCGGCGACCAGCTCGATCGCGGCAGCGCCGCCTTCGACGGCTTCGATCGTCGCCGCGACCGGGTCTGGATGGCCGAGGTCGCCGGCGAATCGACCCACGTCTGGACACACAAGGCGCGGATCGCCGTCTTCCTCGCGGGGATGCGGCACTTCCGCGATCGTCTCCGCGACGCCGGTGTCGAGGTCGACTACGCGGCCTTGCCGCCCCAGGCCGCTGCCGGCGAGCCCGACACGCTGGCCGACGCCCTCGCGGCCAGCCTCGACAGCGCACGGGCCGCGGGCCGCAGTCCCGACAAGCTCGTCGTGGTCGAGCCCGGCGAGTGGCGGGTGCGGCGGGAGGTCGAGGCCGCCGCCACCGCGGCCGGCATCCCGCTCGAGATCCGCCCGGACCGCCACTTCTTCTCGTCGCGGGAGGAATTCGCGGAGCATGCCCGCGGCCGCAAGCAGCTGCGGCTGGAATACTTCTACCGGCCGCTGCGCGAGCGGCACGGCGTGCTCATGGACGACGGCGAGCCGGCGGGCGGCCAGTGGAATTTCGACGCCGAGAACCGGGCCGCGTTCCCGGCGGCGGGCCCCGGCACGCTGCCCGCGCCGGTGCGATTCGCCCCGGACGCCACGACCCGCGGCGTGATCGATCTGGTGAACGCGCGGTTCGCCTCGCACCCCGGCCGGCTCGACGACTTCGACTGGCCGGTGACGCCCGAGGACGCCCGCAGCGCGCTCGACGACTTCCTCGCGCACCGCCTCCCCCTGTTCGGCGCGTACCAAGACGCGATCTGGACGGGCGAGCCGTGGCTCTACCACTCGCGGCTCTCGCAGGCGATGAACATGAAGCTCCTCGACCCGCGGGACGTGGTCGCCGGCGCCGAGCGGATCTGGCGGGCGGGCAAGGCGCCGCTGGCCGCGACCGAGGGCTTCATCCGGCAGGTGCTCGGCTGGAGGGAGTACGTCCGCGGCGTCTATTGGCACTTCATGCCGGAGTACGAGGCCCGCAACGCCCTGGCCGCCGAGCTGCCGCTCCCCGGCTTCTACTGGACCGCCGAGACGGAGATGAACTGCCTCCGCGACGCGCTCGCCCAGACCCTGCGGCACGGCTACGCGCACCACATCCAACGGCTGATGGTGACCGGCCTGTTCGCCATGATGCTCGGCGTGCGGCCGCAGGACGTGCACCGCTGGTACCTCGCCGTCTACGTCGACGCCGTCGAGTGGGTGGAACTGCCCAACACGCTCGGCATGAGCCAGTTCGCCGACGGCGGCGTGATGGCCTCGAAGCCCTACTGCGCCTCGGGTGCCTACATCGACCGCATGAGCAACGCCTGCCGGGGCTGCCGCTTCGACCCCAAGGCGGCCACCGGCGCCGACGCCTGCCCGTTCACCACGCTCTACTGGGACTTCCTGGCCCGCCACCAGCAGCTGCTGAAGAAGAACAACCGGATGGCGATGCAGCTGAAAAATCTCTCCCGCAAGGACGCGGCCGAGCTGCGGGGCATCCGGCGGCAGGCCGACGAGCTCCGCGCAGGCGGCGGCACGGTGGCGGATTGATCGCGGCACCGACCTCCAGGTGACGGGCACCGGAATACGGAAGGGGCCGCCCATACCCTCGAGCCGGCGTAGGTGGCCAGCGAAGCCCGGAGGGCGTGAGCGCAGGCACCTCCGAGTGAGCGAAGGTCAGGATGACCGCAGCGAGCGTCCGGCGAGAAGGTGTGGGCGGCCCCGGCCCACGGCGCGCGACGACAGCGCGGCACGTCCGTCTGAAAGGTTTTGCCACCGTCCTCCTGCAGTTTTTCCGTTGCCGCCCCGGCGGCAACCGCACCGATGCACCGCTCGGGCGGCAATCCTCCGGCGGAACGCGGCACGCCTCGGCCGCGGTCCACCCCGCGTTGAAAGGGGCATGGACGCGGTTTTCCGCGGGCGGCTAGAGTACGGTCGATCGGCCGCGCAGGCGGCGGAATCACTTCCGGCGGACATCAATGACCAGCTACAGCCTCACCCACCTGCGCCAGCTCGAAGCCGAGAGCATCCACATCATCCGCGAGGTGGCCGCGGAATTCGAAAACCCGGTGATGCTCTACTCCATCGGGAAGGATTCGGCGGTGATGCTCCGCCTGGCCGAGAAGGCGTTCTTTCCGGCGAAGCCGCCGTTTCCGCTGCTGCACGTCGACACGACCTGGAAGTTCCGCGACATGTACCGGCTCCGCGACGAGTACGTCGCCAGGGAGCTGGGGTTCAAGCTCCTCGTGCACGTCAACGAGGAGGGCCGGGCACAGGGCATCAACCCGATCACGCACGGCAGCAAGGTGCACACCGACGTCATGAAGACGCAGGCGCTCCGCCAGGCCCTCGACAAGCACCGCTTCGACGCGGCCTTCGGCGGCGCCCGGCGGGACGAGGAGAAGTCGCGGGCCAAGGAGCGGGTGTTCTCCTTCCGCGACGAGTTCCACCGCTGGGACCCCAAGAACCAGCGGCCGGAGCTCTGGAACCTCTACAACACGAAGGTCCGCAAGGGGGAGAGCATCCGCGTCTTCCCGCTCTCCAACTGGACCGAGCTCGACGTCTGGCAGTACATCCACCTCGAGAAGATCCCGATCGTGCCGCTCTACTTCGCGGCGGAGCGGCCGATCGTCTGGCGGGACGGCGTGATGATCATGGTCGACGACGAGCGGCTGCCGCTCCGGCCGGGCGAGAAGCCCGAGATGCGGCGGGTGCGGTTCCGCACGCTCGGCTGCTACCCGCTCTCCGGCGCCGTCGACTCCACGGCCACGACGCTCCCGGAGATCATCCAGGAGATGCTGCTGACGACGTTCTCGGAGCGTCAGGGCCGGCTCATCGACTCCGACGAGGCCGGCAGCATGGAGAAGAAAAAACGCGAGGGCTACTTCTGACCATGTCGCACCAATCGAGCCTCATCGCCTCCGACATCGGCGAGTATCTCGCGCAGCACGAGCGCAAGGAACTGCTGCGGTTCATCACCTGCGGCAGCGTCGACGACGGCAAGAGCACGCTCATCGGCCGGCTCTTCTACGAGTCGAAGATGATCTACGAGGATCAGCTCGCCGCCATCAAGAAGGACACCTCCCGCTACGGCACCACCGGCGAGGAGGTCGACCTCGCCCTGTTCACCGACGGGCTGGAGGACGAGCGGCAGCAGGGGATCACGATCGACGTGGCCTACCGCTACTTCTCGACCGACAAGCGGAAGTTCATCATCGCCGACACCCCCGGCCACGAGCAGTACACGCGGAACATGGCCACGGGCGCGTCGACCGCCGACCTGGCGATCATCCTCATCGACGCCCGCCACGGCGTGCTCCCGCAGACGAAGCGGCACAGCTTCATCGTGTCGCTGCTGGGCATCCGCCACATCGTCGTGGCCGTCAACAAGATGGACATCGTCGGCTACGACGAGGCGGTGTTCGAGCGGATCAAATCGGACTACGGCTCCTTCGCGTCGCGGCTCGAGCTGCCCGACGTGCACTTCATGCCGATCTCGGCGCTCAAGGGGGACAACGTCGTCACCCACAGCCCGAACATGCCCTGGTACACCGGCTCGCCGCTCATGCCGCTCCTGGAGACGGTCTACATCGGCTCCGACCGCAACATGGAGGACTTCCGCTTCCCGGTGCAGCTGGTCCTGCGGCCGAACCTCGACTTCCGCGGCTTCGCCGGCACGGTGGCCTCCGGCATCATCCGCACGGGGGACGAGGTGATGTCGCTCCCCTCGCGGAAGCGGAGCCGCGTCCGGTCGATCGTCACGTTCGACGGCGAGCTGGAGGAGGCCTTCGCCCCACAGTCGGTGACGCTCACGCTCGAGGACGAAATCGACTCCAGCCGGGGCGACATGCTGGTGCGGCCCGGCAACGTGCCGAAGGTCGACCACCGCTTCGACGCCATGGTCGTGTGGATGGCGGAGGAGCCGCTGGTCCCCGGAAAGCAATACCTCTTCAAGCAGACGAGCAAGGTGGTGCCGGGAGCGGTGAGCACCCTGCGGTACCGCGTCGACGTCAACACGCTCCACCGGCAGCCCGCGCCGGCGCTCGCGCTCAACGAGATCGGCCGCTGCCAGGTCACGCTGACGAGCCCGATCGCCTTCGACGCCTACCGCCGCAACCGGGCGACCGGCGGCTTCATCATCATCGACCGCATCACCAACAACACCGTCGCCGCGGGCATGATCCTCGACCGGGAGGCCGATGCCGGCGGAGGCGACCACTGGGACGCGCCCGCGGCGGAGCACCTGCATGGTGAGGCGAGCGGCGTGACGGCGGCCGAACGGGAGGCGCGGTTCGGCCAGAAGCCCGCCACCATCCTGCTCACCGGGCTCACCGGCTCGGGCAAGTCGACGCTGGCCCGGGCGCTCGAGCGGCGTCTCTTCGACCTGGGCCGGGGCGTGGCCGTGCTCGACGGGCAGAACATGCGGCTGGGGATCAGCCGGGATCTCGGCTTCTCGGCCGGCGAGCGGAGCGAGAACCTCCGCCGCAGCGTCGAGGTGGCCCGCCTCTTCAACGACGCCGGCCTCATCTGCATCGCCGCCTTCGTCGCGCCCGACGAGGCCGTGCGACGAAAGGCCGCGGAACGCGTGGGCGCGGAGCGGTTCCTCGTCGTGCACCTCGCGGCGCCGGTCGAGGTCTGCCGCACCCGCGACGCCGACGGCCATTACCCGCGGGCCGACGCCGGCGAGCTGGCCAATTTTCCCGGGGTGTCGGCGGCCTACGAGCCCCCCGCGAAGCCCGACCTGGTGCTGCCGACGCACGAGTGGCCGGTGGCCCGCTGCGCGGACGCGGTCATCGCGCTGCTCGAGTCCCGCGGCGTGATCTGACGCCGCGCTGATTTCACGCCGCATAGGGAGTCCCTGCCGGTGGCGACGACGGTCCTCGACGACTTCGAGCGGCGGCGGCGGGCCCGCGAGACGGCCAACGAGCGGATCGTCTGCCTGGTCGTGGCCGGATCGGCGGTGTCGCTCCTGCTCACGCAACTGGCCTGGAACACATTCTTGGCCCACGATCCGACACCGGCCGATCAGGAACTGTTCGTGTCGCGGCCGGTGGAGCTCGCGACGATGGCGCTGCTCCTCGCGCACCTCGCCGTGCTCCTGCTGCTCGCAGTGCGACCGGCGTATGATCCAAGTCGCAAATACGTGCTCGTCGTGATGCGGGTGGCGCTCATGGGCTTCATGTGCTGGGCGCAGTGGTTCAACCGCCGCCCGAGCTTCGGCCTGCTCGTGCCGAGCGAAATGTTCATGATGGTGATCGTGCTCTCGGGCCTGACGTTCAGCCGCCGGGCGGTGCTGCTCGCCGGCGGCCTGTCGGCCCTCACCTACTGCACGATGACGCTCCTCGGGCCGGTCTGGCCCTTGAGCGTGCGGGCCAGCGTGCTGTCCATACAGGGCTTCGGATTCGCCACCGCGATCACCTACTACATCGTCGACGGCATGCTGCAGATGCACAAGGAAGCGGTGTCGAACGAACGTCTCAGCCGATTCTTCGCACCGGAGGTGGCGGCGCGGATCGCCGCCGAGCCCGACATGGCCGTCCGGGTGGTCGAGTGCGGCGTGACCGTACTCTTCTGCGACATCAGCGGCTACACGGCGATGTCCTCCGGCATGCAGCCGCGGGCGGTCGTGGACCTGCTCAACGCCTACTTCCCGCCGATGGTCGACATCGTGTTTCGCCACGGCGGCACGCTCGAGAAGTTCATCGGCGACGCCCTGCTGGCCTTCTGGGGCGCCCCCTTCCACGCGGCCGACGACGCCGACCGCGCCGTCGCGGCGGCGATCGAGATGCAGCAGGGCGTCGCGGCGCTCAACACCCGGCTCACGGCGGCGGGATATCCGCCGATCGAGATCCACATCGGCCTCTGCTCCGGGCCGGTCGCCGCCGGCTACATCGGCACCGAGAAGTACATCCAGTACGCGGTGGTCGGCGACACGACCAACGTGGCCAGCCGCGTCTGCTCGGTCGCGGAGGCGGGCGAGACCCTCATCGCCGAATCGACGAGGCTGCTGCTCACCCGGCCGGGGATCGGGCTCGAACCCCTGCCCCCGGTCGCCGTGAAGGGGAAGGCCGAGCCGCTCGTCCTGCACCGTGTGCTTCCGCCTCCGGAGTCCGCGGCATGAGCCCGACGCCGCCCGCCGCGCCGGCCCTGATCGGCATCCTCACGGTCTCCGACCGCGCCAGCCGCGGCGAGTATGCCGACGAAGGGGGACCGGCGATCCGCGGCTACCTCGCCGAAGTGCTCGCCTCGCCGTGGGAGGCCCGCGAGCGGATCGTGCCCGACGACCTCGAGGCGATCGCCGCGGCGATCCGCGAGCTGGCTGCCGCGGGCTGCTGCCTCGTCGTGACCACCGGCGGCACCGGCCCCGCACCCCGCGACGTCACGCCGGAGGCCACGGAGCGGGTCTGCACGAAGCTCTTGCCGGGCTTCGGCGAGCTGATGCGGAAGGTGTCGCTGGAGAAGGTGCCCACGGCGATCCTCTCGCGGCAGACGGCGGGCGTCTGCGGCACGGCGCTTGTCGTGAACCTGCCGGGCCGCCCGAAGAGCATCCGCGAGTGCCTCGACGCCGTCTTCCCGGCGATCCCCTACTGCATCGACCTGATCCACACCGGAAACCCCGCTGCGCCGCGGCTCGAGACGAATCCTGCCCGGCTCGTCGCCTTCCGACCGAAGTGACCGACGCGTATGCCGCACGATGAACCTGCACTGGCGACGGCTCCACCCGCTCGTGCAGCATCCGTGAGGGGTTGCCCGTGCCCCGGGAGCCGGCCTTGGCGGCCAGCGCAGGCAGGATGCCGAAGCGCAGCCGGCATGGAGTGAGCGAAGGGCGGGATGCCCGGAGCGAACGTCCGGCGATGGGGTACGGGCGGCCTCGAACCGTCGACGACGCGGCGTCGCATCACGCCCGAGAGGCGAGGCCGCGGGCGATCTCGGGCGCGAAGTAGGTGAGCACAGCGTCGGCCCCGGCCCGCTTGATCACCAGCACGCTCTCGACCGCCGCCTTGTCGCCGTCGAGCCAGCCGTTGGCGGCGGCGGCACGGATCATGGCGTACTCCCCGCTCACCTGGTAGGCGAGCGTCGGCATGCCGAACGTGGTCTTCACGCGGTGGATGATGTCGAGCGCCGTGCCGGCCGGCTTCACCATCACCATGTCGGCCCCCTCGGCGACGTCGAGCGCCACCTCGCGCAGGGCCTCGTCGGCGTTGGCCGGGTCCATCTGGTAGGTCTTCTTGTCGCCGACGCCGAGCCGGCCGGCCGTGTCCAGCGCCGAGCCGCTGCCCACCGCGTCGCGGAAGGGCCCGTAGAAGGCTGAGGCGTACTTCGCCGCATAGGAAAGGATCGCCACGTCCTGGCGGCCGGCGGCGTCGAGCGCGGCGCGAATCGCCCCCACACGGCCGTCCATCATGTCGCTGGGGGCGACGATGTGGCAGCCCGCGTCCGCCAGCACGAGCGCCTGACGGCAGAGGACCGACACCGTCTCGTCGTTCACGATGCGGCCGTCGACGAGCAGCCCGTCGTGGCCGTGGGTGGTGTAGGGATCGAGCGCCACGTCGCAGATGATGCCCAACGCGTCGCCCGTCTCCCGGCGGATCGCCCGCACGGTGCGGCAGACGAGGTTGTCGGCCGCCAGCGCAAGGCCGCCGTCCGCCGTCTTGAGCGCCGGATCCGTGGCGGGAAAGAGGGCCACGGCGGGGATGCCGAGCGCCGCGGCCTCGGCAGCGGCACGCACGATCCCCTCGATCGGCAGCCGGTCGACGCCCGGCATGGCCGCCACCGGCTCGGCCGCGGTGTGGTCGTGGACGAACAGCGGCCAGACGAGGTCGGCCGGCGCGAGCGCCGTCTCGGCGATCATGCGCCGCAGCCAGGGGTGCTGGCGGTTGCGGCGGAGGCGGGTCGTCGGAAACGCTCCGGACGTCATGGGTTCCTCGCGGGCAAGTGTCCGCAGACCACGGGCTCGCGCCGCGCTGCGACGGGGAAGCGTGCACCGACGCCCTCCCCGGCGGCCGCTCAGGCGGAGGCGGGCTCGTCGGAGAGCGTCTCCACGCGGATGGGCTGAATGTCGAACTTCGGGTTCTGCCCGAGGAACCGGCAGGGGTTGTTGTGAAACACCTCGATCGCCTCCTGCAGCGAGTGGCCGCGACGGCGGTATTCGAGGATGCACTCCTGCAGCGTGAACGGGTCGCTCGGCCCCCAGTCGGCCGAGGAGTTCACGAGGATCCGCTCGCTCCCATACTTCTCCAGCATGTCGCAGGCCCGCTTCGGCGAGCACTTCGTGATCGGGTAGAGGGTGAAGCCCACCCAGTAGCCGGCGTCGAGGCAGGGACGGATCGTCTGTTCCTCGACGTGATCGATCCAGATCCGCTCCGGGTCGACGTTCATGCCCGCGAGCACCTCCAGCACCCGCCTCGTGCCGTGGGCCTTGTCGGCGAGGTGCGGCGTGTGGATGAGCACGAGCTGGCCGTGCCTCATCGCCATCTCGACGTGGGCCTCGAGCGATGCGCACTCGTTGTTGGTCGACTTGTGCAGGCCCGTCTCGCCGACGCCGAGCACCGTGGGCTTCGCGAAGAACTCTGGGAACGTCTTGAGCACCTCGCGGGTGAGCGTCGGGTTCTCGGCTTCCTTCGGGTTCACGGCCACCCAGCAGAAGTGCCGGATGCCGTACTGGGCCGCCCGCGTCGGCTCGAACTCGCTGATCTGGCGGAAGTAGTCGATGAAGGTCTCGGGATAGAGCCGGTCGAACCCCGCCCAGAAGGCGGGCTCCGCGACGGCGACGACGCCGCTCATCGCCATCCGCTCGTAGTCCTGCGCGGTGCGGGCGATCGCGTGGTAGTGGGGCTGGATGATCTGCATGATTGGCGGTCGCCGGGCCTCGGGGCCGGCGTCACTCCTGCGCGAAAAGTTCCAGCAGCTTCACGGTGCGTTCGTGGCCGTCCGCATCGGCGGCGAGGATCGCGATCGCCTCGCGGAGCCGCGCCATCTTCGCCCTGCCGGCGGCAGAGGGCGGGCGGCCGTCGCCTCCCGGCGCCGTGTCACGCGCGGCCGCCGCGTCGAAGCGGTCGAAGTGGGCGGCGACCTCCAAAAGCATGTGGCGGCTCTCGAGAAAATAGTTCTCGGCGACCTGGGCGGCGGTGAGCATGCTGCGACCGTGACGACGCGGGGGGGTGGCGAACGTGTCGACCATGCATTCTAGCCTGCCGATGGTCCGTGGCACCGCCCCTCCCCGGGACCGGACGTCGGCCCGTCGGCACAACCCTCACAGGCCCACTTTTCCTTGACTCGGGTGGCCCCGGGGGTAGCCTGACGGGAGGGCTGTGATGTAGCCCCGCGCGTTCACTCCCGCCACGAGGGCGACGGCCGAGGTGCCGCCGCAAACAGCCCGCGGCTCCCCACGCCATCCCGGGCCATCATGAGGATCACCCTGTTCGGCCGCGGCGGCCAGGTCGGCGCGGAACTGGCACCGTTGCTCGCACGGCTGGGCACGCTCGCCGCCTTCGACCGGGACGCGGTCGACCTCGAGCGGCCGGAGGCGATCCGCGCGGCCCTGCGGCGGGAACGTCCCGACGTCGTCGTGAACGCCGCCGCCTACACCGCCGTCGACCGCGCGGAATCGGAGCCCGAACGCGCGCGGCTGGTGAACGCCGAGGCGGCTGGCGTGATGGCGGACGAAACGGCCCGCCACGGCGGCTGGCTCGTCCACTACTCGACCGACTACGTCTTCGACGGCGCGAAGACCACGGGCTACGTCGAGACCGACGACGCGGCGCCGCTCAACGTCTACGGCGCGACGAAACTCGCGGGCGAGCGGCTCGTGGCGGCCAGCGGCTGCCGACACCTGATCTTCCGCACCAGCTGGGTGTATGCGGCCCACGGGCACAACTTCCTGAGGACGATGCTGCGGCTCCTCCAGGAGCACGACGAGGTCGCCGTCGTGGACGACCAGATCGGCGCGCCGACCGCCGCCTCCCGCATCGCCGGCGTGACGGCCGAGGTGATCCGCGGGCTGGTCACGGCACCGCCGGCCAGCGGCGTCTACCACCTCGCCGCCGCGGGGTCCACGTCCTGGCACGGATTCGCGGAGTGCATCGCGACCGAGGCCCGCGCGCGGGGGCGCGGGCTGCGGACGGCCGCCGATCGAATCCTGCGGCAGCCGTCCTCGGCCCGGCCGCAGGCCGCCCGGCGGCCGGCCCATTCGCTCCTCGACACGACCAAGCTCCGGCGGACGTTCGGCACGGTCCTGCCGCCCTGGCAGAACGACGTGGCGGCCGTCCTGGCAGCCCTGCTCACCGAGCCACAGGGGACACCCGCATGAAACGCAAAGGCATCATCCTCGCGGGCGGCAGCGGCTCCCGGCTCCACCCGGCCACCCTCGCCGTGTCGAAGCAGATGCTCCCGGTGTACGACAAGCCGATGATCTACTACCCGCTCAGCGCGCTGTTGCTCGCGGGCATCCGGGAGATCCTGGTCATCTCCACGCCGCTGGACACGCCGCGATTTCACCAGCTGCTCGGCGACGGCGCGGACTGGGGCCTGCGGATCGACTACGCCGTGCAGCAGCGGCCCGAGGGGCTCGCCCAGGCGTTCACCATCGGCGCCGACTTCTTGGGTGGCGGCCCATCGGCGCTCGTGCTCGGCGACAACATCTTCTACGGGCACGGCCTGTCCGAGCGGCTGCAGGCCGCGGCCGACCGTCCGACGGGGGCGACCGTGTTCGCCTACCCGGTCGCCGATGCGAGCCGCTACGGCGTGGTCGAATTCGACGCCGCGGGCCGGGCGCTGTCGCTGGAGGAGAAGCCGGCTCGGCCACGGAGCCGCTACGCGGTCACGGGTATTTACTTCTACGACAGCCAGGTCGTCGACATCGCCCGCAGCATCACCCCATCGGCCCGCGGCGAATTGGAGATCACCGACGTCAACCGCATGTACCTCGAGCGTGGCCAGCTCGACGTGGAGATCCTTGGGCGTGGTGACGCCTGGCTCGACACCGGCACGCACGACAGCCTGCTCGAGGCCGCGCAGTTCATCCAGTCGCTGGAGAAGCGGCAGGGCCTGAAAATTTGCTGCCCGGAGGAGATCGCCTGGCGGAACGGCTGGATCGACGACGACACGCTCGCCACGCTGGCCGCACGTTCCCGGGCCAGCGGCTACGGCGACTACCTGCTCGGTCTGCTGCGGGACCGCGTGTACTGACTGTACCGTGGAAAAAGTCATCCATGCCCTTTTTCCACTCAGGCCGACCGGAGAAACGCCGAGGGTTTCACCGGTCGGCAGCCGCCGCATCCGGCGGCGGACAGCCAATCACGTGCCACACGT
>Ga0214917_10002257_pt1 | contig 23763 bp, 19 predicted proteins | sample LL_1208_BB_MetaG_FD_177983 | JGI IMG/M metagenome (GOLD analysis project Ga0214917, IMG submission 177983) | Freshwater microbial communities from Lake Lanier, Atlanta, Georgia, United States - LL_1208_BB | ecosystem: Environmental > Aquatic > Freshwater > Lake | place: USA: Georgia | collected...
ACTTGGAGAGAAAAAAAGTTTCCCGGGGGGAAATTCATCAGTTGATAGATGATTTGTCCGTCTGGCCGGTGGTGGACAACACCCTGATGATTCTGAAGATGGCGTTGGCGGAGCAGGTGCGATGGCACTTATCCCTTGGGGACGCGATGATTTTGGCGGCAGCGAGAAGTGTGGGGGTGAGCGAACTGGTGACGGAGGATTTCAGTCATGGGCAGAATTATGGCGGAATTCGGGCGGTGAATCCGTTTCGGTAAAGGATGAAAGATCTTGTGGGTGACCCCGACTTTTTGGGGCATCCGAGCGGTGGAAGGTCGGAGGTGGAAGGTAAAAGGCGGGAGGGGGCAGGGGGAGATAGCAGCAGTGGAAAAATAAAAGCATTGTGAAACAGTGACTTGCGATGGAAAAATTGTGTGAACTGTCACGCAAAAGTAACAATAAACTTTTGGAATATTTCACCATCGTGAACCAATATATTGAGTGCTTTCAGACAAGACACATGCGGTATTTCACGGCCTGAAGTCAGGAGTTGCAAAATCCCGCTTTAAATTCCAAGCCATTGCGATCTGTGCAGCAATGATGGCTTTTGCGGCGACGGGGTGGGGGCAGATCTCAATCAGTGCTGGTAACAGTGCATCAGAAAATTTTAATTCTCTCGGCACCTCAACCACCGCTGCGTTGCCGACAAATTGGAAAGCAGCGAAAAGCACAAGCATAACAACCCCAACCGCCTATTCATCGGCCGTAACCGCCGTTGAACAGGCAGGCGGCAACAGCATGTCGGCTACCGCCGGTAACGGTATTTACCGTTTTAATGCTAACAACAGCACCAGTGAGTCTGCGATCGGCGGTCTCTCCTCTAGCACGGCCTCCAAGTCGGTTTTTGTTTATGCGTATTATCAAAATACAGGAGCTTCTTCGATCTCCTCTCTGGCCATTTCTTATGATGTGGAACGTTATCGTAATGGAAGCAACGCTGCCGGATTCGCTGTCGATTTATTTTACTCCACAGACGGATCAACTTGGACAGCGTGTGGCTCCAGTTTCGTCACGAGTTTTTCTGCAAACGTAGACAACAACGGTCTCACCACAGCGCCAGGCGAAACCAAGAGCGTCACTAGCCAGACTTACACGCCTGCGTCTGCCATCGCTGCCAATGGTTCATTCTATTTGGCGTGGAGATATACGGTTGCAAGCGGAACGACCACTTCCAATGCGCAAGCGTTAGGTATTGACAACGTGGTAGTCGCCGCACCGTCCGCCGCGTCGCCGACGCTGACCGCGGTCACCTTAAGCTCGGCTTTAGCTGCCAGCACCTACGGCACTCCTTCGACGGGCACGAGTTTCACAGCTGCGGGCACGGCCCTCACCGGCAATATTACCGTGACCGCGCAATCGGGCTTTGAGGTGTCCACCACCTTAGCCTCAGGCTATGGCGCCTCAGTTTCCGTCGCCACTGGCACTACAGTCTACGTTCGCACGGCGGCTACCCGGGCCGCGGGCGCCTTCAACAACACCACAGTAGCCGTCTTGTCCGGAGGTGGTGCGGCGAGCAACGCGAATGTTACTTCTTCCGGCAGCAGCAACTCGGTCGCGGCCAAGGCGCTGACGATCACGGCAGCCAACCAGAGCGTGTCTTACGGGACGGCGGTGGCAACGGTCACTGGTGCGGGCAGCTATACGCCGACGGGCTTCGTTAACGGAGACACCGCGTCCGTGATCGGAGGAACTGCCTCCTACACGACGACCTACACCACAACCACCGCGGCAGGATCCAATGTGGCGACGATTACGCCGGTAACCACCAGCCTAACGGCCACGAATTATTCTTTCTCCGCCGCTAACGGCAATGTTTCCGTCACGGCGGTCGTACCCTCGGCCCCCACGATCACGGGGATCACGGCAGGGAACGGGCAGTTGAGCGTGGCCTTTACGGCGCCATCTTCCAACGGTGGGGCCAGCATCACCAATTACGAGTACTCGACCAATGCGGGGAGCAATTGGACCACGCCCAGTCCGGCGGTGACGGCCAGCCCTCTGCTCATCACGGGCCTGGTCAACGGCACTTCTTACAACGTGCAGATCCGGGCGGTGAACTCCGCCGGATCCGGCACGGCCACGGCTTCAACCCAGGCAACGCCGGTCGCTCCCTCTTCGCCCACGATCACGGTGGCTCCTAACACTTTTGCGAGTGCTTTCAGCACGACTTACGGAACCGCCTCCTCCACGCAGACCTTCACGGTTTCGGGCTCGACCTTGGGCGGGGACGTGACGGTGACAGCACCGGCCGGATTGGAGATCTCTCTATCTTCCGGAAGTGGATATGCGGGGTCGCTGATTCTGACAGCAACCTCCGGGAGTGTGGCTTCAACCACGATTTATGCTCGGCTGAAGGCAACTGCTTCGGCCGGAAGCTATAATGGCCAATCCTTCTCTGTCTCCAGCAGCGGGGCGACCACGCAGAATGTGGCCACCTCTTCCAGTGGCAACACCGTGGCTCCCAAGTCGGTCACGATCACTGGCATTAGCGCCACTGGCAAGGTTTACGACGGAACGACGAGTGTGACGATCAGCGGGACGGCCGCTTACAGCGGCTTGGCCAACGGAGAGAGTTATAGCGTGACAGACAGCGTGACGTGGACGTTCCCGGATAAAAATATCGGAACGGGGAAGGTGTTAAGCCGGAGCGCCAGCTACACGGCGCCGAATGCCAACTACAGCCTGTCGGCCCAGCCTTCGCTGTCGGCCGACATCACGGCCAAGGAGCTGACGGGCTCGTTCACGGCAAACGACAAGGCCTTTGACAACAGCACGACGGCGACGGTGGCGACCCGGGCGGTGAGCGGAAAGATCGGCAGCGAGGATGTCAACCACACGGGCGGGACGGCGACGTTTGCCGACGTCAACGTGGGCACCAGCAAGACGGTGACCCTGGCGGGGGCGACCTTGACGGGCGCGGCGGCGGGGAACTACACGTTGACTTCGGTTTCCACCACGACGGCGAATATCACGCAGGCGGCGGCCGCGATTACCTTTGGCGCTTTGCCGGCGGGGAAGAAGGTGGGCGATGCAGCGTTTTCGGCCGGCGCGACGACGACGCTGGGGACGATCAGCTACAGCAGCGCAAACACGGCGGTGGCCACGGTGAATGCGAGCACGGGGAGCATCACCTTGGTGGCGCCGGGGGTGACGACGATCACGGCGACGGTGTCGGGCACAGCCAACTTTACGGGTTCAACGGCGAGCCAGACGCTGAATGTGGCGGCGGCAGGGGGTGCAGGTTACATTACCAATATTATTCCTGTGCTTACTCTCCCCACACGCAATTCTCCTGTCGGGACCAACGGCTGGACTATTACGAATGCTCCGACTGACAACGCGGCCGCGGACTATTGGAAGATGATCAGTAACAACGCTGTTCTGACAACTCCGTCTTTCGACCTTAACGCCTACACGGCGGAAACATGTGTGCTGAAACTTGGGACATTTGGTACGGTCACTCAAGCCAAGCAGACGATAACTGTCTCTGTCTCCACGAACAACGGCTCTACGTTTACAGTGCTGACGAATCAGACTCCAACATCATCCGGGACCAATACCATGGCTGCGATCGACCTTTCAGGCCTTAGCGGCAGTCAGGTTCAGTTGCGTTTTGCAAATACGAATGGTGACGCATCCATCGGAGTCAGGTTTTACGAGGCTGCTATCACTGGGACTGGTAGTGCGAGTGCGACCCCCACCATCACGCCGAGCGGGACATTCCCGGCGTTGACCACGACCTACGGGACGCCATCCAGCAGCAGCAACTCGGTGCTGGTTTCGGGCGGAAGTCTGACGGCGGACATCACGGCTACGGCGCCCGAAGGCTTTGAGGTTTCCAACAACGGAGCGACTTACGGAGCGACGGCCACCTTTGCCCAAACGAGCGGGTTTGCCAACGGCACTCTCTATCTTCGTCTCGCGGCCACGGCCGCCGCCGGGTCCCGTTCCGGCAACGTGACTCTTTCTTCCACCGGCGCGACTCAGGTCAATGTCCCTGTGGCCGCCAGCACGGTCGCAGCCAAGGCGTTGAGCGTGACAGCTGTTGCGAAGGCAAAGATTTATGGGGATTCAGATCCTGTGTTCACCTACACGTCGGACGGCTTGGTCAATGGAGATAGCCTAACGGGCTCCCTCTCCCGTGTGGCAGGTGAATCGGTGGGAACTTACGCGATCGGCTTGGGAACATTGACGAATCCGAACTACAACATCAGCTTCACGGGTGCGGATCTTTCCGTTTCAGCGAAGGCGATCACGGTGACGGCAGATGCCAAGAGCAAGTCGTATGGTGGGACGGATCCTGCGTTGACCTATCAGGTGACCAGCGGAGCGTTGGTTCCTGGCGACAGCCTGACGGGAGCCCTGAGCCGGGTGGCTGGTGAAAACGTCGGCACTTACGCGATCAGCAGCACGCTGGCCAACGCCAACTATGATGTGACCTTTGTTCCGGCGAGTCTGACGATTGGTAAGGCTATTCAGACGATCACCGGGTTGGCCTCGGCCGATAGCATATTCTATGGAGCTGCGGACTACACCTTGGCTGTGACCAAGGGTGCATCGAGCAGTGCATTGAGCTTCTCTTCCTCCGAACCTGGCGTTGCGACGATTGATGCGAGCGGCTTGGTCCACGTTGTGGGGGCTGGAACGACGACCTTCACAGTGAATCAAGCGGCGGATGCCAATTACAACGCTGCTGTGGTAGTCACTCAGACTTTGACGGTACGTAAGATTGATCAGACGATCACCGGGTTGGCCGCGACCGATAGCAAAGTCTATGGGGGTGAGCCCTTCAATCTGGCGGCAACAGCTTCCTCAGGATTGGATGTGAGCTATGCGAGCTCCGACACTGCTGTCGCGACGGTCTCGGGAAATGTTGTCACTATCCTAAAGGCAGGATCAACGGTGATCACGGCCAGCCAAGCTGGAGATAACAATTACATGGCTGCACCCGCAGTCACCCAGACTTTGACGGTGGTTAGGGCTACTCCGACGATCACTGTTGCGCCCATGGCCAGCGACATCACCTATGGCCAAACATTGGCTGACAGTACCCTGACGGGTGGAACCGCGAACACGCCAGGAACGTTTGCCTTCACGACGCCATCGATATCTCCGAATGTAGGAACGGCCAATCAAGGTTTGACGTTCACACCGAACGATACGGCTAATTACAACACTGCAACGACAAGTGTGAGTGTGACAATGGGTAAGGCTAATCAAACGATCACCGGGTTGGCCGCGGCTGATAGCAAGATGTACGGAGCTGCAGATTACACCTTGTCTGTGACCAAGGGTGCATCAAGCAGTGCGTTGAGCTTCTCTTCCTCCGAACCTGGCGTTGCGACGATTGATGCGAGCGGCTTGGTCCACGTTGTGGGAGCTGGAACGACGACCTTCACGGTGAATCAAGCAGCGGATGCCAATTATAATGCTGCACCTTCAGTCACCCAGATTTTGACGGTGGGTAAGGCTATTCAGACGATCACCGGGTTGGCTTCGGCCGATAGCATATTCTATGGAGCTGCGGACTACACCTTGACTGTGACCAAGGGTGCATCGAGCAGTGCGTTAAGCTTCTCTTCCTCCGAACCTGGCGTTGCGACGATTGATGCGAGCGGCTTGGTCCACGTTGTGGGGGCTGGAACGACGACCTTCACGGTGAATCAAGCGGCGGATGCCAATTACAACGCTGCTGTGGTAGTCACTCAGACTTTGACGGTACGTAAGATTGATCAGACGATCACCGGGTTGGCTGCGACGGATAGCAAGATCTACGGTGGAATATACATGGACTTCGACTTGACGGTGACCAAGGGTGCATCGAGCAGTGCATTGAGCTACAGCTCGTCGAATACTGGTGTGGCAACAATTAACCCGACAACGGGCTCGGTTCACATTGTAGGAGCTGGGACGACGACTCTGACGGTCAATCAAGCGGCTGATGCCAATTACAACGCTGCACCCGCAGTCACCCAGACTTTGACGGTGAGTAAGGCTGCGATCACCTTGGCAGCGGATGCCAAGAGCAAGACGTATGGTGCAGCGGATCCTGCGTTGACCTATCAGGTTGCCAGCGGAGCTTTGGTGGGTAGCGATGTGCTGGCAGGAAGCTTGAGCCGGGTGGCTGGTGAAGACGTCGGCACCTATGCGATCAGCAGCACGCTGGGCAACGCCAACTATGATGTGACCTTTGTTCCTAACAATCTGACAATTGGTCAGGCGGATGCGACGCTGACTTGGCCGACAGCGGCGGCGATTACCTACGGGGATGCCTTGAGTGCAGCGACGCTGACTGGTGGATCGGGAGAGGGTACCTTTGCCTTTACCAATCCCTCGACAGTTCCCAATGCTGGTGTTGCAGAAAGCTTTGAAGTCACCTTTACGCCTACGTCGGCCAATTACAAAGCGGCTACGCAAATGGTGAGCGTCATGGTGAACAAGGCGACGCCGACCATCTTGGTCGTTCCGACAGCTTCGCCGATCACTTACGGCCAGACCTTGGCTTCCTCGGTGCTGAGTAGTGGGACGGCGAGTGTGGCGGGAAGCTTTGCCTTTACCACGACTTCAACTGCTCCCAGTGCCGGGGCAGCCAGCCAAGGTGTGACCTTTACTCCGGCTGATACGGCCAACTACAACACGGCTCTCACTACGGCGAGCGTGACGGTAAATCCTGCGAGCCTGAGTTCCAGCGACATCACCTTGGTGCCTGCAGGGGACGGCAGTTACACGGCCACGGCGGCAGGGGTGAGCGGGTTTAGCTACAGCTATGCGGGTCGGAATCAGACGAGTTATGGGCCGTCGGCCACAGCTCCCACAGTAGCAGGTTTCTACACCGTGACGGCGACTTCTGCGGATGGGAATTACCTTGGATCGACGAGCGTGAACTTCAGCGTGACCGGACCGGTGGCGCTGGGTGATGCCCTGACTAAGTCTGGCAGCAATCAACCCTTGTTGATCCCGATCAGCGACCTTTTGGCCAACGATTTCAGGATTACCAACACCAGCGGAGCGACAGTCACGACTGGATTGACTGTGACGGCGGTGACGAGTGGGTCGGGGAATACGGCGACTCTGGCCGGTGCGTATATTCAGTTCACTCCTTCCAGCGGGTCGACCGATACCTTTACCTACACAGTGACGGATGGAGCCAAGACGGCAACGGGTACGGTGACGATTACGACCGAAGCCCAAGCTCCCTCGTTCACCCTGCAGATTGTGAAGGTGGGAACGGCAACCTTTGCAGGCGGAAACACCACTGTGACGCACGACTTTATCGGGGTACCGGGTCAGACCTATTTGATCGAATATACAACCAACTTGTCGGGTGCATGGACAAGTGCAGGCAATCAAAACACGGGTGCGACCGGATCGTTCTCGTTAAACATCACCAAGTCGGGGGATGTTGCGGCAGATTGGAATGCCCACATGTTCTTCCGCGCCAGGTTCGTCCGGTAAGGTACAACGATGAATAGGACAAACATCCAGATCACGGCGGCGTTCTTGGCCGGCTTTGCTTTCTTGGCTTCTGCGAATGCGCAGGAGGTGACCTGGTTGCGCAATGTGGAGGTCAATCAGGAAGTTCCTGACCAGGGTCAGTCGGTGAGCCTGCTGGATATGGCCAATTCAGGGATGGCGAGTATTTCTGATGTGAAAGTCAATTTGTCTCTCTCGAGCCTGCCGCAGCAAAATCCGATGTGGCTGGGTCAGATCTACTCCACGCTGACCTACGGGGTAGCGAGTGAAGAAGAGAGAACGGCGGTGTTGCTCAATCGGCCGGGTGTTTCCAATTCGAACGCTTTTGGAAGCAGTCTTTCCAGCCTGAATGTGACCTTGGATGATTCTGCTGGGACGAACATTTTCAATGTGGTGAGCGGGACGGGAACGTACCAGGCAGATGGTCGCTTGGGTGTGGATCCTTACGGAAACCGGGTTGCTTATAATCCCAGTAACGTCAACGCGGGGTTGTCGGCATTGAACGGAAGTTTGTTGCAGAGCCAAAAGTTGAGTCTCTTGGTAGCCGATACGCAGCAGGGGGCGACTGGGAAGCTGGATCGTTGGGGTGTACAGATCAAGGGTACGGCAGCCAGCAGTGGGACGATCAACACGGGAGCAGGGGGATCGGTGGCGGCCACGGGAACTGGGGCGCAGAGTGTGGGGGCGACGGTGCATTCTGCCAGCACGGGTGCCGGGGCGGTGGGACTGTTGGCGAGTGCCAATCAGACGTTGAATTTGAACGGGGGAGTGAGTGGCAATGGGGATTTCAACAAGACAGGGTCGGGGACCTTGAAGGTGGGGGATTCGGCCGATTTCACGGGGACTCTGAATGTGAACGAGGGGAAGGTCCTGGTGGCGGGGAATCTGGGAGCGACTTCGACCACCGTGATGGGAAGTGGAAGTTTGTTGGGGGGGTCGGGCACCGTGGGGTCGGTGGTATGGAATGCGGGAGCCACGTATGAGTGGCAGTTACGCAGTGCAACGGATTGGGATCTGTTGCGAGTGGCCGGGACCATGGATCTGAGTCTGTTGAGTTCGGGCAGCAAGTTTAACCTGAGCCTTCTTTCGGACGGGTCCTTTGACCTGGGCGGTGGATATGAGTGGACCTTTTTGCAGGCGTCGAATTTCGGAAGTTTGAGTGGTTTGACCCTTGGGGCAGACATTACCAATCTTTTCAACATCAGCGCGGGGGGATTCAATGGCGGAAGCGATGCAACGGGGATCAAGGTGTTGGTTGGCTCAACGGCGGATGGGTTTACGAGCCTGAATATCCAGGCTTCGTCCGTGCCGGAGCCTTCGGCGCAGTCTCTCTTCCTACTCGGGTTGGGTGGAATGCTGGGGATGCGGGTGTTGAGGCGGAAGGAAGGGGATAAGGTTTAAGTAGGTACGGATGCCCCGACTTGTCGGGGTTATCCTAGGACGACCGGGACGGTCGTCCGTACCGAAGATTCTTCCTATGGAAGAAGGTTGAATTCGGGGGGGAAGCTGAGGCCGATCTGCTGTTCCAAAGATTCTTGTTGTGTTTTCCAGACCGCCAAGCCGGCTTTAAGATTAGGTTGAGGTTTAGGGGAGCCTGCACCTGCATCGGCGGAACTTTCACCTAAACTTAAACGGTCGGCAGAGGCTGAAGGATCGGAAGTAGAGAATGTTCCCAACGGCGTTCCGTCTGCCGACCATCCCTGCCATTCGGTTTTGCCGGTGGGGGCATCGAACCGGGCGGTGGAGAGGGGTTTGCCGTCGGGGTATTGGAGCATGAGGGAGCTGACTTTTTCCGATTTACCGAGGACGGGACCGAACTGCCCCAGGGGTTTGCCGTCCGGATAGAAAAGTTTGCCACCGGAGAGGTGATCGCCGTCGTAGTGGCATTCGGCAAACGGTTTGCCGTCGGGGTAATGAAGCTGGATCGGGCCGGCGAGTTTGTCGTCCTTGAATTCCGCTGAAGTGGCCAAGGACCCTTCGGGAGTGAAGGTTTTGTAAGGGCCTTCCTTTTTGCCGTGCAAGTAGGTGGCTTCGGCCCGAAGTTTGCCGTCGGGATAGAATTCGCGGAGGGTGCCCTCGAGCTGGTCCTCCTGCCAGTCTCCCTCGGACAGCTTGGCGCCTGTTTCCGACCAAGTGCCGGCCCGACCGTTCTTTTTTCCGTGGGCGTAGATTGTTTCCGAAAGTTTTTCCCCCGAGGGGGTGTAGGTGAGGGAGGGGCCTTCGCGGAGGCCGAGGTGCCAGTTTTCCTCGATCCGGAGGTTGCCCTGTTCGTCCCATTCGCGGGAGAGGCCTTCCTTTTGACCTGAGGAGTAGAGAATTTCCGATTTTTTTTGTCCGGAGGGGAAGTTTTCGATACTGGGGCCGTCGAGTTTTCCGGTTTTCCAGGTGGCGGAGTACCGGGGTTGGCCGTCGGGCCACCAGCCGGTGGCGGGTCCGTTGAGTTTGTCGGCGGAGTAGAGGAGGTTGTCGGAGACCGAGCCGTCGGGATGGAAGAGGGTCGAGGGGCCTTCGCGTTTGCCATCGAGGAGGGTGTTGGAGGCGCGGGGTTTGCCGTCGTCGCCAAAGAGAGTCTGGGGACCAGTCATTTTGCCGGCGGCCATGTGGGACTCGGCCTTCAGTTTACCTTCCGGGGTATAGAACTGCCATTCGCCTTCCGGGAGGCCTGCACGAATGGGGCCCTCGGCCGTTTTTTTGCCTTTTTCATCCAGGTCGACGCGGCGGCCGTCGCGTCGGTCGGGCCGGCAGATTTCGCGTCGGGAGATCGAGCCGTCGGGTCGATAGAACAGGAGTTCAATCATACCCGAGGAGGTTTGGCGGGCGCTGAGGGTGAGCTGGCCCTGTAGGTTGCGGTACGGGCCGGTGCGGAGGATACGGAGGGGGACGAGGGAGGCTTCGTCATAATTCCAGAGGGGATCGCCGGGAGGTTGATTCAGAGAATTGGGGGATTGATTGGCGCGGTCGACCGACTGACGGATCGCTTCAGCGGCCTGAAGGCCCTGGAGGACGGCATTGAGGATGAGTCCGACTTCTGATTGGGCGGAGGCGCGGGAAGGAAGGAGGCTCAGGGCGAGAAGTAGGAACAAGACAGGCATAGGTGGAGTTTAGGTTTAAGTTTAAGTTTAGGTGAGCAAGAATTTACAAGCTTTCCGTGTCTCTTGAATCTCAACCTTAATCTCAGCCAACCAAGGGTGTTGTGGTAGAGTGAGTGACGTGAAATTTTCGATCCTGCGATGGGGGGAGTTTATCAAGTTTTCCCACACGGTGTTTGCGATGCCGTTCGGGTTGGCGTCGATGTTTTTGGCGGCGGGGGGCTGGCCGGAGAGTCGGATTTTCGCGGGCGTGCTGATCTGTCTGGTGGGGGCGAGGACGGCGGCGATGGCGTTCAACCGGTTGGCGGACTGGCAGATTGATCAGAAGAATCCGCGGACGGCGGTGCGGTCGACCCTTGTCTCGAAAACCACCGCGTATGGGACGATGGTGGGTGGGGTGTTGGCCTTGGTGGGTGGGGCGTGGATTTTGAATCTGCTGTGTCTGATGTTGAGTCCGGTGGCGGTGGGGATTGTCTTTTTTTATTCCCTGACGAAACGGTTCACGTGGGGGTCGCACGGGTTTCTGGGGTTGGCGCTGGGAACGGCGCCTGTGGGGGCGTGGCTGGCGGTGAGGGGTCAGTTTGATTCCTGGGTCCCGATCGTGTTGGGGACGGCGGTGGGGTTGTGGGTGGCGGGATTCGATCTGATCTACGCTTTGCAGGATCGGGAGTTTGATCAAAAGCAGGGATTGAAGAGTTTTCCCGCCCGGTTTGGAGAAATCTCGGCATTGCGGATGGCGACGGGCTTGCATGTCCTGGCTGCGTGTTTCCTGGGGGCGTTTGGTCGGATCGCCGGGTTTGGTTGGCGATATGGGGTGTGTTGGACTGTCATCTGCGTAGTGCTTTGGATCGAGAGCCACTGGTCGAAGGTGGAAGGTAAAAGGTGGAAGGCATTTTTTCAGGCAAATGCGGCGGTGAGCCTGCTGGTGCTGGGGGGTGTGGTGTGGGAGATTTTTGGGAAATGAGTGTGTGGAGAAAAATTGAAAAGAAGGCGGAGGCGGGGGAGCGGCTTTCGTTTGAGGAGGGGGTTTATCTGTTTCGGGATGCGGATTTGCATCCACTGGGGCAGTTGGCCGACCGGGTTCGGGAGAGGAAGGTGGGGAAACGGGCCAGTTATGTGCTGAACCGGTATTTGAATTATTCCAACGTGTGCATTTTGAGCTGTCAGTTCTGCGCGTTTGCCCGGAAGAAACGGGATCCCGGGACGTTTGAGTTGTCGGTGGAGGAGATGACTGAGGCGGCGAGGAAGTCGGTCGGCCAGGGGATCACTGAGATCCATATCGTGGGGGGATTGCATCCGAGTCTGCCGTATTCGTTTTACCTCGAGCTGTTGAGGTCGCTGGCGGCCTTGAAACCGAAGCCGACGCTGAAAGTTTTTACGGCGATTGAAATCCGGCATTTGGCTGAGCGGGTGGCGAAGAAGCCGATTGCGGAAGTGTTGGGGGATTTGAAGGAGGCGGGGTTGGGATCGTTGACGGGCGGTGGGGCGGAGATTTTTGATGCGGGGGTGCGGGACCGGATCTGCCGGGGGAAGGAGACGGGGGAGGAGTGGCTGGAGGTGCACCGGATCTGGCATGGGATGGGGGGAAGGAGTACGGCGACGATGTTGTATGGTCACGTCGAGACACCGGAGCAGAGGGTGGATCATTTGGAGAAACTGAGGGGACTGCAGGATGAGACGCGGGGCTTTACGGGCTTTGTGCCGTTTGCGTTCGAGCCGTCGCAGACCAAGCTGGCGGAGTTGGGGAAGATCCGGAGGGCGAGTGCGCTGGAGGAGTTGCGCGTGATGGCGGCGAGCCGGCTGATTCTGGATAATTTTGATCACATCACGGCGTATTGGATCAGCACAGGGTTGTCGTTGGCGCAGGTGGCGTTGAGTTATGGTGCGGACGACCTGCACGGGACGATCGAGGAGGAGAAGATTTTTCATATGGCGGGGGCGAAGACGCCGTTGGGGCAGACACGGGAGAACATGGTGCGGGTGATCCGGGAGGCGGGGCGGGAGCCTGTTCAGCGAAACACTTACTATGAGGCGATTGGGTAGTGAAAATCGGGTGTGTTCCGTATGGGCATGCGAAGCCTTTTTCCGGAGGCTGGGCGGGTGGGGAGGTGGTGTGGGATCATCCGAAGGATTTGGTGGGACGATTGAAATCGGGCGAGGTGGATGTGGCGTTGGTTCCGGTTTGGGAAGTGCTGACGAATCCGGGGTATCGCGTAATCGACGGGTTGGCGGTGGGATCGAAAGGTGAGGTGAGGAGTGTGGCGGTGTTTCATGACCAACCGCTGGAGAAGTGTGGAAGCATTACTTTGACGAAACATTCGATGACTTCGGTCCAGCTTTGGAGGGTGATTGCACAAGGGAAGTTGAGGTTGAAGCTCAGGGAGTCGGAAAGCGGGGAGGCACGACTTTTAATCGGGGACGAGGCGTTGCGGGAGTGGGAGAAGCGGAAGGGAAGAGGGGTGACCGATTTGGGGCAAGTGTGGTTTGAGTGGACGGGGAAACCGTTTGTCTTTGCGGTGTGGGCCTTGCGGCCGGGGTGGAAGGGGGGGGAGGAGATTGAAAAGTTTCGGAGGGCGTGCCGGGCCGGGATCGAGAGGAGGGGGAATTTGGCCGAAAACGAGGCTGAACGGGAGTATCTGACGGAATGTATCCGGTATGAGTTGGGGAAGGAGGAGAAGGAGGGGATGTGGGAATTTGCGAGGAGGGGTGGATTGCCGGATCCAAAAATTGAGTGGGTTTAGGTGGGGTGAAACTTTCCGCTTAAACTTCTGCGGGAGGAGGGGCAGGATGGAAGAATGTTGAGGTTGGTTTTATGCCTTTTTCTTTTTGGGGGAGCGGGACTGTCTTGGGGCGCGGAAACCTGGGGGATGGTAGATGCCACGGGGACATGGAGATTACCGGAGAGGTATCAGGAGATCGGTGAGTTTCGAGGGGATCTGGCGAAATCGCTGACCTTGCCGGAATTTTTGCCGGGGGTGAAAGGGGCGAAGATCCGGAAGTGGCTGAAGGCGGAGGGGGACGAAGTGAAAGCGGGCGAGCCGTTGGCTTCGGTGGAGTTGACCGAACCGGCGCTGCCGGTGGAGGCTCCGGTTTCCGGAATGTTGGTGAAGGTGGGGGTGCCGGCGGGTGGAGCGGCCATTCCCGGAAGTTCGTTGGGCGCGGTGAAAATTCTCGGGCATGTGGATATGTTTACAAAAAAACAGTATGAGGTGCTTTGTCCGGGGTATGGTCCGAATCCGGGTTCGGCCACGGTGGTGAAGTGGATCAAGGACGAGGGGGATTCGGTGATCAAAGGGGAGAAGATTGCGGAAATTCGCCCGAAGGAGGCGATGGCCATGTTGCAGTCGCCGGGCACGGGCACATTGGTGAAGATTGAGGTGAAGGAAGGCGATTCTACAAAGGTGGGGGAGGGGGTGGCCCGGATGGGGGTCGGTAGGGTACCGGTGAAACTGGGGGGAGAGTGGTTTTACACGGATGAGCGGGGGGTTCGGATGACGCAGGATCATTATGATGCCGTGGGATCCATGTTGGGCGGAATGGCGCCGGTGCGGGTGGGGGAGAAATGGAGGTTTGTCGACGGGGAGGGGAAGTTCATCGGAAAGGTCGCAGAAAAAAAGAAGGGGTTTTCGTTGGGGATGGCGGAGGCAGCAGAGTATGAAGAGGCAAGAAAAGTGCAGGGGGGATTGGCGGCCGTGAAGGTGAAGGATCGGTGGGGGTATGTTGCGTATCAGGAGAAGGGATTGAAGATGGCGATTGCGCCACGGTTCCTGCAGATCAAAGATTTCTCGGAAGGGCTGGCGGCGGTGGAGGAGAGTGACGACGCGCCGGTGGGGGAGGATATGGAAACCCAACCTGTGGAGGAGGAGCCCAAGAAGGTCGCCGGTCCGGCGGCGTGGGGGTATATCATTCCGAGTGGCAAGTTGTGGGGAAAACTCGAATGGGCCGAGGCTGGGAATTTTTGTGAAGGGAGGGCGGTGGTCAGGCCTCTGGGGGAGGGAACCGGGGTGGTTTTGATCGACAGCAAGATGAAGGTGAGGACGACGGGAAAATACACGGGGTTGGTGCCGTTGGGGGCGAAGCGGGTGGCTTGGAAGAAAGAAAAGGGCTGGGGGGTGATGGATTTGCAGGAGAGGGTGATGGAGATTCAGCCAAGTTTGAAAACCCAGGATGGGGTGGGAGTGGATCAGGATGTGCTGCTGGCGGTCGGCCCTTTCGGGGACGGGCGGGCGCCGGCAAAGGAGGCGGGGGGGAAGTGGGGCTACCTGGATGTCGAGGGGAAGTGGGTGATTCCGGCAAAATATGAAAGGGCGGGGGTTTTTCGCGGAGGGTTGGCGGCAGTGAAGGAACCGGGGGGGAAGTGGGGGTATGTGAAACCGGACGGGAGTTGGGGATTGGAGCCGAAATTTATGCGGGCGAGATCCTTCAACGACGGGTTGGCGGCGGTCGGAGAAAAAGGGGAGGTTGAGTTGGGTCCGGAAATCGAAACAGGCGGAAACTGGGACTAGGCCATGGATTACAAAGATTATTATGCGGTCTTGGGGGTGGCGAAGACGGCGACGCCGGAGGAAATCCGGACTGCTTTTCGGAAAAAGGCACGGGAGCACCATCCGGATGTGGCGAAAGACAAGGTAAAGGGTGCGGAAAAATTCAAAGAGGTGAACGAGGCTTATGAGGTTTTGAGCGATCCGGCGAAGCGGGCCAAGTATGATCAGATGGGGCAAGAGGTGCCGGGGGGTGGGTTTGCGTGGGCAGGGGGGGTGCCCCGGGGGGAAGCGGGCCCGGGAATGGAGGAGGTGCATTTCGGGGGAACGGGTTTCAGTGATTTTTTCGAGAGCATGTTTGGAGGGGTGGGAGGTGTGGAGGGGATGAGGAGTACGGGGGGTCGGCGGATGGCGCGGAGGGGTTCGGATGTGGAGGGGGATCTGATGGTGACGTTGGAGGAGGTGCTTCATGGATCGAGCCGCGAAGTGACGTTGCAGCGGGGAGAAGGAAAGCTGGCGACGTATCGGGTCAAGGTGCCGGCGGGGGTGAGGGAAGGGCAGAGGATCCGTCTGGCGGGACGGGGAGAGGCGGGAGCCCGGGGTGGGGAGGCGGGAGATCTTTATCTGCGGGTGCGTTTGGCCAGGCATCCGGATTTGCGGGTGGAGGGTGCGGATCTGGTGACGGAGATTGAAGTGGCTCCGTGGGAAATGGTCTTGGGGAGCACGGTGCCGGTGCGGGGTTTGGAGGGGACAGGGATGGTGAAGGTGCCTGCGGGGGCTGTGGCCGGGCAAAAACTGAGATTGCGGGGGCAGGGACTGCCGCGGGAAGATGGGGGACGTGGGGATTTGTATGCGATTTTGCAGGTGGGGGTGCCGACGGAAGTTAGTGGTGACGAGAAAAAAATCTGGGAGGAGCTCGCCCGGAAAAGTTCCTGGCATCCCCGGGAAAGAAAGTAACTAAGGAATGAAAGGAAAAAGACTCCAGTTGGCCCGCGAAGTGCGGGAGGAAAAAGAGATAAGACTGGCGATGGCCGAACTTGCCCGTTTGGCGGAAACAACGGAAGAGATGATCCGACAATATTGTTCCATGGGGTTGTTGGGGGAAGAGGTGAAGTCCGCCGAATCTCACATCACGTTTGGGGAGGGATCCCTTTTTCTGGTGAGGAGAATCGAGCAGTTGCGAATCGAGTACGGGGTTTCGCCGGAGGGGGCAGGGTTGGTGCTGGATTTGGCGGCACGGGTGGAGGAGTTGGAGCATGAGATCCGGTCTCTTCGGGAGGCTTTGGGGCGATGAGCGGGGTGGATCGCAAGCCGGTGCCGGGGTTGCGGAGTCCGCGGGAACCGGTGGGTGGGCTGGTTTATTTTGGCCGGATGGTGGACAAGCTCCGTTTGGAGCAGTCGGGAGAACTGCCGGAAGATTACCGGGAAAATTTGGGCAAGGGTTTTGATCAGGCCTGCTGTGATTTTCTCGGGGTGCCCTATGAAAAAATCCGGGAAAAGGTGCGGGAAGGGGGTACGGATGAAGGGATTTTGGAATGGTGCGGGAAGGTCGGCCGGGCAAGGGATCCGGAGGAGAGGAGAATCTGGGGGGCTTATCTGGCGAAGAGGGGTTGGCGGGATGAGATGTCGGATCGGCTGATTTTCCGGAAGAAGGAAGCGGGTTGGGAGAAGAAGGACGGGATCCAGACTTTTTTCGATTATATCGATGCGGATGAGGGGCGGGCGTAGGAGGGATCGGATTGCCAAAATCCCTGCGGGAGCCATTCTTATCCCATGCATAAAACCATTCCAACGATTCTCACTCTTCTCATCCTCACCCTTCTCCCCGCCCGGGCGGGCAGCACCCTTGGCGAGACGATCGACAAAACAGTCGATATTTTGAAGCAATATGGGGAGGCCCAAGGGGATTCGATTCCCCGGAACGTTTTTCATGAGTGCAAGGGATTGGTGATTCTTTCGATTTACAAGGCGGCCTTCATTATCGGGGCTCAAGGGGGGGAGGGGCTGGTTGTGATCCGGGAAAAAGGGGGCAAGTGGTCTCCTCCATCCGCGATTTCGGCCGCCGGAGCGGGAGTGGGATTCCAAGCGGGTGGATCGGTGCAGGATTATGTTTTGTTGCTCAACACGGAGGAGGCGGTTAAGCAGTTCATGCAAAAGGGGAACTACACCAGCAGTGCGGGGATGGAAGGTACGGCGGGGCCCGTGGGACGGGAGCTGTCCGCCGGAGTGGCGACGGTGAATGCCCCGGTCTACACCTACAGTTTCAGTAAGGGACTTTTCGGGGGAGTTTCCCTTTCGGGTTTGGGTTTTGCCTCGGCGGATGACACGAACGAAAACTTTTACGGGGAGAGGCTGAATCCGAGGGAAATCCTGTCGGGGAAGGTCAAAAAGAAACCCGAAGCCGTGAAGGAGCTTTGGAAGGCCTTGGAGGAACTGGACAAGAAGCCGGCTATCGAAGGCAAAACACCGAATCAACAGACCAAGAAGCAAACGACAAAATAAGGTATTCCCATGCCTGACGTACCCGATCCAATTTCCAAGGCGGCTGAAACCACCACAAGCAAAGTTGTGGCAACTGGCGCGGCGAAGGCCGCCGCTTCCGGAGTGGCCAAGGTAGCGGCTTGGCACACCATCACTTTGGCGACGGCGGCGGTGCTCGGGTTGGGGAGCGGGGGGTATTATCACCATCGGGACAGCCAGAACCGGGCCCAGTTGGCGGAAATGGAGCAGAAGGTGATCGAGGCCGACGCCCGGATCAAAAAAGCGGATCTCGCGACGGAAACCCTGCGGGCCCAGTTGGAACAGGGCAAAACCGCGGCTCAAGGGAAAGCCATGGAGTTGGAACAGGCACTGGCGGAATTGGCAAAAATGAAGGATCTCTCGGCTTCGGAAAAAAAAGGTTTGGAAAAAAAACTGGCCGACCAGCAGTTGGCGATGGAAAAACTCAAGGCGAGCACCGTGCCCTCCAGCGATGAGCAGAAACTGGAGGAAGACCTAAAGAAGAAGTTGGCCGACAAAGACGTGGTGATTTCACGATTGAAGGATCAGCTGAAGGTCACGGTCGCGAGCGAGATTCTTTTCCCGAGCGGATCCGCCGAGCTTGCTCCGGAAGGGGCGGATGTGTTGCGGAAGGTGGCAGCGGCAGCGAACAAATCCCAGGATGAGGTGCGGGTGGAGGGACATACTGACAGCGACCCGATCGCGCCTGTATTAGCCCAATATTATCCCAGTAATTGGGAGCTTTCCACTGCGCGTGCAGCGGTGGCGGTTCGGACCCTGCAGGCGACGGGAATGGTTCCCGCCGACCGGTTAGCTGCCGTGGGGTATGGGGACAGTCATCCAGTGGCTCCGAACGACACGCCCGAGGGGCGGGCAAAGAACCGCCGGGTCGAGATTGTCTTTAAGCCAATCCCGAAGCCTTAACGGGCTTCCGGGACGGGGCCGGCTGCCGGGCCCGAGGCGTCGACGGTTTCCACAGTCAGCGGGCCATCATACCAGGTGACGCTGATCACTTCTTTTTCCGCGCGGTGGGGGCCATGGACGGTGTTTTTAGGGGCATGAAGGAAGGCGCCCGGCCCGTATTCGACATTTCCTTCGATCCATTTTCCTTTGAGAATGACGACGGATTCGGCGGCTTGGGGATGGCGGTGAGCGGGAATCACTGTTCCAGGGGCAAATTTTCGGAGCAGGAACCGGGCTCCATTGGACGGGTCATGGGAGAGGTCGGCAAATTCGACCCCTGGGTAGGGGCCGGGTTCCCACAGTGTCGTGTTGGGGAGTCGGATGGTTGGAAACATGATTTCATTATGTCGGGAAGGATTGGCTCTGACAATCCTCCGAGTTGAGGTAGGATTCAGCCATGGACAAGCCGGCTCAAAACAGAGGCGAGGGCACCGATTACGGCCCGTTATTTCGACTCGCAAGTGAGATTGGCAGGGAGGCGGATCTGGGTGGCTTACTTTTGAAGATTTTGGGGAAAAGCCGGCCCTGGATCAGGGCGGAGGCCTGTTCGATTTTTCTGCCGGATGAGGATTCGGGCGAACTGGTGATTCACTCCGCACATGGGGAGAGCACACCGCAATTGGGGACTTTGCGGGTACCGAAGGGGCAAGGGATCGTGGGGACGGCGATGGCCGAGAGAAAAATTGTCCGGGTGGATGACGTGACAAAAGACCCGCGCTTTTACGCGAAGGCGGATGAAAAAACGGGATGGAAAACCAGGGCATTGTTGGCTGCTCCCCTTCTTGACGGGGAGGAGTGTGTGGGGGTGATCGAGTTTTTGAATCCGATCGGACGGGCGGCCTTCACGGCACAGGATGAAACGATGGTGGAGTATTTCGCCGGTCTGGTTGCGGCGGCTTTGGTTCGGATCCGTGCTCACGGGGCGGCTTTGGAGAGGGCGGCGGTCCAGCGGGATCTGGATTTGGCCCGGGAACTGCAGGGAGGATTGCTGCCGAAAACCTTTCCGACGGAGGCGGAGGCGCCCGGGATTGAAATCTTTGCGAGGCTTTACCCGGCCAAGGAGGTCAGCGGGGATCTTTATGATTTCTTTGAAGTTGAGCCCGGAAAACTTTGTCTGGTGGTGGGGGATGTTTCGGGCAAGGGGATTGCGGCGGGGATTTTCATGGCGGTGACCCGGACGCTGATCCGGGCGAATGCGCTGCCGGGAAGAAAGCCCCTGGAGATTCTGCAGCGGGTAAATGCCCAGTTGGCCAAGGAAAACCAGGCGAGTCTTTTCGTCACGATTGTGCTCGGAATCATCGACACCCACACCGGCCGGATGGTTTATGGACAGGGTGGGCATAATCCGCCTGTGCGGATTCCGGCCAAGGGGAAGCCGGAATATGAGCCACCGGGCGGAATGCCCATGGGGGTTTTCGAGGATGCGAAATTCGGGGAGCGGGAGGTGGATCTGCTGCCGGACGAGAGCTTTCTGATTTACACGGATGGGGTGACCGAGGCGATGAACGAGGCCCGGGATCTTTTTGGTGAGGATCGTTTGTTGGCAGCGGTGGAAGGGGGTGCCAGTCTTTCGGCGGAAAAACTTACCGAGCGGGTGGTCGAGAAGGTCGAGGAGTTTGTGCAGGAGGCGGAGCGTTCGGACGACATCACTTTATTGGCCGTCCGGCGTCGGTGAGGTTGAGCCCGGATCTCAAGCGGGAGGTTTGGGGGAAGATGATGAAGGCGGGGGACCGCCTAAAGCCCGTGTTAAAGGATGATCCCGGGCATCCGAAAGGCAGGAATCCCTACGCCCATGTGGCGGGTTGTGTGAGGGACAGGTTTGGATGCAGTTACGGGGAGTTGCCGGATGAAAAGGCGCCGGAGGTGCTTCTTTATCTGGAGCAGTTGGTGAAACTCGAGGGCGGGATTTAGTCGATCAGGTGGGCTTGGCGGAGGGGTTCGAGGTCGGGATCGTGGAGGGCCAGTTGTTCCATGTCGTGGTCGAGTTCGATGGCTTTGCGGACATAGGTTTGGGCGGTGGAAAGGTCGCCCCGTTGTGCGGCATAGCATCCCAAGTTGAATTGGATGAGTGGATCTTTGGGGTGGAGGCTGGCCGCATCGGCAAGGATTTTGGAAGCTGTTTCGATGGAATCGCTCCGGCGTTTTGCAAAGGCCCAGGCGATAAACCAGCGGGCTTCATCCGGATGACTGGAGGCAAGGCGAGCTGCCAGAGCCGCTGCGTCCTGCCAACGGTTGGCCCGTTCGAGCAGGCGGAGTTTGAATTCCAGCACGCCAGGGTCGCTCAGCATGGCGGGCGAAAGGGTTTCCAGTTCGGCCAAAGCATCTCCGAACATGCCCAAGTTGGCGTATCCGACGGCCGCTTCGGCCCGATGAAAGTCTTCGCGAATTTTTGGAATCAGGCTCACGCCTTCATCCTATCACAAATCAGCAATAAATTAAAGGACGGGCTCTTTATGGATGTATAAGTACTTGTAGGATAAATATATAGAAATTCGTTATTTAGGTCTTAACGTTTCTTTATCCATCCAAGCCACCAAGATAGCGTGAGGAAGGGTAAGAACGGCGAGAAGAATTAGGTAGGGACCCACCCAATTTTGTCCGGAAGGGAAAGAGGAGGCGAGGAAGGGGGGAATCCAGCGAAGAAAGGCCAAACTGGCGAGGGTGAGGGGGATCGAAAGAAGCAGCAGTTGGAGCAACGAGTGGATCCAGAGGTAGGGAGCTGCGGTTGCGGGGATTTGTTTGCGCAGGCTGGCAAGCCGGAGGAGATGTCTCCAGGCATGGAAGGCAACGAAATATGTGCCAACGGAAAGAAGGGGGGGGCAGAAAAAGAACAAGAGGATCAGAAGGCCGGTCTCGATCCAGTTTCGGGCCGTAAACTGGGAAAGAAGGTTGAAAAGGAGGGCAAAAATCAAAAGATGAAAAAAAGGAAGAGCGGGCTGGGGGCCGGCTTGTGGCGCCATGAGGAGAATGACCTCCCAAGTCTCCGTCAGGTGGAAGGCAAAGGGGGCAAGCATGACGAGAGCTCCTCGACCCAGGCCGAAGATTAGCCAGCGTGGGCCCGGAGAAAATTCTAGGGAGGCATCGGCTGTCCCCCAGTGCCAGGCCGTGAGGCAGAGGAAAAAAATTGTCGAGGGAAGGGGGAAGGCCCGCCAGATGAGCAGATACAGGAAAGAAAGAGATAGGTAGACGATAAAAAAGCAGATCAGGAATGGGAGACGGGAGGGGTGGTGCCGAACCCAACCGGGAACCCAAGGGTCACAGGCCCCGTGGGGAACGCCCAGAAGAAGGGCGGAGGAGAGAAAAAACCAGGGGGCAAACTGGTTGGATATCCGGGGGAAGACAAGGCCGGCGAGTCCAAGGAGGACCGCAAAGAACCAAGGGAGGGCCGAACGGAGGGCAAAGGGCACGGCCCTAGATTAGGGGAGTCCGGCTTTCCGATGGGAGAGATAAAAAAACCGGGGGATCCCCTTGCGGAGATCCCCCGGCACGTCACAGGGGAACTCCCTGCAACCAGAATTCAGGTCTGATTATTTCGCGCGTTTGGCGAGATTCCAGACGATCAGGCCGAAGCCGATTTTGTTGACGGCGTCACCGATGTTATAGATGACGTTCATCTTGGAGGCCAATTCGACCGAGTTGCTGAGCACATTGCCCGGCAGGGTCATGTATCCGATCGGGTAGATCGCCCAACCGATGAGAACAAAGCCACGGAGGAGGTTGAACGCCTTGCGGACGTTTGCATCGCTGCTGCCGTCGGCGAGTTGTTTGGCTTCCCCAAAGAAGATTTCATAGACGATCCCCGCCCAACCGATGGTGGAGATGACGCCCCAGCCAAAGTTTTCGAAGCCACGGATCGGCTGACCGATCTTGGCGGAAACTTCGCCGACGTAACCGGCCACGAGCATGAGGACGGCATAGCCGACCAAGCGCCAGAGCATGTTGACGCTGGCCCCGGCGGCCTTCAGAAGGAGGTAGAACTCCACACACATGAGAGGCACGGTGAGGAGCCAGTCGATGTAGCGGAATTCGGTGGGGGACGCGGCACCGGCATTGGTACCGTTAAACGTCGAACACCAGTATTCCCTCATATAGAGGTAATGGGCGGCCGCGATGGTGGTGATCAGTCCACTGATCAACAACGAGGTCTTCCATTTGTCCGAGACGGTCTGCCGCTCGAAGTAAAAGAAGACCGAGGCGGCAAACATGGCCATGGTCCCGATAAAGAAGGTGAACCCGACAAGGTCACCTGTTTTCATTGCTGCTGCTGCTAGCATAGTTGTTTCTCCTTCTGCCCCTACTGGGGCGTTTGCTTGTGGAACGATACTTGAAGGAGTTGTGATTTCGGGCAAGGCAAAATACGACAACAGCTAGAGCATGTTGTGAATTGAAATTACGTATTTTTACGTGAAATTATCAAACCCTTTTCGCTTTTTCCCATTCGCGGTCGAGCTCGGCTGGGTTGAGTTGAGTGGTTTTCAGACCTCGTTTGGCCAACCGGCTCTCGATGTTGCGTACGCGGGTTGCGAACCTTCGGGCGGAGTCGCGGCAGGCGGTCTCCGCGTCGACCCCCCGGTGTCGGGCGAGGTTGACCAAGGTGAAAAGAACATCGCCCAATTCCCGGGCAAAGGCCGGGCCGCGTCCCTTGGTCTCGAGCAGCTCCCTCAGCTCCTCCCGGATCTTTGCGGGGATGCCGCGGGCGGGATCGGGCCAGTCGAAGCCGACCCGGGCCGCCCGTTTTTGAAGGTTTTGGGCGTAAAGAAGGGAGGGGAGGTGGTGGGGGATCCCGTCCAGGGCGCTTTTCCGGCTCGGTTTTTCCTCCTGCTTGAGTTGATGCCACCGCTTGAGAACCTGGGAGGAAGTGGCAATCCGTTCTTTGCCAAACACATGGGGATGCCGGCGGATCAGTTTTTCCGCCAAATCCCGGGCGACGGTTTTCAGGTCGAAGGCCCGGCGCTCTTTGGCCAACTGGGCATGGAAAATAATGTGAAGCAGGACATCCCCCAGCTCCTCGCGGAGGGCATCGTCGTCGCCTTCATCAATCGCCTCCAACAGCTCGTACACCTCCTCCAGAATCATGGGCCGGAGCGTTCGATGGGTTTGTTTGCGGTCCCACGGGCAACCTTTCGGTCCTCGGAGCCGGGCCATGATTTTTTCCAGAGATCGGATTTCTTTCATCCCCTGCAGATAAGACAGCGGATGGCATTCGTCGAGTCCGGGCGTGA
>Ga0214917_10002258_pt1 | contig 23757 bp, 18 predicted proteins | sample LL_1208_BB_MetaG_FD_177983 | JGI IMG/M metagenome (GOLD analysis project Ga0214917, IMG submission 177983) | Freshwater microbial communities from Lake Lanier, Atlanta, Georgia, United States - LL_1208_BB | ecosystem: Environmental > Aquatic > Freshwater > Lake | place: USA: Georgia | collected...
GCCCGCCAAGGGACGGTCGGCAGGATGCCGAGCGCGCCACCGCATGGCGCCAGGCCCGGAGGGCCGGGTTCGCGCCAGCGGGCGGAAGCCCGCCAAGGGACGGTCGGCAGGATGCCGAGCCGTCCCGTGAAATCAGTCCAGCCAGTCCGCGTCGGCGAGGCGTTCCGGCGTGTAGGTTTCGGTGACGTAGCTGATGTCCTTCGAGATCAGCGCTTCGACCTCGAGCTTGAACCCGTTGCCGAGCATCGTCTCGATCTCCTTCTGCCACGCCTTCTTGCCGGCGAACCACGGGTAGGCCGCGATCTGCTTCGCCCGCTTGATGTCGGTGTCGGACAGCGCGATCTGGACGCTCTGCGAGAGCTTGCATCGCCCGTAGTCGCGGCTGCGCAGCCCGAGAAACCGCGCCTCGGGGATCGCCATGCGCTTCGACTCGTAGGCCAGGTTGATCGAGCCCTGCTTCAGCACCGAGTAGATGTAGTAGCCCCAGGGGTCGTTGTCGAGCAGGCAGTAGACGGGCAGCTTCAGCTCGTGGTGGAGCCGGTAGAGCATCCGCCGCACGCCGCGCGGCGGCTGGCCTCCGCCGTGCGTGAGCAGGCAGGAATGCTTCCGCCAGAACTTGTCCTCGTTGAAGCGGCGCCACACCGTGTCCTTCTCGACGTGGAGGATGAACTTCGCGTCGCACGACTTGAAGCGGATGACGTCGGCCTCCACGATCGACGGGATCGAATAGCCGCCGGACCCCATCCGTGAGCAGTCGATCTCGTCCCCCGAATCGACGAGCGTGATCGGCCCCACCATGCCGCCCCGGTTGCTCGCGTAGACGTGGAGTTCCTCGCGGAGGCTCTCGAGCGTGACCTCGAGATCCTCGATGATCGGGTCGCATTCCTCCTGCGTGGCGAAGGTCTCCTCGCGTGTGCCCTCGATCGTGTGCTTGAGCAGATAGTAGAGACCTCGGATGCTCGTGGTCTTCTGCTGCTCGATGAGCTGCTTGCACCCCGTCGCCACGAGCAGCGTCTGCATGTAGCTCTTCGCCTGGGAGAGGTTGAAGAGCTGGCGACGGTTCCGCTGCCCGCCCATCTCGATGATTTTGCGCGCCTTGTTGAAGCGCACGTTCGAGAGGCTGCGGGCCGGGATGTCGAGGTGCGGATCGCGCCGTTTCTCCGCGGCCGTGGCCACCTCGTCGGCCAGGTTCACGATCAGGCGGCGGGTCTTCTGATCGACGGGAGGGAGCGATCCGACGGCGGTCTTGGCGGCACGCTTCGGCTTCGTGGACATCGGCGGCACCCGAGGGGCGAGGCGGAACGACGCGGGAATCCTACCCGCCCTGCCATCGCCCCGCACGCGGCGCCGCGTCGACTCAGCAGCGGACGTCGTCGGCGCGACCCACGACACGGCGGAGGAACCGCGGTGCCGGCACGCTCGACGCGGTGTCCGCCGGCGTCTCCTTCACGGCGGCCGTCGCGCCGCGGGCTCCGGCGCCGAAGAACTCGGCGATCCGCGCCACGACCGTCCGTTGCTCGGCCGGTGTGAGCTCGGGAAAAATCGGCAGGGCGAGCGTCTCTTCGGCGGCTCGCTCCGTCTCCGGAAGGTCGCCCCGGCGCCAGCCGAGATCGCGGAAGCACTCCTGCAGGTGCACCGGCACGGGGTAGTAGATCTCGGTGCCGACGCCGCAGCGGCCGAGATGGGCCCGCAGCGCGTCCCGCCGGCCCTCCGGCACGCGGATGACGTACTGGTTCCAGACGTGGCGGTTGCGGGCATCCTGGGCGGGCGGAACCACGAACCCCTCGCAGGCGCGTTCCGCGAAGAGCGCGTCGTAGCGGGCCGCATTCACCTGCCGGGCCGACGTCCACGCATCGAGGTGCGGCAGCTTCACCCGGATGATCGCCGCCTGCAGCGAGTCGAGCCGGCTGTTGATGCCGACGAGGGAGTGGTAGTACCGCGGCTCCATGCCATGCACCCGCAGCAGCCGGAGCGCGGCGGCGAGGTCGTCGCGAGCCGTCGTGAGAAAGCCGCCGTCGCCCGCGCCGCCGAGATTCTTCGTCGGATAGAAGCTGAAGCAGCCGATGTCGCCGATCGCGCCGGAGCACCGGCCATCCCACGTCGAGAGAATCGACTGCGCCGCGTCCTCGACGATGGGCACGCCGGCGCCGCGCGCGATGGCCGCGAGCGCGTTCATGTCGGCGGTGCGTCCGAAGAGGTGCACCGGAATGATCGCCTTCGTCCGACGGCTCATCTTGCGAGCCACGTCCGCGGGATCGACGAGGTAGGTCGCGGCGTCGATGTCGGCGAAGATCGGGGTGGCCCCGAGGCGTGTCACCGCGCTGGCGGTCGCGAAAAACGTGTAGCTGGGCAGCACGACCTCGTCCCCGGGTCCGATCTCGAGGGCCATCAGCGCGAGCAGGAGTGCGTCGCTGCCCGAGGCGCAGGCGATCACGTGGGGGACGCCGAGGATGGCGCCGAGTTCCTTCTCGAGGTCCGCGACGTCGGGGCCGAGGACGAAACGCCCGGAGTCGCATACCCGCTGGAGCGCCGCCCGGATCTCGTCGCGCAGCGGCGCGTTCTGGCGATCGAGTGCGAGCAGGGGCACCGCCGGCAGGAGCGCGTCGGACGCGGCGATCGGCAGTTCGGGCGGGCTGGGATGACTGGTCATGCTGCGGAGACTCCGATGAGACGACGAGAGGGCGACACCTGTCCGGGCGTACCGGACATCACCGGCCGTCCTGTCACAGTCGTCGTGATCGTCACGTGCACGCGACTCGCTCCAATCCATTCGCCCGCCTGCAACGGAGGTCGCCGAACGGCGAAGCCGGCGGGAGATAGGCAGGGCGTTCAGCGGCGTCAAGGCCGCGCGTCGTCCGTGGATCGCGTGTGCGCCCGACGGCGGCCCCTGTTTGACAGGGCTTCGTCCGGCACCCTAGATTCCCCGCCGGGCACGGACGCGTTGTGTTGCCCAGTTTCCCGTCCGGTCGCCCGAGGACCGGGCGAGTCGGATCGACGAGGCGCAGTGCGGGATGTCTCCGATGGTGGACCGTGTGGTCCGCCCCGGATCCGGAGTTCTGCGACGCGAGTCGGATGGCAGCCTCAGCGATCACCGCCGTCATCGACCTCGGCCAAGTCGCGCAGCGACTCGGCCTTCCCGTGGGCGGCGTCGAGGCGACGATCCAGCTGCTCGACGCCGGCAACACGGTGCCGTTCATCACCCGCTACCGCCGCGACCAGACGGGCGGTCTGGACGAGGACGACGTCCGCCGGATCGCCGAAGCGGTCGCCCGGGCCCGGCAGCTCGCCGACCGCAAGCAGACGGTGCTGCGGACGATCCAGGGACAGGGCAAGCTCACCCCGGAGACCGAGCAGGCGATCGCGGCGGCCGTCAGCCCGAAGCAGCTCGAGGACCTCTACCTCCCCTTCAAGCCACGCAAGCTGTCGCTCGCCGAGATCGCCCGCCAACGCCGGCTCGAGCCGCTGGCCCGCGAAATCCTCGCGGCGGAGCCGGCCGCCATCGACCTCGACCGCCGGGCGGCGGATTTCATCGACGATTCGGCCGAGGTGAAGAGCGTCGCCGACGTGCTCCTCGGCGTCGGCCACATCATCGCCGACGAGTTCAGCGAACGAGCCGACCTCCGCCAACGGCTGCGTGAGATCCTCGAGCGTTCGGCGGTGCTGCGCAGCCAGCGGGTCGAGGGGGAAGGCAAGGCGCTGTCGAAGGACGAGCGTCACTATCGCGACTATTTCGACTTCAGCGAGCAGATCGGACGGATCCCGCCGCACCGCGTGCTCGCCATCAACCGGGGTGAGCGGGCGAAGTTTCTCCGCGTCCGCATCGAGGGCCCGGCCGACGCCCTGCAGGCCGCCGCCGAGGGGCTCGTGGTGCCCGCCGGGCATCCCCACGCGGAGTTCCTGCGCGGCTGCGTGCGGGACTCGCTCCAGCGGCTCGTGCTCCCGAGCCTGGAGCGCGAGATCCGCCGCGAGATGACCGACTTCTGCGAGGAGCACGCGGTGACGGTCTTCGCCCGCAACCTGCGCAATCTCCTGCTGCAGCCACCGATCACCGGGCGGCGCGTGCTCGCGCTCGACCCGGGCTTCAAGAGCGGCTGCAAGGCGGCGGTGATCGACGAGTGCGGCACTCCGCTCGAGCACGCCGTGCTGCACGTCGTCGGCAAGCAGGAGAAGCGCGACGCGACCACGAAACGAATCGTCGAACTCGTCACCACGCACGGCTGCACGGTGATCGCGATCGGCAACGGCACGGGCGGCCGTGAGACCGAGTCGATCGTCGCCGAACTCATGGCGGGCGAGCTCCGGTCACTCGACATCGGCTACGTCATCGTCAACGAGGCTGGTGCGAGCGTCTACTCCACGAGTCCCTCCGGAAGGGAGGAGCTGCCCAGCCACGACCCGGCCGTACGGAGCGCCATCTCGATCGGTCGCCGCCTGCAGGATCCGCTCTCGGAACTCGTGAAGATCGCCCCGGCGAGCATCGGCGTCGGCCTCTACCAGCACGACGTCAAGGCGCGGCATCTCCTCGCCTCGCTCGACGCCGTCGTCGAGAGCTGCGTGAACTACGTCGGTGTCGACGTCAACACCGCCAGCCCGGCCCTTCTCCGACACGTGTCGGGGCTCAATCAGGCCACGGCCCGCAACCTCCACGAGTGGCGGACCGCACACGGCCGCTTCACGTCCCGCGCGCAGTTCCTCGAGGTGCCGGGGTTCGGCGAGGCCGCCTTCGTCCAGTCCGTCGGCTTCCTCAAGATCGTCGGCGGCTCGAACCCGCTCGACGCGACCTGGATCCACCCCGAGAGTTACGCGATCGCCGAGCGGGTGCTCGATCGTCTCGGCGGCAGCATCGGAAATCTGGCCGACCGCCAGCCGGGGGACGCGGCGGCGGACCGGCCGCCACCGATCGATCTCGACGCGCTGGCGACGGAACTCGGCGTGGGCCGACTGCTCCTGGCGGACATCGTCGAGCAGCTCGCGCGACCCGGCCGCGATCCCCGCGAGGACCTGCCGCATCCCTTCTTCAAGAAGGGCGTGCTCAAGCTCGAGGATCTCGAGGTGGGGATGGAGCTGATGGGTTCGGTCCTCAACGTCGTCGACTTCGGCGCGTTCGTGGACATCGGACTCCATGACAGCGGGCTCGTGCACATCAGCCAGCTGTCGAGCCGGTTCGTGCGCGACCCGCACGACGTGGTGAGCGTCGGCCAGATCGTCAGGGTCTGGGTCCTCGAGCTCGACAAGGCGCGGCGGCGGGTGGCACTGACGATGATCGCGCCGGCCGAGCGGGAACGGCAGCAGCAGATGGCCGCCGCGAGGCGCGACCGCGCGGCGGCCCGTGGCCGCGCGGCCGCCGAGCCCGCCGCCGCACCCGCCGCACCGCCACGAGACGGTCGTGCCCCGCCGGCGTCTCCGCCGCGTCCCGCGTCCCGGGGCGATCGTGGACGCACACGACGCGACGAGCGGCCGCCCCGCCCGCAGCAGCGCACGTTCGTCGCGCGTCCCAAGCGACCGGCGGCGCCGATTACCGAAGCGATGCGGGAGGGGCGAGAGCCGCTGCGAACCTTCGGCGATCTCAAGCAGTTCTTCGAGGCGCGGGTGACCGACGACGAGGCGCCGGCACGCGAGCCGCCCGACGAGACCCCGCCGTCCCGCGAGGCCCGCCCACGGCACGGGTCACCCGAGCAGGCAGTCGGGCCACCGTCGGAGGCCCCTTCCGGGGATGCCGCCCGGGCCGGCGACGAGCCGGCACCCTGAGAGCGGAGCACGAGTCGGAACTGGGAAGAACGCTGGGAAGGGAACTGGCGACGGCACCGGCGACGGCTGCGAGCGCTGATTCGGCAGCGGATCAGCGCTCGCGGAACGTGATGCGGCCCTTCGTGAGGTCGTACGGCGACAGCTCGACCTTCACCTTGTCGCCGGGCACGATGCGGATGAAGTTCTTGCGCATCCGTCCGGCGACATGGGCGTTGACGACGTGCCCTCCGGTGATCTGCACACGGAACCGCGTGTTCGCAAGGGCCTGCGTGACGACGCCGTCGACCTCCAGTGCCTGTTCTTTTTCCGCCATGGGTATTCCGGGGTGAGCACGATCCGCGCGGCGATGAGCCGGCACCGCAGACCGATCGTCGCCAGCGGGGCGACCACCGATCGGGCGATCCTAGCCTCGACGGGCCGAACAGTCCAGCCGCGAGGCCGCCGCGCGTCCTCCGCCCCGCGGTGCCGGAGCGGCCCGTCGCTCGTCACGCGTCGTCGCCCGCCGCAGCCGCACCGGATGCCTTCCAACGCAGGTACGCGTCGAAAAACCCGTCGAGATCCCCGTCGAGCACGCTCTGGAAGCTGCCGACGTAGTGCCCCGTGCGCTGATCCTTGACCCGCTGGTCGGGGTGGAGGAAGTAGTTGCGAATCTGGGACCCGAAACCGGTCTTGGGCTGCTGCTTGTAGCGGGCGAGCTGCTCGGCCTCCTTCCGCTCCTCGGCGAGGCGGGCGAGGCGGGCACGCAGCATCTTGATCGCCGTCGCCCGGTTCTTGTGCTGGCTCCGCTCGCTCTGGCACTGCACGACGATGCCCGAGGGAAAGTGCGTCAGCCGGATGGCGCTCGACGTCTTGTTGACGTGCTGACCTCCGGCCCCGCTCGCGCGGAAGACGTCCTCGCGCACATCCTCGTCACGAATCTCCACCTCCGTGTCGTCATCCGCGATTTCGGGCGCGACGTCGACCGCGGCGAAGCTGGTCTGACGCTTGCCCTCGGCATTGAACGGGCTGATCCGCACGAGGCGGTGGATGCCCGTCTCCCCCTTGAGGTAGCCGTAGGCGGACGGCCCCCGGATCGCGACGGTGGCCGACTGGATGCCGGCGACGGCGTCGTCCTGCCGGTCGAGCAGTTCCACCTCGCAGTCATGCCTGGCAGCCCAGGCGGAATACATCCGCAGGAGCATCTCGGCCCAGTCGTTCGCGTCGGTGCCTCCGTCGCGGGCGTGGATCGACACCAGCGCGTCGCACTGATCATGCGGCCCCGACAGGAGCGAGGCCAGTTCGAGGGCGTCCACCCGCTGCTCGAGTCGATCGGTCTCGGCCACGAGCTCGGCCTCGAGCGAATCGTCCTCGCGAGCGAGCTCCTCGAGGGCCTCGAGATCACGGCCGGCGGCGAGGGCCTCCTCGAGCGGCTTGAGAACGGCATTGATCCCCTTGAGCTCCGCGACCGTGGCCTGGGCCCGTTCGGCGTTGCCCCAGAAATCGGCGGCGCTCATCGCCGCCTCGATGCGGGCGGCGGAAGCCTTGCGCGTCTCCCAGTCAAAGAGAGTCCCGCAGCTGCAGCAGGCGGGCCCGGATGGCTTCGGAGCGGTGGAGGATCGCGGCTTCCATCACCGGAGTCTACGGTCCCGTCAGCGCAGCGAGAAGGCGACCGTGCGAAATGCGTCGCCCACGCCTGCTTCAGGGCCGCGCCACACGATTGCCGGGCAGCCGCCTGATGATGCGACGCATCTCGAGCACGCCGATCGTGGCCAGCACCTGCGACGTGGCCAGGCCGCTCGCCGCGACCACCTCGTCGATGTCGGCCGCACCCCCCTGTCCGGCGCCGTCATCGACGGCATCGAGCACGGCACGTTCCACGTCGTCGAGCCGCAGCTCGGCCGGTGCCCGGACCTGCCGGCCATCGGCCGACGTCGTCGCCTCGAAGAGCGGCCCGAGTTCCTCGAGCACGTCATCGACATGCTCGACCAGTTTCGCGCCATCCCGGATGAGACGGTGGCACCCCCGGGACAGCCGACAGTCGACCTGGCCGGGGACCGCGAAGACCTCGCGCCCCTGCTCTCCGGCGAGCCGCGCGGTGATGAGGGCTCCCGACGTGTCGCCGGCCTGCACGACGATCGTCCCCAGCGCCAGTCCCGACACGATGCGATTGCGCTGCGGGAACGCCCCGCGGAACGGCGGCATCAGCGGCGGCTGCTCGCCGACGACGGCGCCAGACGCGGCGACCTCGGTGGCGAGGTCGTCGTGCTCGGGCGGATAGACATTGAGCACTCCCCCGCCCAGCACGGCGATCGTCCGTCCACCCGCCTCCAGGGCACCCCGGTGGGCCGCCGCGTCGATGCCGCGCGCCAGCCCGCTGACCACGGTGTATCCGGCCCGCGCCAGCCCGGCCGCCAGCTGCCATGCCATCGTCCGCCCATACGCCGTGGCATGCCGCGAACCGACGATCGCCACCGCGAGCGCGTCACACGGCTCGAAGGATCCGCGCGCGAACAGGACGCCGGGCGGATCATCGATCCGTCCGAGCAGCGCGGGATAGGCCTCGTCCCCTTCGAGCACGACCCGCACGCCCCGCGCGTCGCACAGGTCGAGCAGCCGACCAGGTGTCGGGTCGGCGATGGCCTCGGCGATGCCTCGCGAGACGCCCCGGCCCCCCGCGACCGCGTCGAGCTGCGCCGGCTCCGCGGCCAGCACGGCCTCAGCCGATCCGAAACGCTCGATGAGCATCCGGCAGAGCCGGGCGCCGATCCCCGGAGCGCATGCCAGCCGCAGTCTCGCGAGAATCCGCTCGTGGGCCGGATGCCCCGACGACGAGACTGGCGTCGGGGGCGGGGAACCGTCCTTCGTATTCCCGGCCGTCGGCCGAGTCACCGCATGATCCGATATCGAATGATCCGACATGGGTGGGACGCCATGATGGGCATGTGTACATTCGTACCCATCGTTCTACGCCGCCGTGCGGGCGTGGTCAAGCATGCGGCCGCGCGGCTGTCAGCCGGTCGCGACCTTGAGTTCGACGAGGTGCTGGGCCGTGCCGACGAGGCGGTCCCAATGCTCCTCGATGTACTCAGGCGGCCCGCCGATCTGGGCGACGACCTGCGCGACCTCCTCGGTGGGCACCATCTCGATGGCGTCCCACGGACAGACCTTGAGGTCGTACGGATTCGACTTCTTGCCGGGAATGTGCACGCAGACCTCGCAGCCGACGCAGCGCTCGAGGTCGATCTGGCACCAGCTCTGCAGGTTGTGGAACTGGTCGTACTGCTGGATTTTCTCGATGCAATCGACGGGACAGACCTCGAGGCACGCCTCGCAGCCCGTGCAATTGTCGGCGTTGATGACCGCAAGCTCCTTGGGGAGTTTCTTGCGGGGTCCGGCTTTGGCCATGGCGTTGAATCCTCAGAAAATGATAGCGACGGGCCCCCGGGCGTCCAGCCGCATCGGGGGTCCGTTCCGGTCGGTCACACGCTCTCGCCGCGCACGAGGTCCTCGGCCGTCTGACGGGCCCGCACGAGGCGGGCGGCGCCGTCCTCGACGAGCACCTCGGCCGGGAGGGGCTTGGAGTTGTAGTTGCTCGCCATCACGAAGCCGTACGCGCCGGCGACCTCGATCACGACGAGGTCGCCGACCCGAGCGGCCGGCATGCTGCGGGTGGCGACGAACCCCCCCTCCTCCTGCGTGAAGATGTCACCGGACTCGCACAGCGGGCCGCCGATCGCCACCTCCTCGGGCTCCGCGATGACGGGATCGTTCCCCGCCGGACAGAGGCTCATCGGGTGGTACGAGCCGTAGAGCACCGGCCGCGCGAGCGTGTTGAAGCCGGCATCGACGAGCAGATACTTGCGACCGCCCTGCCGCTTCACCGCCCGCACCTCCGCGACCAGATAGCCGGCCTCGGCGACGAGATACCGGCCCGGCTCGATCTCCAGGCGCACGCGATGGCCGAACGCGTCCTCGAGGCGGCGCCGCGTGTCGTGCCAGAGCGCCACGTACCCGCCCAGATCGGCATGCACCTCGCCGGGACGGTAGGGCACCGGCAGGCCGCCGCCGGCGCTGACCGTCGTGAGGGAGCGGCCGATCTCGCGCGCCACCCGCTCGAGTGCGCCGGCGACCTCGGCGAGATGGCCGAGATCGGCGCCGCTGCCGATGTGCATGTGCAGGCCGGTGACGGCGATGCCCGCCCACTCGGCGCGGCGGAGCACCTCCGGAATCTCCTCGTGCCAGATGCCGTGCTTCGAACCCTCGCCGCCGGTGTTCGTCTTCTGGCTGTGGCCGTGCCCGAATCCGGGATTCACCCGCAGCGTGATGGCCGCTCCGGGCACGCGCTCCGCGAGCTGCTCGATCATGTCGGCCGATCCGCAGTTGCAGTGGATGCCGAGCCGGGCCACCGTGTCGAGGCTCTCGCGATCGAAGATGTCGGCGGTGTAGACGACCGGATGCACGGGCGGGAGCGCGTGCGGGCCCGCGGGCTCCGGGGCCGCGTGCGCGGCGTACCCCGCGGCGAGCGCCCGATGGATCTCACCGGTGCTCACGGCGTCCACCATGACTCCCTCCCTCCGCACGAGGTCGAGCACGGCGAGATTGGAACAGGCTTTCTGCGCGAACCGCACGGTGTCCCACGACGCACCCCCTCCCGACCGCGTGAGGTCGCGACACCGCCGCCGGACCATGGCGGCGTCGTACACGTAGAGCGGCGTGCCGAACCGCTTCGCGAGCTCGCCCACGGACACGCCCGCGATCTCGTGACGGACCTGCGGTGCGGACGCGATCGTCTCGGAGTGGACGCGGATCATGGCGGGAAAACCTCGGGCTGGGTGTCGGGTCGTCCGGTGGATCGGGTGGCGCGGTCACGCCTCCGGGCTCGCGCGCCGCGCCGCACGACTCGATGGTCGGGCGCGACGGCACGACGGCGTGTATCGTCAGGGTGCCAGCGCCGGCGTCCCGCGCGGCGGCCGTCCCGCACCGGGCCCGGCGGCGGGTTCGACGGCCGGCGACGCCGACATGAGCGTGGCGATCGCCTTCACCGCCCCACCGTCGGCGCGGAGCCGGTAGCGGACGCCCCGCTCGATCGGACGCGCGAGCAGCGCGACCGTGGCGGACGGCTCGCCTGCGGCGACGGTGGACGCGGACTCCATGCGCTCCACGTTCGGATCGTCGGGGGCGAACGCCCCGGCGAGGCGGCCGGCGTAGGCGAACAGCGGGGCGAGATGGGCCGTGAGCCGGCCGAGCGCCTCGGCACCCCGCTGGGGCCGGCCGCTCGCTGCGATGGCCGCCTCGATCCGGCGCGGCACGTCGGCGCCGGTGAGGATGAAGACGGAGGTGGGGGCGATCGCGAGCGTGGCCTCCACCCGTCCACCGGGCAGGCCGGGCACACCGTCCACGTCGATCGCGTGCAGCGTCGCGGCACCCGCACGGCCCGTGTCGAACCGGGCCTGCACGCCCGGCGGCAGCGCGTCGGCCGCGCCGAGCCTCGTCTTCACGAGTTTCTCGAGCGCCTTGCCGTCCTTGACCCGGAGCGCCACCGTGAGCGCGGGCAGCAGTGCGTCGGCGGTCGCGTCGGCGGTGTCGGCCGTGAGCGCCACCTCCAGGCCGCCGGTCTCGGCCATCGACTGCACGACGTCCCGCAGCACCCCGAAGAGCGCCTCGGTCGAGGCGTCCCCGCTGCCGGACGGCAGGACCGAGGCGAGCGCCTCGGACGAGACGAGCGAGGCAGCCGCCTTGCTGCACCAATGCCCCTCGATCGCGCGGCGGTCCGCGTCACCCGACGGTCCGGTCGCCATCGTCAGCGGCGTGCCGACGTCGCCGCCGAGCATCGCCGCCGGCGTCGAGCCGCGCACCGCGACCTGGGCGTTCTCGATCGCCACGCTGCCGTCCTTGGCATCGACATCGATGCCCCAGCGGATCGACTCCGCGTCATCGAGCGCGTCGAGCGCCGCATCGAGCGCCCCGGGATCGACCCGCTGCCCCTGTGAGCCGGCCATGGCCGCGAGCTGCCCGAGCGCCTGCCGCAGCAGCTGCCGCAGGGGCGGCGGCATCTTCGCCGGATAGGCCTCCGCCGCGATGGAGCAGGTTTCCACGAGCGGACGGAAGAAGGGCGTCGGGTCCTCGATCGCACAGGTCTGGCCACGCGGTGAAACGACGGCCCAGCCGTCACGTTCCACGATGTCGAGCGGCATGCCTCCCGGCGGCGCGATGCGTCGCACATCCCCGCTGCGCTCGACCGGCCCCAGCACGCCCTCCAGTGATCCGAGCAGGCGGTCGAGATCCTTCACCGGCACGAACCCGTGTCCGGACGGCCCCGCGTCGTCGGCCGTGAGGATGACGCCGGCGGGACGGGTCACGTCGAGGCCCGCGAGCCCGCGGAACTGCGTCGCCATCATCACGAACGATTCCGCGAACCCATCGAGCGCCGGGTTGCCGATCTGCGTGCCGACCCACCGGATCTGATCCTTGAGATCGGCGTAGCCGTCGCACGCCACCACGCCCACCACCACCGGCTCCGCTGCCGCCGCATCACCACGCCCCGGGGCACACGCCAGCGTGACGACGCAGGCGACGAAGAGCCGGCTCGGAGTCGGGCTCGGAACGCGTTCCATGGCTCGGAAATCCCTGGAGGAGAGGAGGGGCCCGCCGCACCCGCGGCCGACCGGCAGTGTACCCGTCCCGGAGGCTGCCCGTCGCCGCCGCCGCACCCCGCGGCGAGCCGCTATCCTCCGAGATCGGCTCCGAGTCACTCCGAGTCCATCCGCACCGAACGCCCCGCCGACCCGCATGGACGCGTCCTCCTCCGAGCATCCGTGGACGAGCGCCGAGCCGGCACCAGGCCGGCGGCCCGACCGGCGTCCCGCGCGCCGGCTCCAGGCGCTGCTCTACCTGCTCACCACGCTCACCACCTTCGCGGCGGGAACCGTGGGCTGGGAACCCGTGGTGCTCGGCATCGACGCGGACGTCGCCGCCTCGCTCCCCGCCCACTGGATGCGGGGCGTGCTCTACGCGGCCGCCGTCCTCGCCGTGCTCACGGCACACGAGGCGGGACATTTCATCGCGGCGCGGCTCCACGGCATCCCGGCCACGCTTCCCTTCTTCCTGCCCGTGCCCGTCCTCATCACGGGCACGCTGGGCGCGGTCATCGGGATGGAGGGATCCCGCGCCGACCGGCGGCAGCTCTTCGACATCGCGCTGGCGGGGCCGCTCGCCGGCCTCCTCGTCGCGCTCCCGCTGCTCGCCATCGGCATGCGCGACGGGATCGTCACCGATGCCAATCCCTTCGCACTGCCGCCGCTGGCCGCCTGGATGCTCGGCGCCCTGCGCCCGGACCTCGTCGCCGGCCTCACGATCGCGCCGAACGCCCTCTTCATGGCCGGCTGGGTGGGACTGCTCGTCACCGGGCTCAACATGATTCCCGTGAGCCAGCTCGACGGCGGACACATCGCGGCGGCGGTGTTCGGTCGGCGGAGCGCCTGGATCGCGCGGGGCACGCTTCTCGCGGCGATCGCCGGCATCGTCCTCTTCGGCCGCTACAACTGGGTGGTGATGGTGGTGATGGTCGCCTTCATCGGCACCGATCATCCGCCCATCCGCGACGCCGACAGGCCGCTGGGAGCGCTGCGCACGGTGCTCGGCCTGCTGGCCTTCATCATTCCGCTCGTCACGTTCATGCCCGAGCCGCTCGCGCTCGACGGCCTCGAGTGAGGGAGGGCCCCGCGCCGGCCCCGCGGGACGCGACCCCCTCCGGTGGCCTGCGCCCCGGTTGCGGGCGGCACGCGCCGCGCGTGTTCGTTGACGCCACCGCGGCCCGTTTCCACAATCGGATGGTTCGATGTCTCACCCCGGCGGCCCAGCGGTGGCCGCCCCCGCGTGGAGGTCTTCCGTGAACGGCGCCCCCAATTTCGTGGAACTCGAGGATCCCGACGTCTGGGCGGCCATCGCCGCGGAACAGACGCGCCAGGCCGAAGGCCTGGAGATGATCGCCAGCGAGAACTTCACGAGCCCGGCCGTCATGCAGGCGGTCGGCAGCGTGCTCACGAACAAGTACGCGGAAGGCTATCCCGGCCGTCGCTACTACGGAGGCTGTGAGTTCGTCGACCGCGTGGAGGACCTCGCCCGCGAGCGGCTCAAGACGCTCTTCGGCGCCGAGCACGTGAACGTCCAGCCCCACTCCGGCAGCCAGGCGAATGCCGCGGTCTACCTCGCCGCGATCCAGCCCGGCGACACGGTGCTGGCCTTCGACCTGGCCCATGGCGGCCACCTCACGCACGGCATGAAGCTCAACGCGTCGGGCATCCTGTACCGGTTCGTGCACTACGGCGTGCGGCGCGAGGACCACCTCATCGATTTCGACCAGGTGGCGGCACTCGCACGGGAGCACCGGCCGAAGCTCGTCATCGCGGGAGCGAGCGCCTATCCGCGCGAGATTCCCCACGCCCGCTTCGCGGAGATCGCGCGCGAGGTCGGCGCGAAACTGATGGTCGACATGGCGCACTACGCCGGCCTCGTCGCCGCCGGCCTGCACGACAACCCGGTCCCGGTCGCCGACTTCGTCACGAGCACGACCCACAAGACGCTCCGCGGACCGCGCGGCGGCATCGCGATGTGCCGCGAGGCCCACGCCAAGGATCTCGACCGCTCCGTCTTCCCGGGCCAGCAGGGAGGACCGCTCATGCACGTCATCGCCGGCAAGGCGGTGGCCTTCGCCGAGGCGCTGCGTCCGGACTTCAAGGCCTACGGCCGGCACGTGATCGACAACGCCCGAGCGCTCGCCGCGGCGCTCGCCGCGGGCGGCGTGAAGCTCGTGAGCGGCGGCACGGACAACCACCTCATGCTCGTCGACGTGACGCCGCTCTCCATCGGCGGCAAGCTCGCCGAGGCCACGCTCGACCGCTGCGGCATCACGTGCAACAAGAACATGATCCCCTACGACGAGCGCAAGCCGATGGATCCCTCGGGCATCCGCCTCGGCACGCCGGCGCTCACCACCCGCGGCATGGGCACCGACGAGATGCGGGCGATCGCCGCGTGGATCCTCCGCGCCCTGCGGAGCCCCGACGACGCGGGGCTCGTCGAGACGATCCGCCGCGAGGTGGCCGAACTCGCCGAGCAGTTCCCCGTGCCGGCGGCCAGGTGCGACGCCGTGACGTCGGTGGCCGGATGAGATCGCCCGGTCGCGCCCCGCGTGGCGCACGTCCCGCGGGCGGCGGACGGGGGTCGGTGCGGATCGGCCTCGTGCAGTCCGCGTGCACCTCGTCGCGCGCGGACAACGTCGCCCAGGCGCTCGCCGGCATCGCCGAGGCCGCGGCCGCCGGCGCGGAGGTCGTCTGCCTGCAGGAGCTCTTCGCCGGCGAGTATCCCTGCCAGGCCGAGAATCACGGCAGGTTCGCGGACGCCGAGGTGGTGCCGGGGCCGCTCACCGCCGTGCTCGGGGAGGCCGCCCGCAGCCACGGCGTCGTCCTCGTCGGCAGCCTCTTCGAGCGACGCGACCACGGGCTCTTCCACAATACGGCGGTCATCCTCGATGCCGACGGCTCGCTCGCGGGCGTGTACCGGAAGATGCACATCCCGGACGACCCGCACTACTACGAGAAGTTCTACTTCGCGCCCGGCGACACGGGCTTCATGAGCGTCGCCACCAGTCGGCTGGCGGTCGGGCCGCTGGTGTGCTGGGACCAGTGGTATCCGGAGGCTGCCCGGCTCACCGCCATGGCCGGCGCCGAAACGCTCTTCTACCCGACGGCGATCGGCTGGCTCGACGGCGAGGAACCGCTCCATCGCGAGCAGTACGAGTCCTGGGACACGATGCTTCGGAGCCATGCGATCGCCAACGGCGTGTTCGTGGTGGCGGTCAACCGCACGGGCCGCGAGGGGCCGCTGCGGTTCTGGGGAGCGAGCGTCGTCTACGCGCCCAACGGGGAGTGCCTCGTCAAGGCGCCTCACGACGCGCCCGCGACCGTCGTCTGCGCGTGCGACCTCGCGCGGATCGAGTGGTCGCGCACCCGGTGGCCGTTCTTCCGCGACCGGCGGATCGACGCGTACGACGACCTGCTCAAGCGCTGGAGTTCGTGAGGGCCCAGCAGCCCGCCCGCCGATCACCATGCCCCCCCTGCCCCCCACACCGGCCGACCTCGGCTACCGGCTTCCGGCCGAATGGGAGCCGCACCTCGCGACCTTCCTCGCGTGGCCGCATCGCCGCGCGACGTGGCTCGGCGATTTCGCCGAGGTGCCGCCGGTGTTCGCGACGATCGCGCGGGTGATCGCGGCGCACGAGCCGGTGCGGATTCTCGCCGCGGGAGAGCCGCTGGCCGCGGCGCGACGCGGACTGGCCGACGTCGGCGGCGTCGAGTTCGAGGAGATTCCGACGAACGACGCGTGGCTGCGCGACACCGGACCGGTCTTTCTCCTGCCGCCGACCGGCTCCGGACTGCCGCCGGCCGCCGTGACGTTCCGGTGGAACGCGTGGGGTGGGAAGTATCCGCCGTGGGACGACGACGCCCGCGTGGCCGGCGCGCTCGCCGGGCGGCTCGGCCTGCCGGTGTTCGACGGGGGCATCGTGCTCGAGGGGGGCGCGATCGAGACGGACGGCGAGGGCACGCTCCTCGTCAACGAGCGCTGCGTCGTCGATGCGCGGCGCAATCCCGGACTCGATCGGACGGCGCTCGAGAGGGTGCTGACCGCGATGCTCGGCGTGGAGCGCGTGCTCTGGACCGGAGGCGAACTCGCGGGCGACGACACGGACGGGCACATCGATCAGCTGGCACGATTCGTCGCCCCGGGCCGGGTGCTCGCCGCCCGGCAGAGCGACCCGCTCGACCCCAACCACGAGCCGCTCGAGGCCAACCTCGCGCTGCTCCGCTCGCTCGTCGATGCGCGCGGCCGCCCCCTCGACGTCATCCCGGTCGAGATTCCGCCCCGCTTCGCATTCGCGGGCGTCCAGCTTCCCGCCAGCCACCTCAATTACCTGGTCGCCAACGGCGTGGTGGCCGTGCCCGTCTTCGGGAGCCCGACCGACGAGCCCGCCCTGGCGACGCTCGAACAGGCATTTCCCGGCCGGCTCGTCGTGCCCGTGGAGTGCGGCATCCTCGTGCGGGGTCGCGGCGGCCTCCACTGCATCACGCGCGATCAGCCGGCAGTTGGCCTTGCCCCGGCCGCCGCGGTTTGACGACCATGCGGCCATTCCGCGGGGATCGGCCGGCGGCCGGCGCGGGCCCGGGGCGCGGACCGGACGACAGGCGGTTTGACAGGCCGGAGAAGGAGTTCCTCCATGGCACACCTGGCGGCGGCGGTGCAGGGCTTCACGGCCCTTCTCGCACGGCTCATGCTGACGGCGATCTTTCTGATGAGCGCCGTGGGCAACAAGATCCCGCAGTTTCAGGAGACCGCGGCCTACATGGCCGCCGAGGGGGTGCCGAATCCGAAGTTCGCGCTCTTCGGGGCGATCGGGCTCCTCATGCTCGGCGGCATCTCGCTCATTCTCGGCGCCTGGACCCGCATGGGCGCCCTCTTCCTCTTCTGCTTCCTCGGTGCGGCGACGTTCTACTTCCACGATTTCTGGCAGTTCAGTGATCCGGGACAGCGGCAGTTGCAGATCATCCAGTTCATGAAGAACATGGCGATTGGCGGCGGCCTGCTCGCCCTCGCCGCGTTCGGAGGTGGTCCGTGGAGCGTGGACGGATGGATCGAACAGCGTCAGGCGGAGGCGGAGACCGCCGCGGCGAAGCCGCAGCGTGCCGGTGCGAAGGGCGTGCAGCAGGCGGCGTGACGCCGCGTGACGGCAAGGCCGTGCGACGGCCACCGCGCCTGCGGCGCGTGGTCGGGGGCGTGCTGGCCGCTATGCTCGGCTGGCTCGGGAGTCCGATCCCGCCCTCCGCCGCGGAGCCGCCGATGCCCGATGTCCCGCCCGCCGCCGCGCGTCCTGCCGAGCCTGCCGTGCGCGTCTTCGGATCGCTGCCCGACGGCCGCGAGGCGCGTCTGTTCACCCTCGACGCCGGCGGCTTTCGCGCCACGATCACCGACTTCGGCGCCATCCTCACGAGTTTCCTCGTGCCCGGTCGGAATGCCGGCGACCCGGCGACCGACGTGGTGCTCGGCTTCGACAACCTCGCGGGCTACGTCGGCAAACACCCCTACTTCGGCGCGACCGTGGGCCGCTGCGGCAATCGGATCGCCGGGGGCGCCTTCGAGCTCGACGGCAAGACGTACCGCCTCGCGACCAACAACGGCCCCAATCACCTGCATGGCGGGCTCGTGGGATTCGACAAGAAGCTCTGGTCGGCCCGGCCGCACGTGGGCGCACGCGGCCCCGCCGTCGAGTTCTCGCTCGTGTCACCCGACGGCGATGAAGGCTATCCGGGGCAACTCACGGCGCGGACGACGTACACGCTCACGGCGGAGGGCGAGCTCATCGTCGAGATGGAGGCGACCACCGACGCGCCGACGATCGTCAACCTCGTGCACCACTCCTACTGGAATCTCGCGGGCCAGGCGTCGGGGTCGATCGCCGGCCACGAGCTGGCCGTCTTCGCCGACCGCTACCTCCCGGTCGACGCCGGCAGCATCCCGACCGGAGTGTTCGCGCCGGTCGCCGGCACGCCGTTCGACTTCAGGCCGGAGCTCGCGCCGCGGCGCCGCGTCGGCTCGGCGATCGAGGCCCTGCCGCCCGACGCCGCCCCCGGCACGCCGCGCGGCGTGGACCACGATTACGTCGTGCGCGACTGGCAGCCCGACGGCACGCTCCGCATCGCGGCGATCCTCAAGGATCCCGCGAGCGGCCGCACGCTCGAGGTGCGGTCCGACCAGCCGGGCGTGCAGGTCTACATGGGGAACTTTCTCGACGGCACGCTCCACGGCAAGGCGGGCGCCGTCTACGTTCCCAACGGGGGCCTCTGCCTCGAGACGCAGAAGCATCCCGACTCGATCCACCACCCCGAGTGGCCCTCGGTGCGGCTCGCTCCGGGCCAGAACTACCGGCACGTGATGGTGCACCGCTTCACGCGGTGAGGCCGGCCAGCCGTCAAAGACGTCCACGACCGGGAGCCGGTCGGCGGCACAGGCACGCCGGTTTCGGGATCGCCGCGCAGGTCGGGAGGTTCCGGGGAGTCCGTGAATTGCCTCGCGGACTGCCTCTTTGTACACTTCGGAAATGTCCACGGCGCCCCGGTACAACCCTCATTACTCCGTCTCCGACTACCTCCAGTGGGAGGGAGATTGGGAGTTGTGGAACGGCACCGCGGTGGCGATGAGCCCCTCGCCGCTCGGGCCACACGAGCGGGCCGCAGCCAAACTCGTGTTTCAAATCGAGTCGTGCCTTCAGGCACGGGGCTGCGCCTGTGCCACGTACGCGGGACTCGACTGGATCGTCACCGACGACACCGTGGTGCGGCCTGATGTGATGGTGGTCTGCGGCAGCCAGCCCGCGCGACACCTCGAGCGACCACCGGCCCTGGCCATCGAGGTCCTGAGCGCGGTGACGGCTGACAAAGACCGGACCGTGAAACGAAGGCTGTATGAACTCGCCGGTGTCGGCCACTATCTCCTGGTCGATCCGGTCGAGAAGACGATCGAGTGGCTGGAACTCGGCCACGACTCCACCTTCCGTGATCGGTCGGGCGAGACCGCCCGGATCGACCAGTTCTCCCTGACGCTCGCCGACGGGTGCCGGATCGATCTCGATCGCCGTGTGACGTTCGCCTGAGAAGCCCGTCGAACCGTGCCATCGACCGGACTGTTCCGGGCCCGAACCAAGGCTCGACCTTCCCGTGATTCCGCGGCGGGAGGACGAGCGACGAGGCCTACGCGCGAAGGCTGAGACACGGCCCATCTGTGGCCGCGTCCAACACGGTCGCTCAGACGATCGTGTCGGCGCGGAGGTCGCGCTCGGCCCAATCGAGATGCCGGCGCATCGCCGCTTCGGCGGCGGCCGGATCGTGACGACCGACGGCGGCGAGGATCTCGCGATGGCCGACGAGGGCGGGGGCCACGCCGGCCGACCGGATCGTGCGTCGCCGCGACTCAACGAGGAGCACGCCGAGCGTGCCGAGCAGCACGCCGAACACGGGATTGCCCGTGGCCACGGCGAGCAGATCGTGGAACCGCACGTCCGCGGCGACACGCTGCTCGAGTGTCGTGGCGCGCTCGAGCTCGGCGTTCGCGCCGCGGAGGGCCGCGATCTGTTCCGCGGTCGCGCGGGTCGCGGCGAGTCGGGTGATCTCGGCCTCGAGAGGACGTCGCACCTCCGTGAGGTCGAGGAGCGTCGTCCGTGATCGTGCGAGCAGCAGCGTGAGCGACTCGACGGTGGGACGGGCGTCGACCTCGGCCACGCGGGGCCGCGAACCCTGGCTCATGACGATGAGACCCTGGGCGCGAAGGCTCCTCATCGCCTCGCGGATGACCGTGCGCGACACGCCGAACGAGTCTGCAAGGTCGCCTTCGCTCGGCAGCGACACGCCGACGGCATGGTCGCCCGCGAGGATGCGCGCGCGCAGGTGCGTCACGACCTGGTCGACGAGGTCCCGGGCCGGCGCGATCCCCGCCCCGCGTCGGACCTTCACGGGCGCTCGGGGCGTCGAGATCGTGCGCGGCGTTGCGGGCATCGCCATCCCCGGTGCACAGCCACCACGAAGGCCGCGCCGTCACTCACGGCCGCCCGGCTCGGGCACCGACCGCGTGCCGGCACCAGCAACTTGTATGATAAGTTTGCCGGGCCTACACTGCAACGAACCTGGCACGCTCGCCTGCGCATTTCCGGCTGCGCGTTTGGAGGACGGCATGCCCATCACCGACGCACGGCCGCCCGGCTCGACGCACCGCGTGCTCCTCCTGCTCGTGACCGCAGCGCTCGGTCGCGTCGCGGGGACGGTCGCAGCCGCGCCGATCGAGGAGTCGATCCGTCCGCTGTTCGTCGCACGCTGCGGGGCCTGCCACGGCCCCGAGACCCAGGAGAGCGGCCTGAGGCTCGACGTGCGGCACCGGGCGCTTCAGGGGGGCGACTTCGGTGCGGTGATCGTGCCGGGCAAGGCCGCCGGGAGCGAGCTCATCCGACGGATCACGAGCACCGACCACGAGACGATGATGCCACCCGACGGTGAGCGGCTCTCGGCCACCGAGGTGAGGCTTCTGACCGAGTGGATCGATTCCGGAGCGGAGTGGCCTGAGTCGGAGTTCGATCGCACCGCCCGCGCGACCGACCGCGACCCTCGGCTCGACCACTGGTCATGGCAGCCCGTGACGCGCCCGACCGTGCCGCCGCGACGGAACGGCTGGCCGACCGGCAACGCGATCGATCGCTTTCTCCAACACGCGCTCGCCGAAAGGGGGCTCGCGCCCGCCCCCGAGGCCGATCGGCGCACGCTCATCCGTCGGCTGTCGTTCGACCTCCTCGGTCTGCCCCCGGCGCCCGAGGACGTGGAGGCCTTCATCGCCGACGAGTCGCCCGATGCCTATGAGCGACTCCTCGATCGCCTGCTCGCCTCCGCCAACTACGGCGAGCGCTGGGCCCGCCACTGGCTCGACATCGCGCACTACGCCGACACCCACGGCTTCGAACGCGACCAGCTGCGGCCCAATGCCTGGCGGTACCGCGACTGGGTGATCGACACGCTCAATCGCGACCTGCCCTACGACGAGTTTCTCAGGCGCCAGATCGCCGGCGACGTGATCGCACCCGACGACCCCGACCACACCGTCGCGACGGGCTTCCTCGCCGCCGGACCCTGGGACTTCGTCGGCCAGGTGGAGACGAAGAGCGACGTGCTGCGCCGCCAGGCCCGCGCCGACGACCTCGACGACATGCTCACGCAGGTCATGACGGCCGCCTGCGGCGTGACCGTCAACTGCGCCCGCTGCCACGACCACAAGCTCGACCCGATCTCGCAGAAGGAGTACTACGCGCTCGCGGCCGTCTTCGCCGGCGTGAGGCGTGCCGACGCCCCCACGAGCCGCGCGGCGCTCGAACGCCACACGCGGCGGCAGCGGGAACTCACCGCCGCGGTCGCCGCCGCCCGCGCCGAGGTGCACGCGCTGGCGGGCAGGCCGGTCGACCTCGCCGACATCGTCGGCGGGGGGGACGGCCGCGGCGGCGGCAGGAAAGGCTTCGGCATCGATCCGCGGAACGGCAAGGAGGCCGATGCCAAGGCCCGCGGATTCCTGTCGGCCATCACGGTCAACGCGCCGAAGCCCGGGCCGACGAAGCTCGTGAACGCCGTGTTCGTCCCGCACGGGGCCGACGACGTGCCGGTGACGACGACCGGCCTCAGGGTGTCCGGGCTTCCCGAGACGAGCAAGGCCGGCTGGGATGCGATCCGCAACGGGCCGGTGGCCAGTCAGCATTCGACGAAACTCGACGGCGTCGACTACGCGGGCAAGGGACACACGATCCTCGGCCTGCACGCCAACGCGGGGATCACGTTCGACCTCGCCGAGGTCTTCGCGACCGTCGCGGTCGTGGACCCGAGATTCCGCGGCGTCGTGGGCTACGGCGGCACGACCCCGGAGGCGGGAGCCGACTACTTCGTGTTCGTCGACGGCACGCTCGCGGCGAACGGGCGGATCGGCTGCGACGACGGCGGCACGGCGATCGACGTCCCGCTGCCGCCGGCCTCGCGGTTTCTGACGCTCGTCGCGACCGACGGCGGCAACGGCATCGGGATGGACCAGGTCTTCTTCGGCGACGCCCGGATCGAGGGCGTGCCGCCATCCCTCGGCGACGGGCAGAAGCGGGCGCTCGCCGACGCCGAGGGCAGGCTCGCGGCGCTCGAGGAGGAACTGAAGTCGCTCGAGGCCCCGGAGAAGGTCTTCGGCCCGGTGACCGAAACGCCCCCGCCGGTGAAGGTGAACATCCGCGGCAACCCCGAGGCACTCGGCGACGAGGTGGGGCCCGGCACGATCGCCGCCGTGTCGAGCCTGCCGGCGAGCTTCGGCGACGCCGCGATGCCGGAGGGAGACCGCCGCCGCGCCATCGCCGCGTGGATCACCGACCCGCACAACCCGCTCACGCCCCGGGTGATCGTCAACCGGCTCTGGCACCACCACTTCGGCACGGGGCTCGTGGACACGCCGAGCGACCTGGGGCTCGGCGGCGGCAGGCCTTCGCATCCCGACCTGCTCGACTGGCTGGCGGCCGAACTCGTCTCCCGGAAGTGGTCGCTCAAAGAGATGCACCGGCTCATCTGCACGAGCCACGCCTACCGGCAGCGGAGCGTCGGCGTGCCCGGTGCGACCGCGTCGCTGGCGGTCGATGCCGAGAACCGCCTGCTCTGGAGACAGTCCCCCCGGCGTCTCGACGCCGAGAGTCTGCGCGACGCCACGCTCACGGTCAGCGGCTGTCTCAATCCCGTGATGCACGGCCCCGGCTACCGGGATTTCGACTATGAGGAGGCCTACGCGCCGGTCTACCGCTACGTCACGCCCGACAGGCCCGAACTCTGGCGACGGAGCATCTACCGGTTCGTCGTGCGCAGCACGCCGCACTCGTTCCTGACGACACTCGACTGCCCGAATCCCGCCAACCTGACGCCGGCGCGGCTGGAGACGACGACGGCCCTCCAGTCGCTCGCGCTGTTGAACAACGACTTCATGCTCCGACAGGCGGGCCACTGGGCGAAGCGGCTCGAGCGGGATGCGGGGGCCGACCCCGCCGCGCAGGTCCGCCGCGCCTACGCGCTGGCCCTGTGCCGCGATCCCGACGAGGTGGAACTCGCGGCCGCGGTGACGCTCGTGCAGTCGGCCGGGCTCGTGCAGTTCTGCCGGATGCTCTTCAACGCCAACGAATTCATCTACGTGGATTGACCATGCGGACCCGCGCGTTTCCCTACGGCCTCCATGGTGCCGGCGTGTCGCGCCGCGACTTCCTCTGGGAGCTCGGGGGCGGACTCGGTGGCGTGGCCCTCGCGGCGCTGGTCGCCGACGAGGCCCGCGCCGCGAGCCGCACGTCGAATCCGCTCGCGGCCAGGCCGCCCATGTTCGCCCCCCGGGCGAAGGCCGTGATCAACATCTTCTGCCCCGGCGGCCTGTCGCACCTCGACA
>Ga0214917_10002261_pt1 | contig 23739 bp, 15 predicted proteins | sample LL_1208_BB_MetaG_FD_177983 | JGI IMG/M metagenome (GOLD analysis project Ga0214917, IMG submission 177983) | Freshwater microbial communities from Lake Lanier, Atlanta, Georgia, United States - LL_1208_BB | ecosystem: Environmental > Aquatic > Freshwater > Lake | place: USA: Georgia | collected...
CCCTGGGCCCTCCAGGTGACGGTAACCGTCTTGGGATTGGCATTCCGGTTGATCCGCCAGCAGCAGTCGTAGTTGGTTCCCCCCAGGTTGTACCGCATCAGGTACTGGTCCGAGGAAGGAACCCCTGACAAATCTTCAAGAAAATCCCCTGTGACATTCGTCCTCAATGCCACCGGATTCTTGAAGGCTGTGATGACCGCCCCCGGCACGGGTTTGGCGTTGTAGCCGCCGGTTCCGCTCGGACGAATCGAACCCACTTCGGGTTGCCCGTCGATTTGGCCGCCGAAATTGACCACGGTCCCGTGAATTGCATTCATGAGGTAAGGGCTTTGCGGCCCCGTCGCGGCGCTCCCGATGGCGTGATAATGGTAAGATCCGGTGACGTTAGTGTGGCCCCCGTCTGCGTCGAGGGGTTGTTGGGCCGTGCCGTCGGGCTCGGCGTAGCCGTAGATGGGATACCCGTCCAAGGCCCAAGCGACCGGCTGATTGGAGCCGACGATGGCTTGAAGATGAAGCGGGGCGATGTGGTAATGATAATCGTCTGCCAGGCCGCAGTGACCCCCATACTGATCCAGCTCACCGATCGCGTAGGAGTACTCCCCGCGGTTGTTGCGCGGGTTGAAGATGGGAATCCCGTTCACCGCCAGGGCCACGGCGCCCCTTTGAAAATTATTGATCGAGAGGGGAATCGGGGAGGCTGCCGGCACCGGGATCAGCGGAAGTTTCCAGACATTCATCTGGTTGTAGCCCAGGGAGCCGGTGGTTTTTTCCGGGTTGGTCGTCCCGGCAAAGTAGGAGACGGGTAAAGGAATTTGCTGCTGCCAGGAAGTGATGCCGACCATTAGGTCCGGCATGATGACCCGGTCGGGAAACCCGTCGGATTCGACGTAAAAATAATTCGTGTCCCAGGAGATCCGAACCTTGGGCTCGAAGGGCGAAAAGGAACTGGATAGGAGGGAGCCATTCCCCGCCGGCAGGGTGAAGGAAGCCGGTTGAATCGTGGACGCTGTCGCCACCCCAAGACTGTCATGAACCGTGTCACCGATCATATGGCCGTGGGCAGCCACCTGCGCCCAACCCAGAATCCAACCCCATGCGAAAAAACGCACAGCAGACGAAAAGCTGCCCATCCTCCCCAACTCGCTGATATGAAAAATCATGGGTTTATGGATTTAACTAAAATTAAGCACGATTTTCGACTTTTTCCACGGCCAGGAAATAAATGGGGCTTTGACCAAACGCCGAAGAAAGAACAGAGACTGCGGCTGGAGGGATTGCGCGGGTGCGGAAGCTCCCAAGCCCCAGTCCCCGGAGGGGAAACCGCAAAGGTCGGGGGCGGTGTAAGGGGACCAATCGAGCCCGCACAACAATCGAAAGCTGTGCGGCTGGAGGGAATCGAACCCTCGTCTCGATTCCAGACGTCCGCCAATGTCCACCAATGTTGCCTTACAACAACATAAACACCTAAAAATTTGGCGGACACGGGTGGCTTGTTGTAAGTCTGTTGTAAATGGCATCCCTAAGAAAATCCCCCAACTCCTCAAAATGGATCATGTGCTTCCGCTCCCCGGACGGAACCCAGCACCAGGTCTCTAGCAAATTCCCCGCCAAGCCTGCCTTCCGCAACCAGGCCATCCACCTTGCCCTAGAACTTGAGACTGCCGCTAAAACTAAAACCCCCGCCGCCATTCAAAACTTCTCCCAGCAACTCCAGGCTCAACAGCTTTCGCAAAAGGTCCTGGGCATTGTCGGCCAAACCACACCTGCCCCCCAACTGACCAAGCTTCAAGAGATGGTGGAGCGTTGGCTTGAGGGGAAACGAAACACCAAGTCGGAATCCACCTTCATCCGCTACCGGCAGGTCATCCGTGAATTTATCCAAACCATCGGGGTTGCCGCCCTACAACTGCCCGTCTCCCACATCCAGCCCCGCCATATCGAGGCCTTCATGGCTGACCTGATGGCCAAGGGGCAGAGCCCATCCAACCAACGGATCAAGGTCAAGGTCCTCCGCTCGTTTTTCAACCGAGCGAAGGCTCTTCACACAATCACCCACGACCCAACTTCCCCTATTGAGCTCCCCTCCGGGATAAAGAATACCCGTGAACCCTTCACTCCGGATGAGCTCAAGGCGCTACTCAACGTTTGCGATCCCAGTTGGAAGGCCTTGGTGCTTTTAGGGGCTCTCGCAGGTCTTCGACTCGGTGATGCCTCCTCCCTGACCTGGCAAAACGTGGATCCTGAAAAACGGGTCATCACCTACTTCCCCAAGAAGAAAAGGCACCTTCCAGGGGCCAAACGGATCGAAGTCCCCATCCACCATGACCTTCTTGAAGCAATTTTGAACCTCCCCGTTTCCTCCAATGCCCCCACCACGCCTCTTTTCCCTAAATGGTGCAATAAGACCCCGGCCGGAAGGAAAGGGCTTTCCATGAAGTTTAATGAACTGGTTGCCAAGGCAGGGATTGATTCCCTTGCCCTAAAGAAAAAAGGACAGCGCACTTTTCAGGCAAAGACCTTTCACTCCCTGCGACACACTTTCGTCACCCTGATGGCCGAGAATAATGTCAGCCAGGAACTTCGAAGGGAGTTGGCTGGGCACGATTCGGATGTTCATCGGATTTACACCCATCATTCCGTCGGCACATACCGCAAGGCAATCGACGCGATACCTTCGTTAGCCGACTAATTTTCCCATGAATGACCATCAGCTAAACCTTGTCGCACAAAAGGTTCAAAAGAATTGGCGGGAATGGGATTTCAGAAAGATTGAGCCGGAAGAGCGCCCCATGGCGGTGGCCTGGGAGTATGCTCGCGAATTAAAAAATGACTTTATGCTTTGCCTAAAAAAGCCAACCCGAGGCAAGCCCGATAGATTTTTTTCCCCCTGTCTTCATCCACTCTACCTGGACTTCGTTCGTTCCCCATATTGGCCTCAAAAGCCCTATCAGTCCTTAAGTCCTGCCCAACAAAGGGAGGCCTTTCCGCGAGCCCCTTGGAAAGGCAAGGCCCGCGTGACCCCGAAAAACGCGGCCCTCATCGAGGACATCACAGATCTTTGCGACACACAGATCCCAACGGGTGAGGAAATACGCCGCCGTTTATTTCCCGATAGGGTTTATGACCCTTGTCGACATCTTCTCGTGGTGGATTTGGGGGCAAACTCTAGTTTCACAATTCAGGCGTTTAAAAATTACCTAGCTAAAAAAGACCTTCTCCTTGGCCCCGGCCGTACTGCTTACGAGCGTGACCTCAGCGCTTTGGGGGCCCTGCGACTCGACAGATATTTTAAAGGCAGGAATTACACAGATTTTTTAAATGAAAAGGATCCTACGCTGAAATCGCCGGTTATCTCAGCTGGCAATCGCTGGAGGTACATTCGCCGAGCGAAAGTAAGACTTGGATTAGTAAAAGGTAACCTCAAAGACCCGAAGCCGTTTTTTGAGTTCTTCAGGCATGTTGGCTCTTTCGAGATGGAAGAATAAGCAGGCTCGTTTTCTTTTCTGTCTTTGCATTCTAAGTCCGCATTAGCCGGATCATAAGTTTTTTTCTGCCGCACCTTTGAAGCGAGGGCAGGCACGCTTCCTAAGCCCCGTCCATTTTTATCCCGTACGGAACTACCACCTGCTTTTAGAACCTTTCCGGTTTTTTTTATTTTTTGGTACAGGTCCCCGTAGAACTTATGAACGTCAAAGAAGCAGATCAGCTATCAGCGAACGCCAACGGCATAAAATTTATGCGCGTGAAGGAGGTTGAGCGCGTTTACGGGCTCAAAAGAAGCTTTCTTTACGACCTTGTGAAACAGAACCGCATTTCATCTATTGCGATGAAGGGGCGGAACAAAATCCGAGGTATTCGCCTTTTTAGGCCCGAGGAATTGGAACGAATTATTGCTGAAAGCACTACCCCGCCAAAAGAATGATGACCTCAGAACATATCGCAGAACTTAAAAGGCGGCTGCCCTTGCCAAGGTATTTCATGGCAATGGGTTATGAACCTAAATCCAAAGGAAAATACTTCCTTATGCATTGCCCGTTCAGCATCGAATACGGCCGGCCGCGTTTTCGCATTTACCTCGAATCCTTTGAATGCCGGGGATGTGGGAAGCGCGGTGACCTGCTTGACGCCCATCAGGAACTTGAGGGCATGCGACGAGAGCAGGCTTATGAGGATCTTTGCAGCATGGCGGGCTTCAACAACAGCCGATCGACGGCGCTCATCCCTGGCGCCCCGGTCGACATAACAACCCTCAGGGAAATAAGGAGATCGAGATGAAACAGTACAAGTTCGGAAAAAACCAAAGACCAAAATACTACCTCCCACCGGGGAACTACCGTGTCCGCATCAAGGATGCGAGGTCAGCGATTTCCCCCAGCGGGAACGAAATGATCCGGTTGGAGCTGGTGGAACCTGAGCTAGGAGTACAGCTCCGGGACCAATTAGTACTGACAGACAATTGTTTTTGGAAGGTCGACGAGTTCTGCCGTTGCTTTGACCTTGGCTTTGAGGAGGGAGACTCCCCCACGTTCGACCAGGAGTTTGTAGACTCTCTGCCTGGATTGACCGGTACGGTTCGGATTAAGGACGAGCAATTCAATGGAAGCACGGTCTCAAAAATTAAGGCCTACCTTCCTGCAGAAGAATCTGAGCTGGTCAGAGATGAAGAGTAAAACCTCAGGTTATATCTTTGGGGCACAGCGCCCCCTGCCTAGCTATTTGCAGAATCTAATAGCTGCCGCCCCCCGCAGGGGGGGCGGCCTTCATCAATGGTTATTCCGCACTGCCCTACACCTTCAACGTTTTCGAAGCGAAAAGGACACTTTGGCTATCCTGGGCGAAAAAACGGCTGGTCAGGTTATCAAGCCCGGCGAGCTGGAGGATGCCATCGCCAACTCCCGACGCTTGGCTTTAGGGGGCAACAAAGCGCAGCGCCCCCTTCACGAAAAGAAATGGCCGGGAATCAATGAAGAACAACGCCAAGCCGTCATCCAGCGCGAAGGGGGGTTGATTGATCTTTTGGAAAAATCACCGATACGGTGTGAGGAAGCGGGGCCGACAGCAGAGGAGATCATCGATCGCCTGATGCCCAAGGAATGTCTGTTATGCGCCGGTAGGGGGCAGCAGGGGGCGGTCACTAAGTCGCGGGAGGAATGGCGGGGATCTTTGGCTCGTCAGGAGTTTATTGTCCCCTCGCCTATGATCGCAGTTCAAGGGCTGACAAAAACTGGGACGCTTGGTTTCCGCACCTTAAACAATGTGGGTCAAAGAAGGTTTTTGGTTATCGACCAGGATTCAGGTGCTTTGGATGAACAAGCAGCTATCCTAAGCCATCTTTCCCGCATCGCGCCTCTAGCTTTATTGGTATCAACCGGGGGGCGCGGAACCCATGCCTGGTTTTATTGTTCTGGCAAAGCTGACTCCCAGCTTTGGTTTTTTATGCGAATGGCAGTTCTTCTTGGGGCCTGTCGTTCTACCTGGAGCAGAATCCAGCTTGTCAGAATGCCCGGAGGGATAAGAGATAATGGAACGCTGCAAAGAACTCTTCTTTTTAATCCGGGGGTAGTGCGATGAACGACTCCAACGAATTGGCAACAGACTGGAAAATTCCTTCTTTTGAGGGCTTTTCTGAAATCCAGGAGATCGATCCTCCAGTTTTTCCTGCCCACGTGCTTCCTCAGCAACTATCGGCCTTTTGCGGGGAGTTGGCACGTGTAGCTCAGGCTCCAATAGAATTTTCTGCAAGTGCCTGCCTTGCAACCTTGTCGGCCTGCTTAGGAAAAGGAATTATTATCCCCAACGCTTTTAGGGGTGATTCAAATAAACCCACCCTTCAAATTATACTTGCGGGAGAGAGTGGTTCAGGGAAAAGCGGCGTTAATAAACCGATAATAGCTCCGTTTAATAGGTGGATCGAAAAACAAAGGAAGAGTTTTGTCGAAATTAACCTACCCAACTACAAGGCGCGCGCTGCGATTCTTGAAGGTGAAATAGCGCAGAAGACAAGAAACGCAGTCCGTACGGCAAACTCGGCCGAGCGGGATATCTGTCAGGCGGAGGCGGCAAACAAACAAGCCGAGCTAGATGCAATTAATAGGCTGGGGACTTTCCCAAGCTATCTGCTGGAGGACTGTACCCTTGAGGCGATGGCGGTCTACCTCGGTAAAAATGCCCAGACAGGCCAAGAGACGGTCTTTGCCGTTTCGGATGATGCCCGACAAGCCCTCTCCACACTCATGGGTAAATACACAAATGGGGAGGTCTCAGATAACTTGTTTGTGAAGGGTTTTAGTTGGAGCCCCCACTCCCAGCATCGCCGAAAGGAAGGCGGCTCCGTAGAGCTTTTGGAGCCCTGTGTGAATGTTCTTTTTATGATTCAACCGGATCTGTTGGACCGGATTATCAGCCAGCCCGATCTTATGCACTCTGGGTTTCTTCAGAGGGTTATTCTGGACGAGGTCAGCTGGCCTGTGACGGACTATTGTGACCCGGGAGCTTATTGCGGAGCCGTTCTTGATGGCTGGGAATCTCTCGTCACAGGGCTTCTAGATTTTTATCGGACCGCAAAAACCCCGTATCAAGCCTCTTGCAGCAAAGAGGCCAAGGACGCGCTTATTGCTTACTACAACCGGCTAAATGCCCGGATCAACAACCCTGGTGATCTGGGCGATATTCAAAGCGTTGCCCGAAGATGGGCTGAATGGGCCTGGAGACTGGCCTTAAACTTCCACTGCATAATTTACAGGGAAAAAGCCATTGAAATCCCCCTTGATGTACAGACTGCCCAGAACGGGATAGTTTTGAGTGAGTACTATGCACAGCGAAAGCTGTTTGCGCTCAATTGCACGAGGGATAACCGCAAACAAGAGGTTCGCTCACGAATTTTGGATTTAGCCCAAGATAAGGAGTTTGTTTTAGCCGCAGACGTCCAAAGAAAGCGTTTGGCCAGAACAGCTGCCGAAGCTCGGCTGCCTCTGGATCAACTGGCCGCCGCCGGGCATTTAAAACGGTTGGAGGTCAGGCTTCCTAAAGGAGGCCCCCCCAGTTACAGATATTATTTGCCCGAGAAATACCCGATTGCCCCTGCTACAAATGCTATAAATGAAATAAATGCTGAAATTCCTCAGCCTTTTTAATTCATTTGTCACATTTATAGCATTTATCGCGCGGCTAAACCTATTTTCTGATTTTTTGGCCGACTTTGCCCGCGGCTTTAATGACCTTTTTGGATATCAGCGCCATTAACGAATGTTTTCTAAACCTGGTGAAAACCTCCTGAAAACCTCCCCGCAACCTTCGAAAACCCCACCCAAAAATGATTTTTGGGGCATTTTCGGCCTGTTTTTGGGGTATTTAATTCAAATTCCCGGTCGAGTTCCCGGTGTATCCCCGGTCAACCTCCCGGTAAATTCCCGGTGTATTCCCGGTCGAAACCGACCTCCCAATGGATCCATTTCCTAGGAAACCCCTTATATTAAGCTTCAAACACGGGTTTTTGCGCCCTGTTTCGGCATTTTGAAGGCGAAAATAAATATCCAGCCATTAAAAATGATTTTCTAAATGTTCCCAGCATCTTTTCCGGTGTTTCGCCGGCGATCTGACGGCGATACGGCCGGTCAGAATCAGCCTCCCTTCGCCCTATCACCCTCGGCTGGTCCAAAGATTCCTCCATGCCACGATCTGTCATATCAAGTCTGAATCCCTAGCACCCCAAAACCATCGGTCGAAATCAATCCATCCATCTGCTGCACCCGTTTTAATCTTCCCCGTTTCACCTTGAACCTGCCGGAGCAAACCCTAAGATTAAAATGATGAGATGGGTCATGCATATCTGCTTGAGCTTGATGTTGACAGGCTTCGGGTTCACCTCCGCAGCCGAGTCCTATGGTCTGATGGAGTGCACCCATCATCCCCTAAGTTGCTGCCCATCGGACAATTCGGCCGGCTCTGACGCTCCCATCAAACACCTGGACTGTAGCTGCACCTCCCATTCAGGTATCCTCATCTCGCTCTCTCTCTCCTTCTCCGGCTCCCGCCGCACCGCCGAGACTCTCTCTTTACAAGAAATCTCATGGCCCCGGTTGGGTCTCTCCCCTCATCTCGAGCCTCCCCGCCTGATCTAGCCGTCCGGAGCTGCCCCGGATTCCGCTAGCGGCAGCGATTTCGGCCTGGCGCCGAATTTCACCCGTCCCCTCCCACCCTCCCTCGGCTTCCTCAAGCCAAGGGATCCAACGGAGACGATTCGTGCTCCATCTGGTTTCCCATCCTGAATCAAGCGATGCCGGCCGAAAACCCATCGGACCGGCTACTCTCCTTTTTTGCCTTCTCTTTCTGCCTGGCACGGGATTTTCCTCCACCGGGGCGACCCCCGAATTCTCCGTGCCCGCCTCCTACCCGCTTTCGACCGAAGAGCTCGTCGCCGAGGCACTGGCCAACAATCTTGAACTGCGCTCCTACGAGGCCGAGTTGGCCGCCGCCCGCGGGGAGCGACGTCAGGCAGGGATGTGGAAAAATCCGGAGCTGGAGGGAACCTACGCCTATCGCCGGGTTTCCGATCCGCAGGAAATCCTCGTGGGCGAGGGAGTCAGCCGCGGCCTCGCCATCGTCCAGACGTTTGAATTTCCCGGAAAGGGGTCGCTGCGAAAGGCCATGGCGGACCAGAACATCCGCCTCGCCGAGCTGGGAGTGCAACAGTTCCGCCAGGCCTTGGCGGGCCAAATCCGCAGCCTGAGCATCCAGTGGGTCCTCCTCAGCGAAAACGCTCAGGCCACGGCGGAGCTGAGTGAACGTAGCCAGGCCCTGCTTCATCTTTTGGAAGCCCGGCCCATCGCCGGCCCGGTCAAACTTCTGGAATTCCGCGCGATCCAGGGAAGCCTCACGGAACTGCACTTCACCGCCCGTGATCTCCGGCAGCGGCAGGAGGAGATCCGGATCCAGCTCAACAGCTTGCTGGGACGCCCGCCGCAACAGGAGTTCAGCATGCGCGAGGAAATCGGCACGCCCGCCTTCCCCATCGGCGACATTCCCGCCTTCATGGCCACCGGCGAAGGCAACAACCTCCAATTGCGGATGCGCAATCTTGAGGTGGAACGAGCCGCCAAGGCCCTCAACGCCGCAGAATTGGAAATGGCGCCCGATTTTAAAGTGGGCCCCTACTTCAGTCAGGAGACCGCAGGGGAAGAGGCCATCAACGTCGGCGGAGTCTTGGCGATGACCCTCCCGCTGTGGGACTGGAACCAGGGAGGAATCGACACAGCCCGGGCCCGCCAGGAAAAGGCCCATTGGCTCAAACAGGACGCCGCCCGCCAGGTTCGGATGACCATCTACCAGAGAATTCGTGCCTACACCCTCGCCCGCGAACATCTCGAGGCCACGCCCAAACGCGACATCATACTGCTCGACCAGTCGGCCGGTTTGGCCGACCGGCAGTACCGCACCGGTGGGGCAGGCATCCAACTTCTCCTCGAGGTCCAACGCCAATACCTCGCCGCCCTTCGCACCCGGAACGAAAGTTTGCTGGAGGCTTGGCAAAGTTGGCTCGACCTCGACCTGCTTACCGCCGGGGCCTGCCTGCCGGTCCGGCAGGCTCAACCCTCACTCCCGGCAAAATCAACCGTCCCATGAAACCACCCGCCCACCCTTTCCTTGGGCTAAGGGCAGCCTGCTTGCCAATCCTGGCGGCAGGTTTTCTCACGGGCTGCCGCCCGACATCCGAACCGGTTTTCCCCTCCCCCAGCCAAGCCCCTCAGGCGGTTTCCGAAAAAGAAGCTCCGCCGCAGGACAACTGCACGGATCAGGCCTGTGTCTCCGGCACTACTCCCAGGGAATCCGGGAACTCAAAAGTGCCCCCCACAACCCACTCATCCCATCCCGCACCAACTTTAAAAGAAGAGTGCGGCCTTGCTCTGACCCCCGATCAAACCGCCGCCCTTGCACCGGGGATGGCTCGGGCCGAAATCAGGGAATGGACTCCTCGATTGGAAATCAGTGCCCAGATCTACCGGGGCGCGGGAGAGCCGGACCTCCGCCACAGCCGGGAACGCCACGGCTTCGCCTACGCCACCGCCATCCTTCCGGTCGAAACCACCGATACGTTGGCGCCCGCAACGACGGCAGAATTTCAACATGCCTCCACGGAGGGCAGCCCCCTGCCGGGACAACTTTTCCAAAAGGAGGATCCGGCCTCCGGATGGCACCGTGGCGAGCGCGAGGTCTTGTGGGAGATTCAAGACGCGAAAGAGACATTCCGCGTCGGGGACATGGTCCGGGGACGGGTGATGCTGCCCTCACCACTCCGCAAACTTTTGGTCGTACCAGCCGAAAGCGTTTTACTCACGGCCACCGGCCCCATCGTCTACCTCCGGCAGGGAGACACATGGCTGCGCCGGACCATCCAAACCGGATCTACTGAGGGCGGCTGGACGGAGGTTCAGGCCGGCCTGCAGCCGGGCGACGAGGTGGCGGCACGATCCGTGGATGCCCTCTACTTGCTGCAACGAAAACAGGAGGGCGGAACCAGCGATAGCTGCCACTAAAATGAATTGGCTCCTTTCCCAGACTCTCAACCATCCCCGCACCGTCCTGGTTGGTCTGGCCGCGATGGCGGCCGTGGGACTGTTCGCTTTCACCCGGCTACCCATCGAGGCTGTGCCCGATATTTCCCCCCACCAGATCCAGGTCAACAGCCTCGTCAAGGGCCTGGCCGCCGAGGAGGTCGAAAAACAGGTCACCTTTCCCTTGGAAACCGAACTGGCCGGGGTTTCCGGACTGGAGGAAATCCGCTCCCTCTCCAAATTCGGTCTCTCCCAGGTGACGCTGATTTTTCAGGACCAGACCGACCTCTATCGCGCCAGACAAATGGTGTCCGAAAAAATTCAGTCAGCCCTTCCCTCCCTTCCGGAAGGGGTGGCCCCCCGCCTCGCCCCCATGGTCACGGGAATGGGGGAAATCCTGATTTACGCGGTAGAGGTCCAGCCCGAAACCGCGGGTCCCGACACCCCCGCCGACCGGGACGAGCGGTTGATGGAGTGCAAACGGATCCAGGATCTCCTCATCAAGCCCCGCCTGCGCACCGTCCCGGGTGTGGCCGAAATCAACACGATCGGCGGCCAGGAGCGCCAGTTGCTCATCCAGCCGTCGGCACGCAAGATGGCCGGCGCCGGTGTCTCCTTCCGCGAAATCCGCGATCTCGTGGCCGAAAATGTCGAAAATGCCGGCGGGGGGGTCCTCTCCATCGGCGGGGAACAGGTCAATGTCCGGGCCAACACTCGCGTGCAGAACACTGAGGACCTCGCGGCCCTGGCCGTGAAAATGGGGCCGGGCGCCTCCGCCTTGCGCCTGTCTGAGATCGCCGAAATCCGCAGCGGCCCGGGCGTGCGCGTGGGCGCAGCCACCTACCGCGGGGAGGAGGCCCTGCTGGGCACCGTCATGATGCTGGCCGGAGAAAATTCGCGGGTCGTCGCACGGCAGGTGGAGGAGAAAATCCGGGAAATCACCCCCACCCTGCCTCCGGGGGTAAAAATCCACATCCTGCTGAACCGGGCGGACCTCGTGGATCGCACGATTTCCACCGTGCGGCTCAACCTGACGGAAGGCGCCCTCATCGTGGTCGTGGTCCTCCTTTTGCTCATTGGCAACCTTCGCACCGCACTCATCGTCTCCCTCGCAATCCCCCTCTCTTTTCTTCTGGCGGTCACAGGCATGGTGCCCTGCCGGATTTCGGGCAACCTGATGAGCCTGGGCGCCGTTGATTTCGGGCTGATCGTGGACGGTTCCGTGGTCATGGTGGAAAACATCTTCCGCCGCCTCCGCGAGAGAATGGCCGCATCCCGCACCCCCCTCTCCAACCAGGATCGGGGACAGGTCATTCTCACCGCCGCCCGGGAGGTGGCTGCCCCGATGTGCTTCGGGGTCATGATCGTGACGATCGTCTATGTCCCCATTCTCGCCTTGGGCGGGATCGAGGGGAAAATGTTCCGCCCCATGGCTTGGACGGTGATGTTCGCCCTGCTGGGTTCCCTGGCGGTCGCCCTCGTCGGCATGCCGGTCCTATGCCGCCTCGCCCTGCCGGCCGTGTTTCAGGATCACGAGCCCGTCTGGCTTCGCTCCATCCAGTCGGTTCATCGGCGCCTGTACACCTCCGCCATGCGGCGGCCCCGCCCCTATCTGCTCGGGACCGCCGGGCTGTTCGCCGCCTCCCTTCTCATCCTGGCCTGGATGAACAAGGAGTTTCTGCCACGGCTGGATGAGGGAACTGTTGCCATCCACATGATCCGGGCCCCGAGCGTTTCCCTCGACCAGGCCCTCGCGATGCAAAAGAAATCGGACCGTGCGGTCCTATCCTCGATGCCGGAGGTGGCGACCGTCTTTTCCAAGATCGGCACCGACGAGGCCGCCACCGATCCCATGGGCGTTCACTTCGCCGATGCGTTTCTTATCCTCCATCCCAAGACCCTGGGCTCCCCGTCCCGTGGCCCGGACCAGGTGGGCCAGCGGCTCAGCCGCATTTTGGATCCAGTGGTCCCCGCACAATCCTACCTCTTTTCCCAGCCGATCGAAATGAGGTTCAATGAAATCCTTGAGGGAACACGGGCGGACATCGCTGTGAAAGTGTTCGGGGACGACTTCAGCGATCTGGAGGATGTGGGGAAGAAAGCCCGCGAGCTTCTCGAAACCATTCCCGGCACCCGGGAAGTCGAGTTCGACACCCTGGTCAAGGCACCCGTCCTCGAGATCCGGCCCGATCGGGATGCCATGCTGGCGTATCACGTGCACGCCCGGGAAATCAACGAGGTCATCTCCACCGCCTTGGCGGGGAGCGAGGTGGGTTTCGTGGTTCGGGGCAACCAGCGCATTCCCGTGGCGGTTCGTCTTCCGGAATCCGTCCGCAATAATCTGGAGGAGATCTGCAAACTGCCCGTACCCACCGAAGACGGCGGTCTGGTCCCGCTGGAAACCGTGGCCCGCCTCTCCGTGGGCGACCAGGTCAACGCCATCTCCAGGGAAAGCGGTCAACGCCGCGTTGCCCTGATGGTCAGCCTGAAAGGCGGCGGAACCAGCGACTGGGTCGCCGCCGCGCAAAAGAGGCTCTCCGGCTTGGCGCTGCCCAAGGGGGTTCGCATCGAGATGGGGGGACAGTTCAGGCACTACCAGGAGGCGACCCAGCGTCTCCGGGTCGTTATCCCCCTCACCTTGCTGCTGGTTCTCGGGTTGCTGGTGGCGGCCTTGAAAAATCTGCGGCACGCGCTCCTTGTGCTCCTGTGTGTTCCCACGGCGATCACCGGCGGGATTCTCGCCATTGCCCTGCGGGGCATGCCCCTGACCATCTCGGCGGTGGTGGGATGTTTGGCCCTTTCCGGAATTGCCGTCCTGAACGGGGTGATGCTGATCACCTACATCCAGCAGTTGCGCCGACAGGGAAAACCCCTCGAGCAGGCCGTTCGCGAGGGAACCTTCACGCGGCTACGCCCGAAAATCATGACCGCCGCCGTGGCCGCCGCCGGTTTTCTTCCCATGGCGATCTCCACCGGGGCCGGCGCGGAAGTGCAGCGACCGCTCGCCACCGTGGTCATCGGGGGAATCCTTACCTCCACTTTTCTCACGCTGGTTATCCTGCCCGTGCTCTTTCTCTGGCTGGAAAAGGCCAGCCCTGACCAATTCGCCTCAAACGCCGACCCCACGCGAACCTGAACCATCCCATCCACCTCACCCTACGGTCGCACCTGTCGGCTACTAACGGGCTTCGATTTTCAAAATTTTGCATCGGGTTTACGCGGGGGGTCATATGTACGCGCTGGCGATTTGGGGGTCTCACCATCCCGGTGTGGTGGTCACCATTGAAAACAAACGACACCTCTGAACAGCACTGACAAAATTAAATTCTTGTCTAGGAATTATCCTAATTTTTATTTATATATTGTTGATTTACAATAAAATGCGGCTGGAGGGAATCGAACCCTCGTCCGATTCCGCATTTTAACTCATTGCAAATCAACGGCAGAAAGTCCGATCCTGTGCATTCTCTCCAAAGACAGGTTGTAGGTTTGTTGTAAGAGTTTTATTTCTCCTCCGGCTTTCCCTGCCCCTTGCTACCAGCTTGGTTGAGGTTAGATTCAAAATATGAAAAGGCTGGTTGTTCTACTAACCGCCTTCTACGTCGTAGGGGCTTCCCTCCCGTCGATAGCCGGGCCTGCCGATGATTGCTGTTGCGAATTCCCCTGTGCCGCCACGGTTTCCTGTCCCCCCTCCTCTCCGTGTCGCGCCCCCAGTCAAACCTCCATTCCCTCCGCGCCCCGGGATTCCGACCGCGCCACGAATCCTCGAATCGCGACTGCCCGACAGGACTCCTCGGGTTCCAGAATTCCGATGGCGAACAAACCTTCTCATTCTCTCCGGCATGCCCCGCTCCTGGTCTCCTCGGACCCCGCCCGCGGATCTTCTCCGCCACCTCCCTCGCTCCCTTGGATCTGTACCTGGCGAATCTGATTTTCTCCTGAAGCCACCGCCGCGCCCGTTCGGGAGCGGTTCTGTTGTCACTTCAACCAAGGAGAAATTCATGATGACGTTCGAAAAATGCAGAGTTCACGGGTCGTTCCGGATTGTCGCCATCGGAATGGCCGGGCTTCTCATGTTGGCCCCGGCAGGTTGCCGCAAAGCCCATGACCATGCCGCAGATGCTGCGGAAAAAGTGGAGCAGGTCTGGACCTGCCCCATGCACCCCTCCATCCGTTCCCCCCAGCCGGGTAAGTGCCCGATCTGCGGGATGGATCTGATCCTGGCGGAGCCTGCACCTCCGACTGCGACCCCCAAAAAACAGCAGGAATCAAAGACGGAAGTCTGGACCTGCCCGATGCACCCCTCGGTCCGCTCCCCCAAGCCGGGCTCCTGCCCGATTTGCGGAATGGACCTGGTGCCGGCGGATCCGGCCAAGCCCGATACCAAGACCGCGGAAGGTCTCGAGCCGATGCAGGAGATGAAGCAGATCTTCATTCCGCCCGCCCGGCAACAGGCCTTCGGCGTGACCTACGGCGAGGCTAAGGTTCAACCCCTGACGCGGAGCATCAATGCGCCGCTTCGCCTGGAACCCGACCCCGCCGGACTGACGGAGGTCAGCATCAAGGCCGGAGGAGGCTTCATCGTCTCCATGGACGTCGGCTTCCCCGGCCAGGAGGTCAAAAAGGGTGACCGGCTGCTCACCGTGCTCAGCGAGGGATGGATCGAAGCCCAACAGGACTACATCCAGGCTTTCCGGGAATCCCGGCGGGCCGCCCTGGAAAATAAAACGGCCAACCTCAACGCCGTCCAGGCCATGCTGAAGCGGACCCGGCAGCGGATCCGTCTCTGGGACCTGAACGAGGACCAGATCCGGGATCTGGAAAAAATCGCCACGGAATCCACCGAGTGGGACGTCAACCTAGCCCGCAAAATCCGTAACAACCTCGAACTCCGCTCCCCCCTCGACGGCTACGTCCTGGAAAAGAATGCCGTCGTGGGTATGCGCTTTGAATCCGGGCAACGGCTTCTGCTGTTGGCCCCCCGACGGCCTTTGTGGGGCACCGCCGCCCTCTCCCCCGAGGATGCGGCCCGCATCCGCCCAGGAGATCTGTTGAAGGTCGCCATCGATACCCTGCCGGGGGTCGATTTCCAGTTTCCCGTGGACCATATCGATCCCGCCACGGATCCGGAAACCCGCCGCGTCAACGTTCACCTCCGCATCGAAAACCCGCTGCCCCAGCTTCGCCCGGGCCAAACCGGGGCGGCCTCCACGGAATTGCCGGCGGTCTCGGTGCTCAGCGTGCCCGCCTCGGCCCTACTCCCGCTGGGCCGGGATCACGTCGTGTTTGTGGACCGGGGCAACGGCCACCTGGAACCGCGCCGGGTTCGCACAGGGGAACGGTTTGGCGACCGGGTCGAAATCCGGGAAGGCCTGAAGGAGGGGGAGCGGGTGGCCACTTCCGCCAACTTTCTCCTCGATTCCGAGGCCCGTTTGAAGGGGGCCCAGCCCGCCGAAAAGGAGACGAACCGGTGAGCCCGGAAGGAAATCATCCGGATTTTGTCGCCAAGGTCATTCAGGCCAGCGGCCGAAACCCCGCCCTCGTCCTTCTGGTCACCGCCTTGGTGGCAGCCGCCGGCTGGGTGGCCATGCGGTCCGTTCCCCTCGACGCCCTGCCGGACCTTTCCGACACGCAGGTGATCGTGGTCACGGAATGGCCCGGGTGGTCCGCCGATCTGGTGGAGGACCAGGTCACCTTTCCCCTTGAATCGAGGCTCCTCGGTGCCGCCAAGGTCAAGGCGGTCCGCGGGGAATCCGTGTACGGCCGCTCTTTTCTCTACGTCATTTTTCAGGAAGGCACGGATCTTTACTGGGCCCGTACCCGGGTCAGTGAACTGCTCGCCGGGGCGCGCTCCGTCCTCCCGGCCGGGGCGGAACCGAAAATCGGCCCGGATGCCAACGGCCTGGGCTGGGTTTTCCAATATGCGTTGATCGACGAGACCAACCGGCAGGACCTTGGGCGCCTTCGTGCCTTGCAGGATTGGGTTCTCCGCCCCGCCCTCGCCGCCATACCCGGCGTTTCCGAGATCGCCCCGGTGGGCGGTTTTGTCCGTGAAATTCAGATTCTCCTGAATCCCGAGCGCCTTTCCGCTTCTGGCGTCACGATTACCGAGATCGCCGAGGCCGTCCAGAAATCCAACCGGGACGCGAGCGGACGCTCCCTGGAAATCAACTCCTCCGAAGTGGTGGTTCGCGGACGTGGCCGGCTCACGTCCATCGAGGATCTCCGTCAACTCACCCTGCGCACCCGCAACATGGGAAGCCCGCTGCTTTTGGGGGATGTGGCCACCCTCGTCGAGGGAGGTGGCCCCCGCATCGGGGTGGGTGAGCTCGACGGCCGCGGGGAAACCGTGGGCGGCATCGTCATCATGCGGGACCGGGAAAATGCCCTGCGGGTGATCGACGGCGTCAAACAGAAGCTCGAGCAGCTCCAGACGGCTCTTCCGGAAGGCGTGAAAGTGGTCCCCGTGTATGACCGCAGCGATCTGATCGGCCGCGCCATCACCAACCTGAAGCAAAAACTGCTCGAGGAAGGCCTGGTGGTGGCGGTGGTGTGTCTGCTCTTTTTGGGCCACGTGCGGAGCTCTCTCGTCGCCATCGTCACATTGCCTCTGGCGCTGCTCCTCTCCTTTCTTCCATTTTCCGTGTTTGGCCTCTCCGCCAACATCATGAGCCTGGGCGGAATGGCCATTGCCATCGGAGCCATGGTGGACGCCGCCATCGTGCTGGTGGAAAACGCCCACAAACGACTGGAAGAGGAAGAGGGTGATCTCTCCTTTGCTCGGCGCCGTGAGGTCATTCTTCAGGCCGCGGCCGCGGTGGGCCGTCCCATCTTTTTCTCCCTCCTGGTGATTACGGTTTCCTTTCTCCCGGTCTTTGCCCTGACCGGACAGGAGGGGCGCCTTTTTCGCCCCCTCGCCTGCACCAAGACCTTTGCCATGGCCTTTGCCGCCCTGCTTTCCATCACCTTGGTGCCGGTTCTGCTCCCCTTCTGCCTCACCGGAAAGTTGAAACCGGAAACCGCCAACCCGCTCAACCGGCTTCTTGCGCGCCTCTACCGGGCTCCGCTGGACCTCGTGCTTCATCACCGGAAAACCTCACTTGCCATAGCGGTGGCCCTGCTCGTCTCCTCGGTTTTCCCGTTGGTCCGGATGGGAACCGAGTTCATGCCTCCCCTGAACGAGGGAGACATCCTTTACATGCCCACCGCGGCCCCCGGCCTTTCCCTGCCGGAGGCTTCCCGGCTTCTCACCGTGCAGGGCCGGGCCATCCGGGAAACACCGGAAGTAATCAGCGTGTTCGGGAAGGCCGGCGCCGCCGAAACCGCCACCGATCCGGCCCCCACTTCCATGTTTGAGAGTGTCATCCGCCTCAAGCCGCGTTCCGAGTGGCGTCCCGGCCTGACTTGGGAGGCCCTGCTGGCGGAATTGGATCAGGCCACCCAGACGCCGGGCATGGCCAACGTGTTCTGGATGCCGATCCAGACCCGGACCCAGATGTTGGCCACCGGTTTCCGTTCCAACCTGGGAATCAAACTCTACGGTCCGGATTCCCGCACCCTCGACCGCGTGGGCGCGGAAATCGAGAAGGCGTTGACGAACTTTCCGGAAACGCGCTCGGTTTTTGCCGAACGCTTCACCGGTGGCCGGTATCTCGACGTGGAATTCGACCGCAGCAAACTCGCCCGTCTGGGCCTTTCGGTGGAGGACGCCGCCACGGCACTGGAGTCGGCGGTGGCCGGACAAACCCTGACGGAATTGATCGAGGGTCGCTCCCGCTTTCCGGTCACTCTCCGCTATGCACGGGATTTCCGTCAGGATCCGGAGGCCCTGGCGATGGTGTGGGTGGATCTGCCCGGAGGCGGTCGCACCTCCCTGGAACAGGTTGCGCGTCTTGTCACCAAGGACGGCCCTTCCTCCATCCGCAGCGAGAACGGGCAACTCGTGAGTTACATCACCGTGGACAGCACCGCCGGGGACCTGGGCGGCTACGTGGGGGCGGCGACAAAATATCTACGAGAAAAGGTGGTTTTCCCGGCCGGGACCTGGCTGGAGTGGGGCGGCACCTTCGAATCCATCCGGCGTGCCCAGCAAACCTTCGCCTTGGCCATTCCGGCCACGCTCGCCCTGATTGCCGTGCTTTTGCTCCTCAACACCCGGTCCCTGGCCCGCACCGTATTGGTCATGCTGGCCGTCCCCTTCTCGCTGGTGGGGGCACTTTGGTTTCCGTGGATGCTCGGACACCATTTCAGCGTGGCCTCCGCCGTTGGACTGATTGCCTTGGCCGGGCTGGATGCGGAGACCGGGGTTGTCATGCTGATGTATTTGGATCACGCGGTGGACGAACGCAGGAAGAAAGGGTTGTTGCGCAACGAAGCCGATCTGCTCGCCGCCATGAAGGAGGGTGCGGTGGGAAGGTTGCGACCCAAGGTGATGACCATGTCCACCATTGTGGTGGGACTGTTGCCGATCTTCATCGGTCACGGCACCGGTTCCGATGTCATGCAACGGATCGCAGCCCCCATGCTGGGAGGCGTCATCACCTCCACGCTGCTGGAGCTACTCCTTTACCCTGTCCTCTATTTTCTGTGGTTTAGCCGGGATTTAAAAAAACAGCCTGTTCCGCCAATCAACCCGGAATAAAAAGTCCTCTTTCCGTTTTTGGAAATCGAACCCTCGTCCGATTCCGAATTTTAACTCATTGCAAATCAACGGCTGAAAGTTCGATTCCTGCCATACCCTACACAGACAGGTTGTAAATTTGTTGTAAAAATTTTGGCCCCACCGGAGAGCTGCCTGTGCCACCGCAATCGGCAGTCAAACACCATCGTGGACCAGCCCCTGCCGTCTCAGGACTTTTCGGCGAAGGACTTCAGGCGATGCAGAACCCCGCCCCAGAAGGTTTTGCAATACGCCAGGTGTGGGTCGTCCTTGGAAAACTCTCCATCCTACAGCGAAACCTCGGTCCGGCCATCGGGCAGATCCGCCAGCTTGCACTTTCTTGGGGTGGAAGGGGTCCCCCATTTTAAGCTCACGTTTTTTCCCTACTCATCATCAGTCATTTTTTTACCCACTTTTTGGCCAACTCTTTTAAGTCTTAAAGTATTTTATTGCAATACTTTATAAAAGTTATGTTCCGAGCGCTCTAATGGACACACCTATTGTAATTTTACAAACCCCATGCAATTTATGGTTATCTATGTCCCTTTTTCGTCATCTGCTTGGGGGCGGCTTGCTCCTGCTTTGCAGCGGTGCGGGTCGTGCTGCACCTGTCTCCCTGCCTTCCAACGCCATCAACTCGGTCAACCGGACGGTGCGAATCCAAATGACCGGCTCCAACGGGGTTCAATATTTTGTCCGCGGCTCAACCGACCTGACGAACTGGCCACTGATGCAAACCAGTCCCGTCACCGGGATCGGTTCCCCCGCGGAAGTCGATGTGTCGATGGGTTCCAGCATGCCGACGCGCGCCTTTTTTCGGATCGAAAGCAATTTTGAGCAACGGGCACGTCTCTTTATTTCCAATTACCAGCGCCAACTCAACAACGACGGCCCCACCACCCTCTCCGTCAACGGGGTCAGCGTCCAAAACACCGTTACGCTGACGGAAGACGCTACGAACAACCAGATTGTCATCACCGGCAACGGCGTACCCAACTACACCCCCACCATCCTGGGCTTTAACGTCACGGACGGCTGGAACACCGCAGTCTCCGGCGGCCTGCAGACCTTCAAATTCAGCGAGAACAACGGCGGGGCCACGGGCGGAAACAATCCCAACCGCATCGTGGTGGCCACGGAAACCTTCCGCATTCCCCTCAACCCGGTCAATAATGCCACCGCCACCGACACCGCCCTCGGCACCGTCGGCGTGGCGGTCAACGGTTTGCCCATTTACAACCCCTTTGAGGACGCGAACCAGACGGCCGCCACAGGGCGGATTTTTTCCGGCTGCTGCGGCCACCCTCAGTTAACGGGCGTCTACCACTATCACAAATATCCCACCTGCCTTCGCTTCCTGAAAGGCGATGTCTGGCAGTCGGAAAAGGAGAAGTGCGACGAGCTCGACTCCCTGATTGCCTCCGGAGGCCACTCCCCGCTCATTGGCTTCGCCCTGGACGGCTGGCCTGTTTACGGCCCTGTCGGTTGGAAGGATACCAACCGGGCCAGCAAGCTCCTCAAGAGCAGCTACACCGGGGCCAACGATGCCTACGGCAATCCTTCTTATGTGGCAGCCAGCGGGGATCTCGATGACTGCAACGGCCTGGTCTCGCCCACGCCGGAGTATCCCGAGGGGATCTACCACTACGTGATGTCGCTCGAGGCCAACACGGACGGTACCGTGAAGCGGGAGATCAGCCCGTACTTCGGCTACGATATCCGGAGTACCCTTAACAAACACGGCCTGATGCCTTCCGGTTGGACCAACGACACCACTTACGCCAACGCCCTAAAGACAGGCTTCACCCTCAACGGAGTGGCCATCGCCGGCACCGACAACGCCTCCTTCACCACTTTTTACCAGTTCGTCACTAACCTGGTCGCAGTCATGAACGCCAATGGCATGTCCGCCGTGGCCAACGAGTTCCAGACCATGAAAATCTCCTACCCCTTCACCATCCGCAAATATCGTGGCACGCCCTCCAACGCCGCTGGCGGCGGGGGCATGACCGGAAACGGCGGCGTCACCGCCGTCTCGCCTTCTAGCGGAACTCGTGGTCAGTCCCACTTCGTCACCATCACCCTTCAAGCTGTTACCGGCACACCGGGACTTCCTCCCACCAGCGCTCCCATCACCACGGCCACCGTCGGCGGCGTTGCCCTCACCTCTCCCACCCGCGCCTCTACCACCACCGTGACGGGAACCCTCACCCTTCCGTCCGGCACCGCCACCGGCGCCAAGGACATTGTGGTCACCTTCCAAGGCCCGGCCGGTCAGCCGGCCCCGACCTACACCGCCACAGGCCTTTTCACGGTCACCGCCCCGACCCACTCCGACGGGGCAACCGGTTACTCCACCTGGACTAACGGATCGACGGGAGGAACCGGTTTCGGAGCTTGGACACTTTCCACGACCGGACCAGCGGCCACGTTTCTGGCCGGCACCACCGACACCAACATGAACGTGGGCACGACCAGCGGATTTGGACTCTGGGCTAACACCGGCGGCACGGCCGTCGCCTCGCGCACGATTACGAATCCGCTGGGTAACGGCGACAATTTCACCATCCGCTTTGATAACAACTGGGTGAGTACTGGGGGCCAGGTCGGGTTCTCCCTCGCGGACTCTCTGGGCAACGTCCGCTTCCGCTTTTATTTCGTCGGTGGGGAAAGCACCTACCGGATATCCGACGCGACTTCTGGGCGAACCACCACGATCCCGTGGACCGATGCCGGCCTGACAATTTCTTTCACGCAAACAGCCTCAAGCTCATACAGCTTGGCCGTAGGCACCAATATCGTCACCGGAACGCTGGCCACGGGTGGGGCTATTTCTCGTTTCTTGATCGATAGCACCGGTGCAGGGCCGGACGGAAACTACAACCTCTACTTCGGCGAAATCACCCTAACCGACGTTCCTTAAATTCAGCGATCCTTTAAATTATCCAATACAAATCAGCAAAAACCCAAAATCATCCGGCGCGGGCGGCGGAGTATTATGAATGGGACGTGGTTGAATCATGCCGATTGCTGATCTGTTATGAAGTCTATGGGGGGGGCTGGTAGCACACTTCCTTGGGGCGGAAGTAGTCCCGGTTTCAAATCCCTGTGGCACGATGAGCTAATGGGGGGAGTTTGTCATCGCCCCCTCGGATTGATTTATGTTCGCCGTCGAAATCGGGAATCGAACTCGTGGTTCGATTATTTTTGGCCAAGTTTGTTGTAAGAAAGTGTTGTAAAACGATATTTTTTCGAACTTTTTACATCGCAAGTGAATGATCACCAGATAGATGGTGCGGCTGGAGGGAATCGAACCCTCGTGTCTAGCTTGGAAGGCTAGCGTTCTACCATTGAACTACAGCCGCTCGAAAGAACCGTGCGCCGTAGAGGATTCGAACCTCTAACCTCCTGATCCGTAGTCAGGTGCTCTATCCAGTTGAGCTAACAGCGCAAGAGTCCAAATCCTACCTTTCCCCACCGAACGAGGCAATCTCCCGCCCCGGGGAACGCTTTTGACCGCCCCCACCTTTTTTGCGAGTCTCTCCCTTTCCCGGGCGGATACCGAAGTGGCCAAACGGGGCAGACTGTAAATCTGCTGGCTCTACGCCTTCGCTGGTTCGAATCCAGCTCCGCCCACTCTCAACCCCGTAGGGGTTGAGAGGATATAGGATATAGAAGATAGGCCGCCCCCTAACTCCTATCTGCTATCTACTATCTCCCGAATCCTTCCTTTCCCACTTTTTGGCTCATTTTCCCCACCTACCCTCTGGACCTCTTGGTCTATTCATTTGGCCTGTCTACCAAAAGAGAATGCCCTTTGAGCACCACCGCCAGCCCGTGGCCCCGCACCACGTCTTCATCTGGCGCATCCTCTCCCACTTCGGCATCGCCATGGCGATTCTGGGAATCACCCTCACCATCGGCGTCCTCGGGTACACGCGAATCGGTCATCTTTCCTGGCCCGATGCCGTGGTCGAGTCTGCCATGCTCATGGGAGGAATGGGGCCGGTGTACGGGCAGGAATTGCCCAACACGGCCGCCAAGCTTTTCTCCGCCGCCTACGCCCTCTTTTGCGGTCTGGTCCTCATCGCCCTGTTTGGAATCATCCTGGCTCCCGTCTTCCACCGGATTGTTCATCGGCTGCACTTTTCGGAAAAATAATCTTCAAGATGAAGGACAAATGGATCCAGCTGGCCCTGCGCCTGGCCGACGCCGCCGCCCCCACCAGCGCCGATCGTTATCACAAGGTCGGTTGCGCCATTCTCCGAAAAGAGGGCAGCGTCTGCGGCATCGGCTTCAACGGACAACCCCCCGGCGTCGATCTCACTGAGGAGGAGGCCCTGCATCGCGACTTCCGCCGCCGCCTCACCACCCATGCGGAAAGTAACGCCCTCGCCTTCTGCAAGCCGGGGGATCCCTATCTCCTCGCCGTCACGCTCCCGCCCTGCGACCGCTGCCTCGTCGATGCCGTCCGCTACGGGGTGAAGATCATCGTCTGCCGACCCAGCACCGAGCCCGACGCCCACCCCG
>Ga0214917_10002262_pt1 | contig 23738 bp, 12 predicted proteins | sample LL_1208_BB_MetaG_FD_177983 | JGI IMG/M metagenome (GOLD analysis project Ga0214917, IMG submission 177983) | Freshwater microbial communities from Lake Lanier, Atlanta, Georgia, United States - LL_1208_BB | ecosystem: Environmental > Aquatic > Freshwater > Lake | place: USA: Georgia | collected...
AAAATTATAATTAATGCTTTGAATACGATCAAGATTAGCGATATTTGGAAGCAAGCCGCTAGTCATTGCCGCTAAAGAAAGAGATGCCGTAGTGTTTCCTGAATTTACCGTTAATACAGAAAGAGGATCTAATTGATTTAATCTTTGAGTTGGTACATTTGGAGCATTATTGCCCGTAAGAAATTTATAGTGCCCACTTGTAGCTGGGCTAGGGCCAACATATAAAGCTTCATTTTGGTAAATTACTCTTGTTCTTGGCATAAAATATTATGTTTGTCTTGGTTGTCTAAACTTGATCAATTCAAAATCAATCAGCCCATAATAGGAGCTAGGATTGAGATTGTTCTCTATATCTCTTACACTCGCGACTTTAGAGACAGAAACACTATCTATCATGCAGTAATCTTTTCCAGATGTTAAAGAATCGTAATTAAATGCTATTCCACTTTTGAAGCTCCCTAACACATTAAAAGGATTATAAGTTGGGTCAATTAAAGGAACATTATCGTAATTTCTATCTCTGAATAAAGAACAAACTGCATCTAAGGTATATTGAGAATCGGCGATCACGATTGCTCGGAAATCCATTTTCGTTTTGTCAGTGCCGCCAAAAGCCCAAGGGTCATTTGTGCTGCTATTATTTTTAATAAAAACTACAGGATAAGTGATAGTATTTTCTTTAAGGCTAGGCTTTAAAGACTCTGTTGAGGTCTTATTTCTTCTGACATATTGAGTTTCAAAAAGTAAAATCTCTTCTGGCTGAGAGGTTAATAATACATTAAATTCTTTAACTGAGTAAGTCCCTGAAACAGTAAGAGACCCAGAAGCCAAATAGATTTGCCCTTCTGAATAATTAATGCCGCTAACTGGGTTTTGACCTAAATTATAATTTGCTCCACCAATACTAACCCCAGTCATTACTGTAGCGCCAGAAATGGAAGTATCATAAACTAATCCTTTATAAGGCCCATTGTATGCATAGAACCCATTTACATAAGATGAGTTGGCAGGGAAAGCACTTGTGACATTATAATAAGCCTCGCCTTTAGATAATAGAGTATGGTCAAACCACATTAGGAACGAAGAAGATATTTGGTTATCAAATTGGGGTTTCATTGTTTAAGTTTTTCCTTTAGATCTCTTAATATCCCGCCTAAATATTCTACAGTAGCAAAAGAACCTTTTCTAACTTTGTGACTTGATTGGATACCGCCGCCAGATTGGCTAGGCTCTGGGCTTTTGAATCTTCCAGATAAGTAGTAACCAAGACCAGAGATTCCTCTCTCAATACCCTTAACCCAGCTTCTACCATTTTCCCAAGGCAATGGAGTCGCCGCTTCTATTGCTTTAAGAGTTGGAGCTAAGACTTTGAAATTGAATTCTATTCCTGTTTCTAAAGTTCTTACTGTAGGCTTTTGATTTAAATCGATTTCTTCCTCCAAAATTTGTCTTACTTCTTGAGTTGGGTTAGTGCCTTCTTTAAATCCAATAAATGAAAACAAATTTGCATCATCTTTTGTTCCGGGCAAAGTATTTGAAATATTTGAAGCGCCAATTCCTCCCTCTAATTCTTTTGTGACAGGATGTTGATTAAATTCTCTAAGAGTTTGTCTTTTAATCCTTTCAAACTCCTTAAATGCTCTTTGATAAGCCAAGTCTTGAATGTCTTTATTAAAGAGAAGTTTTTTGACTTCTCTATTTAAGATTGTCTTATTTATGGTTGCCATTATGTAGATTCTTTCATCATATACTCATAATAAGATTCATCAATAAATCTTTTAACGACAAAACCATATTGGACATTCCAAGATTTGCCATCAAAAGTTATCTTTTCAGTTCTTCCATTTTCAATGTAATCTTTAGTCTCTGTCTTCACTCGGATTCTCGCAATTGCTTTTGGGTTTTTAATCTCTGAACCTAAACCAATAAGATCTTCTTCTGGATTGCCATAGAAGATTCTAGCTTTGTAAGTGCCATACACCGGGGTGTAAGTCACACTTTCTGGCAATTGATCGCCGGGGTAGCCGAAAGCTGGAGTTTGATTTATGGAAATGATGTTTTTAATAGGCTCTTTATAAATGACAATATCCCTAGACAATGTATCGAAAAGATCATTGAAGTTCGATCCAAAGCTAGCTCTTTGTGTGTCTGTTAATAAAGATGCCATAATTAAACTCTATTAAATGGGCGAGGAGTGAAATATTTATCAGTAATAAAGGAACCAACAACAGTATCATCGCCAGCAACCTGAAGAGGGCCGACATCATTAATGTTATAATCGGTAATCAGCATAGTCAATTCACTTAGAGCAGTCTTCTTTGCATCTAAGTATATTTTACTTGTTTCGTTTCGGTTGATTCTGCGAACAGTCCCGCCGCCATCTGTTACCTCTAAAACAGAATCGTTATTTATTGAATTTAGAGTTTGTTTGACTTTTAAATCATAGAAGTAGCATTCATAAATTTTCTTATAAATAGACTTCTCTGCTTCGCCAAGATTTGGGTCAAGCTCTAAAGTTGTGTCGTTAACAATGATATCTTTATTTAATCTATTATTAAGGATGCCAATATTGTTTCGAAGCCAGTAGCTAATAGCTGGCACTGAAAGGTCAGTTGGCTGACCTAATTCGAAATAAAGTTCTTGAGCCATGTCTACGATTTTCATATTAGTATGTTATTTCTGGGTTAATGACAAAATATCCACCTTCAATAGTACGAGCATAATCTGTTCCTGAAAAAACCTGAACATCAAACAGTAGATAACTACATGGTAAAACAGCCATTCCAGTTCTACTTACATTAATATCTAGATATCCACTACTATATAAAGAACCATTTGTTCCTGAGATTATTTGTGGATTTAAATTTAATAGGATGCCAGAGCTAGGCACATAAACGTTATCATTTGTATATCCCGCGCCGTAACTAGCCCTTATATATCCAGAGGCCGTGAAACCTGATAAATTCATTATATTATTATCAGAATCACGGGCTACAAGTCTCTTGTAAAAAGAGTTTCCTTGCGTACCTGTTAAATTCATACACATTATTACACAAAAAAAGCCCCTTTCGGGGCTTGAGAAGAGATATTTTAAAAATTATGGCATAATTCCAGTAGGCATTGGCTCAGGAGGAAGTGGAGGAGTATGCTCAGTAACGGTTACAATGGCAAAATCACTTTGAACAGATCCAGCGACATTGCTAGCGGCTACGAAATAGCTTCCAGAATCAGAGAACTTGACATCCGCAATCATCAAAGAGCTTCCGCTTGCTCCGATAATGGCTTCATTATCTTTACTCCATTGGAGAGTTAATGGCTGATCACCCATTACCCCTACATTTAAAACACCAAATCCGCTAACGGTCAAATTAAGATTTTGTGGTTGTGATGTAATGGTTGGAGCTTGAAAGAAATTTAATGATGCATAAGAACTGACAATCGAACTCACTGCATTATTAATTTGTACATTGTAAGAGCCTAGATCGCCAGTCCCGGCTGAATTAATGGAATAAACTGGAGAGGTAGCTCCTTCGATAGCGGTTCCATTTTTAACCCATTGATAATTCAATGGAGAATCGCCACTTGCGACTACGGAGAATTGAGCAGGTTGCCCATCTATAACTTTTTGATCTACTGGTTGGGTAGTAATAAATGGAGCAATAGCTTCAGTATAGCCTAAATTATCTAGTACTACTTTCTTTACATAATTATAGTCAGCTTGGGCAGTTTGCTCAGAGGGCCAATCCTGCCAGTCTTCACCATACATACAAGTATAAGTCCTATCTAGGCTTAAATCTTGTGGGTTTTTAAGGACTACTGAAAATTTAATCCCATTATGTGGATCAAAGTCATTAAAGTCTACGTCCAATCTGGTGACATTCGCGCCAGATGGTTTTGGGTAAACGGGGATAAATATTGTATTCATTTTCTTATTTTAATTGAAATTTAAGTTATTCTAATGTTTTTTACACTTTATAATCCAAATCTTCCTTTTGTAGCATTGTAATTTTGTAAAACTTGAGCGGCAGATAATGCAATATTATAAACTCTAGATTCAGCTATTCTTCCATTAAAAGGAAAATTATTTGTTGCTGCGCCATATTTTCCAATATATTGATTTGTTTGACCAGTCTGTAATGTTCCAGAAGCGTTTACACTTGCAGCTTGCACCCCATTAACATATATAATTTTTGTGCTTCCATTATAAGTACAAATAACATGATTCCATATATTCGCAGTCAAATAAGTAGAAGAAGCGAAAGTCAAATCTTGATTATTTATTGTTCCACCTATTGTTCTAAAATAAAATGTATTGCCAAAGGCTAAAAACATGGAATATTGAGTATTTACTTGTCCCTTTTCAAATAAAAATCCATCTTGCGTTAAAGTCGCAGGATAAAACCAACATTCCATTGTTATTGTTTGAGAATCATAAGCTGCGGAAGTAGATGATTCTAACCAACTATTACTACCATTATAACTAAAATATTTTGGATCACTTGAATTATATGTTGCGTTATTAATTGTCCAAGATAAAGCGGTTGGACTTACATCATAAAATGTTGTTCCTGCGCCGCCATAACTATAAGGGTTACCAGCATCAAGATTTAATACTAATCCTTGTTGAACTATTGTATTTGTAAATTTACCTTTTTGAGCTTCGTAATTTTGAGAAACTTCTGCGGCGCTTAATACTTTATTATAAAGTTGAGCTGCTGCGATATTAGCATTTATAGTATAATTATTATCTCCACTAAATCTTCCTAGCCAAAAATTATTTGCATTAGTAGATAAAGTAGTTTTATAAGTTGCAGTTCCAATTAAAACTCCATCGATATATAATTTAGCATTTGTTGCAGCATCATTAGTTACTACTATATAATGCCAGTTGCTATCTGGATAAGAACTGCCAGAAAATGGATTGCCTGCGCCGTCTCCAGTATTCCAATTTATAAGACCTGAAAAAAAGAAAATATTTGGTCCACTTGCATAAGTTGCACCTGCAATAGAAAGAGGAATTTTGCCGCCATAATTTGAAGATTTAATCCACATAGCTACAGTTGAAGATGCCGCAATACTTGTAACGCTTGTAACTAAATAATCATCTGTTCCATCAAATCTTAATGCTCCTTTATTATAATAATCAAACGCTGGCATTGCAGTTGTTGTTCCATTGCCTAATAAACCACTATAATTATTTCCGCCTAAATCAATAATACTTCTATCAGTATTAGATATACCCCATTTTTGTCCAAGATATGTATGGACTTGTTTTCTTTCTGTTGCTGACAATAGTCTATTAAATACAATAATTTCTGCTGCTTCGCAATTTGATTTTTCGCCTGAATAAGCGTTTATTCCTAATCCCCAAGGACCAGCAGATGCATCTGCACTATTTGTGGCAATTGCAGTTCCTGCACCATAAAAATTTGCTAAATCATTAGATGGCCCACCCCAGTCACCTAAATATAATTTCCAATTTGTATCAAGCGCAACATAAGTAGAATAGATCCATCCATTTGCATAATATTTATTAATTTCACTTGCCCAATGACCTAATAACCAATTATTTAATCCTGAATTCGATGTTAATATTCTCCCTGTCCCAGAAGATGGATTTGTATATCTATCAACGACAAAAACGCTATAAGCTGAAGTTCTTAAATCAATAGATAAATTTTGTATATCTTGAGTATTAGTAAAAGCTAATACTTTTCTTGAATTCAAAAAAGCATTTCTAGTTGGTCCAGCAGAAACAGGAACCATATGATAATTAAATCCGCTTTTATCTCTCCACTGACTCACTGTGGTTCCTGAACTATAACTAAATGTAGTATCATCAGCAGCATCCATCCACATAACCAAACCGCCTTTGACAGGCAAATCAGTTGGATATGATTTATTTTGTGATGCATCTAAACACATCACTAAACTATCCGTAACAATTTTTGGAGAGTAAATTTTTGACATATTTTATAATCCGAATCTTGTTTTGTCTGCTTCGTAATTTTGCGATATTTCCGTTGCGCTTAAAGACCTATTATATACTAGAACATTAGCCACTCTACCTCTTATAAAATCACCAGTATTTCCTGTCATTGAGTTATTTCCTATTGTAACATTGCTACTTGGTGTTGTAAATAAAGGCCATTGACTAGATGTTCCTATAAAAGAACCATTTTTATATACAGTCATTGTTCTATTAACATTATCTACAATACAAGTTATATTCATCCATGTATTTAAAGCATTTGTCATATTAACAGGATAATTAATATTGCTAGCGCCATTTGAAACAAAAAATCTCACTGAATCAGTAAGCCAACCTATACACACACCATTTGCATTTCCTCCAACTGCATATAAAAATGCACATGCATTTGGTCCTACGCTAGTAATATAAATAAAAAATGAAACTGTCTGAAAATTATTTTGTAGCCTAGTATCTGTATTTGGACTGCTAATAGAAACATAATCATCAGTACCATCAAATTGAATATAACCTGCATTTGCAGAAAAGTAATTTTGACTATTAGTATTTACTAATGCACTATTATTTGAATTACCACTAACATCTCTCCAAGTTGTATTGCCAATATAAAATGGATTAAAAGTTGTAGCACTGGAAGCTCTTTCTACTTGAATACCATCCCACCAAATTATTTCGCCCGCAGTATTAGAACCATCTAATCGCATTTGGATAAATGCCGTTGTTGCTTCTCCAGTAATCGTATAAGTAAAAGAAAATCTTTGCCAAGAGCTTGTTATTGTAAATGAAGTAGTTCCAAAAGTAGCAAGAGTATTTCCACTTGCATTTGCTGGAAATAAAAAGATTTGACCGAAAGTTGATGCGACACTAGCCTTCGCATAAACACTAATCGTCCACGTTTGCCCATTCAGCGCTGGAGCTAAATTCCAAATAGAACTACCATATGATTGAAAATAAGAATCACTTCCCGTGACTGTCATTTTTAATGGAATAGAACCATATTGTCTAGTTATAGTTGCATCTCTAGATAAAGTGCAACTATTAGTTGCAGCAACGCCACACCAAGCAAAAATATCAGTTGGATTTGGCATAACATTTGGACTATAACTTCTCATATAAGAAGCATCCAAATCTAAAATCAATCCATTCCTAATTATTTGCGGTCCATTATTTACTGTACTCATATTTTATAATCCATAAGTTTTACGGGTTGCATTGAAATTTTGTTGTATTTCTGTTACGGTTAACGCTCTATTATAAGCTTTAATATTTGAAATGATACTATTGCATGGCCAATTAGCGTCTCCTCCGCCAATAAAATAAGGAGTAGCAGAAGTGTATTGTCTTAATTGTTTAGTTAATGTATTGCTATCTACTAAAGCTCCATTTATATATAATTTTCTAGTACCTTCTTCTACATTTGCTATATAAATACCGTGATACCAAGTATTTAAACTTAAAGTTGCTCCTAAAACCACATTCGTTGCATCATTATACCATGTCGTAATATATATAGCATTTGGAGTTGATTTATAATGCCCAAATCCTTCATGATACCCCTGTCTTCCAAAAAGATAACCGTCATATAATCCGGGAGGAGTCCCTAATAATTTAAACCAGATTTCATAAGTATGAGTATTATTACTCAAACTATCTAACACTGAATTAGCTACTGGAGTTACAAGTTGCCCTCCAGCATTTCCATTAAAATAAAATCCTCCACTATCAAAAGCAATCGCAGAACTAGTAAGATCAATATTATAATTATTTCCACTTATATCTAATAAACCACCACCACTCGTAAGAGTATTAGCTGTGGATGTATTTGATGTCCATTTTGTAGGATATGTTCCTGTTTGAATTTGAGGTTCTTTTAAATCGTATGAATGAGTATATCCTGTATAATCATCTCCATCTTGAATAAACCAAAGGACTTTGGCAGTTGATGCTGGCGAGGTAACTGTGAACCGAGCTAATTGCCATCCATCTATATTATAAATACTAATCTGAGGAGTTGTTGGAAAACTTACTGACCCCACTCCGACATTAGATGAATTGTAAAATTGAATTTGAAACCTTAAAGTTGGAGTTCCAGATACTTTTCTGTATTTTACTGAAAAAGTATAAGTTGTAGATGCTGAAAAACCACTAACATATCCAGTATTAAAACGAGTATTACTATTAACGTCTACTATTCTTATAGCAGAATTATTTTCTATATATGAATATGTACCTATAGTTGCTTGGCCGCTGCCGTCAACAGCCCAATTTGTAGGCAAAGAAGAATATGTTGATGTTAGTAAATTAGTTATTGTTTCATTTCTGGAAAAATAATCTGTAGCTAAATTACTATATTGAGTCATGTAGGCTTTTTTCTCAAACTGAGCGCCCCAAACTAGAATAGAATTTTGATTTGGATAATCTCCCTCGTACCTTACTCCGAATTGTATTTGATTAACTCCTGATGCTGGAATTGTATAAGTTATAGAAACTCGCCGCCAATTAGCTATTGTTGATCTTGTTATAGTAGTATTAGCAACAACATAGCTGACTAGTGTTCCATTCAGACCAACCGCAATATTTATTCCCGGATCTACTCCTAAATTTATATTTTTTAACCAAATACTCGCTGTATAAGTAGTGCTAGCGTCTACTGTAATACTATTTGTCCATCTTGCATATCCACCTGTTAATCTTACTGCGGTCATGGTCCCATCAGGAGCCATATCAACATTTTCAGTAACAGTAGCATTTATCCAATTATTGAAAAGATTTCCGTCCCACGGGCCACTTGAGGTGACAGTATTTGTTATTAAGTTAGTGCTAGATTCACCTCTAAAGCTTTTAGAAAATTCACGGTTATAATATAACTGCAAATCTTTCTTTACTATTCCTCGGTTGGCATGTTGAACGGACATAATAAGTTTTACACTATTATTATATTGTTAATTTGAAGGTAAGAATACTTTTCCTATCACTGAGTCTCTTTTACTCAATAGTTTTTGCTTTAGAGCTTCGATTGTATCTTTAACTCTTTCATAAGCCATCTGGCATACTTCTTCTTCGTCTTTACCAGCAGAATCAACTAAAGGAATAGTCTCTTCTACGTTTAAAGACCTGTTATTAGTAATGTCTGTGATCATAAACCCAATGATTATTCTATTTGGGTCATTGCTAGGACATAACTCGTATTTGTATATTTTGTATTCTATTTCTTCCATAAATTTATTAAATTAGGGTGCGCTATAAGGTCCAAATAATGGGATATAAACTGTGTCTGTAGAAGCATTTGCGCCAGTTATAATTGGCAACCATCCTTTTAATGTTCTGCCAGCGGTACCTCCTGCTGCGCTTTCTAATTTTGCAGTTTCTACTCTTATAATAGGAGCAGTTCCATCGCCTTTAATGTGAAGTCTCGCTGAATTTGGATTAGTAGCTCCAATACCTACATTTCCATCTTTATTAAAGCTATGGGTTACTGTTCCAGCGGTTTGAAGAGTTAATATATCATAAGTGGTGCTTGCTGTACTAATTGTAGCTCCACCACCATTATTAACAGTTAATCCTCTAGTGCTTAATCCACTATCATCACTAATTAAAACGCTGCCGTTACTAACTGCTGGCCTAATGTTGCCTTGAGTAGCGCTACTTCCAGTAATAAAAATTCCTCCAACATTTGTAGTCCCCACTACTCTAAAAGAACCGACTACATCAAGTTTAGTAGTAGGAGTATCCTTGTTAATGCCAACATTCCCAGCAGTAGTAATGTTAACGCTATTTGCTACACCATTAGCATGAAATGCAAAACCGCCATTACTATTGTACAAATTCATTGAATCTGTGCCACCCCAACCTGCACTGCTTCTATTTTTAAAGAATTGAGCATTACCATTACTCGTATACCAAATTAAATTTACATAGTCTGTATTGTTAGTGCTTCCTAGGTTTAATTGGCATGCAGTTTGATTATTGTAAAATCTACCTGCATCTAAGGCTGGAGAATATACATCTAAATAATAATTAGGACTTGTGCTGCCTATACCTACCCTTCCCTCTACAATTAAACCATTACTAGGAGCAGAAGTATTATAAGTAGTAGAACCGATGCTCGCGCCGCCAATTACTGTTAATTTATTAGCAGGATTACTAGTCCCAAGACCTACTTTGTTATTAATTAGAACGAAATCGCCGCTGCCATACTGACCAGCGACCACACGGTCATCTGCAAATACCTCAAGAACTGGGAGACCAGCAGAGTTATTAACAGACATCAATGAATCAGATAAATCATCAACTACTGAAAACAATGTACCATTTGTACCATCTGTCCTTAAAACTGTCTCGCCAGCAATTGTAGATACAATATGAAGTTTGCCTGATGGGGTAGTCGTACCAATACCTACGCTGCCATTGTAATTAAAATTAACAGAATTCTGCCAAGCATTTGCAGAGTTGTAAGTCCAAAGAGCTAAATTTGTACCTGCGGCATTTGGTTGAAAATTGTAAGCTCTAGTATTTGCTGCATTTGCTATATAAAGATTAGAACTTATTGAATCAGAACCATTTTTAAGAATTCTTATTCCAAGGTCTCCACCTAGCACTGTTAAAGTATTTGTGACTACGAAACTACCATCTGTTTTAAGTTGACTTGCTAAAGATCTGTAAATGTTAGCTACGGAATCTCCTCCGAAAGTTATACCGCTTGCTGGCAAAGTGGAACCTGCACCGCCAACTGACAAGAGAGTAGTTGGAGTAGCGGTTCCTATCCCAACTTTACCATCGGCTGTTATTCTAGTTTTTTCAGTTAAACTTCCGCCTGTTGCGGTATAGAAGACAAGAGATGCATTTTGATTTGCTGCTGTCGCATCATAAACATTATAATTTAACGCTGCAATTCTTGCGCCTCTTGCTATGGTTCCAGCAGTAGTAGTACTAGTTCCACCATAACCTATATCTAAGTTTAAAGAAGTCCCACGCTCTACCCCTAGTTCTGCTCCCTGACCATTAACTAAAGTTAAAACTGTTGTGCCTTGAGAAGCTATACTTTGATTTCTCTGAACCAATAATCCAGATACAGAAGTAGGAGTAAAATTAATATATCTACCAGCAATGCTAAAAACGTGAAACAGTGCAGAAGAATTTGTTATTCCTATTCCGACATTGCCACCGTTTGGATTTAATAGTAAAGGATAATAAGCAGATAGATCAGTTTCATCAGTGGACTGAATCCAAGCTCCTGCTCCAGCCGCTCTAATACCGAAGTCTAAAGTCGCGTTATCTGTTGAATTACTTATTCTAGCTATGCCAGTTTGAGTTGTTCCGCCTAGGGCAGGATTACCTACTACGCCATCAACTTGGAATTTTTGAACAGGATTTGTCGTACCTATACCTATATTGCCATTGTTTAAAATGAATAAACCTTCAGTAGTAGCCTTAAATCGATTATCTGTTACTGGAAATTCGTATCTATTGAAACCTAGAAGACCAGCGACTGTTGCGCCGGTTCCAGTCGCAGACGTTTCAGTTAAATTTGTATTAGATTTTATTCTAACATTAACTATCATGGCACCACCAGCACCACCAATAGATCTTAAACGTAATTCAACAGAACCACCAGTAGACGCCAATCTAGCATCAACAACTACACCATTACGGTCTCCAGCATAGTGAGCTTGAGTTCTACTTGGTAATTGAACCCAATCTGTTGTAGTGCCAGTATAATAGTTAGCTATCAATTCAAACAATGAGTATTCAATTGTGCTGCTGTCATGGTGAAATATTTCAAAAGTTGCTCTAATTGAACTAGCAGAAGCTGCTAAAGATCCAATTTCTGTAAAAGCGCCATTTGCAGCAGCGACAGTCCTTTGAATTCCAACAGCACGTTCTTCTGCGGCAGTTCCATTATAATCCCAATATAGGCTTCCAACAACATGTAATCTTTTAGTTGGATTTGTCACTCCTATACCAACATTTGTATTCTGAAGTCTCATGACTTCATTAGTGCTTAAACCATCAGCAGCGCAAAATCTTAAACTATTTACATTGCTTCCATCACGGACAAATCCAACAGAATATTCTGAGGATTGAGCAGAGAAATTAATAAAAGACTCAGAGGCATCTGCGCTTTCAATAGTTACTTTAGCGACAGCGCTAGTATTTTGAATGTGTAATGCTGAAGCAGCTTCTGGGTTGGTTAATCCAATACCAACATTTTCAGTTGATAGTCTCCAAGTCATTATCGCTTTAGTTGGAACGGTCGCAATGGCTCCGTTGCCGCCAATTGAAAGGGCATTATTCGCAGCAACTCCTGCATCATAAAAATGAGCATAATTTGCGCCATTTGTATTTATAGTTAATTGATTTCTGGCGACGTTAGCGACGACATTAGTTAAATAAGTTTGACCAGTGACATGTAATTGAGCAATCGCAATAGTTGTACCTATACCAACTCTACCAGCGCCATCAATGCGCATTCTTTCTGTATAAGAACCATTATTCCAAGCAAAATAACCAGTGCCTCTTGTATAATAAGATGTATTGATGAATGCTGCCGTAGCTGCTCTGTCAATTGCCTCAATATAACAATTTGAAGAACCAACTCCAAATTCAAATCCTCCGCCAGCACCATATACATGTAATTTTGTAGCAGGATTTGTTGTTCCTATACCAACATTTCCACCGCTTGCAATATAAACAGTATTACCTCCTATATTATCAGTAAACTGAATACCATTTGCTCTACCATATAATTGACCAGCAAAAGTATTAGTTCCAGCATTAAATAAACCAAATCCATAACCACCAACAGGTCCAATTTGTCCAATTCCAGTAACTCTTAAAGATCCAGCGATATCTAATGATGTAGCAGGATTTCTTAAACCTATTCCAACATTACCGCCATTAGGATTTAGTAAAAGCGGATAATTAACGGCTGAATTTACAGAGTCACCGCACTGTATCCATGAACCCCATGGTGATGCGTCTGCAACACCCATATACATACCATGACTTGCGCTAGCAGTTTTAGCTCTTAAAGTTAAGAATCCACTAGTATTAGCGCCAGCCGCTGCTGGATACGCATTTGATGCATCAATATGAAGTCTTAAATCAGGATTTGTCACTCCTATACCAACATTGCCACCTTGTTGATTAAAAAAAGAATTTCCAGCAGCAAGTCCAAGTCTATGATTTCTAGTCCATGTAGATCCATCACTAGATATTCCACCAAATTCAATACCACCATCAGTTATCTGATTATAAGAAAAAATTCTCATCACAGCATTAGAAGGGTCAAGTCCAAATCCTACTCTGATATTTGCTCCAACTTCTCCTAGCAAAAGAACTTGAGCAACATTATTAGCTTTAGCTAGATCCAATAATACTCTTGGATTTGTTACTCCAATTCCAACATTGCCGTTCGTATCAATGCGAACCCTGTCTGTGTCATTTGTTCGCAGAGAGAATCCATGATTTGTGACTGAGCCAGCATACACAAGCGAAGTGCCAGTGTTCGCAATCATCCCACCTTGCACCGTATTTGCTCCTGCTGACACCCGAATGCGAGCATCAGCACCAGCGGTATCAACGTGCAACAATGTGGCTGGATTTGTTATACCTATACCTACGTTACCTTCATTTGTCTGAATAGTGGGGATTGTTTTATTAGCCATATTATTATGTCACTGATGCTTGTTGTCCCATTACATGATATGTAATTAGAGATGAATTTGTTGAAGAAGTTGCAGAAATTAATTTTAATTGTATTAAGAAGTTTTGAGTACCTGCGGCTAGTGGGTCTACTATTTGTATATCTATTTTGTCTCCAGCGGCTCCTGCTGTGTTATCATGAGCAGTTATTATCGTTCCGGGCGTGTTATATGCATTATCGCCATTCTGAATAAATAGTTCAGATGCAAACGCTACTGCACTATGATTACCCCAGTCGCCAAATGCGCCAATCTTAACGTAGCAAGAAGTATGTGCTGTCAGACTTATTGTTAATACAGTAGTGTAAGATGCAGTAGTTAGTGTTACTGTTTTGCTGTCATATTTGTGATTATTGAAACTTGTAGCACCTGCCACAACAAGATTGCCGTCTGTTTTTATTGTTGAAGCTGCTGATCTATATAAATTAGCAGAGGCATCTTCACCAAAAGTTAAACCACTTGCAGCGGCTACAGAACCTGCTCCACCAACATTTAAAAGAGAATTTGTTCCTCTTGATCCAACTAAAACTTTTGATCCACTAATTGCAAAATTTACATTACTATTATGATCTTCTATAGATAAAGAATAGTCTGATGAATGATCTCTTATCCTTAATCCAGCGTTTGAACTCGTTTGATTTGCTGCGCTTAAATTATTTCCTCTTTCTAAGAGAAGGATATTTGTTGCGGCAGGACTTCCAAAGAGTTCTTTAAAGAATGCAATTGGTTGAGCAGTGTTTGAATTCCTTGTTACATTAAGTAAGCCAGTTGGCACTGAAGTTCCAATACCAACATTACCACCAAAAGGCTGAATATTTAATGGACTTACTCCAGCGGCATCAGTGTTATGTTGATAAGTTTGGATTAACCCATAAGTGAATCCAGCAGTATTGACTGTTCCAACGGTCACTCTTACATTAGAAGAGAAAGAATCACAGACATTAAAAGCACTAACTCCAGCAAAATCAACTGACAATTTACCAGATGGATTTATTGTGCCTATTCCAACATTACCGGCTGATGTAATTCTAACTTTTTCTACCGCCGTACCATCTAATGATGTATTGAATATTAAATATGAATCTTGTGTTGATGCAGTAGCAGTCCATGTCTGTTCTTTTCCTAAATAAATACCGCCAGCATTAATAGCATTACTTGAAGCATTTGTCCCTAAATTAAATCTAATTCCAACACCATGATTCGTTACCGTATTTATATCTCTATTTTCTAAAGATATGAAAGACAAAGAATTATCATCTAATCTTGCTCTAAATACCCCAACAACAGCAGCCGAATCACCCATGAAGATTTCTCGATTTGGTTGAGTGCTAGTTTTTACATTTAAAATAGCAGCAGGATTTGTTAAGCCTATTCCAACATTCCCGGCACCATTTATATTTAAGATGTCATCTTTATTCCATAAACTAAAAGATAAGCGATTAGAAGTATCGCCAACGCCAACTTTATAAAAACTAATATATGCACTGTCGTAATTGCTCATTGCATAACCGAAGCCTAATCCATATAATGTTCCTGCATTAGCTAAAGCAGGATTAAAGACCATTAAGCCTCTAGTTAAACTCGTTTCTACTGCTATTTTAGATGAATAAGTAGCTGCCGAAGTTGTCCCTATACCGACACTTCCTTCCACAATTAATCCATTCGCTGGAGCAGATATATTGTAACTATTTGAACCAATACTCGCGGCTCCAATTACTGATAATTTATTTGCTGGGTTACTCGTACCAACACCAATTTTATTATTAATTAAAACAAAATCACCACTGCCATACTGACCCATTACAACTCTGTCATCTGCGAATACTTCAAGCACAGGCAAACCCGCGCTATTATTAACAGACATCAATGAATCAGACAAGTCATCAACAACTGAGAAAAGCACTCCGTTTGTACCATCTGCTCTAAGAACAGTTTCGCCAGCTACTGAAGAAACCACATGGAGCTTGCCGCTTGGAACGTTTGTTCCTATTCCAACATAACAACCTTTAACAAGAGTTATTGGATAACTTTCCCAATTTGATGCCGCATTATTTCCTACATTTAAAACTAAATTTTGAGCGTAGGAATTTGGAAAAATATTTCCATTTCCAGCTTGCAAATAAGTAGTAGCATAAATACTAGCTCCTGCTTGAAAATTAGCATCTGTTCTTATGACATTTGAAGCTAGTCTATATAAATTTACAGAAGCATCTGCTCCAAAAGTCAAACCACTTGCTGCCGATGTAGAACCTGCTCCACCAACCGACAATAACGTAGATGGAGCTAATCCTATGCCTAAATATCCATTAGCATCTACTCTTAATCTTTCAACATTGCTTGTATAAATTCCAAGTACATTTACTGACGAAGCCGCTCTTAAACTTACATTATCACTTGAACCAAAGCTATAGACTTCGCTTGTTGAAGATCTTATCGTTCCCGCTACATCTAATTTTACAGCAGGATTTGTTTTTCCTATTCCTACATAATTATTTGATACATTGAAACTAATTGGCGAATCTAATAAATAAAGTCCAGTGGAAGCAAAACCAAAGTTTGTTCCTGTGGTTTGAGACATTCCCCAACCTTGAGACCAATCTGTACTATTTCTTGTAGTAATACAGTCTACAGTAAATCTATAAAAATATCTATTAGGATCGCTAGGACTACCAAAACAAATTTGCATGTAGTTGTTTGCATCTTTTGCAAGATATTTTGGTGAACCATCATTTCCTAAATCAACTAAAGAATAATTGATAGGTGCATTACTGGGACCATAATCATAAAAAACAACTTTAAAATCAAAAAGAGAAGATGTTCCATAACCGTATCCTTTGACATGAACAATTGCCATTTCGAAAGAGTTGCCTATTTGAAATGGTGTTTTAATTACATATCCTCCAGCACCATTATTATCTAAAACAAAATTAACAATATTTTTATATTCTTGAATATTAGATGAGCCAGAAGCTTTTTGTGAAAATGAACCGTCTACTCTTAATTTAGTAAATGGATTAGTGGTTCCTATACCGATATTTCCTCCAAGAGGATTTAATAATAATGGTCTTGCGGTATTACTAGTAGTTCTTACTTGTTGCCATATACCATAAGGATTAGAACTATCTGAACCAAACGCTATCTGACCATTTTCGCTTCGAATAATTGCAGCAGCAGTAGAGTTCCAAGTTAAAGAAGGGGCATATAAAGAAGTATCTAAAACATGAAGTCTTCCGCTTGGATCATTAGTGTTTATTCCTAATCTTCCTTGCTCAGTTAAAGACATTAATGTTGCAGTATCAGCGGCATTTTGCCAAAATGTTGATCCACTAACATTAGTATTATAGAAAAAAGTATTGGCTGAAGCGGTCGCAAACCAAGGCTTGAGGACTCCACCGGGAGTTCTAGTATAAGCACCATAAGAGTTATTTATACCAGCAATTATTGCACCATTTACATCTAATTTTTGAGAAGGAGTCGTTACTCCCATTCCAATATTACCATTGCTAATAATGGACATTGCTGTAGTACTATTATTAACAAGAAAATGCAAAGGATCTGAGGTAACTTGTCTAACATAAGCACCAGAACCAGCAAGAGAAGATCCTTCATAATATCCTAAAAGCAAACCATATCCACCACTTCTATTTGCTCCAAACCATTTTTCTGTTCCCGGTCCAGCGGAACTTATTTGTACAGGAACATTAACATCATTTAATGATCCATTACCTACAGAAAGAATAGCCAATGGTGCTGATGTATTTATTCCAACTCTACCAGCTTTTGTTATTCTTATATTATTATCAATCTGCGTACCAGCATTATTTGAACCAAATACTAAATCATCAGTAGCATCTGAGCCTATATAACCAACATAATGATTACCATCTGCATTAGCCCTTTCTCTTCTCCAGCGAAGACCTCCCCAAGTTGAAACTTGTGGCATTGAAAAAGAAATGCCTTCAGCCCAAGATGAAGATAGGGGACTAATTTTTAAATTGCCCGTAATTTGTGTTTTTTCACTAGGATTTGTTAACCCTATACCTACGTTGCCAGCAGAAGTAATATAAACTCTATCGGTGTCACTCGTCTTTAATGACATCGCTTGAGCATCAGATGTTCTGATGATTAGCGTTCCCGCTGTTGAATTTACATCATTTGACGCTGGTGTAATTACGATATCGCCCATATTTTTATTCCATATCCCTTTCGATTACAAGTTTAGAAACATCCTTGCGCTCTGCAAAAATTGTATAGTAATAATTATATATATTATCATCACTATCTGTATAAATGTACACTTTGTTGTGTCCTATTTGATCTACACTGTAGTTTCTTATCTTACCATCTTTGCGTCTTCCTACTGCTGTTAAATTAACAGTAATAGAATCATCATGAACTAAACCTGACCAATAGTGAGGTAGATTTATTTCATTATTATTATTTTGACCTCTATAATAAACACCATTTTCTGGACCTTCTAGAGAGGCATAAGTTAATCTCTTGCCAGAAATTGTTGGGTGAACTATATCGAAGCTCTTTGTTGTAGCGGCGAAGCTGCCATTAACTTGTAATTTATAAGAAGTACTTGTAACGCCTATTCCAATTGTTCCATTGGAGGCTATTCTCATCGCTTCAGTATTTCCAACACCAACACCAAAAGCTATACCATAAGTAGAGCCGCTTGGATTGAATTCAATATAAGCTTGATTTGTTACATCTGTACGCTTTTGAATCTTTGTACTGGCAGTAGTCCAGTCTGATCCTGTCGCAAAACGTGTTTCTACTAAATTGATTTGCGAAACATTTCCATTATTGACAGCATAAGTGAATCCAGTAATAGTAGATCCAGCAGGGATACCGGGTAATAATCCTGCATTTATATTTAAAGTAGTGACAGTGGTAGTATTAGTACTAAAATTACCATTAACTACTAAACTGCCATCAGTTTTAATTGTAGATGCTGCACTTCTGTATAAATTAGCAGAAGTATCTGCACCAAATGTTAAACCGCTTGCAGCGATAGTAGAACCTGCTCCACCAACATTTAATAGCGTTGTTGGATTTGTTATTCCTATTCCAACTTGACCGCTATTTAAAGTCATCGTGCTGCTAATATTTCCAGCAGCACCAGCAGTGATAAATTCTAAATATCCTTGACCCCAATTACCACCATAAGCGTTAACTCTTGCTCCAGCAACCCATCCAACATAACTTGTAGATGTTTGATTGAGATGCCATTCTAAACCTCCATTCTGATTTGTTCTCAAAGTCATTCCAGCGACTTGAGATGCTGCATTGCTTGTATTTTTATATCTTACATCTAGGACAGTTAATGGAGCAGTAGTTCCAACTCCAACATTTCCACCGTTTGGATTTAATAACAATGGATAATAAGCAGAAAGATCAGTTTCATCTGTTGACTGGAGCCAAGCTCCATTTCCTCCTGCTCTAATACCAAAGTCTAAAGTTGCGTTATCTGTTGTATTACTAATTCTAGCTATACCAGTTTGAGTTATTCCACCTAAAGCAGGATTGCCTACTATTCCATCAATTTGAAATTTTTGAACAGGACTAGTTGTGTTTATACCTACGTTTCCATTTGCTGCAATGTAGAGGCTTTCATTAGAAGTATTTGTTCTAAGATACATGGCAGCATTTGCTGCTAGTATTAGATTTCCATTACTAGTTGATTTTGTTAATATCGAAAATGAACCACCTGTTCTACCACCAACTATTTGAGCAGATCCAATCGTACCAATTTGAACCTCATCTCCATTAGAGCCAGTAACATGAAGTTTAGCAGAAGGATTAGTTAATCCAATTCCTACATTTCCATTTGGGAAAACTGCTCTATTATTTGCTCCGCCTCCATCAGCATAAATTCCAAAAAACTCTGTAGCACTTGCACTATTATTAGCTACTGCAATTGTAAATGGATGAGAAGAATCATATACAGAAGAAATGTTTGCGAAGTAAGCTCCGGGGCCACTTGCAGTTTGGAGCCTTAATTGAGTTCCATTTGAATGGATTGTTAAAACTCCAGTTGGAGCGATAGTGCCAATACCAACATTACCATCATTAGCTATTCTTACTTTTTCAGATGATGCAATTGAAAATGTAATCGCTGGAGATACTGCCCCTGCATAATCTGTATTTAATCCTACAGTATTACTACTTTCATTAGCATATATAGCTAATGCTGGATTAATTGTAGCTCCAATTCTTCTAAAATATCCAATAGTACCATCAGATGTTTTTTGTACATCTAATTTATAACTTGGAGCCGTTGTTCCAATACCAACATTTCCACCATTTGGATTTAATAGTAATGGATAACCTAAAGATAAATCTGCACGACTTGTAGACTGTAACCAATTTCCATTTCCGCCGTTACCACCAATATCTAATACTAAATTAGAATCACTATTTCTTAGTCTTAAGTTGACTCCTGTTGTAGTTGTACCTGCTGCGATTGGGAAGCTTCCAATTGGTCCTACAACGTCTAGTGCAACGACTGGTGAAGTAGTTCCAATTCCTATGCCATTGGAGTTTAATGAAATAGTTCCTTTAGTTACAAATCCATAAGTAAGATCTAATCTATTTCCAGCATAATAAATTAATCTAGCATTAGAATCTCCTCCAACAGAGTTTGTAAAATCGACATAAGCACCCGCCGAACCTAATAATTGTAATTGAGCATAATTATCCGCATTATTAAAACCCATTGAACCAAGTTTATTCAATGAATATCTACTGCCAGCAGAAGAATTATCTGAAACTACAAAAGGCCAGTTAGTATCAGAAGTTGAAGCATTTATTCCTAGCGAACCATTTACATCTAGTTTAAATGAAGGATTGGTAGTGCCAATTCCAACTTTATTATTAATTAATACTAAATCGCCGCTTCCGTATTGTCCTGCGACGATTCTGTCATCAGCAAATACCTCAAGAACTGGAAGGCCAGCAGAGTTATTAACCGACATTAAGGAGTCGCTTAGATCATCAGTGACTGAAAAAAGAGTACCATTCGTGCCGTCTGCCCTTAAAACTGTCTCACTAGCAATTGTTGAAACGACATGGAGTTTTCCTGATGGAGCAGTTGTACCAATACCTACACTGCCATTATAATTAAAATTAACAGAATTCTGCCAAGTATTTGCAGAGTTATAAGTCCAAAGAGCTAGATTTGTACCTGCGGCATTTTGTTGAAAATTATAAGCTCTAGTATTCGCTGCATTTGCTAAGTATAATGTAGAAGAAATTGAATCAGAGCCATCTTTTAGGATTCTTAATCCAATTCCTCCGCCTCCTACAACTAAAGTATTTGATACTACGAAACTACCATCTGTTTTAAGTTCACTTGCCGATGATCTATAAATGTTAGCTATGGAATCTGCCCCAAATGTTATACCGCTTGCCGCCGTTGTTGAACCGGGACCACCAACTGACAGAAGGGTAGCTGGACTAGAAGTACCTACTCCAACATTATTCAAAAAGTATCCGCCACCATTACCATAAATTCTAGCAGAATAAATTGATCCATTATATATTGCAAAAGCATTTGTAGCAGAATTAGCAGTTTCTATTCTTAATCCATAATCATAACCGCCTTTATCAACCATTATTCCCCAATCCGAATTTGATCTATCAGTTACAAGTAAAACAGTATCAGTAGAACCAATAGTTCCCGGATTTGTATTTCTATAAAATATAACTGCGCCATTATCAACACCACCAGCTATTAGAGAACCAGAAACTTCTAATTTAGCAGCAGGACTATCTGTACCTATACCTACTTTGCCATCAGATTTGACGCGTACTCTTTCAGTAATGGTACTAGATACAACTGGCGCTAAAATTAAATCTCCTGCACTCGCACTTGTGGTTTGAGAATATATAGCGGCAGCATTAGTATTTGCAAAAGATCCAAATATTAACTTATTTGAATTAACTGCGCCAGCGACATTTGCATAAATTAATGTATCTCCATTGACTTGAAGTTTGGAATTTGGAGTATCAGTTCCTATTCCTACTTTTCCATCATATTTTATTCTTACTACTTCTGATAAAGCAGAATCACCAGTAGCAAGCCTTGAAGAAAAAGCTAAATCGCCTATACCATTTCCTTGTCCATTTAAGAATAAAGATTTGATTGCCCATTGAGGAGTATAATTAAGATTGTCATTTAAAGTAGCAAATAAAACTGAACCACCTTGATTTGAAGTATTAAGAGAGCTTCCTACTAAAATTGAACCGCCCTTATTACCTGCGTCAGTTATATTTGCGGTTGCTTGATTTGCGCCAATTACTGTTAATTGATAATTTGGATTCGTAGTTCCTAAACCAACATTTCCTCTATCTAAAACTAGTACATTCAAATAAGTTGTACTATTGTTTATCATTGAGAAATTGTAGCGAACTACATTTGCAGTAACAGTTTGCTTCAATAATAGGTCATAAGTACCTACTGAATTTGTATAACTCCATCTTTGATAAACGTTATCATTTGCCCCATTTGGCTCCATTATATGTAAACGAGCCGATGCAGAAGTGAGCCCGATTCCAACATTACCATCTGATGTAAGTCTAACTTTTTCTGAAGAAGATCCATCTAAAGTTGTGTAAAAAGCCAAGTAGCCATCTTGAGTACTTGCAGTTGAAGTAAAATTTTGCTCTGCGGCGGCGACTATTCTTGCTCCCAAAACCGCAGTACCTGCTGTGTTAGCGTTACCTCCATATCCCAAATTAAAATTAATAGAGGCACCATAATTTGTTCCTGTTTGAGTATTTTCAAGAGTTAGTAAATTGTAAGCACTATTATCATTTCCTTTTATTAATAATCCAAGATTTGAATTAAAAGTAGAATACCTTGCGTTAGAATCTCCTTGAACTACCTGTAATTTTCCAGCAGGAATAACCGTACCAATACCGACATTTCCACCAGCATCAATACGCATCCATTCATTCATCGTACCACCATTATTGGTAGTAGAAAATTGTAAATAACCTGCGTTATTTCCTGATATGCTATTAGTTTTACGACCAGCAATTTGTCCAAATGATTGAAAAAGACCGCCGCTATATTCTCCACCTAAACCAATTGCTCCTCCAACATCTGCTGCGTATCCAGCAGTAGTCCATACTCTTAAAACATTGTTTCCTGCTCCATTATCATTTACAGGATTAGTTGGGAATCTTACGTCTAATCTAGTTCCGGGGGCATTTGTTCCTATACCAAAATTTGAACTGTTATTAATATAAGAATCTGAGGAAGGAGCTAGATATACTCTTACAATAGAAGAAGCATTAACAATTCTAACTGGGAAATTATTATAAGTGAATTGAGTATTATCCCAATACCAAGATAAAGTAGTATTATCAGGAGACCAAGCTCTGACTTGACCCCCTGCGCTTCCAAATCCACCAGCACCATTAAAAAATAAATCAGGAGTAGCATCAGTAGCATCTCCTACAATATTTAATCTGCCATCTGTTTTTAAAGTTCCTGCTGCTGATCTATACAAATTCGCAGTAGAATCTCCACCGAATGATATACCATTTAAGGCAGTTGTTGAGCCATTAGTTCCAACAGAAAGCAAGCTTACTGGGCTTATCGTTCCTATGCCTACTCCAGTTCCTAAATCATAAATACTTCCGGTAGTTAGCTGCTTAGTATCATTCCAGCGAGCAGTCCAATTTAAAGTTCCTTGACCAGAAACAAAAGTACTATTTGCGTAACCACTTAGAGAGTTAATCTTATTGTTAAGCGTTGAACCAGTGGCAGCTAGGTTCGTTATCGTCGCAAAGTTCGCGTTGGAATAACCACTTAGAGAGTTAATCTTAGAATCAAGGGTTGAACCAGTGGCAGCTAGGTTCGTTATCGTCGCAAAGTTCGCGTTGGAATAACCACTTAGAGAGTTAATCTTAGAATCAAGGGTTGAACCAGTGGCAGCTAGGTTCGTTATCGTCGCAAAGTTCGCGTTGGAATAACCACTTAGAGAGTTAATCTTAGAATCAAGGGTTGAACCAGTGGCAGCTAGGTT
>Ga0214917_10002263_pt1 | contig 23733 bp, 21 predicted proteins | sample LL_1208_BB_MetaG_FD_177983 | JGI IMG/M metagenome (GOLD analysis project Ga0214917, IMG submission 177983) | Freshwater microbial communities from Lake Lanier, Atlanta, Georgia, United States - LL_1208_BB | ecosystem: Environmental > Aquatic > Freshwater > Lake | place: USA: Georgia | collected...
GGCGTGTTCGTCTGGTTCGGCTGGTTCGGCTGGTTCGGCTGGTTCGGCTGGTTCGGCTGGTTCGGCGGGTTCGGCTGGTTCGGCCGGTTCGGACGTTTTTGTTTTGCCCGTCGTTTTCTTCTTTGTCGGTTGCTTTGTCGGCGGCTTGTGAACATCGTCTGGGTTTGACGCGGCGGGAGCGCTGGCCGTTGGTTCGTGGACGACAGCTGACATGGATGCCTCGCCGTCCAGCTTGCTGATTTTCTTGGCCTTCTTCTTGGGCGGCTCGCCTGCCTCCATCGCTGCAGCGGCCGGCTCAGGGACAGCGCCGTCCGGCTCTGGGACGACGTCTGGCTCAGAAGCTGACGGCTTGCTGTTTTTCTCGGCCTCACTCGTACGTAACGCGCCTGCCGCCTCATCGGCCAACTTGCTGTTTTTCTTTGCCTTTTTTTTGGGCGGCTCGCCTGCCTCCGCCGCTATGGCATCGTTCACATGTGGCCCGGCATCGTCTTCCGCGCGACGCTTGCGATAAATTATGGCGGGCGCGTCTTCCTGCTTTTCTGCTGTCGACCAGGGCAAGTTGCTGCTGTCCATACATAGTGGTATGGGCTTGATGTCCGCAAGCCGATATTTCTTCGCCGGCGGCTCGTCTGTTGCGCCAGCATCACCGGTCTTTCGCTTCTTCTTGGGCGGCTCGCCGGCTGCCGACTTGGCGCCAGCATCTCCAGATGTCTTCTTGGGCGGCTCGTCTGCTGCCGACTCATCGTCTCCGGATGTCTTCAGCTTCTTCATCGGCGGCTCGTCTGCTGCCGATTCGTCGCCAGCGCGACGCTTGCGAGCCGGCTTGGCGCTGCCGGCCTTTTTCTGTTTCTTCTTTGGCGGCTCGCCCGCTGCCGACTCGTCGTCAACACGACGCTTGCGAGCCGGCTTGGGCGCAGCCTCAGTGACACTTCGAGTAGTGCTGCCCCCGTCGCCGCCTCCATCGCCCACATCGTCATCATCATCATCATCATCATCATCGTCATCATCACCAACGTCATCAATATTTGCGTTTGACCCGTCCGTCGCCGTCGTGCTGTGGCAGTCGGCTGGCTTGCCGGGTTTCTTGTCGGAAAAGGCGGGCGGGCGATTGAATTTTCGAGGCTTCTTTTCCGCAAGATCGAGAATCATCAAGCCTGGTGGCCGATACACGTGCACGGCCATGATCCGCTTCCGGCCGCTGGCGCGCACTTGGTCAGCCGCTTTGGCCAGCAGGTAAAGCGCATATTCGTCCGCAGCCCGGAGCATAAACACATTGGCGTCACGCGACGCCTTCTGTGTGGTTGCAAAGACTGCCTCGACATCCGACAGGCACAGGGTGTTGAGATGCTTGATGTGTTGCTGCGTGCCCCTGGACGTGTCGACTTGCTCAAACATGGCGTCGGTCACGGGGCTGGTGGGCCCGATAAAACCGCAGGCCTTGACGGGCACGTCCACGCCAATGACCCGGCTGATGAATTCGCCCACGTCAATGTCTGGGTGCTGGCTGCGAAACACTTGGGATATGCCGTTCATCACATCCAACAGCTTGAACGTCGAGCGGTTCGAAACAGACGCGAGCTGGCGGCAACATGTGGCCACCTTTGAATGCATGTCGTTGACCACTTGGAGTATCGCTGATCGCGCTGTCTTGTCAATCTGGAGCGCCATGGCACTTCGTGTTTTGAATTCGTCAATGAGTTTTGAACCAAGCACCATGATGATGATGATGACGCCAGAAAAAGAAAATGAAAATGAGTTGTCTTGACAATTTTTTTTTGAAACAATACTGGGGTTTTTTTATTTGTCCGTTTTCAAAGCTAGCAGGCAACAGCAGCATCCGATTGGAAGGTACACATAGCATATTCCTTGTAAAAAAATGCCGCATTTTCTCTATGTGATCTCTAAGTGATCTCTATGTGATCTACATGTGATCTCTATGTGATCTCATAGAGATATCGGGACGCCGCCATCCGACATCACCATCGCATAATGCGCCAGGAAGTACAGGCTTAAGACAATCACATTGTCCAACGGAAATCTGCACCAGAAATCACGGACGGCTAGTGCCGCGTCCGAAAGCACAAAGAGCAGACATGGCCATGTGCGAAGTGCTGCCAAATTCAGGAGTATAATTGCAGCGTACATGATCGCGCAGTGACGCAGCGAAAGACGGTGCGGAAACAGCATCATCAGAATCACCAGCAATATCTGCAGCTGAGCAATGTCAGACCCGGCCAGCACGGCGGTCATGGCGTGCGCGGCCGCAAACAGCCTGATGGCCGTGTGAAAGTCAGTTGGATCACGCATGAAGCAAACGTCACCCATAAAACAGATCAGCGCATCGAGGCGCACGTGCCTAAACACGAATGTGAGCACCAGCAAGTTGACGGTCTTGAACCAGAACATATCAGCGGCCGGATTTTTTAATTTTTGTGGAAATGTGACAAGATGAAAATGGCCGGCAGTCGGTGCAAAGTGGAAAAAATACCCCACGTGAGCGACTGCATTCATCCTGACAGTGTATTGTATGTGATTGTTCCAGTCTCAAACCCGGTGGGGTACCAATCGCGGTACAACCTTGCCATTCCCACCCTTCAGCGCCTAGCGTCCCATGAGTACGTTCAGGTGCTGCTGGTTGAGTTGGCCAACAGCAACCAGCCGCACATGCTGACCGAGGCTGGCAACGACTTTCATCTGCAGCTGCGGGCCAACTCGGTCATGTGGCACAAGGAGAACATGCTGAATCTGGCCGTCGAGCACCTCACGCGCATCAGACCAGACTGGCAGTACGTGGCGTGGGTGGATGCAGACATCACGTTTGACAACGTCAACATCGGCCGCGACACAATCAAGAAACTCGGGCTGTTTCCGATTGTCCAGATGTTCCAGACCGTAATGAACAAGGGCCCAACGGGCGCAATCTACGACACGCATGAAGGATTCGCTGCCATGTACCACAAAAACGGGTTCAAGCACCCAGGATGCCATCAAAACTACACATTTTGGCATCCGGGCTTTGCCTGGGCCTACACGCGCGCCGCATGGAAAGGGATGGGCAGATTCTTGGACCGAGGCATCTTGGGCGCATGCGACAATCACATGGCGCTGGCGCTGATCAACAAAGCCCATCTCTCGCTTCCTGGAGGTGTTAGCCGAGAGTACAAAATGATGGTGCTGGACTGGCAGGATCGCGTGTACAGCCGCTTCCGTGGAATGATCGGCTTTGTCGATGGAACCATCATCCACGGATTCCACGGGCGATTCAACGATCGCCGCTACCGCGAGCGTTGGTCTATTCTGATTGAGACCCGCTTTAACCCGTTCACCGACATCGTGGTAAACGAGCAGGGTGTCTATGAATGGGACACTGTTGATTCAAGGGGACGCCCGGACCCGCGCTTGCCTATGCTTCTGATCCAGTATTTCGAGGTCCGCAACGAGGACACTATCGACTGTCCGCCAAAGTGAAGCATGCCAGCCCTTCTAATGTTGTGTTTGAAATGCGCGCGTGATGTTGTGTTGGAAATGTTGCGTGTCAGTTCTTTGATGTTGTGTTGGGGATGTTGCGCGTCAGTCCTTTGATATTGTGTTGGAGTTTGCGTTGCGCACCTCTAAATTTACGTTAGTCCTCTGAGTTGTGCTGGATCGCATTCACGATTGATTAGCGTACTTTGCATGTGAAATCAAAAAAAATAAACCATCACTACGACATTCTATTAATTGCGAACAAAACTACGGTATCCAACCGGCGGACTGCTCAAGCGCATTCTGCCACTTCAGCTTTGCTCTTGCAGCTAAATCTTGTGCACGCTTGGCTTGCTGGCGCGCGGCATCTGCTGCCTGCTTGTGCGTTGCCTCGACTTCCTGTGCGGCTGTGACTTGCTGCAAAACATCATTGCCAATATTATAGACGCCAAAAAAACGCTGCGCCGAAATTTGTGTCTTGTTGCCGCTGCCAAACGCCGTCCAACGCTTATATTTTGCGACCTGATCGTACTTTTGGGTGAACATTCTCATTTCCGCCGCGCCGCGACTCATATCGCACATCTGATAGATAGCCATGTGATTTCGTGGCAGCGCGATCATTTGTGCTTCTCTTCTGCATAACGGGCACACGCGGCCGGTGGAAGCCAGGCATGCCAGACATGCCATGTGTTGGCATGGCATCCAGGCGCATGGATTTGACATGCGCTGCAAGCAGATGCAGCAGTCAAGATGAGCAGCCAGCTGCTCCTGCTGCTCCATCACAAGAAGAAAAAAAAAATGAAAATAATTTCAAAAACTTTCGGGTTTGATAAAAAGGTCATGTATGACATCATTTATAACATACGATGAAAGCACTTGCAACATTTAACTAGCCGCTTATTAATAAATAAAACGCAATTCAAACATTCAGATAAGCAGATGCTCTAAAATAAGAGAAAAATAAAAACTTTTAGAAATTAATGACGTCACCTTACGTATTACATCATATATCTTAAAAATTAAATATTTAAAATCATCATCTCAGCAACACACACACACACTCAGAATCCTTGCGATGGAAAGTGGGTGGCCAGCCACCGCCTTTTACAAGGGGGTGATAGGCTCGCACCCGGGCTGGATGGACGCAACTCAATCTGAGTTGGATGCGGCAAATCGCCAGGCATCGCACTCGTCTCTTTCCGGTCGCATGTACGGCCCCGGCGGCCAGCTGCTTACCACAGGACTGCTGAGCATTCCCGACAGTGACCTGAACGTGTTCCGCAAGGAGATTGCCGAAAACCCAGAGGCACCACTGGCCTTACACGAGAGACAGAGTGACCCTGCCCCCTTTTATTGCGATACGGACATGAGGGTCGATTGCGATTGGAAACTGTTTCATCTGGCAAATGCGTTGATCGAGGACGCGAATCTTGATGTGCGAGCGATCGGAGCCTGCCCGTCGCTACAAGCCGACTTGAAAATGGTGGATCTGCGGTTTGAGCACACGGCTGAGAAATTAGGCATGCATATTTTTGATTGGCTGAAGAAGGATCGCGTGAAGCCGCCAGGTCAGGATGACGTGTTTGCGACGTGGTCTGAGATTATCGCGTTGGGTTGCGATGATGCCAAGTTCCAAAGCTCGATTGGCACTGAGCTGCTGAGGCCGACTGTGCTCCGTCCTGTTGTGGCGCTTATGCTCATGGCGCTGGGCCGCATTGTGCAGCGCACGGTTCACGAGTTTTATCCAGGCATCGCGCCCGATAGTTTGCAGCTGCAGACGATTGTGCTTGCCAACCACCTGAAAACGGACAACACCAGCATTCTGAGCGTTGAGAAGGATTCCGAACACAAGATGAAGATTGGCGCGCACATCTACATGCGCATGCTGTTGATGGACAGGAACACTGCGCTGTACGTGTGGCAGGCGCTTGTTGACTACTGCACAAGCAACTTCAAAGTCATTCCGTCCAAGGAGTTGCCAAATGCGTTTTGGCATCATGTGTTTGATGCGTCCCCATACTTGAGCTCCACCGGTGGCCTTCGCATGCCGTATTCGCTCAAGGCAGTTGAGTGCTCCTATTGCAAAACCAAAAAAAAAGTGAAGTGCAAGGAGGAGAAGCCGTGTGTGTGCAAAAATACTGGGAAGATAACAGAACAGCGATTCTACGGCCCGCTGTGCCTGCTAAACGGAACAGGCGCGGTGGACCTGAGCGAAAACACGTTTTTGCAGCTTCACAATCGCGCGTGGATATTGACCATGTGCGTCGTGCGCGTGCCACCGACGAATCCTACACCGGGTTTGGTCGATCTCAAGACGAAGACCGCGCCGGCCAATATTCTTTCCCTGGAGCGCGCAAACCTGGAGAAACACCAAGGCTCGGCAAAGGCAAAGCGCACCATGGCCCAGCTTGCGCACGCCACGGGAGTTGCACCGGACCGGCCCGAGATGGGCCATTTGCTGTCGTCGCTGAACATAGCGAACGAGGTTCTCGGGACGAGCAGGTCGTTCCGCGAGGTTATGCCCACGGCCGACACACGCTACGCGAAGATCGAGGAAGCATTGCCGCTTCTTTGCGCCGCGCTTTTTCACAAGTGCTATGCGGACATGAAGGTCAGAGCCGTGTCGGTTAACAAGGTTGACGGGCATGTGTCCAGTATTATCGTGTTTGTTCAGGGTCCTGCCGCGAGCCGCTGCTTTAACCGAATGTTTGACGTAAACGACAGCGTTATTCAAGGCGACCGGCCCGATGTGGAGATACGCGGTGACGTGGACGGCGTGCCTGGCCGACACACAAACTGGAACTGCACGGTGTATTTTGTGATTGATCGCAGGCATGGAGGCACCATAACGCAGAAGTGCTGCAACAAGCAGTCCAAGCAGAACCGGCGCAGCGCGCGCGCGTCGGGGATTGGCCACATGGCCCAATGCTCTATGTGGAAGGGCTACGAGATGGCTGTTGGCGAGAAGTACCGGGATGTCGTGCGCTCCATGTTGTTTGACGAGCGGGAGCAGACCAACGAGGCGTGCCGGAAGATGGTGCTCGACGAGGCCACGAAATTGTTCCGACTCTACCGTGGGGTCACCACGGTCAGCGAGCTGGGGCCGACAGATGAGTATCAGGCGTACGCGTCAAAGGCGTTGAAGGTGTCCTCTGGCAAGAAACGTCGCCTGACCGAGGAACATCTGCTGGACAACGCGCCGTCAGCGGTGCCAAGCCCAAGGACGTCGGAGACATCGGTCGATCTGCACATGTGAGCCGAGCCAACGGAAGAAAAAAAAACTTAGCTGATGTAATTAATTTGAATGTTTTAAATAAGAATGTTTACACGATCAATGAATTTGAATGTTTTGATCAAAAAATAAGAATGTTTACACGATCATGAACTGCGTGCATAGTCACGTTGCGCCTGAGAAAACCGTCAACCCTGTTCAGCGCATAATAACGGACTCGGAGACGCAATTGCCGCTTACAAGGATTTTAAAGAAATTGTTTGGCGACAAACCGTTTGATGTAAAGATATTTGAGACGAACCGAAAGGGCCATTTCAGACTGATGGTGCCAGTGGCCTGTCGGAAGAAATGCGATCGCTTGGTGTGAAACAAACACATCGTTACGCTGTATGTCGGCAGCAAACACCATAAAGAGTTTGCAGGTAATTATTTCATTTAGTTGTCAATGCAACACAATGCTTTCCCCCGGAAACCTCCGGTACCCTGCCATGAAAAAAATTACAATGATTATAGTACACGAAATTTGATCATGTGCATCATTGTTGTGACGGATGACCTGAAAATAAAAAGCACGCGTGTGGTCACCGCGCGCATACGCGAGTTTTCGCCCGAATGCCGCGCATACATGACCGTCTGCCAGATTGACGCGGCTGCGCGAAACTACAAGCTTAATAGAAATCAACTCTTGATCATACCGTTTCCCCACTCCTGCAAGGGAGTGACAGAGGAGCACTTTATGATGACGCATTTTCCGGATGCCGATGCTGTTTTCCACGAGTTGCAACAGACATATCCCGGCACGGGCACCCCCACCGAGCACACCGGAGAGTTTTCTGTCAGCCTGGTGCCCACGTTTTCGGACCTGGTTGAGCGCGTTGACTGGAGTGCCTTTGGACTAGCGGGCGACTTTGCGGCCATCATGCGCGACACCAAATCACGGTTCGGCTCGGGGTACGGTTTTGTAGTTGCAGCGCCCACCATCGACATGACAACTGGTCGGATCAGCGGCACGTTTGGCTGGGTCTGGTATGGCGCTCGAGCCATGGTACCGACAGCAGCTGGGCTCGACGCTTGGGTCCTGAACGACCACGCGCAGGGCATGCGCTGGTCGGATGCGACAAAAAGCACGTTCACGTCCTGGAAGTTGCATTCGTTGCAGCCCAACTCTGCATTACAAGCCTTGCTGGATGCTGGGCAACTGCACCGACCAGATGGCTCGGGTCAATCAAAACCAATAGGCATATCCGACATTGTGCAAGTTGTGTCGGTCCACCTGTCGGACGCGAGCGACCACTTTGTCGAGACCATTCCTGGTCTTGCGCCTGTTCCGGATCTCGCGCCGGCCAAGTCTATTCTCAAACGCGCCCCGGCATCCAACGGGAGATATGGCCTTCACATCATGCTTGGCGTTGTGCTTGTGGCGTTTGCCGTCTGGGTTGCTGTCGCGGTGTTCTGGAACCGAACCACCCGCAGCGAGTAGCAGTCGTGTCTCAGTGTCAATTCGTCCGTATCGTTCCCCCAAAAAAAACTCGGAACCACATCAATCAGTCGACTTCCTCAATGTGGGCATTGCTGTTTTTCGATGACTGGGACTGGAACAGCTTCGCAAACGTCGCCTGTGAACTCTTCTCAATGTCGACTTGGTGAAACGCAATTTCCTCCTTGGTCGCCGTGCGATTGCTGTCGAGCCAGGCAACCGTCTCGTCTAGCTTGGCCTGCAGCGAAAGGCGCGCTGGGACATCAAGCTTTGCGCTCATCGCGTCCGAGCTGAGCTGAGCCTTGATGCCGTACACGGTGGCCTGCAGCTTGTTGTACGCGTCAACGCGCTCGGACTCGGCCTTGTCGGCGTCCGCCATGCGCGCAGCCTCGGCCACCATAGCTGCAATCTCGTCTTTGGTGCGCGCTTCTTTGTTTGTGATGGTGATGCTGGTCGCCTTCCTGGACGCCTTGTCCTGCGCCGAGACAGTTAGGAGACCGCTAGCGTCGATCTCGTAGGTCACCTCAACTTGCGGCACGCCGCGCGGCGCAGGCGGAATGCCATTCAGATGAAACTGGCCGAGCAGGTTGCAGTTACACGTCATGGCGCGCTCGCCCTCAAACACCTTGATGTGCACGCCGGGCTGATTGTCCTCGAACGTGGTGAATGTTTGCGTCTGCTTGGTCGGAATGGTCGTGTTGCGCTTGATCAGCGCAGTCATGCGGCCGCCGGCCGTCTCGAGCCCCAGACTGAGCGGGCACACGTCAAGCAGCAGAAGCGAATCGGCAGCCGCCAAGCGCTGCTCGCCGTGACCACCGATCTGGGCTGCCAGCACAGCCGCTCCAAACGCAACGCACTCGTCCGGATTGATATTTTGACAGAGCTCCTTGCCGTTGAACATGTCTTCCAACAGCTTGCGGACTTTTGGGATGCGCGTAGACCCACCCACCAGGACCACATCGTTGATGGATCCCTTGTCCATTCTGGCATCGCGCAGCGCGTGCTCAACAGGGTCGAGACTTGCGCGGAACAGATCCGAGCACAGTTCTTCGAAGCGGGCGCGCGTGATGCTGGTGTAAAAATCCTGCCCTTCAAACAGCGCGTCTATCTCCATTGACGCCGTTGTGATTGAGCTCAACGTGTGTTTGGCGCGCTCGCACGCCGTGCGCAGCCGCGACATGGCTCGCTTGCTGCCGGTCAGATCCTTGCCGTATTTGCGCTGAAACTCTGTGGCAAAGTGCTTCACCATGCGCATGTCGTAGTCCGAGCCGCCCAGGTGCGTGTCGCCGGCCGTTGCCTTCACCTCGATAACGCCTTCCGCGCCGAGCTCAAGGACCGTCACGTCGTGCGTGCCGCCGCCCTGGTCAAAGACCAAGATGCGGCTTTCTTTCTGCTTCTTGTCCAGGCTGTAGGCCAGGGCCGCCGCCGTCGGCTCGTTGATGATGCGCAGCACTTTGAGGCCGGCGATGACGGCCGCGTCGGCTGTTTTGCGGCGCTGTGCGTCGTTGAAGTATGCCGGCACCGTGATGACTGCTTCGTTGACCGGCTCGCCCAGGTACGTTTCCGCATACTGCTTCATGGCACTCAGCACACATGCGCTAATTTCTTCCGGGAAGAACTGCTTCGAGACGCCCTGATGAGCCACTTCGATTTTAATGTCCTTGCCCGCCCGGACTGTCTTGAACGGAAACATCTTCATGTCTGCCTGGGCTAACGGGTCGTCGAATTCGCGACCGATCAGCCGCTTGGCTTCGTACACTGTGTTGCTAGGGTTGACTGCGATTTGAGCCTTGGCTCCATCGCCAATCAGCCGCTCCGTATCCGTAAACGCAACGTATGACGGGGTGGTGCGGTTCCCCTGGCTGTTGGCAATGATCTCAACTTTGCCGTTCTGCACAACGCCAACGCACGAATTCGTCGTACCGAGATCGATGCCAATCGCAAACGGCATGGTGGAATGGACTGAGTAGTACAAATCGAGCAGTGATTTTTTTTTGGGAACCCAAACAAATTTATTTTGTCAATTATTTTTTTGGCGGACACCGAATTCACACCGTCACTTTTCGCGGTAACCGATTTATGTGTGATGTTATCATTAATATTATTTGTGACGTCATTTTACGTGCAAATTTTATTAATCTATTAATTGATACGTATATATGACATCATTATCACATATAGATTACCCGTTCGCATTTTTACGTACCACATAAGTGAATCATTTTCACGCACAATGATTTCTGAAGAGAACGGAACTCTGACTTTTAATTTCTTATGGAATAATCAAATTACGTCTGTTGACGAATGGTGTAAAGACTTGACCGCACGCTTCTCGCGTGGAATGCTCACGGCAATTCACATGAATTTTGCTCCGTTGACGGTGATGCCCGAGCCGCTATGTCGGCTGACGGCGCTGACATCGCTTTGCATGCATTATCATAGCACTGGTTTGCGAGAGCTTCCAGAGTCGCTGAGCCAGCTGACTGCACTGACAACGCTGCGCGTCAAATGGTCTTGGGGCGTCGTCCGGCTGCCCGAGTCGCTAGGTCAGCTGGCGGCTCTGACTACGCTGGATCTCAACGGGTGTCGCGCGCTGACGGAGCTGCCCGAGTCACTTTATCAGCTTGCAGCGCTGACTTATCTGGATCTTAGTTGGTGTCGCGCGTTGACGCGGCTCCCCGCGACTCTTGGCAGGCTAACAGCGCTCACAACTTTGTGCATGGCTGGGTGCAATTCTTTGACAGGGTTGCCGGATGGATTTGGTCACTTGGCCAACCTGACAGTGCTGAATTTGAAAGACTGCTGCGCGTTGGTAGATGTTCCCGAGTTGCGCCCGCTTGCTGTTTTGGATGTACTTGGACTGAGTCTGCACGGTGCACTAGCGAGCGGAAGCGTGGCGAGGTGGGTGGGCCAGCTGGCTGCGCTGAAAACTCTGGATCTTGAGTGCTCTTGTGGACGCGGGGAACGGGCCGTATGCGAGCCTTTGACGCTGCCGGAATACGTGACAGGCCTGGCAACACTAACAACACTAGTTATCAAGCATTCTCACTCGCTGACGGCGCTACACGGCGCGCTGGGTCGCATGGCAGCACTCACGACACTGGAACTTGTTGACTGCATTGCGCTGGCAGAGTTGCCAGAGTCGCTGGGCCGGCTGACGGCACTTCAAGCGATGAGCCTTATTGGGTGCCGCGCATTGGTTGGGTTGCCAGAGTCGCTTGGACAGCTAACGTTTCTGACGACGTTGAATCTTTTTGGTTGCCATAAGATAACAGTGTTGCCAAAGTCGCTGGGGCAGCTGGCGTCTTTGACAACGCTGCGCCTGACAAAATGTGCTTCTCTCCGTTTGCTGCCAGAATCAATTGGCCAGCTTGCGGCGCTGACGATGCTGCATCTCGCCGGCTGCGAATCTTTAACGAGGCTACCTGTGTCTTTTTGCTATATGCCGAGCATTCTGCAAACCGAATTTGTGTCTTGTTTCTCTCTTGTGTCTCCAGATGAGATACCACAAGAACTACACAAGGCACCACCTTTGGAATTTCCGCCATTGGCCGTTGCTCTACAAGGCACGACGACCATCACGAAGTTTCTTTTTGAGCATCATTATCCGCTTAAAGTCTTGGTGTTTTATTTGGCTGCGCGTGGGCAGTCCACCATGCCAGAGGAGCTTTGGCAATTGTTGTGCAGCATTGGTGCTTAATATATTTTATCATCTGCCTTCAAGGACATCGGTTCACCTTTTAGAAATTTATATACAAAAGACTCGCTCTCGCAAGGCGTTTTTATTAACAACATGGAACGGCTCACTACTCAGAACTTTCTAAAGGTTCAGTAGGTGGGGGAGCAATGCGCCAGAAAGCATCATCGGGTTGACATGCATATATAAAAGCTGTTTTCAAAATATAAGGGTCGTTTAAAACGTATGTATCAGAGTCGTTTGGTCAAGTCCCACGCACAGACTGCATGTGTCACGGGATCGCGTACAACAGGATCGTCACTAAACTCGTGTGTGGTGCACAGCCCCAACGGTCCAATGCAAGTTGAAATGGATCCGAAAAACGGGTGGTGAAGCCGATGGCCCAAAGCGGCTTCGTGGCCAAGAATGACAAAGGGAGTGCCATCGCCAACAAGTGCAGGCGTCCGTGCAAGATTGCCCCATTTGCATGCAAACAGATAGATGTGACTGCACGGCAAGATCTTGCACGGGAACCCCAAGTCGCACGGCACAACCCAATCCTGTCTTGGACGAACCGGATGCCAGGGCAAGACGCGCAGTCCGCCAGGAAGCACGACAAACTGTTGTTTTTTGCCGGCACATTGAATCTTCACCACGTGCGCTATCGTCAGCGCGCCACCGTCCGGGGTTGCCACAATGTCGCCCGGCGTTACGTGTTTGGCCTCCAGCGTTGTGCCGTTTGCCATGGCAACGAGTGTGTCTTCGTGAACTCCCTGTTCGCTCATATGTTGGATCTTCTTGCTTTATATTTACTTGTTTTTGACATTTCAAAAAACGGCAAGGTATTCATAGAGGAAACCAGCCTCATGTCAAGCTCACACTATGTTATTTTGGAGAAAGCGAGCGCCGTACAGTTTCGCTTTCAGCAAGACCACGACAGTGCCGCCTTCCAGAGGGACAGCAACATGATGCTTACCCACTGCCACGGCAGCTTTTTGGCCGAATGCCGCATTCGGATGCCCCTCGTCGAACCAAAGGATCTCGCCGGCACCAATCTCCCCGCTTTCCTCAATTGCAAAACCGGTCAACCCGTTACTGTCGGCTACCAACAACCTGGGCGGTGCCGCGTCGAGATCAAGCGCCATTCGGGCAAAGAGACACTCGCACTTGTATGGCAGCGGCACGGGTGTTGGCACGGACGACAACGGGTTCTGGAGTACATGTACATGGCGTAGTGGACATCTCCGATCTCGGGGCGAGAGCGCAAACACCAAGAGGCTGTTGTCTTTCAGCACGTGAACCACAAGTTGCTCCGTAAGCGCGGAGAACCCTTCTGCAAGCATCACACCCAGACACGTCAGCAGCTTTCCGCCCTCGATTCGAAGGAAAACAGGCACGTCTTTGCCGGCAGCCTTTGGCCGGTTTGCCAAGGCAACCGTCTGGCAGGGAGGAAAGTTGCGATGTTCCGTGCTGTGCTCCGGTGCCCCAAAACAAGCCATAATGACACCGCCGGTGCCCCACACCACAAAGCGGTTATTGGATGACAAAACGTGCTCGGGCTTCAGCTCCGAAAGCCACTCAAAGTTTGCAGAGCTGCACGTGTCGCCAGTAAGATCAAGGACGAGCGCCAGGCTGGGCGAGACACCAAGCACTTTTGTAGCGCCAGTTTGCGAGCGTAGTACCGCAAGGGAACTTGCCCCAACCGCCACCGGCGGCAAACTGCACACCAGCTTTCCATCCCTGGCGTGAAACAGAACAGTGGAGCCCGCCATCTCGTTTGAAGCCCCAAACACATCCACCCCATCCTCTGCCTCCTTCACCCAAATAACAGAGGTTCCGTGTAGGTCCGGGATACCAAAACTCTCAAACTCTTCAGCAATCGTGCGGTACACATCCATGAAGTGAGATGATGTGTTTACAAAACCGGACGCCAAAAAAAAAGCAAACTTGACACGTCACGTGTTTAAAAAGTAAGATGTAATTCGGTGCAAAATAAGAAACTCTATCACTCGGTGGTGGGTTTTGCCGCCGCAGGCGTGCTTCGGGCCACCAATCGATCTCGCAGAAACCTCTCTGAATCGCCAAGAACCATGGGAAACATGGCATGGACTAAAACGCCAAGACCTGCGCCAAAAATAGTCACATCCAGCCACAGCATGTCCAAAACATGCTCTCCATACGTCATGCCTTTTGCAGCGGGCAGTCGGCAAAACGACTGACGAGTCATCTCCCAGATCGACATGAAAGTTTCTTCATGTACAAGTGTTAATTTTTTTGAACGTTACGCTGGTGTCTTGCGCTCGGATCCCGGCGTCTGATGGTTTTTGGTCTCCTTCTGACCGTTTGGTTTTGGCTTGGCATTCACGGTCGCAGTTACAGTGTTCTTTCGATCCTTGGATTTGAGTTCGGCACTGGCTGCCACATCATCCTTTCGTTTCTTTGCGTCTACATTCTTTTCCACTTTTGGCTTGGATTCAGGTTTAGGCCCAGCATCCTTTGCAGTCGGTTTAGGCCCAGCATCCTTTGCAGTCGGTTTGGGTCCAGCATCCTTCACAGTCGGTTTAGGTCCAGCATCCTTCACAGTCGGTTTGGGTCCAGCATCCTTCACAGTCGGTTTGGTTCCAGCATCCTTCACAGTCGCTTTGGGTCCAGCATCCTTCACAGTCGCTTTGGGTCCAGCATCCTTCACAGTCGCTTTGGGTCCGGTTGATGCGGCTGTCGATTTGGTTTCAGTTGCGCTTGCAATGTTTGGTCTGGGTTTTGCTGATCGCTTTGAGCGGCTCCGCTCTTCCCAGCCATTGTCCAGTTCGTACTGTATGTGAGCCTGGGCCTTGCGAAAGGCTTCGCGGCGCGCCCGGTGTTGCGTCTCTGTGCTTTCTGCTGGTTGCACCTCGGTGCAGTCTACTTCAGATATCGATGATATCGAGTCGTCGCCATCGGATGCTGACGATGGTTCAAAGTCTGGATCCTCTTCGGAATCGTAGTCCAACGAACTGACCGACATTGAGTTTTAAAATTTATTACGAGATGCACTTTTTTTTTGAGATGAGAAAAAATATTTACACAGTGTAGTGTTGCTCCACATCGTAGCACTCCTTGCACAAGCGACGCGTGGTCTGAGCCTGGCAGTTTATACCCTTGCATTGCTTTGCGTTTCGGGGCGTCATTGCTGCCGTGCACACTCGGGCGTTTGCCACCGGCTGTCCGCGTCGCTGGCGCGGAATGCGCGGCGCTTGGTCCGCTGCGTCGGCAGCCACCACATTGTAATCGCGCTGCCGCTTGTCGGCCATCGCCTCGTGACAAGCCTTGCACTGACGACCCCGACAATAGTTTTTGCAGTTTGCGTTCGGACAGTTCTTCAGGTTGAACGTTGTCATAAACACGGTCGGGTCGTGGCTGAAGAAACACGAGTCTCCGTAACGACACCCGTCAGGTTTGCTGAAAAAGTATCGGCAGGGCTTGGGTGTGGTGGCTTCGAAGGGTGCTGAGCTTGGTGCGACGAACCGCTGTGCGTTGTAAAAAGCAGGATGGAACGGAAAGGGATTCACTGGTCGCGGCTGCCAGTTCAACGGGTTGTGAAAGTAAAAGCATGGAGCTTGCGGGAAGCCTGGCTGAAACGCCCGAGAGCCCGGCTGGAAACCCTGGTGTGGGCCTGGCGGGAAACCCTGGTGCAGGCCTGGCTGGAAACCCTGGTGTGGGCCTGGCTGGAAACCCTGGTGTGGGCCTGGCTGGAAAACCGGGTGTGGGTCTGGCTGAACAAGCTGAACGGGCTGAACCGCCTGTGGCGGGCCTGGCTGTTGCTCGGGAGTCTCCGACATTGCGTGTGCACGTTTCAAAAAGCAAAAGGAAAACACAAGATTTTTACGATTTTTTTGGCTGCAGGGTTTTTTTACAAGCAAATTTTTTATTTGACATTTTTGACAGTTTTTTGACATTTTTTTGACATTTTGGCAGCAATAACATAACTGCCACCCGCCTATCACAGATCGGTCGGTGACGGCTTTGACTTTCTTGATAGCGGCGACGACGTTCTTGACAGCGGCGACGCACTGATGCTCAGTTGCGCACGCTGCACGCCGCACACTGGACAAAAGTTTTCAGACAGACACGCAAAGCGCGCGCCGCACGATCCGCAAAAGCGCGCACGGCTGTCCGGAATGTCGATTGGCGCCGACGACACGCGCGGGGGGCCATGATCTGTCCGTGTCGCGCTCATCCGTAGCGCTGTGGCTCCCAAGTGGTGGCTGCCGGCTGCCACGGTCGCCGCGCCGATCTGCGAGAATGTGTTGCTCGTCACAATGTGCAGGCGGCGCTCGGTTATTTGAATGTAGTGATCCAGGCTCTTAATGTCGCCTGGCACCTGGCATTCCTGGCGTACCATAAGCAACAGAGAGAGCGCACTGCGGTACAGTGTCTCTGCCGCAAGCAGCTGCTTCTGCTTCTCGTGCCGGGCGCCGCGCTGTGCATAGTGCATGGCAGCGTGGTACAGCAGCTCCATGGCGCTCGTCCGGCTTTCTGTGGCACTGGGTTCGCCAAGCGCATACACCTCGCGCCGCGCCCGGTCCACTTCGCTCAAGCAGTGCGTCATGCAATTGTGAAACTTTTGTGCTGCCACAATGGTCTGCCGGCAAGGGCGCATTGTGCCCAGCGACTCCATGTACTCGCGCCCGCGTGTGGCTGCATCGCGCAGAATGCTCAGGGCGCGGCTGTGAAGTAACAGCTTCTCCCATGGCGCCTTGTTGCAAGCCACCTGCATAATCAGCGTGCTCTCGCGCACCACACCGCCCGCGAGTTCTCGAAGGCCGATCTGGCGCACGTCATCGCTGAGTGTCAAGTCGGATGCTGCACACAGCCGATCCAGTCTCTCGGCAAACTCGGTGGCGCGCTTGTCGATAACGACAAAACTCTCGGACGCCGTGGCAGCGGCAGCCACCGATGACAAATCCAATCGAGACTGTTCCACGCTAAAGAAAACCGATTCTGGCTCAGGAGTGGCCTTTCTGGTTGGAAACTCCTTTTTAAAAAAGGCGTGCTCAAAGAACGCCGGGAATGAGATGCGCTTCTTCGGGTCCATCTCCAGCAAGCCGCGCACAAGTCCGGCAAACTCAGACGACATGTGCGGCGGCAACGGCAGTGCCTGATGCAGATCCTGTGCCTCGCGCAGTTTTTGCTTCAGGTCGCGCAGGTTGCTGGCGCGGTATGGCGTTGTCCCGGTGGCCATCTGGTAGGCAATGGTGCCCACGGACCAAAGATCGATGCTCGGATCATACTGAACGCCGGCCAGCAGTTCCGGGGCCATATGCAGCGGCGACCCGCAGAATGTTTTCGTCAGGTCCGTGGTCGCCAACTGGCACGCGAATCCAAAGTCGGCCAGCTTGACGCAAAAGCCCGACGGGCAATCGGCCTTGTGCAGCATGATGTTCTGCGGCTTAATGTCTCGATGCCAAACGTCATGCGCATGAGCATACTGTATGGCGTGCGACAGCTGCTTAAGCATATCGTGAATGACGCTCTCAGGCAAGGGTGCAGCCCGCTCCAGATGCTTGGACAGGTCGCCGCTGTCGCAGTACTCCAAAACCAAGTGCATGTACTGGCGGTCATTAAAGCAGTCAAGCAGCTGCACAATATTCTTGTGGCCTTGCAGCAGTCGCATGATCTGCACCTCGGTTTTCAGCAGGCGCTGCAGCGCTGTAGACTCCATCTTGGACTTGTCAATGCGCTTCACGGCCACTTTCCTCGGCGTGCTGCCCGGCTGGCAGCAGCTTCCAAGAAACACCTTAGCATACGAGCCCGCTCCCAAGAGATTTTTCGTGCTGTAGGTGTACTTTGGATGTTTGCCATCCATGCATCGGCTGTCTTACCTGACCAGCGCAACACCAATTTATGACGTCATGTATATATTGTTTATTTTATGTGCAGTCTGTACAAGTAAAAATAACACGTCATCATATATAAAATAACACGTCATGAATCGTGTTTTGAGACGGTCAATACGACGTGTTTCGCAGCGGCGGCAACGGCGAACAACAGATCTGTTACATTCCATCTGGAGGGAGCACGAAGAATTAAACGTTCGATCACGTGAGCGCAGGCAGGCAGGCACAGTGCCAGGCACAGTCGAAAAATCTCATACTTTCAACAAAGTTTATCATGGCAAGATGACGTCAGAGAACCCGGACCGCACTCCCGGCTCAAAAATGGCCAACCGGTGTCAGAGCAACAAGCTCAAAATAGGCGAAAATGCCATGCAAGTTGTGTTCTGTGGACCACACTGCCCCGGTCATGCTGCCGTGTAAGATGGTATTTTATTATTCGACAGTAATCAATCAATCAAGTGACACCCACACGATGATGTTTGGCTGCATATTCGCGCTGGGGACCCCACAAACCATCCCGTTTACCGGGTCAATCTGATAGGCAAGAACGCCAAACGACGAACGACAAATTCCAAGATACTTGGAGAGGCGTCCAGGACTTTTGGGCGCGTAACACACGCCATCTTCCGTCAGGTGTGCGTATGCTGGCAGACAAGCCTCGTGCTCGTCCATAAATCGAGCCGTTAACACTCCGCTGTGGCCGGGCAAATTCAGTGAAACATACCTATCTGCGGGTTTTCGTGGTCGGCGACGGTGGCGGCGCACGCGCCTGCACTCAGAAAAGTCTGGTTGACTTGGTGGGCTTTGTTGGCAACGTTCACGTTGCTGGTCGATCGGGACAGGAATTGCTATCATCGCTTTTTGCGATGCTGCACTCACAGTTGCCGACACAAACACCATGCTTCTGTACGTCAACGTCTCAACACCAGACACCAGAAGCGCCGGATAGTCCTTACTCATACTGGCCAGCATGTCTGTGGTGGCCTCGGAACCTCCGGCAATGCCGCGCACACTGAAAGTGAGCGCGAGTAGAACAGGCCTCTGGGGTGGGCATTCGTTCAGCTTGCCGAGCAGAAATCGAATGTCCGGCTCGGCCGTGGGCAGCGTGCAGCAGTAGTCCAACCACCAGTGGTGATGCGAGCCAGGCCACGCGAATTGGCTGCGCATGTAGTCGCCCGCAGTCATGACGTGTGTGGTGCACTTGGCACGCATGATCGGAAGCATGTCGTCAAAGATGGTGCCATCCGGATTTGGGACCGAAAGGCATCTCGGGTCTCGCACAACGCTCGACAGCATTCCGATGGAATGTGCAGTGCTCGTGTCCAACACACAAACGTGATCGCCAGGCCGATAAAGTAATTCCAGCATCTCGCGGACAGCCGTGTTTACCGCAACTTTTTCTTTTGTATAGAACCGGTCTCGCTCGGAGGCGGCATCATCGGTGTTTTCTTCCATACTGATGTGAGGGTGAAACGAGTAATGACGTCATTTTCAGTCATTTCTTTTATGGTCAGTATATCAGTCATCACCATGACGTCATTTTATGTGTTTCCATTGTCAGTATGTCAGTATATCAGTTATTACCATGACGTCATTTTATGTGTTGTATTCAAATTTCCATTGTCAGTATGTAAATTATCAAGTATTAAGAATCTTGTGCCACTGGGACGGAAACGCGAATCACGGTATCAACGATTTAGACAAGTCGTAATTTTATGTGTTATTCAGATTCCCTTTGTCAGTATGTAAAAATCAATATTTTGAATCACGTTATCAACGATTCGGACGAGTCTAGCGAATGCTCGTTGTTCCGTCGGCGGGGTGTTTTCTTTGATTTGGGATTGCGCGCGACGGTTTCGCTAGACTGCGCAAGATCTTCCGGCGCAACATATGGCGGTGGCAGCGGGACAAACGGCGGTGGCAGCGGGACAAACAGCTCCTCCGCTTCGTGATGCTTTTGGGGCTCGGCAGGCGCTGTGTTTGATCTCTTGGTCTTTTTTGGGACCGGTGGTGGGCCAGCGGGCGGTGGGCTAGCGGTATGCGCAGTCTTCTGACGCTTCGGTGTCCGACCGTCGCCGTCTTCGTCGTCTTCTCTGCCGCGCTTGGCAGACGCTGGAGAAAGCGGTTGCAGGGTGATTGTAACTCGCTTCGCTTTCTTTTTTTTGGCGGGCTCATCGGGTGCATCGGGTGGTGTGGCGTCGGCATTCTCCTCGTCCTCGTCCGCTGCGCCTTCGCCCTCGACTTCGTCGGCATTTTGAACAAACAGCGTCTTGCCTCTGGCCGCTGCTGCCGTCGTCCGCACGCTGATGGGTGTCTTCTTGCGCTTGCGTTTCGCCTTGCGCTCCGCCTCGCGCTGGTTTCGGATTTCCATGCATGCCTCGTCTGACGGCAGCGGCTGTGTGCGCAGAAATTCGTCAAAAATGCTGGTTGTTTCCTCCTCCTTGTAGCGCGGGTGTGCTGCGTGCAGCTGGGCCGTTGTGCGGATGATCTTGTCCTCGTCCGGCCGCTTTAGATTTTTCAGCGAAAAAGCTGCGCCGTGCATGACGGCCTGCTGCTCCAGCGTGTCGGCTTGGTCGGCGATGGCGCATTCGTCCGTTGTTTGGTCAATGACGGAAAGCCCTTTGTACTCGGTCTCGACAAAGATGTGGAACGGAACAAACGGCGGCTTTTTGATGCGGATCTTGATGCCTGGCTTTGTTTTGCGCCACTCGTCGATGGTCATGTACCCGCCAAACACATCGATGGCTTCCCAGTCGTCCGCCGTCGGTATCGGTTTGTCGCGCGGCCAGCCAAACACCTCAATCAACATCTTGCTCTGCCACATCAGCCGCGTGCGACTGTCGTTGTTGTTGTTGCGCGAAATGAACGCCTTGCTGCATGCCGGCGAGCAGGTGATGCCGTACACATCATACAGATCCTTGACCGGGTCGTATTGCTGCACGATGGGCACCGGCGTTGTGCCGAACGGCAGGCGGCAGTACCAACAGTGTATGTTGGTCGTTTCTGGCCACGATCCGTCAAAGACGTTCTCGACGCCGCGCAGGCGTCGGTAGACTAGCTTGCGCGGCTCGGAGCCAAGGCGGATTTTCTGGTCGCACAGGACATCCTGCTCCGGTACGTTCGATGTCTGGACAAGTTCCGAAAAGTTTGCGCGCCGCTTTTGGCTCACGCGGCGTGCCATACGCCAAAGCAAGGACGAAACAAGGTTTGTCACCAATGTTTCAGGTTTTTTTTCTAATTTTTGTTTGGATTTGTTTTATTTTTTGTTATTTTTTGTTTATTTTATTTTTTGAGGGGTTTCTTGGTGGTAATTGATTGCGAATGACTGCCCCAGCTCAACCACCACCGTACGTGTTGCAGGATGCAAAGATGACCGAGTTTAAACGAATTTTTCGAAACTTAAACATCGAGCCGCTCATCGAGCAGGAGGTGCGCAGCATGCTGTGTGGATCCAAAAAGGTTATTGTGATTGACAACTCTGACTCGATGAACCGGGCCATCACGGGTGAAACACACCTGGACCCTGCGCAGTATGGCGGCATCATCCGTCGCATTGACGAGCTGCGCGACTTTCTACGAACAGCAGTGTCGATTCTTGCCATCGACTCGCCCGACGGCGTTGACGTGTACTGGTTAAATGACCCGTTCCAGCGGGCAAGCGCCACAGGACCGTACTGGCGCGCTGGAGTTCACTCGTACGCCGACATTGAGCACGAGCTGGCGCAGCCGCCGCACTCGGGCACTCCGCTGAACCGCGTGCTAGGCACAGTAATCACAAAGTACTGCGCCAACACGGAGACGCCAATGCACTGCATCGTGTGCCTGGACGGCGAGCCGGATGCCGTAAACGGGAATCGGAAACGCGCGCAACACGAGTGTCAGCAGACCGTGATTCGGCGGCCCAATCCTCACCGCAACATTATCAATTTCAAGGTATGCACAGACAATGACGCCGAGGTGAAGTGGATCAACAAGATGGATCCGACGCCCGGCATTGACATTTCCGACGACTACAAGACTGAGCGGCGGGAAGTGCTGCGCGCGGGCAAGGTTTCCGATTTTAACTACGGAGATTTTATTGTTAAGAGCTGCATCGGTGCGGCAAGCCGCGTGATCGATGAGCTTGACGAGCCAACCTTTAAGCGCCGGCTGTTCTTGGCGCTGTCATGCACCGGCCATGTTCCCCGGGACTAACATTGAGGGAGGCGGATCGCGCGTGGGGTTACATCTGAAATAAATTACAGCCGCTCAAGCAGTAGGATTGATCGACTGCAGGCATTCCACATTTCCGTTCGAAGCGCATTGAAGCGACTGTGACGGTGTTCGGTCGTGTTGATAAGATCCGCGTAAGTTTGGGCAACTTGAATCACATCTGGGTTGTTAACATCAAAGTCGACATCAAGTCGAAATCCAACCCGCTTGCAGTCGTTGACAAACTGTTTAAGTGCAGCCTTGAGACCAAGATTGCTGTTCATTGTTCGTGGAAGGATTTTGAAAGGCATTGATTGGTTCGAAAAAAGTTTTTGAATATTTACAGTGTAATTTATTCAACTGATTAAGTGCAAAACAAACGCATCATTCAAACGTGACACCGCTCGCGCCACCAAACTCCTTGTACATTTTTTCGCCCCAATTTGTATCTTGCATGTTTCCATTCTCATCAAGACTGGTTGTCATGCATGTGATGTATTCCTGGTTATTTTCGTTAGATACCTGAAAGTGCAGCCAGTATTCGCCCTTCTCATATCGATCTGTTTCCGGGTTTAGCGTGTACACCGTCGCAATGACTGAAATTCGCAAGGGTCTTTTTAACAGGACCCGGCGACGGATTTGTGCCTGTTGGAGTTGTGTTTTCATTCGCGCGAAAATTAGCCGCTCCAAATCTCGACAATCCAAACCAAACAACCAGGCCGACAGCGGTGCCGATCACTGTAATCACAATTACAATAATTGCAAAGATCTGCGTTGGGGTCATGTTTACTGTGTTGTTGTATTAGTTTATTTCAAAATGGTTTATACATCATGTTTTGGCACGCAGCACTGCCGTTTCGAGCAAATCTGAAATCTGCATGATCAACTGTAGCTCTGCTGTATCGGTGGATTTTTCTATCGCGTCTGCGAAACCTTGATTGAAAAAGTATATCAGTTGGCTCCACCCAATAACATTTCCGATGCTACAGACAAGATCAGATGCTGTTGGAAAGTTCTCCAAATTCAAGTCATGCGTTGACGCCATGAAAAACGAAACCATGTCCTTGACGTCGGGCGTGGCGTCAACAGTATCTTCCTGCGTTGCATACTCGCTTGCAATTCGTGCTGCTGTCATAGAACCAGAAAGAACCAGAGAGAACCAGAGAGAACGAAACCAGAGAGAACCAGAGAGAACCAGAGAGAACGAAACCAGAGAACCAGAGAGAACGAAACCAGAGAGAACCAGAGAAAACCGGAGAGAACCGGAGAGATTCGGAGGGGGGAACCACAGAGAAATGAAAAAAAATATACTATGACGTCATAATATGTATGTTGCTTGACGTCATAAAAAACTAATCCCTATTTCTCCGCTACCAGTAGCCATGCCAGGGTACAGCGCTGTGGATCATGATGAGATGGAAGCAAAAATCCGTCCAGTTGCCGTGGCGCCCGCCCCGCGCCTCGGTGCAGCCGGCAGCATATCGTTCCGAGCAGTTGGGATTGCTCTGTTTTTCTGCATGAACATTAAAGTTGTGTTATGCACGTGGCTTGTGATGCTTGATGATCACAATCGGTGCGGTACCGTTGGCTCTGGAATATCTGTTGCCGTTGGCTTGGTGGTGATCGATATGCTTGTGCCGTTTCTGGCGATCTACTTTGGCGAGCGATCGATTCTCGGTGTAAATATGTTATTTATACCCATGGTTATGACTTTTCAAATCGTGGTAACAGCGTCGTCTTCAAAGCCCGGGTGTGACGGGGACACTCGAAGATTTGCTCTTGGTCTAAACGTTTTTAGTGTTCTTTTTCATGCTTT
>Ga0214917_10002264_pt1 | contig 23723 bp, 19 predicted proteins | sample LL_1208_BB_MetaG_FD_177983 | JGI IMG/M metagenome (GOLD analysis project Ga0214917, IMG submission 177983) | Freshwater microbial communities from Lake Lanier, Atlanta, Georgia, United States - LL_1208_BB | ecosystem: Environmental > Aquatic > Freshwater > Lake | place: USA: Georgia | collected...
AAATGGGAACCGGGTGAGAGGCTAGTAAGACCTTCATTTCCATTTCGGGAGAAGTGTGCAGTTCTGCGGTTTCGGTCAAACTCATGACTTTCAACGTATCAAGGGCGTTTTCAAAGGCTCCGGCCGTCACCAAGCAGGGAGTGAACACTTCCAAAAAATCGCGTGAATCAAAAAAAGAGCGGATCTCACGGATGAAACGAGACCATTCTTTGGGTGGGTGTGCAGAGGTTTTCATGGCGCTTACTGTGCCAAGCTTCGAGAATGAATGGAAGGAAAAAGGTTTTTGAAGCCGGCCAGGCTTAAGGTAGCCTTAAACAATGGATTCTGATTTGATTTTGGAACGGGTTGATAAACAACTCCAGAAACTCTTTCCTGAACTGAGTTCTAGGCATATTGAGGAAGCAATCGAGGCAGGTTGGGTAACGGCCGAAGGGAAGAAAGTGCGGAAAGGCGACCGACTCAGAGGCAACCAACTCCAGTGCCTTTCTTTGCAACGGCATGTTTCGGAGCTTAGAAAAGGGAATCCGGACATTAAACTCCCCATCGTTTGGGAGGGAAAGACTGAATGGATCATTGACAAGCCTGCAGGCATGCCAAGCCATCCCCTTTCTCTCTTTGAAAGGGAAACTCCAACGCAGTGGGCGTTTGCTCGAATTCCTGAGATGTGGAAGGAGTTTCCAACCGTGCAACCCACGGTAGCTCCTCACCGGTTGGATACCGGCACCAGTGGAGTTTTGGTTGTTTGCAAGAGCTATGAATCTTATTTGAATTGGCGGGGGCGTTTTCAGTCCAAGTCAGTTCACAAAAAGTATTTGGCGTGGTGTTTTGGTAAAGCCCCGTCCAAGAAGCTTTTGATTGATTTGCCCATTGCCCATTCCCCTCAAGATTCCAGATTGATGGTTGCAATAAAAAATCAGGAAAAAGTCCGGCCTCCCATTCAAGAAGCGGTGACACAAGCGACGCTTAGGCGGGAGGAGAAAGAAATGAGCCTGTGGGAAATCGAATGCACCACGGGCGTTACTCACCAGATCAGAGTTCATTTGGCTTCAATGGGGCTTCCTCTGGTTGGAGATAGCCTTTACGATCCAGATTACGGCACTCGACAATTAAAACCAAAATACCATCAATTGAGGGCTTTTGAGTTGAGTTGGGAAGGGACTACCGTAGTAGCCCCTTCCGAATTATTTGAGAAAGTACCTTTTACAGTTTAGCTTCTGAGCCAGCCAATACTTCTGCAGGTTGTTGTCCTACAGTAACAGGGGCCGATTCGGCTCTTTCGTCTTCCAGCTGATGGACTACGATTCTGGATTTTCGGTATTCATCCAGACCAGTTCCTGCCGGGATCAGTCTTCCCATGATCACATTTTCTTTCAAGCCTCTGAGCGTATCCATTTTTCCTTGGATAGCAGCTTCTGTGAGAACTTTGGTCGTTTCCTGGAAGGAAGCAGCCGAAATGAAGCTGTTAGTGCTCAACGAAGCTTTAGTGATCCCCAAGAGCAAGGGTTCAGCCACTGCAGCCTTTTTGCCCAATTTGGTAACCCGCTCATTTTCTGTTTCGAACTGCCATTTCTCTACGTTTTCGCCGTGGAGGAAGTCAGTTTCTCCTGGATCTGAAATTTTTACGCGTTTCAACATCTGTCGCACAATCAGTTCGATGTGCTTGTCATTGATGCGCACCCCTTGAAGGCGGTAAACTTCCTGGATTTCATCCACAAGATACTTGGCCAGAGCTGTTTCCCCAAGAATTCTCAGAATATCGTGAGGGTTAGCAGCGCCATCCATCAAAGCTTCTCCAGCCCGGACATAATCCCCTTCGCGAACGCTGATGTGCTTTCCTTTTTGGATGAGGTACTCATGTGGTTCTCCATGTTCAGGAGTCACGATAAGTTTTCTCTTGCCCTTGCTGTCTTTACCAAATGAAACAACTCCATCCACATCACTGATAGCAGCGACTTCCTTGGGCTTGCGTGCTTCAAAGAGCTCCGCAACTCTCGGAAGACCCCCTGTGATGTCCTTCGTCTTCGTTGTTTCTCGAGGAATTTTGGCTACCACGTCTCCGGGGAAGATCTCATCTCCATCAAAAACCACCAAATTAGCTCCTACGGGGAGCATATAAGTGGCTTTTGTTTCGTCTGATCCGCCCAAGACCAACAAGCGTGGTCTTAAATCGGTATCTCGCGAGTCGATAATTGCTCGTCGGGATAGACCGGTCACTTCGTCGACTTGCTCGGAAATGGATAACCCTTCCTGAATATCAACAAACTGAACTTTACCACCCGCTTCAGAGAGAACCGGGACTGTGTAAGGATCCCAAGTTGCTACGCTTTGGCCTTTCTTAACTTTTGCACCATCTGTGACGGTCAGTTTGGCTCCATACACCAACTGATAACGTTCACGTTCACGGCCAGTGTCATCTATTACAGCCAATTCACCATTTCGGTTCATGACAGTGAAGGTGCCTGCTCGATCCTTTACGACGTTGGCTCGAATCAACTTAATCGTTCCTTCATGTCGTACTTCTAAAGAGCTCTGCTCAGCACGTCTACTTGCAGCTCCCCCCACGTGGAAGGTTCTCATCGTCAACTGAGTACCAGGTTCACCGATGGATTGCGCTGCGATGATACCGACAGCTTCACCCATGTTCACCAGATGCCCTCGAGCCAAGTCACGACCGTAGCAAAGGCTACAAATTCCAGTGGCTGTTTTACAGGTCAAGCCAGAACGAATAACTACTTTCTCAATTCCAGCTTCGCTGATTTGATCAACCAAGTTTTCATCAATCTGCTCATTGGCTTTGACTAATACTTTTCCAGAGTAAGGATCAGTAATGTCTTCCAAAGCTGTTCGGCCCAGGATTCGGTCTCCGATTCCTTCGATGATCTCGCCGCCTTCTACAAGAGCGCTGATTTCGATGCCCTGAGTGGTTTTACAGTCAAATTCACTGACAACCAGATCTTGAGCTACGTCAACCAATCTACGAGTCAAGTAACCTGAATGAGCTGTTTTCAAAGCTGTATCAGCCAGCCCTTTTCGAGCTCCGTGAGTAGAAATGAAGTACTGAAGCGGATCCAATCCTTCCCGGAAGTTCGCGGTGATAGGTGTTTCGATGATTTCGCCAGAGGGACGAGCCATCAAACCACGCATCCCAGCCAACTGTTTAATCTGGGCAACGCTACCTCGAGCTCCAGAATCAGCCATCATATAGATGGGATTCAGTGACGGAACGGCCACTTTTTTGTTCAACTTGGCATCAAAGACCCAATCAACTGAGAGTTCAGACATCAATTCTTCAGAGATTTGGTCAGTCATTTGGGCCCAAATATCAACGACTTTGTTATAACGTTCGCCGTCAGTGATAAGCCCTTCAGTGTACTGGTTCTGAATTTCCTGCACTTCTTTGTAGGCACTGGACAAAAGTTCCGCTTTTTTTCCGGGAACTTTCATGTCAGCCATACAAATACTGACACCACCTTTGGTAGCGTATTCAAAACCGAGCGACCGGAGTTTATCAGCAAGGATAACAGTGCGTTTGCTGCCAGCTGCCCGATAAGTGGAGTCAACAAGCTCAGAGAGCGCCTTTTTATCCATGACGCGATTGTAATCGTCGAAAGGAATCTCCGTCGGGACCACTTCTCTTAGAATCAGTCGGCCTGGAGTGGTTTCCACTCGCTTGCCGTTGATTCGGCAGTTAATTCGCGAGTGCAAATCGACTTCGCCTACATGATGCGCATAAATAGCTTCCGCTGGGCCGGAGAAGGTTTTCCCTTCGCCTATTCCGCCGAGCCTGAGTTGGGTCATGTAATAGATTCCCAACACAATATCCTGAGTCGGATCAATGATCGGCTTCCCGTAAGCTGGGGACAGGATGTTGTTTGTGGACATCATCAGAACCCTAGCTTCAAGCTGAGCTTCCACCGACAAAGGTACGTGAACCGCCATTTGGTCACCGTCAAAGTCCGCGTTGAAAGTGGCACAAACCAAGGGGTGAAGCTGAATCGCTTTTCCTTCAATAAGAACCGGTTCAAAAGCCTGGATACCCAAGCGGTGCAGAGTCGGAGCTCTGTTCAAAAGAACAGGGTGCTCTTTAACCACTTCTTCAAGAATATCCCAAACTTCTTCTTTTTCACGTTCAACCATCTTTTTCGCGCTCTTGATGGTTGTCACAAAGCCGCGTTGTTCGAGCTTGTTGAAAATGAAAGGTTTAAAAAGTTCCAAGGCCATTTTCTTGGGGAGTCCGCATTGGTGGAGTTTCAGCTCTGGACCCACTACGATCACCGAACGGCCGGAGTAATCCACTCGCTTGCCCAGCAAGTTCTGACGGAACCGACCTTGTTTCCCCTTCAACATGTCACTCAAAGAGCGGAGAGGGCGTTTATTAGGACCGGTAAAAGTTCTTCCCCGTCGACCGTTGTCAAAAAGGGCATCTACAGCTTCCTGGAGCATTCGCTTTTCATTTCGAATGATGATCTCAGGAGCGTTGAGTTCTTGAAGACGCTTCAAACGGTTATTGCGGTTAATGACCCGACGGTACAAATCATTCAAATCGGAAGTCGCAAAGCGGCCTCCATCCAGAGGAACCAAGGGGCGCAAGTCTGGTGGAATCACTGGGATTACTTCCAACATCATCCAGTCAAACTTGTTATTGGATTGGTTGAAAGCTTCGATCACTTTTAAACGTTTAGCGAGCGCTTTTTGTGCTGTTTCGCTGGAAGTTTTTGCTAATTGAGCACGAAGTTCTTTTGCCAAGCTTGGACCGTCTACTTCCCGAAGAAGTTCACGGACTGCATCGGATCCAATGCCCGACTTAAAATCGCTCTTGTAGAGCTTTCGGGCTTGAGTGTGTTCATCTTCATTGAGAACTTCAAATTTTTTCAGGGGGGTTTTCCCTGGATCCATGACTACATAAGCTTCACAGTAAAGGACTCTCTCGAGATTTTTTAGAGTGATGTCCAGAACCGCACCAATTCGGCTTGGAAGACTTCGCAGGAACCAAATGTGAGCTACTGGAGTAGCAAGTTCAATATGGCCCAACCGTTCGCGGCGAACTTTGGATTGAATGACTTCAACACCGCACTTTTCACAAACCACTCCGCGGTATTTCATTCGCTTGTATTTACCGCAAATACATTCGTAATCCTTAACGGGTCCGAATATTTTTGCACAGAAAAGACCATCTCGCTCCGGCTTGAAAGTTCGGTAGTTAATGGTCTCAGGCTTTTTTACTTCGCCATAAGACCAAGATCTGATTTTTTCCGGACTGGCCAGAGCAATTTTTACAGCTTTAAAGGAAAGGGGATCTTTCGGTTTATCAAAGAAATTTAAGAGGTCTTTCATACGTTTATATCCTCAACTAATTCGACATCAAGTGCCAAACTTTGTAGTTCCTTTACCAGAACGTTGAATGATTCAGGCAAACCGGGCTCAAGAACGTTCTCGCCTTTGACAATGGCTTCAAACATTCGAGTTCGGCCTGCAACGTCATCTGATTTAACCGTTAGAAGCTCTTGCAAGCAGTAAGCTGCTCCGTAAGCTTCCAATGCCCAGACTTCCATCTCTCCAAGTCTTTGTCCCCCGAACTGGGCTTTACCACCCAAGGGTTGCTGAGTGACCAAGCTGTAAGGACCAATGCTTCGAGCGTGAATTTTTTCGTCAACCAAGTGATGCAGCTTCAGAACGTACATGGTTCCAACTGTTACATCATGCTTGAAGGGTTCACCCGTCCTACCGTCGAACAGAATCTGTTGGCCGTTGTGGGGAAGCCCAACTGCTTTCAAGCAGTTGCTAATTTCTTCCTCAGTGGCGCTGTCAAACACAGGGGTAGCGGTAAACGCTCCAGTCTTCATCCGGCTTGCTACTGCACGAAGCGTTTCCGCGTTCATGGCATCAATTTCCGCATGAAGTGTTTTCTGGCTGAAGAATTTCTTCAACAGAGACTTCAGTTCGGTTTCGCTCCACTTATCCAAGAGTTCTTGAATTCTAACGCCTAAACCGTAGGCCGCTCTTCCCAGATGGGTTTCCAAAATCTGACCTACGTTCATACGAGAAGGAACCCCCAGTGGGTTCAATACAATCTGAACAGGTGTACCGTTTTCCGCATAGGGCATGTCCTCTAGAGGCAATACTCTGGAGACAACCCCTTTATTCCCGTGCCGTCCGGCCATTTTGTCGCCCACTGCGATTTTTCTTTTGATGGCTACGTAAACTTTTACCATCTTAATCACGCCGGGAGGCAACTCATCGCCTTTTTTGAGCTTTACGACCTTTTCGTCAAAGACAGCCCGGATTCCTTGGATCTGTGCGTCCACTGCGCTCAGTACATGGGCCACTTGGGCCTCGACTTCCGCTGCAAGAGGGATGTGCTTAAGCAAATCGTAGTTGATTTTAGACAATACTTCAGCAGTGATAACATCTCCCTTTTGGAGAAGTTGATTTTCTCCGCTGGAGTCCAAAAGCTTGGAAGTGGTTGTTTTTCCAACGACAAGCTTTGCAATTTTATTCCTTGCAGCTTCTTGAATGATTCGAACTTCAGTCGCTTCATCTTTTCTAAGGCGATTTTCTTCGTCCTCAATCATGCTAGCGGTGCGTTCATCTTTATCCGCACCTTCTCGCGAAAAGACCTGTGCTCCAATCACTGTCCCTACGATTCCAGGAGAAACGCGAAGGGAGGTGTCTTTAACATCACCTGCTTTTTCTCCGAAAATTGCTCGCAAGAGCTTTTCTTCAGGACTCAATTGCGTCTCACCTTTTGGAGTGATTTTTCCAACCAAAATGTCGCCAGGTTTAACTTCCGCTCCGATTCGGACAATGCCCGAGCTATCCAAATTCATGAGTTGTTCTTCGCTCACGTTTGGAATATCCCGAGTGACTTCCTCTTTTCCCAGCTTTGTGTCACGGGCCACACACTCAAATTCCTCAATGTGTATCGAAGTGAATGTGTCTTTCACCAAGAGCTCTTCACTTAGCAAAATGGAGTCTTCAAAGTTGTATCCACCCCAAGGCATGAACGCGACTACGATATTCTGTCCGAGGGCCAGTTCACCCATGTCAGTGGATGGGCCGTCAGCCAAAACGTCGCCTTTTTCAACTCTTTCGCCAACACTGACAATCGGTTTCTGATTGATACAGGTGTTTTGATTCGAGCGGCGGTATTTAACAAGATTGTAAATATCGACCCCAGACCCCGTAGTTGCTTCTTTGTCATCGATACGAATGACAATTCGACTTGCATCAACAAAGTCCACAATACCGGAGTGCTTAGCAGTTACCATGACCCCAGAATCGCGAGCCACCAGTCTTTCCATTCCAGTGCCTACCAGGGGAGCCGAAGCTTTCAAAAGGGGAACAGCCTGACGTTGCATGTTCGCACCCATCAGAGCCCGGTTCGCATCATCGTTTTCCAAAAAGGGAACCAGAGACGCAGCGATCGAGACCAACTGATTGGGAGCAACATCCATCAAGTCTACATCTTCTTTTCGAACCAAGACCACTTCACCCTGTTTTCTAGCAGAGACAAAGTCAGGGCCGATCTTGCCTGATTCCAAAGGAACCTTGGCGGATGCGATGGTGTGATTTTCTTCTTCCAGAGCTGAATAAAAAGTAACTTGTTCTGTTACTTTTCCATCCTTCAATTGGCGGTACGGGGTTTCGATGAAACCATACTCGTTGACTCTTCCATAAGTTGAAAGTGAGGAAATCAAACCGATGTTCGGACCTTCAGGGGTTTCAATTGGGCAAATACGTCCGTAGTGAGTGGAGTGAACGTCGCGAACTTCGAAGCCGGCGCGCTCACGAGTCAGACCACCAGGTCCCAGAGCTGAAAGTCGCCGTTTGTGGGTTACTTCAGAAAGAGGATTGGTTTGATCCATGAACTGAGAAAGCTGGGAACTTCCGAAGAACTCCTTCACAACAGCCGATACGGGCTTTGCATTAATTAAATCATGAGGCATCAAGGTTTCGACGTCTTGAAGGCTCATCCGCTCGCGAATGGCTCTCTCCATTCGGACCAGACCAACGCGGAACTGGTTTTCCAACAGCTCACCCACCGCACGAACGCGGCGATTACCCAAATGGTCAATATCGTCGATCGTTCCTTTGCCATTTTTTAAGTCGATGAGGTACTTCACCGTTGCCATGATGTCTTCTTTGGTCAACGTGGTGTTTTCAATGGGGGTCGTAAAGCCAAACTTGTGATTGATTTTTAATCGACCAACCCGGGAAAGATCATACTTTGTGGGATCAAAGAACAAGCCATCAAACAAGGCTCGGGCTGTCTCAAGAGTTGGAGGATCGCCCGGTCGAAGCCGACGGTAAATCTCGATAATGGCTTCATCTCGAGAGGAAACTTTGTCTTGAATCAAAGTATCTCTAAAGTAAGTGCCAACGTTTACACGATCTGAATAGATTGCCTTGAACTCGGTAACTTTTTTGGAAAGCAGGAGGTCCAGTTTTTCTTCTGAAACTTCCTCATTGCACTCAAGCAACACTTCGCCGGTCTCCAAATCAATGACGTCCTGAGAACAGATTTTCCCAATCAGGTTTTCACGATTGATGGGGAAGCGTTTGATTTTTTGATCTTCAATTTTCTTGAGTACGGAAGCAGAGAACTTTTTGTTCTTTTCAACGATAACTTTACCGTTTTCGTCGACCCAATCCTGAGCTGCGCGCTGGCCAGCATAGAGCTTTGGATCGAAAGAAATGAAATACCGGTCACCTTTTCCAAGATAGACGGTTTCTTGATCATAGAAATAATGCAACAGCTCTTCAACGCTGTATCCTAGTGCCTTTAGAAGAACTGAAACGTGGAGTTTTCTTCTGCGATCAATTCGGACATAGATTACGTCTTTGTGATCAAACTCGAAATCAAGCCAAGATCCTCTATAAGGAATGATTCTGGCCGAGTAGAGAAGCTTCCCACTTGAGTGAGAAAGGCCTTTGTCGTGATCGAAGAAGACACCCGGGGACCGGTGGAGCTGACTCACAACGACCCGTTCAGTGCCATTGATGATGAAACTCCCTCGATTTGTCATCAATGGGATTTCACCGAGATAAACTTCCTGCTCTTTTACGTCCTTGATGTTACGGGTTCCTGTTTGCTCGTCTACTTCATAGACTTCCAAACGGACGGTAACTTTCAAGGGAGCGGCAAAGCTCATCCCGCGGCTTCTACACTCGTCAATGTCGTACTTGGGATTTTCCAATACGTAGCAGTCGTAGTTTAAACTCGAAGTGTTGTTGAAATCGCTAATCGGGAAGACTGATTTGAATACGCCTTCTAACCCTATTGCCTCACGTTTATGAGGATCTGCTTCAGCTTGCAGAAACAAATCATAAGAACGTTTTTGAACTTCAATAAGATCGGGAATGTCGATCAACTGAGGAAATTTTCCAAATTCCCTCCGGAAACGTTTCTTATCAAAAAAAGTTGAAGCTGTACTCATACCACACCCTCCCTGACACCGGGTCTAGGAAAATTGACTATCCGACTGACTGAAAAAAAGAGTCTGAGCAAAAGCGAACTTCTACTTCAACTCGATTTTTGCACCAACAGCTTCTAGCTTTTTCTTGATCTCTTCAGCTTCTTTCTTTGTGACGCCTTCTTTCAAGGTTTTAGGCGCACCTTCGACAAGATCTTTAGCTTCTTTCAAGCCAAGAGTTGTGAACCCTCGGATTTCTTTAATGACGTTAACTTTTTGAGCTCCGCCATCGACAAGAACTACATCAAAAGCAGTTTTTTCTTCTGCTGCAGCGGCTCCAGCTGTGGCTCCACCGGCTGCAGGAACTCCTACAGCGACGGGAGCAGCAGCGCTGACTCCGTAACGTGTTTCAAACTTTTTAATGAATTCTGAAACTTGAAGTAAATTCGCGTTATCGAAAAATTCAAAAACTTGTTCTTCTGTGACTGCCATTGTGACTCCTCCTATTTAATACAAAAGTCTCTTTAAGACGCTTTCTGTTTTTTATCCCTTAAAGCAACTAGCGCGTAACCCAGCTTACGCGGCGTATCTTGAAGGGCATACAGAAACTTGGTTGGGGGGGACTTCAAAGCCCACAGGAAGCCGACAAACAATTCGTTTTTTCCTGGTAGTTTTGAGAGAGCTTTGAGTTGCTCCGAGGACATCATTTGTCCTAGAGCTGCCCCAGTTTTAATTTTAATATCAAAATTTTCTTTTCCGACCCATTCCATGATGGCTTTAGCGGCAATAACCGGATCTTTATCGCTATAAGCGAGAAGGGTAGGGCCTTCCAAATGCTCGGTAACAGAAGCATAAGGGGTAGCGGAGAAAACTTTCCGCGCGAGGGTGTTCTTCAAAACCTTCACTCGAACATTTTGCTTTCTCAGACTCAATCTGAATTGAGTCATCTGTTCTACAGTGAGTTTATTGAAGGACATCAGAGCGATGGCTTGAGACCCATCGACTCCTTTTGCTAAATCTGTAACAAATTGCTCTTTTTCCGTACGGTTCAAGGAAAACTCCTAAGCGCTGCTCTATTGGGCCCAATTATGAGCCGTAATTTAAATACCTGTTTTTAGAGGGTGTCAATGGGTTTCTTACAATCCTCGTGCCAATGCTTCTGCAGAACCCGGGTCGACAATCACGCTGGGACCCATAGTGGGTGCCAAAGCGATCTTCCGGATGTAAACACCTTTGGAAGTTGCAGGCTTTGCCTTCAAGATGTTTTCATAAAGGACTGCGAAGTTTTCTTTAAGTTTTTGAGCTCCAAAAGACTTCTTCCCAATAATGGTGTGAAGAATTCCGGCCTTTTCTACCTTATATTCAACTTTTCCCAGTTTTTGCTCTTTAATAGCTTTTCCAATTTCGGAACTTACGGTTCCGGTCTTTTTATTGGGCATCAATCCCTTGGGACCTAGAACCTTGGCTACTTTTGTGAGGTCTTTTAAAGACTCTGGGGTGGTTAACAAACGATCAAACTCAAGCCAGCCTTTTTCGATTTTTTCGATCAGGTCATCATTACCGACGAAATCGGCTCCAGCTTCACGCGCTTCTTTCTCCGCATCCCCTCTGACAAAGCAGGCGACTCGAATGGTTTTTCCGATTCCGTTTGGTAGAACTGTCGCGCCACGTACCTGTTGGTCAGATTGCTTGGGGTCTACTCCCAATTTCACTACTAATTCGACAGATTCATCAAACTTGCGCGCTTGAAAGCTTTCGATGACCGCGAGAGCGTCTGCTACTGTGTATTTTTTTGTGCGGTCTACTTTGGCCGCATTTGCTTTATAAAGTTTTCCTGCTTTTGGCATTTTAATCTCCTAACCTACTACATCCAAGCCCATGCTTCGGGCTGTTCCGGTCACCTGACGAATGGCTGAATCCAAATCAACGCAATTCAAATCAGGCATTTTTGTTTTTGCGATTTCTTCCACTTGTTTCATGGTGACTTTTCCAACTTTTGTTTTGTTGGGAACGCCGGAGCCTTGAACAATATTGGCAGCCTTCTTAAGGAGAACAGCCACAGGTGGAGTCTTCGTAATAAAAGTGAATGAACGGTCTTGGTAAATGCTGATCACCACAGGGATGATCATTCCATTGGCATTTTGGGTCTTTGCATTGAATTGTTTGCAAAAATCCATGATGTTCACACCATGTTGTCCCAAAGCCGGACCGACTGGAGGAGAAGGATTCGCTTTCCCTCCCGGAATCTGTAACTTAACTAATGCAGTGAGCTTTTTCATCTAACACCCTTCGATTTTTAAACTTAATTCTTCTCCACTTGGACAAAATCCAATTCAACTGGAGTCGAGCGACCAAAAATACTAACCAAAACTCTAAGTTTCCCTTTGTCAGGCTTAACTTCTTCCACAACCCCATTGAAATTCACGAATGGGCCATCAATGACTCGAACACTTTCGCCTTCTTCAAATTCAACTTTCGGTCGGGGCTTGAGCGTTCCCTGTTCCATCTGATTGGTGATTCGCAACACTTCTTCTTCAGGAACCGCAGGAGGCCGTGTAGCGTTGCCTACGAAACCGGTAATTTTTGTTGTGTTCTTCACCAAGTGCCAAGTGTTGTCGTTCAATTTCATCTTAACGAGCATGTAACCTGGAAAAAACTTCCGACTGGTGGTTTTTTTCTCTCCTCGGACAAGTTCAATCACGTTTTCAGAGGGGATAAGAATGTCTGAGAAGGAATCTTCCATTTTGTGCTGTCGGATTCTTTCTTGCAGAGCCAATTTGGCTTTTTGTTCGAAACCGCTGTAAGTGTGAACAACGTACCACTGGAGTTCTTGAGAACCAGTTTCAGTGGATTGTGCATCAGAGGTTTCCGAAGTGTTTTCTTGGGCTCCCTCTAGCACTTCCTGAGGTTTTTGATTTTCATCACCAGACACAATTGCCTCTCTTTTAGCTCAATAAAAAGCCAACAAATTTACCGAATAACAAATCAAAAAAAGCGAGGATGCCACTCGCCAATAAAATGCAGACCATGACCACGATGGTGGATTTTTTTACGTCATCAACATTTGGCCAAGTCACTTTTTTTAATTCTGAAATAACATCAACCATTACTTCATTCACTTTTTGATTTCGAAACAAAACAAGAAAAGTGATCAAAGCGCCTGCGACTGGAAGAATTTCTTTCGCAACTTCAATGCCTGGGAGTTTTCTGACTTGATAAAAAGTAAAGTTCAACCACTGGACAAAAGTTCTGACCAGAAACCAAACCAGTGCTCCCGCACTTAAATAAAGTCCTACAATTGTTTTTCGGCTGTCCATAAGTAACGCACAGTTGTGCCGTAAAAATTCTCAAATTTCAAGTAAATGAGCAGAGATCCATCATTTTTTTGGATGAGGCCTCGTTTAAGCGGGCCACAACTAAAAACTGTTATAGAAACCAATCAGTTAGAGGAAAAGAGCAGGGCGCCTCGGGCTCGAACCGAGAACCTACGGATTTGGAATCCGCCGCTCTACCAATTAGAGCTAGCGCCCTTTAAAACACTTTAGGGGGTCGGCTTTGGACCTTCCCCCCAAAAAGTTAAGCTTTAACTTCTTTGTGCTTGGTGTGCCGTCGGCAGTGTTTGCAGTATTTTGGCAACTCTACACGTTCACTATGTTTACTTTTGTTCTTAGTGCTCGTGTAGTTACGACGTTTGCACTCCTGACATTCCATATTAAAAATGGTCTGCATTTATTTACTCCAAAATTTCAGTAACGACTCCAGCGCCCACGGTACGGCCGCCTTCGCGGATAGCGAAGCGGACTTCTTTTTCCATGGCCACAGGAGTAATCAGTTCAACTTCCACAGCGACGTTATCGCCAGGCATGACCATTTCCACACCTTTGGGCAGAGTGACGACCCCAGTTACGTCCGTAGTACGGAAGTAGAATTGAGGGCGGTACCCTGTGAAGAATGGAGTATGACGACCCCCTTCTTCTTTGGTCAAAATATAAGCTTCGGCTTTGCACTTTTTGTGAGGGGTGATGGTGCCAGGAGCACAAAGCACCTGACCACGCTCAACGTCTTCTTTGTTGATACCTCTTAAGAGGACCCCGACGTTGTCTCCAGCTTCCCCTTGATCCAGAAGCTTTCTAAACATTTCAATACCGGTAACGACCGTTTTCTTAGTGGGTCGGATACCGACGATTTCGATTTCGTCGTTGAGCTTTACAGTTCCACGCTCAATACGGCCAGTCACTACGGTTCCACGACCTTGAATCGAGAACACGTCTTCAACAGCCATCAAGAAAGGCTTGTCTTTCTGACGGGCAGGAAGAGGGATGTAGCTATCCAAAGCTTCAACCAACTTGAGAATGGCAGGTTCACCCAATTCACTGGTGTCCCCTTCGAGAGCTTTCAGTGCGGAACCTTTGACGACTGGAATGTCATCGCCAGGGAACTTGTACTTGGAGAGAAGCTCTCTCACTTCGAGTTCCACGAGATCTAAAAGTTCTTTATCGTCGACCATGTCGACTTTGTTCAAAAACACAACCATTGCAGGTACGCCCACCTGACGAGCCAAAAGAATATGCTCGCGAGTTTGGGGCATCGGACCATCTGCAGCACTTACCACCAAAATCGCTCCGTCCATCTGAGCAGCGCCAGTGATCATGTTCTTCACGTAGTCGGCGTGACCAGGGCAATCAACGTGTGCATAGTGGCGATTGTCACTCTGGTATTCCACGTGACAAGTAGCAATCGTAATCCCACGCTCTTTCTCTTCAGGAGCTGCATCGATCTGATCGTAGCGACGGGCTTCTGCATAACCTTTCTTCGCAAGCACCGTTGTGATTGCAGAGGTCAGTGTGGTTTTTCCATGATCCACGTGTCCAATTGTTCCTACGTTTACGTGGGGTTTTGTTCTTTCAAATTTAGCCTTAGACATTACTTTCCTCCTGATTTCGCGACGAGTTCCTGAGCAATATTGCTTGGAACGGGTTCATAATGGTGGAATTCCATTGTGTACGTCGCTCGCCCCTGACTTAAAGAGCGTACTTGAGTAGCATAACCAAACATTTCTGCCAAGGGGACTTCCGCTTTAATTACTTGAATTCCCCCTTGAGGCTCCATTGACATGATTTTTCCCCGTCGAGAATTCAAGTCGCCAATAACGTCACCCATGTATTGCTCAGGGCAAGTAACTTCGGTCGACATGATTGGCTCAAGAATGATGGGGCCGGCTTTTCTACAGCCATCCTTAAAGGCCATGGAGGCAGCAATTTTAAAGGCAATTTCACTGGAGTCGACATCATGGTAGGAGCCATCAAATAGGCTCACTTTAATGTCAACGACCGGGTAACCCGCTTGAATCCCGTTTGTGAGGGCTTCTTGAACGCCTTTATCCACTGCAGGAATATATTCCCGAGGAACAACCCCCCCAACGATTTCATTTTCAAATTTGAACCCACCACCTGGAGGAAGAGGCTCAATGGTCAACCAGACATGGCCATACTGACCGCGACCACCCGTTTGTTTAATATATTTACCTTCTTGCTCGACTTTCTTGGTGATTGTTTCTCGGTAAGCCACTTGGGGTTTACCCACATTAGCTTCTACTTTGAACTCACGAAGGAGCCGGTCCACAATAATTTCCAAATGCAGCTCGCCCATTCCCGAAATAATGGTCTGATTGGTTTCTGGGTCCACTTTCAACTGGAAGCTGGGATCTTCGATGGCCAATTTCTGTAATGAAATCGATAGCTTTTCTTGATCAGCCTTAGATTTTGGCTCTACAGCGATTGAAATCACTGGATCAGGAAAATGCATGGACTCCAGAGAGATAGGAGCATTTTCATCGCAAAGAGTATCCCCTGTGCGAGTAAATTTGAGACCTACCGCAGCTGCGATATCTCCCGCTTTTACGTTTTTAATTTCATTTTGTTTATTGGCGTGCATTTGTAGCAAGCGGCCAATCCGTTCTTTTTTGCCCTGTCGGGAGTTTAGAACGTAAGACCCTGCTTCTAAAGCGCCCGAGTAAACTCTGAAGAACGTCAGCTGCCCGACATAGGGATCGGTCAGAATCTTAAAAGCTAAAGCAGAGAACTTTTCTCCAACATCCGCTTTCCGCTCCAGTTTTTCCTCTTCTTTATCAGGATTGATTCCTTGAACAGGGGGCTTGTCGAGCGGTGAGGGGAGGTATGCCAGCACACCATCCAACATCGGCTGAACACCCTTGTTTTTAAAAGAGGAACCTGCAAACACAGGAACAATCTTCAAATTTAAAGTAGCTTTTCGAGCGCAGGCTCGGATTTCGTCATTTGTGATTTCTCCGCCTTCCAAATAGCGGCTCATCACAGATTCGTCTTCTTCAACCACGGAATCGACCAATTTTTCACGAAGGGCTTTGGCCTTTTCCTTTAAATCATCCGGAATTTCAGTGACTCGGTACTCATCGCCTTTTCCAGGAATATCCCAAATGAGGGCCTTTTGTTCGATCAGGTCAACGACTCCCAAAAGCTTATCCTCTGCACCCACTGGATAATTGAACATAACTGGGCGGCCGTTCAATTTTTCAACAATGGATTGGACTGCTTTATCGTAATTAGCTCCAACGCGATCCATTTTGTTGATGAAGCACATTCGAGGAACTTTATAACGGTCTGCTTGGCGCCATACGGTTTCAGATTGTGGCTGAACCCCCGCAACACCATCAAATAAAACGACTGCACCATCAAGCACCCGAAGAGAACGTTCCACTTCAATGGTGAAGTCCACGTGTCCGGGGGTATCGATGATATTGATTCGGCAATCTTTCCAGTGGCAAGTGGTCGCAGCGGAGGTAATGGTGATACCCCGTTCGCGCTCTTGAACCATGTAATCCATGACGGTTTCACCATCGTGAACTTCGCCGATTTTATGGGTTACACCAGTGTAATAAAGGATGCGTTCAGTGGTGGTGGTTTTTCCAGCATCAATGTGAGCGCAGATACCGATATTACGTAATTTTTTTAAGTCTGTGATTTGTGGGTCAGCCATAGTTATTTACCAGCGATAGTGGGCAAAAGCTTTATTGGCTTCAGCCATTCGGTGAACATCTTCTCTTTTCTTTACGGATTCTCCGCGATTTTCAGCGGCATCAAACATTTCTTGAGCCAGCTTTTCTCCCATGGAGGCTCCTCTACGTGCTTTTGCGTAGGTAGCAAGCCAACGGAAAGCCAATGCGTTTCTTCGTTCCGGACGTACTTCAACAGGAACTTGGTAAGTAGAGCCTCCCACTCGGCGAGACTTTACTTCGATTTGAGGCCGCACATTGGTCAGAGCCTTTTTAAAGACCTTCATTGGATCATCTTTGGTTTTTTGATGAATGACTTCAAAAGCACCGTACACGATTCTCTCGGCAGTGCTCTTTTTTCCATCTTCCATGATCGAATTAATGAATTTAGTTACCAACTTTTCGTTGTACTTCGAGTCGGCAACCACTTCTCTATGGGGAACATTTCCACGTCTTGGCATTGCTTATGCCTTTCCTGCTTTGGCTCCGTATTTGGAGCGACTTTGTTTTCGTTTTTCTACGCCTTGGGTATCCAAACTGCCACGAACGATGTGGTAGCGGACCCCAGGAAGATCTTTCACCCGGCCTCCTCTTATAAGAACCACTGAGTGCTCTTGGAGGTTATGGCCTTCTCCCGGAATATAAGAAGTTACTTCGTATCCGTTTGTTAAACGAACACGAGCGACTTTCCGAAGTGCCGAGTTGGGCTTCTTAGGTGTCGTTGTATAGACGCGGATACAAACTCCGCGGCGTTGGGGACATCTTGTCAATGCGGGGGACTTTGTCCGGCGTTTCTGCGCGTCTCGGCCCTCGCGAACCAATTGATTAATTGTTGGCATGTAATTACCTCAAAATCTTAAACTAAGGGTTGATAACGTTCTGCATTTTCAATGTCAATTCCTTTTGCCCTAAGACTTTGCCTTTCTTGACTCGACTTGGGATTTGAACTACAACTCGCCCACCCTGATTGAAGGGGGGTCTGAATCATGTACGAAAAAATTGTTTTGGTCTTCTTCTCCCTTTTGGTTCTTGCTGTTTCTGGCTTGGTGAAGAACTTGTCTGATTTAGAGGCGTTCTTCTCTTCCCATTCGAACTCACGTTGCACGCACCAATACCACTCAAAAGAAGCGGGAAAAGCAGCCAGTAGTCTGGTACACTGGTTCAATTGTGACTAGCAAAAGCCCAAAGTTATCCATTAAAAACAAGCCTTTAACGATTCGTGATGAAATTCATGGAGACATGAGCTTTGAGGGAGCGGTTCGGCACGCTATCGACCACCCCTTTTTCCAAAGGCTTCGTTCCATTAAGCAGTTAGGGCTGGCTGAATTTGTTTTTCCATGTGCCACCCACACCCGTTTTCAGCACTCGTTGGGTGCCTCTTATCTAGCCATCCAGTACTTTGAAACCATGGTCAGGGGCTGGGGCCACTCCAGTTTTGATTTCGAAGGAAAAGTAGAAAAAACCAAATTTTCACCCCTTTTAACCAAACAACGGCTTCAAGAAGTGGGCGAACACCCTGAATCTTACCGTTTTTGGCGAGATGCTATTGGCTTGGCCGGGCTTCTTCACGATGTGGGCCACGGCCCATGGAGCCACACTTTTGAGTTTCTGGATCTCCAGCAGGACTTCAGCGAAGTTTTGGAGCCTATTCACGGAGTGGTGGGCAAATACCTTCGTGAACACCAGAAGAGTGGAAAAACCTTCATGCACGAAGAAGTTTCCCTGCTTTATTTACACCAGCTTTTAAAAGACTTGGAATCCTCGCAACTGGTGCCAGATGCATTGAAGTTTTTTGTACCCGTCTCAGCGCTCATCAATAGAAAAATGGGACTGGGAAAGTTTCAGAAAGAAATTGAGTCAGAAATCCAGAAGGGCCTCGAAGCGAGGAAGTTAAAAGGGGGAGTGGAGGTTCATCGTCTCTTAAGACCCGTGATCTCCGGTCCGTTTGATGTCGATCGCATCGATTACATCCAAAGGGATGGACGTAATTGCGGAGTTAATATTGGTGGGATCGAATGGCGTCGGATTGTTTCCAAGCTTATCCCCTGTTTGGCTCATCACCAGGGGGCATCCAATGAACCCGAAGAAGTGGTTTTGATTTCAAACGTCAAAAACCAACATGTTCTGGATGATTTTATTTTCAGTTTGTTTCAAATGTACGCACAAGTTTATTTGCACCCAAAGATTGTGGGGGTTGAAGAAGTTGCCAAGCGCTTGCTGAGAAATGTCAGAAAAGGCAAGAAAAGGCCGGTAATCACTTTTGAAATGCACCAACAACTCACGGATGAGCGGTTTCGCTATTTTCTGAAAGAAGATTTTGGAATTTCGGAAATTGAAGATCTGTTATTTCGCAAGCGAGGTGCGGGAGTTCATGTTGTGAGTTTGCCTCCTAACACGGGAATGGAAAAAAACCTGAAAGCCAGCGGCTACTCCATGGTCGATCTGCTGGATCGGCCCATGATGAAAGACAGCGTTGGGCTTTTTCTTTTTGGTTCCTACCAACATTCGTCAGGAAAGAGCCTGAAAACGGAGCATTTGATTCAACCTTGGGTGAAAGTCAGTCCCATTGCCCACCACTTTTACACAATCAATTACTCTCCGAAAATTTGGTTGAAGTCGGAGCTTTTAAAATAAAATGGAAACTTGGCTTTCAACTTTTGGGCTGATTTTTGCGATTGTTGATCCTTTTGGGTATGTCCCGATTTTTCTGTCTCTGACTGCCAGAGACAGCGAACCTGTTCGGCGTAAGATGGTGGGAAAAGCCTGTGCCACAGCTTTTGTGGTTTTGACTCTTTCGACTTTTGTCGGCCAACAGATCTTGAGTTTTTTTGGGATATCGATACCTGCTCTTCAAATCTCGGGCGGACTCATTCTGCTCATTATTGGCTTCGAAATGATGAAGATTCTTCCAGTAGTCGAAAGGCTGTCTCAGAAAGAAGAAACTGAAGCGGAAAGAAAAGAAGATATTTCGATTGTCCCTCTGGCGATTCCCATGCTGTCCGGACCGGCTTCGATCGCTTCGGTAATTGTGTTGAGCAGCAGGGCGCAATCTCTTTCGGACTACCCGGTGATAATTTTCTCTATTTTGGCCACTTTATTGATTACTTATTTTGTTCTTCGTTCTTCGAGCCGTTTAATAAAAATCATTGGAGTCACAGGACTCAATGTAATGACCCGGGTGATGGGTCTTCTCCTCTGCGCCATTGCCATTCAATATGTTATTAATGGCTTCTTGGCTGTGAAGTCTGCATGAATCGAGAGTTTCAACTTATTGATCGTTTGACCAAAAAACTTCCCCCGGTTTCCAAAAGAGTTTTACTTGGGATAGGTGATGATGCCGCCGTTTTAAAACCGTCTTCTGGAAAGACCCTCCTAACCGTGGACTGTTTGGTTGAGGGGATTCACTTTGATTTCAGTTTTTGTGAACCTGAAGAAATTGGAGCCAAAGCAATGGCCGTAAATGCCAGCGATATCGTTGCCATGGGAGGAAAACCCATCGCTGCTTTGATCTCTCTTGGAGTTTCCTCAGCAGTTTCGGAAGAAACTCTGGAGCGTTTATATCAAGGTCTGGCTGATCATTCCAAAACTCACTCGATTGATGTTGTTGGGGGGAATATTACTTCAAGTCCGGAAAGAGTGATGATTAGCATCAGTCTTTTGGGAGAATGTTCCTTGGAGCCCGTGAGCCGGAGCGGGGCCAAACCAGGAGATGTGGTTTTTCTCTCGGGGCCTGTGGGTGAAGCTGCCGCGGGTTTATTTTTACTGAAAACGAAAGGGCAAGAAGCTCGAACCCTTTTTCCAAAGCTAACCACCCATTATTTAACTCCTAAAATTGCCGTGGACTTTGTGAATGTTTTGAACCGAGTGAATAAAGTGAGTTCTCTCATTGATATCAGTGATGGTTTGTCCAGCGAACTCTGGCATTTGGCTGAATCCTCAAAAGTCGGATTTTTTATCGAGGAAGATAAAATACCGGTTTCTCAGGAACTGAGCGAAGCGGCTGCAAAGTTTCGCCAGAACCTCCGCAATTGGCAGTTCTCAGGCGGAGAGGATTACGAGTTGTTGGGCACTATCGCGCCTTCTGATTGGCCCCTTCTAAAAAAAGAAGCTGAAGGACACGGCTTTATTCTCTCTGAAATTGGAAGAGTGGTTCCGTTGGAACGGGGCCTGAAGTTACAGGATCGTTCCGGTAAAGAGATCCCCCTCGAAGCGACTGGCTGGAATCATTTGTCTTTCTCAGAAAGGGATTGACCTCAAGCCGAAGCTCTTGGAAACTTACGGTTAATGAAGCACTTAATCATTTTACTTCTGGGCTCTTTGTTCCTTTTTTCAGGGCAGTCTTTCGGGTTGGGAACAAAAGGTGAATTTATCGGTTCGGCCGGCGCTGGAATTATGACGAGTCCGACGCTCTTTCTCATCTCTCCAGAGCTTGAATATATCCATAGTGAAGACCTGACTTTAGGGGGACTTGCACAAATGGGCTTGGGAGGCGGGGGAGTTCTTTTTACGGCTTCTGGAAAAGTCAGGCATTTTTTTGGTGGAAGCCCCCGGGTAAAGCCTTGTGTTGAGGGTGGGCTGGGACTGTCTTTGGCATCTTCACTTTTTTCTTCGGCAGTGGGAGTCCACATTGAAGCCGGAATGGGATTTGATTACATTTTGGATAAAAGAACAGCCATTGGAACCATGATCCGACTGAATTTCAGCCCTCCTCTCAAATCTTTTTTCATCAGTTGGCCGATTGTGACCATGCGTTTTCTTCTTTAAAACATGAACAAAGAGAATCTTGGTCGAAAAATCATCCACACTTTACACCAGTCGGGTTTCGAAGCTTACTTTGCTGGCGGCTGCGTCCGGGACAGAGAGCGGGGAGTCGCTCCAAAAGATTTTGATATCGCAACCAGTGCCACCCCAGACCAAATCACCCGCCTTTTTTCCAAAACAGTTCCGGTAGGTTTGGCCTTCGGAGTGATTTTGGTGATTGAAAGTGATGTGCCTTTTGAAGTGGCCACCTTCAGGAAAGAAGGGGGCTATCAAGATGGTCGCCACCCCACGGAAGTGAACTTCTCCACCCTCGAGGAAGATGCCAATCGGAGGGATTTCACGGTCAATGGACTTTATTTGGACGTTCGAAGCGATCAAGTGATCGATTTGGTTCAAGGAAGGAGGGATCTAAAAAACAGATTGATTCGCACCATAGGAGATCCGGAAAAAAGATTGTTGGAAGACCACCTTCGAATGATGCGAGCCATTCGATTTGCAGTCCAATTGGAATTTGAAATTGACCCCGATACTTTTTGGGCAATAAAAAAACATGCGAAGAAAATAAGTTTAATTAGTGTTGAGCGCATTCGGGATGAGTTTGCCAAAATTCTCACATCTCCCCAGCCAGCCCGAGGCCTTCGTCTTTTGGATGAAACAGGTCTTCTGGATGAGTTTTTGCCTGAAATTTCAAAAATGAAAGGTGTGGAACAGCCCATGGAGTACCACCCCGAGGGGGATGTTTTTATCCACACTCTGATGCTGGTGGAGGGATTGAAAAACTCCGAATTGGAACTTGCGATGGGTGCTCTCCTGCATGATGTGGCCAAGCCAAATACCTTTCAAAGAGCACCCGATCGAATACGGTTTCATGGACACGATGTTTTGGGAGCCCAAATGGCCCGGGACATTTGCAAAAGGCTTTGTTTTTCTAATGAGCAAACTGATTTGATTGCCAGCTTGGTCCTTGAACATTTGCGATTTAAAGATGTTTTCAATATGCGGCTCTCCACTTTAAAGCGATTTTTGTCGCTTCCGCGGTTTGATTTGCACCTTGAGCAACACCGACTGGATTGTTTGGCGAGCAATGGAAAGTTAGAGGCCTACCAATTTGCGAAACTCAAATACGAGGAGTTTTTAAAACAGCCTCCTCCTCCCTCAAAATTGGTTACCGGAGAAGATCTGAAATCCCTTGGGTTTCAGCCGGGCCCGGTTTTTTCTAAAATACTAAGAGAGGTTGAAGATCAGATTCTTGAGGGCGCCATCGCCGATCGAGAACAAGCTCTGGCCTATGTGAAAAAGAATTTTGTAAAAAAGGAGCTCGCGTGAGCGTTGTGGAGGAATTTAAAAAAGGCGATTTAAGAACTCTTGCGCGTCTGATTTCCCTTTGTGAGGACGGGGACAAAAGAGTCATCGATTCTTTGAGCGAAATCTTTAACCTTAAAGGGCATGCAAAAGTGATTGGAATCACCGGTCCGCCCGGGGCTGGAAAGAGCACGCTCATCAACAGTTTTATCCGGCTCGTCCGCAAGGAGAATAAAAAAGTAGCTGTATTGGCCGTTGACCCGGTTAGCCCGTTTTCAGGGGGGGCTTTGTTGGGGGATCGAATTCGGTTGGTGGATCATTTTAATGACCCCGACGTGTTCATTCGAAGCGTAAGCACGCGAGGAAAATTGGGGGGACTTTCACTTGCGACCCGGCAGGGAGTCACCCTTCTGGATAAATTTGGTTTTGACGTGATTTTGGTTGAAACGGTCGGTGTAGGTCAAAGCGAGGTCGATGTGAGGAAGCTTGCGGATGTGACATTGGTTGCTCTGATCCCGGAATGGGGTGATTCCATACAGGCTTTAAAAGCAGGTATTTTGGAAATTGCAGATGTTTTTGTAGTGAACAAGTCAGACAGGGAAGGTGCCGATCGGATTGAAAGAGATCTCAAAGATATTCTCCATTTGGCTGGAAGAGATGATATCCCGGTTTTAAAGACAACCTTTAATGATTTGACGACGGTGGAGGCCCTTTATGCTTCCCTAAAAAACTTTCTAGATAAAAAAGCGGAGGAAATAGCAAAAAAACGGGCTGAAGGGATTCGGGAATCCGCACTTGAAATGCTTGATTACTGGATTATGCAAGAAGCTCGCATGTGGCTTAAGAAAAACATTGAAGCCACTTCGAATCCTTATGAAATAGTGAAGGTGTTTCAGAAAAAATTTCCGCCGGGTTCCCTCTTTTCTTGATGAAGTTCCCAACAAAAGTACTTGTCTGCCGTAACGATCATTTGGGCGATCTCCTCTTGTCTTTGCCGGCCATTCAATGCCTCCGACAGGCTTTGCCGGAGAGTGAAATCGGCTTGCTAGCCCGGCCCCAAAATTTGAAACTCTTAAACGATTTTTTAAAGGAGCACCGGATTCTTCCAGTTTATCCGGACATGCCCGTTGAAAGAGGGAAGTGGGATGTTGTTTTATCTCTCCACAGTGGTTTTGGGTTGGCTGCACGATTTTTCTATAATCGGATTCCCATTCGAG
>Ga0214917_10002265_pt1 | contig 23713 bp, 27 predicted proteins | sample LL_1208_BB_MetaG_FD_177983 | JGI IMG/M metagenome (GOLD analysis project Ga0214917, IMG submission 177983) | Freshwater microbial communities from Lake Lanier, Atlanta, Georgia, United States - LL_1208_BB | ecosystem: Environmental > Aquatic > Freshwater > Lake | place: USA: Georgia | collected...
CGCTGCCCCGAGTAATGATCTGGGCGGTGCTCATCCTCCTGGGGGTCGTTCTGGCGGTCCACTGGTTTATCTACAATCGGTCGGTCCAGGAGTACACGTTCGCACAGCCATCGACCGTGGGCGATGTGCGTGGCGTACAGGGGGAAAAGACACCAATCGTCCTAGAGATAGGTCAGCTTCCGTGGCGCCCCGAAGTGGCGGAGGTGGCTGGATGGGCCGTGGAGCTGCCCGACGGTGCGACTGTTCCGGTGTCGGCGTGGCTCGGTGGCAGCGGGCGACGCCCAGCCATCCAGAATGAGGCGGCTCTCGCAGAAGAGATGGGTCTGACAACGGGGCTCGGTGAGCTAGATGAAGCGCGGGCCTGGTGGTGGCTGCCCGGTCTGTCGGGGGCGCGGGTCGGCATACAGGAGCCCGGTGAGGTGGCTGGACTGTCATGGGTGGGGGCGGAGCGACGCTGGTTCGGCGTGTCAGCGGGGGCACCGGTTGTACTCTGGCTGGTTCATTCGCGCTATCGGCGATTCCTGCCAACGGAGGAGGGGGCGGACCCATGGAAGCTGACGGTGGCAGAGGCGCCGTGGATCGGTCGGGTTCAGTTTGTGGAGGTGCGGGTGCGGCCCGGCTGGTGCGTGGGTCTGCCGGCGCACTGGGGCTACGCAGTGCGCGTGGAGTCCGATAAGGAGGCGACGTGGTGGTGGTCGGCGGAGCAGCATTCACCGCTGTCGTGGGGGCTGACGATGTTGGGGGGTGGGGCCAGCGCGGATAAAGAGACTCCCCTAGAGGAGCAGGGAGAGGCAGTGGCAGAATGAGCGCGGCAGCATCAGCGGGACTAGGTCCCAAATATCGGCACTATGTTTCTGAGTCAGAGTCAGAGTCGGAGTCTGAGAGCGAGACAACAACGGGACTAACGGAGATTTCCGATACAGAGACCGAATCAGACCAGCAGGCAGAGCACGATGGACGGATGCAGGCAATGGATGACTGGCGACTAGCGGCACATCGGTGGATATCGGGGCCAGGTCGACGGGCGGTGGCCGATACGGTGCTACCTCCACGAGGCGGTGTGGGCTCCCTGGCTGCTCCTCTGGCCGTACCACCTGCGACTGCGCTGGACCTGCCGCTAGAGCTGCGTGCGAACGATATCAAGCGGCACATTATCAATGTGGATTCACAGTTCAGGGAGGTGCCGGCAATGTCTAGCGCAACGGACTTCTTCTTTCGTCCAGTGGCACCCATCAAAAACGTCATGCGTGTCCGGATCACCTCCATTGAGGCGCCGAACAACTACTACATATTTACGGCGGGGCGGCGGAATATCTTTTTGTCGGTCACGGTTGGTGCCACCACGGCGCTCATAACGCTCGCCGAAGGAAACTATACGGCCGGCGACATGGCCGATGCGTTGGAAGTTGCGCTTAACGAAGCGGTGGGTGGAACGCCATTTACAGTCACATTCAGTGAGATAACTGGAAAATTTACAATCACGCACGCGACAGCGGCATTTTCAATCAATACAACACCGACGGGTGGGGAATACTATTTTGACCGCTCGTTTGCGTGGGGACTCGGTGCGAATCTGGGGCTCAGCAAGGGTGTCGCCACTAGCAGTGCTGGTACTGGAACAACGCAGGTGCTGGTGTCCGACAGCTGTGCCAACTTTGCGGGCGACAACTATCTGCTGCTCTGCGTGAATGACTATGAGTGTGTCCGACAGACGGTCGCAACAACGGACAGCGCGGGAGTCGTACAGGTGAATGAGATAAAGGCGCTAGCCAAGGTGGTGCTGCGTGAGCCGAAGAACTACGTGGCGTTTGACGATTACGCGTCACAGCATATAAAAGAGGTGGTGTTCCAGACACCACGGGATATCGCGCGACTCCACGTGCGACTGCTGAGTCCATATGGCGACCCGGTGGATCTCTGCTCTGCGCAGTTCTCATTTTCACTGGAGGCACTGGAGATACAAAATCCGACGCTGTTTGACACGGTGCGGGATGCGATTATGATGCGGTATGTGTAGCCCTAACCAGCAACTACTGTATACGGGGTTTGAACCGCCGGCTGATGCAGCGGTAAAGTCAGTCGCCTAATTAGGCGACCTCTGCGACCACTACCTAAATGGCCTGCAAGTTACCGGTGTAAGAATGGCAGGGCACACTTGCGAACGTTGCGCAAAGCAGTTCAAGACCAAGAGTCAGTACGATGCCCATATGCGCCGTAAGCGCCCCTGTAAGGCGGATGATGCCGCATCGGTTGAGTCAGAGGTTGAGGTACCTGACACAACCTATCTTGAGGAGGACTTTGATCTTCAACGCAGCAGAATTGTTATGGAGTATAATGAGGCGAATACAAAGGCGAAACGCTCTGGTCGTAACATTAGCTATCCAAATCAACAGGAAGCCGCTGTCGCTATTACAGAGGAGTTTCGTAAGGGGAAGCAGGTAGTTATTCTGATGGCACAACCTGGTACTGGTAAGACCGGTGTTGCCCTTGAAGTACTCTACAAAATGGCAATTGGTACACCCGATGACAGCACTCTAACGGAACAAATGGTCATCTGCTCTGGCATGAGTGACTGTGAATGGCGCGAGCAGTTTGCCAAGAGTATGCTACCCTCTCTAAAGTCGCATATTTATCATCGTGGTAACTTGCCTAAGCACCGCAAGCATCTGGCTGCGGCCAAGTTGGTCATTGATGACGAGTGTCACATTGCTGCTGATAAAGATATGATGGTGAGCAGTGAATTTAGGAAGGCTGGTCTTCTGGATGTGCCTTCTATGGAGAAGCGTGGGCGCAAACTCCTCCAAATCTCTGCTACGCCCGAAGCAGTTGGCGAAGATCTTAAGAAGTGGGGGGATCGAGCTGCCAAAGTAGTACTCCAGCCAGGCCCTACATACAAAGGGTTTCGTGTCATGCTGAATGAAAAGCGTATTCGTCAGTCACCTCAGCTTAATAATGAAGATCAGGTACGCAGTCTTCTAGAGATGTTTACTCAGCGTTATGCGAATACCACAGCAAAGTATTTTCCCTTTCGTGTAAATGAGAAGATTGTGCCCTATCTGGAGTCAGTATCAGCAGAGCTTGGTTGGGCATCTCCTCTACGTCATGATTCGATGTCCCGTATTGAGGACATCGATGAGCAGATGAAGAAAGCCCCTACCAAACACACGATTATCCGTGTAAAGGGCTTTTGGCGTGCGTCGAAGCGCCTTGTACGTGATCATGTTGGCGGGTCCTATGAAACTGTCCCAAAGGGTAAGCGGAATACAACGGCAACAGCTCAAGGACTCACAGCACGTTTCTGCGATAATTTCGATTATACGGGCGAATACCTTGAACCCAATCTACGCCCCATCCATTTTTGCGATAAGCAGGCTATTGAGGAATATGTGACATGGTTTGAGAGTGGATGCGACTTTACCAAAACCGCATACAGCAGCGCACGGATTACATCAGATGGTAAGGGACAAGTCAGTTCGCGTAAGACAAAGCTCCACGCATCAAACATAAAGGGTTTGGTGGGTCCAGAGGAAGAGGAGCCCATCAAAGATCACGAACAGAAGTTCGAGCGTGATTGGAAGATCTTCGAAACACGGGAGGAGAGTATTGCGTATGCTCGTGAGCAGGCGGAAGTGGCAGGAGAGAACCCGACGACTATTCGAGACCGCAAGTTCAAGGCAGATAATGGAGGATTTGAGAAGTGTACAGTTGGTCCTACAACTGGAGTATTCTCATTTGATTACCTCAAGAACTATATCGAGACGTCCAGAATTGGCGCGAATATGAACGGCAGTCTCAAGGATCTCGAGGGGGGGAAGTGTAAGTTCCTCCATCGTCGATATGTCTGTTACATTGACCTAACTGATATTTCCACTGTACGTTATGTGACTAGCTGGGTACGACTACGTAGTACCTCCGCAACCTCCAGTTCAGAAACGGATGTAATTGAACACATCTAATTAGGGGTGGCCCTTCTAGCTTGCTAGAAGGTTATGACGCCGGCTTATCAGCCGGCGGGCAGATTAAAAAGTAGCATGTCGCGAATGCGACATGAAATTATCTGGACAGGCCTAGTTGGTGATTAGGGATGCCCATCCCTACATCTAACTAGCATTTAATTGCCATACCGTACAATTCCAAAATTAAGACATGCGGTTTTACTGCCTGGAATTGTACGTTTACGTAGCTTTCTGGTATAATCTTGTCGGTTTCTTCCAGAAACCGACATCCTTAAACTCTGTAAGCTACGATACTGGTGGACGCGGCGCGGCGCGGCGAAAACCACTCCGCGCATTAGAATGGCTGCGACCCCGTCAATATTCCGCCTCAGCCCCTCGTCGCTGCTTGGATGGACAGCGGCCTACAGCATCTGGGAACCGATCTCCTACTTTTTGATTCGCGCGCTGTCGGGTGCGCGGACAGTGGGCGAATACTATGACCCGCGGCGCACGCCGGTGGCGGTGGTGTTTTTTGGCGATTTTATTTATAGCACGTTCATTCTGCTGGTTGCCCAGGCGCTCGGTGCCGGTGTGGGGCTACAGGGGATGTGGAAGAATCTAGGAATGTTCCTCGGTGTCCAGTGGACATCGGACTATCTCTGGTATCTGCTGGTGAGCGCCTTGCCGAAGGGTACGAGCCGCTATGTGGATTTCTTCCAGCGCTACACGCGGGAGGTGGGGGTCGGCGCGCTGGTTGGCGACTCGCTCTACGGAATTGTCTGGCTGGCGTTGGCGCAGGGGCTGGTATCATTCGCACCGGTGTGGACGCAGCTGGCGGCGATTGTGCTCTTCATGTTCGGAACGCTGGTGGTTTCTTATTAGTTGCCCCCAACAGGGAATGACAGCACCAATCGTGATGAAGCCCGGTCTCGGAGAGCCGCAGCCGACTATCGCGGACCTGGTGCCGGCACTGGATACCAGCACGTGGTATCGCACGGAGTGGGGATGTCTTAAGGATGACCCGACGCGCGTGGCGCGCTACCACAGTTTCCCCGATGCGCCGATTCCGCGAGGTGTGCCGCTGGACCCGGCCGCACCGGCATTCATCTGTCTGCGTTATCGTACGGCCTGGCCGCAGGGGGGCGCACCGGCGTCGGCGGCTGCGATGGTGGCCACGGAGGCGGAGCATCCGCAGTTTGCTTTCCGGGCAGGGGGGCCCGGTACGCCGACGCAGATTGACATGGAGAGTCAGCTGCGGCGACTGGATCAGCCGTTGGGGCGCTGTCAGGCGGTTATTGCGGAGGACGCACCGCTGTATCGTAACACTGTTGCGCCACCCGTGCCTCCCCCCGGTGCTGTGCCGGTGGGCGTACAGAACGCCTGTAATCCGGTGGCAGCGATTGTTGGGGCGGCAGGAGAGGGCTGCCGCGTGGCGGCGGACCAGGTGGCAACGGCAATGTCGGGGCGTTGGATTAACAACCCGACACGGCAGGATACGATGCGGTTTGACCGGCCGTTTGCGCCTCCAGGTGTAGGGACGGGGGCTGCGCGGCCTCCAGTACCGTAGCTTTCCAAAGTTAAGACCTGTCGGTTTCCTCCGGAAACCGACAAATTTATATGGGAAAGCTACGTTAACGTACAATCACAGGCGGTGAAACCAGCATTCGGAGAATGCTGTCAGAACCTCTCCGCTTTGCGGAGAGGGCCGCCTGTCTTAACTTTGTGATTGTACGGTACGTGGGGCGGGATGGCCATATTACGCGTAAGGAATCACGACGCGCACCCGATAGTCACGCGCGTCATAGAAAATAGTAGGGCGGCCCCCACGAACAGGTCGCGGCAACGGATCATCCGGCTTCAGAGCAACTGTGGCTGGATGAAACCCGCCGGCACGGAGAGCGCGGTGGGCGGTCGTCAGGGTCGCACCAGTATAGATGGAGAGGTCTAGTCGGGGTGACGCTGATGGTGTCTCTGCGCGATGTGAAAATAGGCCGCCCATCCTCTCTGACTGTTAGAAATATATCACCTGGCCCCTTAGACAGATGCCTGTGTGGAGACTGCGACGACATGTTGTCTATGAGCCGGCCTGCCAGCAAACAAAAGAGGTGTGGGGCATTGACCGGCCTGCGCCAGGCCTGGAGGCTATCTGTGCGCCGCGCGACACGGACCGTGATGATCCGCTAACAGGGGGCGGCGAATGTTGCCGATCGCTGCTTCTGCGTCTGAATGGTGAGTGGGTCACCTGGCATCGAATCTGGGACTGGATATCGGCTGCAGAGGACGCCGGCTACGAAGTGGTGAGCGGTTTCGCAGAGCTATCGCCATATTCAACTATCATCATCCGGCACGCCTGAGCCGGCTGCTGAGGCTTTCTTAGCTCGGCGGGGCTTTTTGGGGCCGCCGCTGGCAGCCCTCTTTGTCGCAACCGCTAGCTTGTACACCTGCTCCGCGGTCTCGGGCGTTAGCGTGGCCCACGGTGTATCCGCGGGAATTCCAACAAACACCGGCTTACGCCCCACGCCCTCGGTCTGTTTGAACATATATAGCCCGTAGGGGCCACGTCGGATGCGATAAGGTCCGACCTGGCGATCTACCGCGTCGGCGGCGGGAGGTGCGGCCTTCTCCATGAGTCGGGCGCTCAGGTCCGTCAGGGTGTCGGTAGGCTTACAGTTGATGCGGGCGGTGCGCCACTGGGCGTAGTGGCCATAGGGACCCTTGCGGCGAACAACGGGGTCGCCCTCCAGCTCTCCGAGCAGGTCGCCGCTGGTGGCTGTGGAGGCCGCTGCGAATGCGGCTTCGGCATCAGCACGGGTAGCTGTCTGGAGGCTCAGAGTTGCGGGCACGGTCGCAAAGCGGGTCTTCTCTCCTTCGCGCTCCAGAACGAATAGCGGACCCTTGCGGCTGACCACCATCTTGTAGCCGTCCCCAAAGTCGGCGGTGCGACTGCTTGCTGTGGCTGTTGTGCGACTGCTTGCTGTGGCGGTGCGTCCAGCGCCAGCGGTCGCCATAACGGCATTGTAGCGGTCGCGATAGGCGGTCCAGGCCTCCGTCAGCACTGTGGGCCAGTCGCGCGTGCCGCGGGCCACTTCGTCCAGCTGTGCCTCCATCCGTGCGGTCGTGTCGTAGGCCACCACGTCCCCAAAGTTGGCCGCCAACCACTCTGCCACGGTGCGTCCGAGAGCCGTCGTGCGGAGCTTGTCGCGCTCTCCGCCAGTGCGCTCGGTGCGGGTCGTTGGGCGGGGTGCGGTTGCTGGTCGGATCTCCAGGCCGCGAACGGTGACAGGGGTCGGCGGTGCCGTGTTTTTCTCCACATAGCCGCGCTCCAACACCGTTTCCACGAGAGTTGCGTAGGTGGAGGGGCGACCGATGCCGCGATGCTCCAGTTCGCGAATCAGCGACGCCTCGGTGTAGCGGGCAGGAGGCGCCGTGCGGTGCTCTTCGGCAGATACGATGGTCCACGGCACTGTGGAGGCTGGCTGAAGGGCACGGCGAGCCTCGTAGGCGGCAGCGTCAGCTGCTTCGGACTCGGTCTTGCCCTCGAGTTCTAGGATGCGCCAACCGGCGAAGGCTGTGCGGTCCCAAGTGGTCTGGATGAGGGGGGCGGCAGCAGCGGCAGCTCCAACCAGGCGCACCACATCGCGCCGCTCGGGGGCCATGACAGACTGTACGGTACGGCGCCAGATAAGGTCATAGAGCCGCTGCTCTTGAGGGCTGACATCAGGGAGTGCCGTGGTCTCCAAGTGGGTGGGGCGGATCCCTTCATGAGCGGCCTGTGGGGCGGGAGCATCGGCAGGAGCAGGGGCGGCTGCCGTCTTCTTGCGTCGCACCACCTTCTTCTTTGTGGTGGCACCTGCGCCTGCTGCCGGTTCCAGAGGCTCAGCGGCGGCCGTCGCCAGAAACTCCTCCCCCCAGCGCAGTCGCACCACGGCCGCTGCTGCCTCTTTGGCCTCTTCACTGAGAATCGGATTGTCGGTGCGCATATAGGTGATATGGCCGCCCTCGTAGAGTGTCTGTGCCGCGCGCATCGTGGCTTTCGGTGCCATCCCCAGGCGACTGGAGGCCTCCTGCTGGAGCGACGAGGTAATGAACGGCTCGGGGGCGGTGGCGGTGGCGACACGCTCCTGGCGCTCGCGCACGGTGATGACAGGGGGGACGGTGGCGGCGATAGCACGGAGCGCAGCGGCTGCGGCCGCCTCATCGGGCAGGTCGGTCACACCGCGCCACTCCAGGTTTTCCTGGCTCTTTGCTGTGAGCCGCCACGACGGAGTCGCCACGTGTGCGGTGATGTCCGCATCGCGGTCGTAGACCAGACGCAGAGCCGGTGTCTGACAGCGACCGGCGCTCAGGCCGGGCTTGAACCCCACACCGCGCCACAGACAGGGGCTCAGGGTGAAGCCGATGAGCATATCCAGCATCGTACGGGCCTGCTGCGCGTTGAATTTCGCCATGTCAATGCGGCGGGGTGCGACGACGGCGGCACGGAGGGCGGGAGCGGTAATCTCGTGGAACACTACGCGGGGAGTGGTGGCCGGGTCGCGACCGAGGAGTGCACAGACATGCCAGGCGATTGCTTCGCCTTCGCGGTCGTCATCAGAGCCGAGATAGATTTCGCTGGCAGCGGCGGCTTCACGGCGGAGGGCGGCGATAGCATCGGACTTGGCGGCAATCTGCTCATAGGTGGGGCGCCAGGCGGGGGCGGGAGCGGCGGCGGCGTCAAAGCCGATGGCTGTGAGATCCTCTTTAAGAGCGCGGATGTGGCCCATCGTGGCGCGGACGCGCCAGCCGGCCCCCAGGAACTCGGCGATCTTCTTGCATTTGGCGGGGGACTCTACAATCAGGAGGCGTGACATCGTCGTTGATGGCGCGGTGGCGGGGAGCGCGGCGGCGGGGCTCAATTTTACGGGGTGGGGGGGCAGGGGGGCGGCGGCAAAAGTTGACACCCGCCCCTACCCCGTTGCGGGGGCTGCCACAACAGACACTCGCGCCAACAAACGACGTTACGCGGATGTCAGGCAGCCAACCCTCACTCACTGCAGAGGAGCGTCAGAGCCTCATTCTCCAGTTTCCTGAACTCCCCCGCGGAATTGAGCCGTTCGCGTCAGCCTTCCGCAGGACTGCCGAGGGGATTAGCAGCCCCGATAAAGAGGTCCGCGCCGCCGCCCGCCGCGAGTGGATGACATTTATGCGCGCTCACATTCATGATTTCCTTTGTGAGTTTCCAGAACTGATTCCCGAGTTTGTAGAGATGATGAAGATAATAGCTGACAACCCGCGGCACAGTCTTGCGTATCGTGAAGATGCGGCCTACCTACTACGGGTCGCAACGTGGTACCATTAGCAAAGTTGACGGTGTAGCCCTAGTAGGCGGAGGGGTCAGTCAACGACGATGACCACCGACGACCGTGCTCCAAAGAGCTTTCTGGATTTCATCAACGCCGCGCCCAAATCTTTGCCGATGCTCGTTTACAGAGCCGATGAGCTGCCTGTGTGCGAGGTGCTAGAGAGGGGTAGCGATGGAGGGATTTTTCCGGAGCCATATGATTGTATGAGTGTCGATATTGATGAATGGGATTGGAATCCAAAGTATATCCTTGTAATTACAGAAGGCACTGTGATTCCAGGGCACTGGCTACGGAAGCTAAAGGATGTTAGTCTTGATTGGATCCGTGTAGCACCGCATTCAATCAAGGCGATGGTAGCTGCTACAGAGCCATATCTCTGTATCTGGCGGTATTACGATGGGCCGCGTCCCTGGTGCCAACACGGCGGCGATGAGGACTGGACTACCGTAATCAAGACGCACGACTATGAAGAGGAGTATTGCCCGCTGTTGATGAAGAGTCTGAGTAATTGGGATCATGTAGGGACTGAAGGTGATTTCACCGTTATTACTGCGGCGCACGCGTAGCCAGTAGGGATGGAAGCTGCTCCAATCCCTACATCACCAACCAGGGCTGTCCAGATAATTATGTGCCGCGTTAGCGGAGTCGGTCGCGCTAGCGACGTGTCGTAGCGGACCTTCGCGTCACACCACTATTTCATCTGCCCGCCGGCTTGATAAGCCGGTGTCAGAACCTTCTAGCAAGCTAGAAGGGCCATCCCTGAGTAGCCAGAACGGCAGCCCAATATTTTTGATTTTCTACCCTATACAGTGCCGTGATGAATGGATGTCCCCTGGTCGTTCTGCCGGTTGAATTCCACTCAGTGAATAATTCCATTAAATCGGGATGATTCTTGCTAAGCCATCGGTCAAACGTATCACCGGCGCGTTGTAGAATAATAGCAAAACCGTGAGGTCTAGTGAGCTGTGTTGTCATAAATGGCCCTAGGCGTACACGTGGACCGGAGCTATCTTTATCTGCGTGAACAAACCACAGATGATTGGAGCTTGTATCGATGACTTCTGGATGAATACCGTTTCGCGGCTGCTCTCCCTGTTGGATAAGTAGAGTGAAATCGGCCCCCTCTAGTGGCAGATGTTTATACCACGAATGTAGGTCGCACCACCGATGAAAATCGGCTTCAAACTCTGCGAGCATTTATATTTGCTAGGCAAAACGGCTTTTAGAACCCGGCGTCAACGCAACCGAAACAGGTCATCCGCACGATTCGCTGCGCGGGGAATCCAGCGCACACCGGTCCACGCCGTTTCGGCAGCCATCCTCATAATTTCGGCGCGCCACTCACGAGCATACTCGTGGCGGAGCCGGGGCGCATCGGGACCATGACTGCTGAGTGCGGCGATGACACCTAGGCAGTCGTTTTCTATTCCCACGGCGGTCTCATTATTCTCTAGTGCTAGAAGGAGACCGGCTGCGACAGAGGCCCACTCTGCTTCATGTGAATTGACAGCATTTATCGCGGCCAGATGCCGATGAGTGGTCATGGCGTCGGCACCCGTAAGAATCGCTGCGACACGCGCACCGTGTCGTCCGCTAAATGAACCGTCGGTCTGAACGCGCGCCAGCAGGGGTGGTGGAAACACCATCGCCCCGCCAACACGGGTGTATGGCATTAGGAGTGCGGCGGTCGCTACAGGAGAGCAGCGTCCCATCTGGTGTCGGCGGCAGGATGAGAGTTTAGGCGCCTGCTGCTGCTCCCGCTGCCGCTGCCGAACGTTGACTCTGACATGTAGATAACACGAAGAGCCCCATCGGGCCCCTTGTGCGCCGCATACACTTCGCTCATTAGTTGAGAGCCCAGTAGCAGCGTATTATTACAGAAAAGAAATAGTGCTTTATCGGGCGCAAGATTCAGCTGTCGTCGCACCACATAGTTAAATTGTCCAAATGTCAGGTCCCGTGGAACGAGAAATTTGGTTTTCGGTAAATTAGGTATTGTCGGGTCAATTCCACGCCCGCGTAGCACAAATACCGGTAGGCGACCAGGAAATTTTGCGAGAATAGACTCACATTCACCGTGCGCCAGTGTAGGGTTTGAATCACCTGGCAATTTCGCCATCTTCACTAATGAGGGTCATCATACCATCTGCAGCAGTTCAAACTGGAATTATGGCGGGAACAGTCGCGTACATGGTTGTAAACGGCACCGGTGAGCTGACGGGACTCTTTATCAGTAAAGCGGCGGGTGGAGCCGCGACAGTAGCGGGCGGAGTTGCGACGGTGCTGGCTGGCTCAGTGGCAGGCACAATAACGCAGGAGGCAGTACGGGGAGCAGCGGATGGATGGTTTGTGCCGGTCGTACGAAACGGCGGACGACTGGGGGCGCTGGGTGCTGCTGCTGCCGTGGGGGTCGCAACGGTGGCGGCCGTGACGCTAGCATATCACGGAGGAGGATATGTTATCAATAAGATACAGACCTTGAGAGGACACAGGGGTGACAACTCAGAGACTGTGGAATTTACCGTTGAAACCGACAGTAGCGGAGAGTTTGCGGTTATCACTGTTGGCGACGGCGGCGCTGGGTGCGGCGACGACGGGCACCACCCGTAGCAGCGGCGTTCAGACCGGCTACATTCGCCAGATTTGCGGCACGGATACGCTCCTTCTGCTTCTTGGTGAACAGAGTCAGGGGAGGCATCATTCCTGCTTTGAGCGCATTGTCAATCATAGTTGCCTTCGCCTTGGTAGTCTTATCCTTCATAAATTCGCCCTTGAACTCCTCTATGAGTGCGCGATAGCGCTCCAGCTTGGCCGGGTCGTGCTTTGCGGCGGTGGCCTCCTTCATTTTGCGCCGTTCGTTACTTATAGACGCGGTGGCCTGCGCGACCGCTTCTTGGGCGGCGGCAGCGGCGGCGGCGGCTTCACTCTCCCTTCTTACAGCAGAGGAGGCTGCAGATTCTGCTATAGCAGCAGCAGAAGCGGTGGCTTCAAGGTTCTCAGCTGCTGCTGAAGAAGTAGCTTCTTCAGCTTTCTTCTCCGCTGCTACTGCTGCCCGTGCGACCACCCCTGCAGCCGCTGCGGCTTTTGATGCCGCATCAGAAGCCACTTTGACGGCCTCTTCGATCTCGGGGGTTAGCAAAGAGTCGGTGGCGGCGGAGGCGGCTATTTCGGCAGCCTTCTTTGCCGCGGCCGAAGCCTTTTCTGCAGAGGCTATCGCGGGGGCGAGGGCATCGGCGGCAATCTTGGCAGACGCGCGTGCGGCGGCAGCGTGGGCGTTGGCATCTACGCGCCGCATAGCAGCTTTGTCCATAGCTAGCCGTTCTGATTCACGTGCGGCCTCAATCCTAGCGGCATTATACAAATTTAGCTTGGGGGCAGCAGATGAGGCAACAGGTTTCGAATCCATTGCTATAAACTCATCGAGCGTCAATAGACGCTGACCTCTATATTTTCGGACTGGATTGATGCGTTTTTCCAGCACTTCCCGTTTTATAGCCCTGTAGCGACTATTAGAGGCTTTTATGGCGGCTCTAATAGCTTCTGCGCGTTCTACTACAGTATCGACTGCCTCTCCAACATCTGCCATTTTACTTTGGATAGACATTAGTTATTGGATGCCCCCTACCGACGCCGAGCGGTGTGCCGGCGGCGGCGGGTCAGACCCACCGCGTTCGTGCCACGGCGAACTACCGCAGTGGTGTTGCGACCGATGCGGCGGACCACATTGGTGGAGCGCTTCACAGTGCGGCGCAGAAACCCAAGAACATTGCTGGAACGAGAGCGGCGGGCCATTTCTGCCCGGGGTTGCGATTTTAGCTAGACCAGCTGTGGTAGCCGCTGGTAGACCCGTGCCGGCTGTGGGAATCCGTTGAAGTCGGAGGCGCTCACAACGGTGTAGGCCCCCATCGCCGGAACGCGGAGGCGGTCGCCCACCCGGAGAGACGGCATCGGTGCGTCCTCCACGATACAGTCTGCCGAGTCGCAGGTGCGGCCAAACAGCGTGGTCGGTGTGGTCGGGCGGCGGGGCGCATCCGGGGCCAGCAGGCGGAAACGCGGGCGCTGGCCATCAAACAGAATGTTGCTGAAAATCCCGTATACCGATTCATCCAGAGTGACACGCTGACCGGGACCGGTCGTGCGACGCTTCACGCCAATCACCTCCACCTCTGCATCGGCAGCGGGGGCGGCAAAGAAGCGGCCGGGCTCCGCGATCCAGCGGGTGTGCCGGGGGAAAAGCGGTTGGGCTGCCCGGATAGCGGCGGCGGCGGCACGGAACTGCTCGGGGCCGGGGATGAATCCACCACCGATATCCACTGTGCCAGTTGTGCCCGTCATGGCAGCAGCGGCGGCGGCACACTCTATTGCGCAACGATACTGACTGACATCGCCGCAGACCGAGCCCACGTGGAAGCTCCAGCCGGTGTGGCGCTGGCCCGCGGCAGCGAGGGCGCGGGCTATCTCAGGAACCCAGTCCAGAGGCGCGCCGAACTTGCGGGAAAACGGTTGGGCACTGCCGGCATCTGGTACCAGAAGGCGAATCAGCACGTCGCCGGACCAGCGGGCGGCGCGGAGCTTATCTACCTCTTCGGGACTGTCTACCACGGTGGCCGGAACACCGGCGGCGGCGGCACGCTGGAGGTCTGCAACGGTCTTACAGGGCTGTGCGTAGATGATGTCGCGTCGGGGGTCGGCACCTGCAACCGTGGCCTCGCCGACTTCGCGCACGGAGGCGCAATCGAATCCAACGCCGGAGGCGCTGAGCCAGCGGAGAAGCTGCGGGTCGTTGTTGGCCTTTACCGCGTAGTGCGGCTGGATGTCCGGGAGCTCGGTACGCCACAATGCGACTTGATTGGCAACACGTGCCTGGCTGAAAAACAGACGGGCAGATGAAACTATGGAGGTCAGTGTTAGATGATAGAGGAGAACAAAATCTCTAGACCGGGGCGGGGTTTAGTACAGATAATTGCTGAGATTTACATTGCTGCCGCTGGTGTTGCTAGACGGAGCAGGTGTTGCGCTGTAAGGAGAGGCAGCGGCGGGTCTCATCGCGGGACGCATGGGGCTAGCAGAGGCCGGAGTGCGGCGGGAGGAGCGCGCAGAAGCCGGGCGACGGCGGGTGCCAGAGGAGGAGCGACGGGTAGGCGCAAATGAAGGGCCGGCCATAGACTGGGGCACGAACATGAGGCGGCGGGCAGCTGTGCGGCGGGCGCTGCGCTTGAAAGGATTAGCAATATTGGACAAGGTGGAGGCATTGGAAGAGCTGCTTCGCCGAGCAGTCCGCCGGGCAGCCGCCGCCTCCTTCTCAGCACGCTTGGCGGCGCGGGTGGCCTTCTCCAGCGCCTTCTCAACCACGGCGGTTGCTTCAGCTTCAGCTTTCTTCACCTCCTTGACCGCTGATGCAAGTGTCTCCTTGGCTTTCTTCACGGCCTTCTTAGCGGCGGGGGGCGCACCGGCACCGGCAACGGCGACTTCAGCAGCGCTGGTAGCGGCAGCGGCCTCTGTCGCAGCAGAAACAGCGCGCTTTGCCACGGATTTCTTGGCACCTGCGCTGGCACCGGCCTCCTTCGCCAGCAGCGCCAGATTCCACTCAGACCCCTCGATATGCGACCAGGCGACGGGGGGCGCACCGTAGCGACCGTGGAACTTTTTAGAGGCGGCGTTTGCCAGGTTGGCAGCCTCCTGACGCATACACGTAACACACAGATTGCTGCCTTCTGCGCAGGCCTTATCGCACTGGACGGCGGTATAGCGCTTCGGCGCAGTGCCCGGCACCACGGGGCCGCACTTCAGGCCAACGCAGCGAGACTTGCCCACATAGACACCCTTTTCAGAGGTGCGTACTGGCTCCATGCTCTACTAGGGGGGGCAGCAAAAGTTGAACGCAGTGGTGACGCTGACTGGGGGCCGCGGCAGGGCGGGTCAATAAGATCTGCAGAACGATTAGATGACTAATCAATCTCACTCTGCCTCCTCACAGACTCCGGCCCCGGCAAAAAGATATGTCGGTGCGGGTGTTATTCTGGTACGACTGGACTCGGGCGGCGGCCTCCGGGTGCTTCTGCTGCTCGGCCGTGAAACCGGTGTCTGGAGCTTCTCCAAGGGTCATCCCGAAGAGACCGACCGTGGTTCACCGCTTCGAACTGCTGTCCGGGAGACCGCTGAAGAGACCGGCTACGAAGTCGGGCGCGACTATCAGATTGTGGGCGACTCCCTGCGATTCGGGAAGCGTCCCTACTGGGTCGGTGTTATGGCCGAAAATGCGGGCCCGGTGACTCTAGCAGAGCGCGAACACACCGCCGCGGGATGGTTTACGATAGAGGAGGCTGCCGCTCTTTCAAGCAACACTGATGTTCGCGCATGGGTCAAAAAGGCTCTGGGCGGCTGCCCCACGGCGGGCTGGACACGGGTCATCGGAGCTGTCGCTTCCATGCGGCCCAGGCGTTCGTCCGTTCTGGCCGGTAGCGCGTCTTGAGCATCTCGGCGGCCAGTTCGTGAATGAGCCGGTCTTTAGGACTCAGAGATGCGATGAAAGCGGCGATTTCAGTAGGAGTTGGCGGCGTCGGTGGCATGTCTGGAGACCGAGCACCACGAACTGTTGCCGAACTGCGTCAAATTTTGGCGGTGCGGGGGCGACCTCTAGCGGCCTTCCGACGGGGCGACCGCGTGCGTGGAGCGGGAGGCATGGCGTTGCGACGCGGCTACTCCTACGTGCTGGAGGCGGAGCCGGGTGCGCTAGATCCGGAGACAGGATTTGAACCGGAGCTGACACCCGGTGAGATGCTAATGCTCGGCGTATTTGAGGGAAAGTACTTGAATGACTGCGTCGCGGAGTTTCCCGCGGAGTGGTTTGTGGGAGGGCTTGCGACGGGCCGGCTGTCGCCCGAGGGACCAGATGCGGCGCGCTGTAATCTGTTCGGGGTGCGGTCGCGACAGCCACTGTCGGTGTGGCGGGAGAACGGGTGGGGGCCTTCTAGACACCCGCCGGCACGCGATAACTTCGGCGGCGTGCTCAAGGATCCTGCCGTGAATCCCGATGAGCGGGGCTGGTTCCAATGGTACTGCCGTTACTGGATGGGGCGACGGCTGCCAGTAGTGGATGTGATACAGATACGACGGTGGCGGGCATTCCGGCGACACGCGGGGTCGGTGCGGGCTGGCTGTCGGCGTGGAGACGTGGGCTGCTACCCGCGTGAGCGACAGGCGCTGCTTCAGTGGGCCTATGATCCGTTCATTTGAGAGGAGGGGCCCAACCCCGCCACCACCGCCGGTGTACCAGTGTCACAAAGTCCCACCACGGATGGGTGGTAATTCCATCTTCAAAGAACGCATAGCGCGTGCCGATCTCCAGGCCTGTTAGCATAGAGATCGGCTCTGTAACTGTGATATACTTGGTATGAGACCATGGTTCCCATGTCTCTGCAGAAGTGGCCTTGAGGTAGGTGTCTAGTGCGCGCCCGAGCTCGCGTTTGGTCTGGGGCTGAGAGACTCCTTCTAGAAGACTGAGCAGGACGGGGTCATATACGGATTTGCGATTCATCGTTATTGTGGGCGTCGGCAGGCAGACAGGGGGGCGATTCACCTTTTGTTTTCTCTCATTAGAGAGATGGCCGACGCAGTCGCAGCGGCACAAGCACTCGTAGCACGACACACGGCGGAGCTAGCTGCGGCAAATCTCCAGTTACGACGGGCGCGAACGATGGCACAACGGCGGGCAGCTGAGAGAGCCGTAGCAGCAGCACAGTCTGCCCTTCAAGCGGCACAAAAACAGCTGACCGACGCACAGGCGGCAGCAGCGGCGGTCGCGGTCAAAACAGGTGGGCTCACCAGGGTTCTAACGGTAGGTATCAATTACACGGGCACCCCCTACGAGCTCGCCGGCTGTATTAACGACGCAACCAACATGGCGGGACAGACGCGGGCGTTCTTTCCTGCTTGTAAAGAGTATCGGCTCATTACCGACAATACACCCGAAAAACCGACGAAGGCGAATATCCTGGCAGCGATTGGCTGGCTCGTTAGCGGGCTGAAGGCAGGAGAGAATGTGCTCTTCCATTTTGCTGGTCACGGTGGTCTGGTACGCGACACAAACGGTGACGAGGTGAGCGGCCGTGATAGTTGTCTCTATCCACTTAACGGGCGGACGCTGGAGACACTGACCGACGACGAGCTGCGGGCAGCGTTGGCAGAGCGTCTTCCCGAGGGCTGTAAGTGTCTGGTGGTGCTGGACTGTTGCCACAGCGGCACAGCGGTGGATCTGCGCTACAAGTGGCAGGCGCCGGCAGCGGGGACAATGACTTACACGGAGGACCAAAAGTATAGCAAGACAGCCGGTCAGGTGCTGTTCCTGAGCGGTTGCCGTGACACGGAGACGGCGGCGGACACGGTGAATAAGGAGGGGCGGCCATGCGGGGCGATGACGATGGCTCTGCTGGAGACCTGGCGAACCTACGGACCGGCCATCAAGCTCAAGTATCTGTTGTGGGATGTGCGGAAGTTTCTGCTAGACAATGGCTATCGCCAGGTGCCGGAGTTGACGACGGGATCGTGGATGGACATGAATGCGGTGTGGGACTTGGGGCGGGCGACGTAGTCCTCCAACCCAGCCTTTCAAACATAGTAAACGCGTGGATTTGTTCATCCGAATACGCGCATGCTAGATCATAGAAATAATCCCAATTATTAAAGAGCATCTCAAATATATTAGGGTGGGTATCGCGCGTAGTAATCTGAGGTGTATCGTTTGACAGTGCGTTAAATAGAATAGAGCACATTGGGCCACTAATACAATGGACGGGGCGATGACTCCTCTTTTCCAAGAAGAATAGTACACCTACATCGTCAATAAGCATCATATGCCCGTCGAGCCATGAGCTTATCGTAATTGTAAGATCAGTCATTACATGTCATCGTACCGGGATTAGATAGCTGTCACTTTTGCGATGGCAACAGTCGCAGCGGCAACTGTCGCACACAACACGGTTCCCCATACGATATCCTGGAGCGCAAAGGCTAGAGGATAGCGGCTGAGCGTGGCGTAGTTCGTCAGGTCATAGAGGCCATACATTGCAGCACCGATGGCGGCACCGCGTCCGGCGGCAACGGCGGGGGAGCCGGCGGCAGGAGCAACTGCAAAGAACCAGACCGCAGCGGCAATAAGCGCGTAGACAGCGGCAGCAGCGGGCCAGCGAATCTGTAGGGGGCTGCCCTGGACCGCGGCGATGACGGCACGGCTCGTGGGGGCCGTTGCGGTTAGATAAATACCATCCAGCACAAGGAGTGTGGTTATGAGAGCTGCGACTGGTGCGACAGCAAGAGTGTTCATTGGTGCGTCTAATGGCGGCAGCGAAAAGGCCGGTGCGGAGTAATGAGCGGGGCACCGACAGTGCGTCTGGAGGAATGGACAGGAATGATTCAGGGAAAGCTCGTGGCGGTCTGGCAGATGCCCGATGCCGCTGCGCCGTGGCTGCCCACAGAGTTTATGTTGGGTGCCTACGTAACGCGGATTCTAGTGGCGGGGCGGTCGGGGGCGGTGTCGGCTGCGCTGGCGGCGGATCCATCATGGACGCAGGTGTGGCGCGCACCCGGTGGGCGGGAGTGGTCGTGTCTGCTGGGGCTCTTACAGCATATGCCGGGGCCGCTGCTGTTGGTGGTGGGGCCGGATGTGGTGCTGTCGGCGAAGCTGGTGGAGCAGCTCCAGGCGGTGCGGGGGCTGCCGGCTGGCGTGGCGGTGGTGGTGCTGCGGGGCGGCGGGGGGCCGGGCTGGGCGGGGCCAGCGGCGGACCAGCTGTTTCTGCCGGTTCTTGGGTCGGCGGCGGTGCCAGCGAGTATGATGACGGTGCTGAATGAGTGGGCGGGGCGAACGACGCCGCGGGGACTAGATACAAAGATGCTTTTGCCGCAGTTGGCAGCCCAGGGATATGGACTGACAGCAGCGGATGGTGCCTGGCACTGGTATCGGCCGGCAGATTCAGTGGGGTTCGCTACGCTGACGGTGGGGCAGATCGCGCGGCAACTGATGATTCTGGGGTCGGTGCTGGAGCGGGCGGGGGCAGGGCTTTAACCGCTCAGATTTGAGAGGAACTGCGAGTCTTTGTGAATCATAAAAATATCCATAGAACGATGATTAATAGGTAGGTAGCCCCTCTCCTGAAGATATTTAACTATAGGGATAGAAACATCCGGATAGTTATTCTCGAACCCGATTACATCAATAAATACTTTGTCAAAGTCAATGGATTTGATTACAGAGAATTCGGCACCCTCTACATCAATAGATAGATAGTGAACATGTGAAACGCTGTGCTCAGAGAATACAGTTGATAGTCGTTTAGTAGGAACTATTATTGTATTACTGGCACCTTTGAAGCGGGTAAGCTCTCTAGAAAGCCTTGCGGCGTGACGCGGGTCATAATGTTCCTTAAGTCCAGATATCATTTCGGTATACCCACTGTTACAGATAAATTCCGCCGTCCCATCATGCTCACATACAGCACAGTTGATATTTATTGTAGAGGGGCGATTGATAGTAAGCTTATCATATACCTCGCGGATGGGCTCAATATTTATTCCTGCCCAGTTATTGGCTTTCTCAAAATAGAGTGTGTTGTTTATTGAAACACCGTCATGCGCACCGACATCAACAAAGAATCCATTCTTGAATCCTTTGAAGATGGTGCTTTCTAGAAAAGAATCCTGCTTATCTTGGCTAACAAAAGTGGTCATTTAATCAGCCCAGATATCTGCTATTTATAACATAACCGCACGCGAGTTGCAGATAGAGATGGGCGCAACCCAAATTCCTTACATTCTGGTTGTAGACATCTATCGCCGGCGGGCATGCGTCGCACGGCGCTTGTGGAACAGCTTGAACGTCCCCTTGCGCGCCTTGTAGCCCTTGGCCGTCAGGAACTTCAGGGCCTTCTTGCCGGCAGCCATCTTCTTGCGGCTCACAATCCGCCCATGCTTGTTCTTCACCAGGTCCTTCTTGGTCAGACCACCGGAGGTGTGCTTCGCCGTACCGTGGAACACCTGCGCCTTGGAGCCAACGGTCATCTCGTGCTCGGTCATCTGTATATAATGGAACGCGAAATTCCTTCTGGTAGCCCGGCGGCCAACCCCAGCAAAACTTGACACCGGGGTTTGCTGGCTACTGTGCCGGCCGACGACAGTGATGATAACCGTTGCTCCTATGACTGAGCCAGTGTCAACGATGACCTACATCCGCAACGCGGACGGACACTTTGTCTGTCCCGACTGCGGTATTGTAAAGAAACGACAAAACACGATGTTCTACCATATGAAGAAGCATGCCGGGGAAGCGCGCTATGTTTGCCCGGTAGCCGGCTGCGGCCGGGCATTTATCCAGAAGAGCGGGCTCACTCAGCATACCGCCCAGTGCCACCCGACAGCAGAGACACCGGTCTGGTGCTGTCCATGTGCCGATTGTGGACACACTGCACGGATGAAGTCGAATATGATGGTCCACATTGCGCGTATTCATGGGGGGGGGCTTATTCCAGTTGCAGAGTCTAGCGGGCCAACTGAATGTAAGCGCTGTGCGAAGCTGTTCTCATCGGCATCTGCCTACTACTACCATGCCGGGCGATGTTGGGGTAGCGGGTTGGAGCCCGTGGCCAGTAGCGGGTTGGAGCCCGTGGCCGGTGCTAAAGTCGTAGAAGAATAACTAGAGAAGAATGTCAGTGCGTAGGCACGTACGTATTTTTGCCGGAGGTGGCGGGCGCTGGGGTCTCGGGCACGACAGCCGACTGGTGGCCGGGGCGTTTCGGGGCTGGACTGTGGAGCACTGCGACAGTGTCATGTGGCAGCCGCGGGCAGATACTACCATCGCCGATATTCATGTATATCTGGAGACACCCATGCGGCTCGCGGTACCGTGGGGGCGTGCCAACGTGCTCGTGGTGAATCCAGAGTGGTTCCCCGCTGCGGCCTGGAACTGGGCGCTGGCTGCGCCGGGGTCAGGAGGTGGAGGCATGGACACTGTGGTCTTCAAGTCGCGCGCTGCAGCGGCGCTGTTTCCAGAACTGGAGGGAAAGCGGCGGTCGCTGGTGATTCCGTGGCGGAGTGATGCGGAGATTACGGGTACCGATGAGCGGTGGAGCACAAAGGAGCGCCGATTTTTGTACATCATCGGCGGCTCACCCTGTAAGACACTGGCCGCACGGGCAGTTGTCGCGACGTGGCGGGCCGCGTGGCCACCGCTGGAAATCTGGTGCTCGCCAGGAGTGGCCAGTGTGCTACGTCCTCTGGTGCCTGCGGGAGCGCGCGTGGAGTTTCAAACAGAGTATCGGCCAGCGGCGGAGCGCGTGGCGCGACAGCGGGCGTGTGCGTGGCACGTGGTGGTGTCGGCGGCGGAGGGGTTCGGTATGACGGCTGCGGAGGCGGTGGCGTGCGGGGCGCCGATGCTATGGAGCGATCTGCCTGTGCTGCGTGAGAGCTGGTGGGGCGGAGGACGTGGCCCGGGCTGCGTCACGGTTGCGGCGGTAGAACGGAAAGAGATGCCGGAGTTAGCCGGTGTATCTTCCGATTACCGACGACCGATGCGGGAGGGGCTTCTGCTGCCGGAGAGCCCGGAGGCAATCACCCAAGCTGTAGAGGAGCTGCTGGCGCTCACGGAGGCCGATGTGGCGCGACTTCGGGCTGGCTGGCGGGAGGCACGGTCGGCGGCGCTGCGGGGCTTCAGGTCGGGCTGGGAGCGTGTGGCAGAGCTAGCGTGGCGTGTGGGAGCTGGGCGCAAGAACGCCGGGCTACCAGTAGCACCCGCCGCTGGAACCGCACCTCCCCATGTGGCCGTGGTGACTCTGACGCGAGGACGGCAGCGGGCGGCGTGGTGGCCGGTGATGCGGGAGAATGTGCGGAGGCAGCGATGGCCGGCGGCGCGGCTGGAGTGGATTGTGGTAGGCGAGCCGGGGGGCGACCCGCTGGAGCCGGTTGTTCGGGAGTGGGCACGGTCCGCCCCGTTTGTGGTGCGATGGGCTACTGCAGAGATAGAGGCGGCGACTGTGGGCGCCAAGCGGAATGCGGGAGTGCGCGCTGCGTCGGCAGCGGCGACGGTGTTCATGATGATGGATGATGACGACCACTATCCGGAGGGCTCTGTAGCGACGCGGGTGAGCTGGCTGGCCGGGGCACAGGGGCGTGGTGCTGTCTACTGTTCGACGCTGCCGATGTACGACCTGCGTCGCTACGTGTCGGCTATGAATGTGCCGCCCCAAGTGGAGTCACCGGCAGAGCGCGTGTCGGAGGCAACACTGGCCTTCACACGGGCCTTCTGGGAGGCACGGGCGTTTCCCGATGTCGGAATGGCGGAGGGCCACGGTTTCCTGGATGGTGAGGAGCGCATCCGGGAGACTGTAGAAATACCGCCAGGGGGCGTGATTGTGTCGTTCATTCATGGTGGAAACTCATCATCGCGCCGTGTGCCGGCTGACCAGGAGCCCAACGGCTGTCACTGGGGGTTCTCGGATGAGTATTTTGAGCTGGTTCATAGGGTCGCTGCTACCAGATAATAGCCGTGATAGCCGACCGCGGCGATACCGAGCATCAGCAGCAGCTCACGTGGCCAGCGCGCTTCCGGGAGCGCACCGGCGGCGATGAGGGTGGGGGCGACCGTGAGCACGTGGAGCCAGTTGATCCACCGCGTCGGGGCAGCGCTGAGCTTCCAGGCATGGTAGAGGGCAATGACGAGGCCAAGGATGATGAGCGCAGTGGGAGACAGTGGGAGCCACGGGCTGCGTAGGCCGATGCCGATAAGCAGGGGACCGAGAACTAGGATGTGAAGCAGCTGTAATATTACGCGGGTGTCCATCTCTGGAGGGGTCGGCTTAAAAAGTGATGACGGGTGCTGCGGTCGCTGCGCAGCTAAATCGGTGACCTTGCTAAGACCAACAGGGTGCGGATGCCAACTGCTTCCATTTACTGTGATGGCGCATGTCGCGGAAACGGGCGGGCGGGGGCGGTGGGCGGCTGGGCGTGGGCCTACTGGCCGGGCGCGGCGGGGGGTGAGCCGACGGCGGGAGCAGCGGAGAGGCTTCCGACACCACCGGTGGCGACGAATCAGCGGGCGGAGCTGCGAGCACTCCTGGAGGCGCTCCAGTGGTGGGGGGCACGCGGCGGCGGTGGCCCTGTGCGTATCTATTCGGACTCCCAGTATGCGATCAACTGTGCGTCGGTGTGGGGTCCCGGCTGGAAACGGCGGGGCTGGATGCGCGGTGCCGGCGAACCGGTTCAAAACGTGGATCTGATTCAGCCGCTGGTGGATCTGTGGGGATTAATGCGTGTGCCGCTGGTTCACGTGCGCGGCCATCAAACCGGCGACGGGCCTGAATCGTGGGGCAACAACTGGGTGGACCGCATGGCGGTGGCGGCGGCTGAGGGGCGGGGGGCACGATTTGACAGGCGGGGGGTGGCAGGGGCAGG
>Ga0214917_10002266_pt1 | contig 23713 bp, 18 predicted proteins | sample LL_1208_BB_MetaG_FD_177983 | JGI IMG/M metagenome (GOLD analysis project Ga0214917, IMG submission 177983) | Freshwater microbial communities from Lake Lanier, Atlanta, Georgia, United States - LL_1208_BB | ecosystem: Environmental > Aquatic > Freshwater > Lake | place: USA: Georgia | collected...
GTGCTGCGACGCGTGAGCCGTCTCGCCCTCGGCGTCGCCGGTGACACGTCCGGGGTCGCGATGGCCATGCACGATTCTCCCTGACGTCGGACGCCGGCGGGTCGGGCGTCCGACCTGCCCGGCTCTAACCCCGAAAGACGATCGCGGGATCGAGGATGAGCACCTTGCGGACCGAGAGCACGCTCGCCGCCAGCACGATGAGGAAGACGGCCGCCGCCGTCAACGCCAGCACCTGCCAGGGCATGAAGAACGACAGCCGTGTGGTCGTCCCGCTCCACCAGCCGAAGCCGGCGGCGAGCCCGACGCCGACGCCGTAGCCCACGAGGCCGACGTTGAGCGCCTGCGACAGCACCATGAGGAGGATCGTTCCATTTCCGGTGCCCATGGCCTTGAGGGCGCCGAACTGGCGGATGTTCTCCACGGTGAACAGGTAGAAGGTCTGACCGGCGATCGCGGTGCCGACGAGAAAGCCGAGCAGGACGGTCACGCCGAAGTTCACGGGAATGCCCGTCTTCACGAGGTAGTAGCGGATCGTCTTCCAGAGGAACTCATCCCGCGTCAGCGCCTGCAGCCTCGTCTGGGCCTCGATCTGGCGGCACACCTCCCGGGGGTCGAGCCCCGGCCGCGGTTGGGCGAGGATGAACGACAGCACCTTGCGCTCCGGTGGCGCGAACCGGACGGCCTGGCTGTAGCGGGTGTAGAGGATCGGGAAGCTCTGGAACGTGCGGCTCGCCTTCGTGATCCCGACGACGATGGCCCGCCGATCGTTCATCTCGAACACGCGGCCGAGGCGATAGGGCTCACCGGGCCAGATCCGCTTGTAGCCGGCCTCGTCGATGATCACCGCGTCGGGCCGACGCAGCTCCCCGATCGATCCCATGACGACGCGATCCGGGGCACCGATGAGCGTGGCGTCGTCGAGTCCCAGGACGGTCATCTGCTCGTAGCTGCCCTCCTCGAGCCGAGCGCGGGCGATGCCCTTGTAGAAGCGCACCGCCCAGTCGACGCCGGGGACGCCCTTCACGCGGAAAAGCTCGTTGTCGGACAGGGGCTTGATGTCGTCGACGAACTGGACGTGGCCGTCCATCACCCAGATGCCCGGGCCCTGCACGTCGCGGATGAGGCTGACGGTCAGCTGCATCAGACCGCAGAAGATCGACGACTGCTGGGCGATGAGCAGGGCGGCGAACATGACCCCGAAGACGATGCCCAGGTACTTGACCTGGTTGCCGACGAGCATCTTCCAGGCGATCCAGAACATTCCCGCAGTCTACGGGGCGGACCCCGGCGGCGCCGCCGGGGAGGAGCGTCGTGTGACCGCCGCGACCCGCCGCAGGGCGATCGGGTGATCGGTCAGGACCGCCGCGACTCCGGCGGCGACGGCCTCGCGCCACGGGTCCTCCGCGGGCCCCGCCACGGCGGCCCCGGCCACGATCGTGCGCCTGCCTGCGGCGCGGATGGCGGCGGTCTCGTCGGGCGTGGGCACGAACCGCACGTACACCCAATCGGCGTCCGCTGCGGCGACGGCGGCCGGCAGGTCCTCGCGACGGCTCGCGAGGGCCGCGACGTGGCACCCGGCGTCCGCCCCGCGGAGCCGGCGACGCACGTCGGGGTGGTCGATGGCCCGTCCGATGAAGAGCAGGCGGTCGAGCACGCCGTGCCTTCCGGCGAGCGCTACGAGGTCGCGTTCCATGTCCGGGTCGTCCGCCTTGATGTCGACCGCGTAAAGACCGTCCGCGGCCGGATGGGCGGCGATGAGCGCCATGATCTCGTCGACGGTCGGCACGCGCGTCCCCACGAAGGCCGGTGCGAACCAGCCCCCCGCGTCGAGCGAGCGCAGCTCGTCGAGCGAGGTGGCGGAGACGGGGCCCGTTCCATCGGTCGTGCGGTCGAGCGTGTCGTCGTGGATGCAGACGAGCGCGCCGTCCCGGCTGCGGCGCACGTCGAACTCGAAGCCGAGGTGCGCGTCGAGGCAGGCCCTGAAGCCGGGCAGGGTGTTCTCCGGCGCGTCGCGGAGCAGTCCGCGGTGGGCCACGGCGACGACGTCGGTGGGCGGCTCGCCGAGGAACCGCGTGAAGAAGGCGACAATCTGCGCGTTCGATTCGGGTGTCGGGGGATGCGCCGGACGGTTGGCCATCGCGACCCGCTCATGCGCGCCGAGCAGCTCGTTCACGGCCACCGTGTGGTTGAGCGCGGCCCAGCGCGCGGGCGGATCCTCGGAGCCACCGGAGACCAGGAAGGGACGCGGTGCCATGAGCGCGTGGAGCTCGTGGAGGTCGTGGCCGCGGGCGACGAGCTCGGCATAGGCGCCCGTGCGAGGGTTGTCGGGGGTCACGAGCCCGGGCCGGCGGGTGCGGCCGGCCTCCAGGCCGAGGTACCACGGCTCCTGGTAGTTGACGCTGCCGCGCGTCTCGTCGAACACGATGCCCGGATCGCACCATGCCGCGCAGGCGTAGCGATCGTCGAGGCAGGATCCGAAGAGGGCCCACTTGCCTCCGTAGGAATGACCCACGATGCCGATCCGTCGAGGATCGACGTCGTCCCGGGCGGCGAGGGCCGTGTGGCAGTTGGCCGCGATGAACCCGAGGTAGGCCAGCGGCTGGCAAACGGCGCCGGCGCGGTCCGGCAGACGGGCGTCGCCACCCGGCGACCCGACGGCCAGGCTCACGAAGCCGCGGCGTGTCAACTGGAGCGCGAAGTCCCGGTGTTCGCCGCGCAGGCCGATGCTCGTCTCGGGCTCGTAGTACGGCACGAAGACCGCGGGAAACGGCCCCGTCCCGTCGGGCACGAGGAGGTAGCCGTCGAGAACCTGTTCGGCTGCCACCTGCACGCGCACCCGATGCTGTGTGAAGGACTCGCGGTGCTCGGATGCGACGATCTCCAGTCGTGGCGACGGAACGAGCGCCGGCCAGGAGCCGAGCAACGCGTCCCACGCGCCGCGGATTTCCCGCCGCCGCTCCGACCACTCGAACGCGTTCGTGACCCGACGGCCGTCGCCGAACAGCAGGGGTGAACGGAGGCCCGCGAGCGCTCCGGTGAGAGCGGGTGGAGGGCGAAAGAGCGGCGCGAGATCGACCGGGGCACCGTCATCCGCCCGGGTCGGGGCGGCGAACACCCCGAACGCGCCGGCCGATGAGATGCCCACGAGGATCGGCAGGATGCGGGCGAGCGACATGTGGGCGGAGTCTCCAGGAAGCATGTGAGCGACGAGGCAGTCGTTTCGCCTGTTCATCCGAGCGACCGGATCCGCCTTCCGAATGGCCGTGAGTTGCCCGGGGTGCGGGCACGACGCGTGTCAGTCGTCGATCGCGAGGTGGCACCGCCAGCGCACCGTGGCGTCACCCGATCCCCGCACTCCGACGCGGACGAGTGGCGTGGCCGGGCCTCCGGGCGCGTCGTCCGCCGCCTCATCCAGTTCGACAGCGAATCCGTCGGGGGCTCCACCCGCCGGCCGCACGACCACGTCGTCGAGCGTGGGCCCGTTCCCCGTCATCGCGACGCGTGACGTGACCTGGAAGGCCGCATGGACGCGGCCGTCGTCGCTGCGCGCGACCACGATGCCGCGCAGTCGGCCCGTCCCGTCGGTGGGCAGTCGCGGCGCGGGGCCCGCGAGCAGGTCGAGCCTGGAGTGGGCGCCACCCGCGGTCGTGCCGCCGAGGATCGCGTGGCCGTCGGGCAGCGGAGCGAAGGTGCCGAAGGACTCGATGGAATCGCTGACGAGGTTGATGTTTCCGCCAAAGCGCAGCCGCTCCGAGCGCGCCCATCCCGACGGGGAGTTGTCCCTCACCACGGGCCGCCCCGCCGTGTCGTCGAGCCGCACGTTGTCGACGACGATCCCGTCGGTCGAACGACGCCAGCAGTGGACGGCCTCGCCGCGGCTCGTGACGAGGTTGCCGACCACCTCGTAACGCGAGAGGTTGAAGTTGGGTTCGAGCGACGTCGTGACCGACTCCATGAGGTTGAAGCTGCAGCGGACATCGGTGAGCCCGCCGCGGTGGGACGGGTGGCCGAGCAGGTAGGCGGCCCCGAACGGATAGGCGGCGGTGCCCGGGTTGATCGTGCGGGTGCAGAGGATCGAGATCGATGCCGCGTCGAAGGAGGTGCCGCCGCGCGTGCCTCCGCCCGGCAGGAACTCCCCCGTGTGCTCGCCGTAGACCATCACCGATCGCATCGAGTTGGCGAGGGTCAGTTCCTCGACGAGCACGCCGCGGACGCGGCCGTGTACGAGGACGCAGGCCGAGATGTCGCGCACCATCTCGCTCGGCTGGGCGTTCGCGCCGCTCGCCATGTCGATCGTGCCCCGGCCGCCGATCCGGACGTCCGTGACCGGCTCGGCCTGAACACCATGGCCCACCCGCACGCCGTACGAAGCCGGACCGTCGTACGACACGAACCAGAATGCTCCCCGGTTGTGACCACGCCGCGAGGAGAACCGCACCGTGATCCCATGATCGAGCGGCTGCCAGTCTCCGGTGATCGGCATGTGGGCGGCAGCCGGCTTGCCGAAGACGCCCCGGGCCCAGGAGAACGTGTCCGCGTCCCCGTCGTCCGGCCCGCCGCCAGTGCCGTCGATCGTGATCGTGAGGAGCAGGGGTCCCTGCGACAGGTCGTAGGTGCCGCCCACCTCGAGGTCATCGACAGCCTTCGCGCTGTGGTCGGTGGTGATCTCGGGGTCGGGCTCGAGGGCGGTCTGGCCGGCCGCCAGTCGCAGCGTGGCTCCCGCGGCGATCTCGAGATCGAGCGACTTGTCGATGAAGATGAGCGATCGATGCCTGCCGAGCGGCCGCTCGTGCAGGCCGGGCAGCAGGACGACGCGATCACCCGGAGCCGCGCGGTCGACGGCCGCCTGGGGATCGTCGCCAGGGGCGACGTGGTGCTCGGGCGGAGGGGAAGCACAGACCGCGCAGGCGCTCACGGTCATCGCCAGTGAGACGACCGCGACAATGGGTATGGAAGCGGCGCTCACCACCCCGCTCCGGAGGCCGAGGACGCGCGGGGTTTCGCGGGATGCGACGACGTCCGCATCGCACCGAGTGCCCCCGCCATCAGGGAACCCTGACCGTCTCGCCACCGGCAGGTGTGAGCATCGCCCTGAGGGTCGCGTCGTCGATGGGTCCGGTGATGAACCGCACGGCACCGTCCATCGTGGCCGCGAGAAACCCGCCCGGCCGCGCGCCCCTGAACGGCTTCGTCGGATCGTCGAAGTCGATGGCGATGTCGTCAGGCTTGGTCCAGGGCACGGCCAGGTCGGTCGTGACCTCGACCAGCGCGAGGGTGTTGCTCGTGCCGTCGGCGACGGTCTCGAGGCGCGGCGACCGTCCCGGCTCGGGAAACAGCGTGCCCGCTCCGGTCGGGAGGAGGAACGTCGTCAGCCCCTCCCTCGCCGGCAGTCCGGACGGGTTGGCGTAGACGGCCGGCATCCTGTCGAGCAGCGCGAGGTTGTGCGGGCTGTCCCATGGTTCGTCGAGGTGAAACTGCCGGTAGAGATCGTTCTCCTCGAGGTAGGGCAGGATCCGGACCCGCCAGCTCAAAAGCGGCTTTCCATCCTTGTCCGTGATCGCCTGCGAGGGAAACCCCTCCATAACGCTGGCATGCGTGTGCATCGCGAGCATGATTTGCTTGAAACTGTTCATCGCCTGCGCCCGCCGGGCGGCCTCACGGGCGGCCTGCACCGCCGGCAGCAGGAGCCCGACGAGCACGCCGGTGGTGGCCGGACCGCTCCCCACGAGGCCGCCGCTCGACAGCGGCCCCAGCGGCACCGTCGAGGCGCCGTCCACGATGAACCCGTCGGCCCCGAGGTGGCGACACGTCGAGACGGCCGGGCGCGCGTGCGGTCGAATCGACGACGAGGCGGGGAGGGGTGGCAGGTCGACGGCGATTCCCTGCTGGGCCAGCGCCGAGCGCGCCATCGGGGTCGCCATTTCGTAGACACCGCACGCCGAGGAGACGAGCGACGAGGCATCCACGAAGCTCACGAGCGTGGTCTGACCACGTTCGATGACCGAGTGCACCTCGGGGACGTCGGCGAGGCTTGCGTCGTCGACCCTTCGAGCGAGCAGGGTCCGCAGGAGCTGCGGTGAGGTCGTGACGATCAGGCGCTCGTCGGTGAGGCACCACGCCGGCGCGATCGGCACGGGCGCGTCGAGCGTGAAGATCGTCTCGTCGCGGTACCGTGACTCCGCGACGTCGATCGGCTGGCCCGCCGCGGCCGCGGCGTTGCGGGCCAGTCGCAGCAGCGCCCCGTGCGACGTGCCGAAGGTCCGCGCGTCGCGCACGTCGATCACCAGGGCCATGGCGGGAACGAGCGGTCCGCCGCCCGGCAGCATGAAGAATCGCCACGTGTCGCCCAGCGGACGGAGCAGATCGGCCTCGAGGTCGAGGCCGGCGACCGCCCGGAACTGCTCGAGGGCCGTCCGGGCATCGGTCGTCGTGCGGGGGGCGACGGCATCGATGCCCTCGAGGAGCTGCTCGAGTGTCGCGGCCGTGTCGAGCTTCACCACCTGTGCCATGATGGCGTCGGAAGGGATCATGGCGAAGTCGCCCGCGGCCAGGGGCTTGCCCCGTCCACGGGCGAAGATGCCCCGCGGTTCGCCCGTGAATCCCAGCCAGGTGGCGGACGAAACGCCCTCCTCGGTCATGCCGCTCACGCTGCCGACCACCTCGAGTTCGTCGAGCCCCAGCGCGGTGACCACCTCGCGCACGCCCGGGACGGTGGAATCGGGGATCTGCCGGAGGATGCGTTCGCGGATCGCGGCTGCGTCGAGATACGTGAGCGTCGACAGCCGCTTCACCGGCATGCGCTCGAGCATGGTGGCCTTCCACGCGGGCGTCCGCGCTGGACCGCCGGCGACGATCGCACCGCTGCGAGCGACCGCCCCATCGCCGACGGCGAAGATGAAATAGTCATCCCGATAGCCCCAGGCGAGCGTCGGCCCGGCGCCGAGGGGCATGCGTGCGAGGCCGTCCGCGGCCGATGGTGGCGCGTCACCGAGGATGCCGCGGAGGATGTCGGCAAGCGCGGCGTCGAACACCTGCCGCTTCGCGCCCGGATTGAGGATCAGCAGGGCATCGATCTCGGGCGGTCCGCCGGGCTGCACCTCCAGCCGCTCCACCGTGAGCGACACGGGCCGCGTGGCGATGACGCCGAGCAGCTCGGTGATCGACTGCATGGGCATCGGCGGGCCCGCCGCCTCCGCCGCGGTGCCGGCCAGCTTCACGACCTCCTGGAGCAGGTCGCGGAGAAACGCCTGCACCTCGTCGTCGGCGAGCAGCTGCTCCGTCCGATTGGTCGATGAGCCGTCGGGTTCGGCGAGCCCGCGGAGCGCCGCATGCAGCAGACAGGTCTCGGTCGCCGAGCGCTCGATCACCGGGTCGGCAGGCAGCGGCGGCACGCTCACCGGGAGGCCGAAAAAACCGCCCCCGAAGAGGGCGGCCATCACGATCGCGACCGTGGACCATCCGCTGAGGATCATGGCGCGTGCCTCCTGGAGAAACCGACCCGCGCAGCAGGATAGTCGAGGGGAGGGCGGAAATCACCCGGCCGGGTGCAGCCCAGCGGGCCGGCCGTGCGGTCTCCGGGAAGAGACGTCGCATCACCGATCGGCCGGCCGCGGGGACGCTGGCCCGGTGGAGGTCGCCCGGCGCTCGATGCGGCCGAACATGTGGCCGCCGACGTCGTCGTGCTGCCACGTGCCCGCGTAGCGGTCGCCATCGAGCACCACGCGCGAGGAGAAGGTGCCGAGGCCGGGGAGCGTGATGCGGTCGAGCGTGAGCACGGGCGTGTCACCCGCCCATTTGACGGCGATGGGAACCGGGATGGTCACGTCGGTCTCGCCGTAGCGGATTCGCGCGGTGAGCGCCCAGAGGTCGCCGCCGAGCGGCACGGCTCCTGTGATCGCGTACTCCTCCTCCCGGAGCGCCAGGTCGGCGGCATCACCGGCACCGGCGTCCTTGCGTGGCTGAGCCTCGCCATCCGGTTGAGTCGCCGCGGCTGGCGCCGGCGGCCGGTCGATCGTGAACCGGCCGACGAGCGTGACGTCGGTGACCAGGTCGCGGAAGTGCTTCTGCCGCCGGGCCGTCTCGTCTGCGGCATCGCGGGCCTCGGGCCGGTCCGCCGCCCACGAAACCGCGGGTGCACCGAGAACCATGCCGACGATCGCGATCCCAGCCGCCACGACGTGGATCGGACGGCGGGCGACGGCCGCGTGCCGACGACGACGATGGGTCATGGGGCCGTTCTCCGTCCGGGGCACGTCTGTCGGGGCCGATCCGGCCCGTCTCGCCGGCAGCATACAACGGTGCGTGTCACGGGTCGTCCGTCTCGGGAATCACCGGCGGATGGTCGCCGGTCGCGGTGAGGATGAACGTGTCGAGTTCCGGCTTCGCAGGGTCGGTGCGCAGAAACTGCGAAAAGATGAGCCCGTCGCCCGGCCATTCGCGCGATCCGGTGAGGCGGGCCCGCACCCAGATCGTGGTTCCGCCCTCGACGGTCTCGCCGATGTCGTGCGGCCCGTGGACTTCGCCCCCCCGGCCGGGCTCGAGGCTCGCCACGGTCTTCCAGGTCATGCCGTCCGGCGACACGTCGATCGCGGCGCGTGATTCGGGGTCGTAGGGAAACGGATCGCCCGTCGTCCAGACGTGCATGCCCGCGAGCAGCGTGGCGGCATGGATCGTGAAGGGATAGTCGAATCGCAGCACGATCGAGCCCTCCTTGCCCGGCACCGTGGGGCGAATGAAGCGGGCGGCTCCGGCGCTGCGCTCGGTGAAGAATTCGACGTCGTCCATCGAGACGACGGACGAGCGCCAACGGTCGTCGAGCAGGTTGAAGGCGACCTCACGGAATGCGGGCATCCTCCACGTCACGCGAACGGGTTGGTCGAGCCGATTGCCGGACGCGTCGACGGGCGAGTCGGCGGTGCCGACGAGAGCGAGTTCGTACGATCCCTGCTCGGCGTTCAGTCGCCGCAGACCCTTTATTTCGTACGTGGTGGCCCCGCCGACCTGCCGGATCGTCATTCCCGTGGTGGGTACCGGCCTCCCGTCCCGCGAGAGGCGGAGGTCGGCCACGGACAGTCCGGAGACCGGCTCGCTGAAATGAAGGCCGACGCGGTCGACCGGCGTGGTGCGCCCGCTCGAGATCCCGTCGAACCGGGCGGTCGGCCCCTCGGTGTCGATGGCGTCCTGTGCGGCGACACGCGCTGGTGGCAAGGCTCCGGGCGACGTGATGCGGCGGGCGGACGATGCCACTCCGACGACCGCGGCCGCGACCGCGGCGGCCCCCAACGCGGCCAGCGGTGTCCGCCGTCGTCTCAGCCAGCGTCCCACCCGCTCGTCGAGCCGCGGTGCCCGCGCTCGGACGGGGAGCCCGCCGAGCACGCGATCGAGATCGGCCGCGAGTTCGGCCGCATCCGGGTAGCGGTCGCCGGGCTTTTTTTCGAGGCAATGGGCGGCGATCGCCGCGGTGCCGCGGCGCAGCTCCCGATCCGGCACGGCCAAGGGGCGCGGGGGCTCCTCGCAGACGAGTCGGGCGGTGTCGGCGAGGGATGCGGCATGCACGTCGTGCGGCAGGCGGCCGGTGAGCAGTTCGTGAAGGATGACGCCGAGCGAGTAGACGTCGCTGCGCGCGTCGACAGGCTCCCCCAGAAACTGCTCGGGACTCATGTAGGGCCGCGTGCCCACGAATTGGCCCGTCTCCGTGACCGGGTCGTTCGCGGCGAGGTCGTCGGTGATGCGGGCGATCCCGAAGTCGATCACCTTCGGATGCCCATCCTCGTCGACGAGGATGTTGCCGGGCTTCAGGTCACGATGCACGATGCCGTGGCGGTGGCCGTGGGCGACCGCCTCGCAGACCTGTCGCAGCAGCTGCAGCCGGGCGCGGGCATCGAGGCTGTGACGGGAGGCGTACTCGACGAGCGGTGCGGCTCCGGGAACGAATTCCATCACGATGTACGGCGTGTCGCCGCCGCCGGCCCGGTGCATGCCGGCGGTGTAGACGTGCGCGATGCCGGGATGACGCAGTCGGCCAAGCACCTCGGCCTCGCGGCGAAAGCGGAGCGACGCCGCGGTGGACCCGCCCACGCCGGTGCGCATCACTTTCACCGCCACGGAGCGCGAGAGGTCGCGCTGGCGGGCCTCGTACACCCGCCCCATGCCTCCCTGTCCGACCAGCCGCACGAGCTGCACGTCGCCGAGCTCCCGGCCGATCAACGGATCGACCTCCCGGTCGGGGCGGTCCAGGCCGAAGTTGGTCGCGGCCCGCGGCAGCCCGACCTCCGATGGCGCGGTGTCCGACGGGTGCAAGGTCGAGACATCGCGGGCACTCCGCGTCCCGATCCCTTCCGGATCGGCGTCATCGGCGAGTCGGTCGTCGGCCACGCGCGGCGCTCCGGGGAACCCCGGCAGGGTAAGGCACCCCCACGCGTCACTGCAAACAGCACGCGTTCACGGCGCTCGCCACGACCCCCGCGGTTTCGCACGCGAGCGGATCGCCGGCGACGGGAGACGCGCCGACGTCGTGAAAATCCGTCGGGTGATCGTCGCCCCGCTCGCCGTACAGGTCCCGCATGCCCGCGACCGCCGCCAGGTACTCGTTGAAGTGTGCGTCCATCGTCCAACCCTCCATGGTCGAGTCGAAGAACTGATCGAACGTGAGTACCGTACGCACGGCCACTCCGTAACGTTCGGGAGAATTCGCGGTTTCGCAGCTTGCCCACCTTGCCGAGTCCGGTGGTACGCTGAAAAGGGTGTACGAGGTTCCTGCCCCGGTACCCGCCTCGCGCGGTGCACCGTTCCGGCCGCGCGAGTGTTCCATGAACGGCTCGGTCCATCGTCGTGCGTTGCTTGCGGCAGGGCTGACGGGGGCCGCGTCGGGCGGTGCCTCCGGCGCGGGCACGGCCGCTCCCGCGACGGCAGGGATCGTGTCGCGCTCCGCCGCCGATCCGTCGTATCGCATCCGCAAGCGGGGCATCCGCCACTCCGTGATGGGCTGGTGCTTCAAGCCGATGGATCCGGTCACCCTCGCGCGGCATGCCGTCGAGATCGGCCTCGTGGGCATCGAAGGCATCGATCGGGCGCACTACCCGGCGGTGCGCGAACTGGGCCTCGAGATTTCGCTCGTCAGCGGCCACGGCTTCGCCAAAGGGCCGTGCGATCCCGCCCACCGCGCGGAGGTCCATGAGAAGCTCGTCGAGGCGATCGACGTGGCGTCGCGCGTCGGAAGTCGCAAGGTGATCACGTTCACCGGCATGCGGTTTCCGGACATGGACGAGGAACGGGCGGCGGCGGAATGCGTCGCCGCGTGGCAGCGGGTGCTGCCTCTCGCGGAGGCACGCGGCGTGACGCTCGTGCTCGAGCATCTCAACACGCGCGATGCGACGCATCCGATGAAGGGCCACCCGGGGTACTTCGGCGACGACGTCGATTTCTGCGTCGATCTGGTGCGGCGGGTGGGCTCACCCAACTTCAAGCTCCTCTTCGACGTCTACCACGTGTCGATCATGAATGGCGACGTGATCCGGCGGATCGACGCGCTGCGGGACCTCATCGGGCACGTGCACACCGCCGGAAACCCGGGCCGCGGCGAGCTCGACGACACCCAGGAGACCAACTACCCGGCCGTGATGCGGGCGCTCGCGGCCGCGGGCTACGACGGCTTCGTGGCGCACGAATTCATCCCCACCTGGGACGATCCCGTGCTCGCCCTGCGGCATGCGGCGATGGTGTGCGACGTATGAAGCCGGCGATCGTGGCCCGCGTCGTGGGCCTCTGGGCCGCGCTGCCGCTCGCCCCTGCCGCCGGGCACGCGATCGCGGCCGACCGACCCAACGTCGTCGTCTTCCTCGTGGACGACCTGGGCGTGATGGACACGTCGGTCCCGTTCCTCACCGACGCGGATGGCCGACCGCGTCGCCATCCGCTCAACGACTTCCACCACACGCCGGCGATGGAGCGGCTGGCGGCCTCCGGCGTGCGCTTCAGCACGTTCTACGCGATGAGCGTCTGCTCGCCGACCCGCATCTCGCTCATGACGGGCCAGAACGCGGCGCGGCACCGCACCACGAACTGGATCAATTGGCGACAGGACAACGCCGGACCGCTCGGTCCGCCCGACTGGAACTGGCGCGGTCTCGACGCCGACGACGTGACCCTTCCCCGCCTGCTGCGACAGGCGGGGTACCGCACCATCCACGTGGGCAAGGGGCACTTCGCGCCCCGCGGTGCGCCCGGTGAGGATCCGGCGGCCCTCGGCTTCGACGTGAACATCGCCGGCAGCTGCATCGGCGCTCCCGCGACCTACTTCGGCTCGCGGGACTTCGCCCGACGCGACACACCCTCCCGGGCTCGTGCCGCCGCCGACAACGCCGTGCCGGGCCTCGAGCACCACCACGGCGAGGACATCTTTCTCACCGAGGCACTGACGCGCGAGGCGACGGCCGAGATCACGGCGGCGGTCGAGGCACGCCAGCCCTTCTTCCTGCATCTCGCGCACTACGCCGTCCATGCTCCCTTCGACTCCGATCCCCGCTTCGCGGATCGCTACGCCGATCGCGACGTGCCGCCGCCGGCCCGCGCCTTCGCGACGCTCGTCGAGGGAATGGACCGCTCGCTCGGCGACATCCTCGACCATCTCCACGCGCTCGGCGTCGCCGCCGACACGCTCGTGCTCTTCCTCGGCGACAACGGGTCGGACGCCCCGCTGGGCCACGAGCACGCGTGGGCCTCGGCGGCGCCGCTGCGCGGTCGCAAGGGCTCGCACTACGAAGGGGGCATGCGGGTGCCCTTCATCGCCTCCTGGGCCGCCCCCGATCCGGCCGGCCGCTGGCAGCGCCGTCTGCCGATCGCCGCCGGTGCGATCCAACGCCAGATCGCGAACGTCTGCGACGTCATGCCGACGATCCTGCGACTCGTCGACGTTCCCGTCCCGCCGGGGCATGTGGTCGACGGCCGGCCGCTCGACCTGCTGCTCGCGGGACGCGACGACCCCGCGCACGCTCGCACCTTCCTCATGCACTATCCCCATGCGCCGCACCGCAGCGACTACTTCACCGTGTGGCGTGAAGGCGACTGGAAGGTGATCTACCATCACCTGCCCGCGCCGGACTCCGGCGGCGCTCACTACCAGCTCTTCAACCTGCACGACGATCCGTTCGAGGAGCACGACCTGGCGGGCGAACGGCCCGGGGAACTCGCGCGCATGATGCAGGGACTCGTGCAGGCCTGCGACGCCCACGCCGCGCTCCAGCCACTCGACCCGGACACGCGGCGCCCGCGCCGGCCCGTCATCCCCGCCCCACCCTGAGTGGCGGCGGGGTCGCTTGGCGGCGCCTCGTCGCCGCGCGGTCGCGGGCGGTCAGTCGTCGTCGAAGGGGCGGCGCGGAGCCTCGGTCGTCGCGTTGGCGCCGGCGGGCTCGGCCTCCCGGGTCGCATCCCCTTCGAGCGGCTCCTCCTGCATCTCCTGTCGCTCCCGCCACGGCTCGCTGCGCTCGTAACTCGCGAGCTCGTTCTCGAGCTGCTCGCGGACGCCGGCCTCGGGATCGCTCTTCTCCACCGACTGGCGGCTGTACTTCCTCGCCGTCTCGAAGTCTCCCGTCTCGGCATACCCGGCGGCCAGCGTGCTGATGATGTGGGCCTCGTTCCACTCCGTCTCCTCGCACGCCTTGGTCGCCAGTTCGATGGCCCGCGTGCCGTCGCGCAGGGCGTCGTCCGGCGACGTCGCCAGGAGCCACGCGAGGTTGTTCAGGACGCCGGTGTCGTCCGGCCGGGCTTCGAGGGCACGTTCGAGGTCGGCCCGGGCCTCGGCGTGGTCACCGATCGAGATGCGGGCGTCGCTGCGGCCACGTAGACTCGGGAAGTGGTTCTCGTCGATCTCGAGTGCGCGGGTGAAGCGACGGATCGCCTCACGCGGCTGACGGGCCATCAGGTACAGCATGCCCAGCTGACTGACGACACCCGCGTTGTCCGGGTTCTTGGCGACGAGCCGTCGGAAATCGCGGATCGCCGCCGAGTAATCCCCCTTGTCGGCCAGGATGAGGCCGCGGAGCTCGAGCGCCTCGAGATTGCCGGGGTCGCCACCCAGCACCGACTCGATGTCCTCGAACGCCTCGGTTTCGTCCCCCGCCTGCTGGCGGACGCGTGCCCGCAGCACGAAGGTCGAGGTGTCGGTCGGATCGAGCTCGATCGCCCGGTCGATGTCGGCGAGCGCCTTCTCGAGGTCGCCGCGCACGGCGTGCAGACGTCCGCGATAGGCGTGGGCACCCGCGGATTCGGGGTCGAGTGCGATGGCCCGGTCGAACGCCCCTTCGGCGTCGTCGAGCCGTTCGTTCATCAGGCACGCCATCCCGAACGCCTCGTGGAGCGATGCATCCTCCGGCTCCTCGTCGAGCGCCGCGGCGAGGTCGTCGCAGGCCTCGGCGGGATCGCCCGTGACGAGCAGCGCGAGTCCGCGGGTACGACGCACGTCGGCGTCACGCGGCGCCAGTTCGACCGCTCGGTCGTAGTGCTTCTTCCGCTCGGCGGCGTCGTCCTCCAGCGAGCCCAGCACGATGAAGGCCCGCGCCTGCTGGAGCATGTCGTCGCCGAGCAGATCGATCGCCTTGCGGGCGGCCGTCCGCGCCCGCTCGCGATCGCCCCGGGGAAGCGCCTCGAGTCGTGCGACCATGAGGTGGGCCTGACCGAGTTCGGGATCGCGCGCCAGGATTTCGGCGAGGTCGCCGAGCGCCAGCGCACGCATCCGCGGCCATTGCGGGTCGGGAGGCTTCGATCCGTAGATCACGTCGACGAGCAGTCCCGCCCGATCGACGAGCGTGCCCGTGTAGAGCTCCTCGGCGAACTTCTTCGAGTCGGCGTCGAGGCCGAGTTCGATCGCCCGGCGGCAGTGCTTCAGGACGCGGTCGTAGTCGTTCAGGCTTCGCGCGCCGATCTTCACGTCGATGGCCGCGTCGAGTTCCGCCTGTCCGGGAGACGCGGCCGTCCCGCCGGCGGTGGCCGCCGCGGGCTCGGCTGCGATCGGGGGATTCGAGGCGGACGGGCAGCACGACGCGACGACGAGCGCCGTCGCGAGCATCCACCGCCGGTGCAGGTGCCGGGCAGGACGGGACATGCCGATGTTCCTCTTCATGCGCGAGGTGTGGATCGAGAAAGCCGCAGTGGAGCCGTCCTCGATCCTCGACGGCACGGCCCTCGGGGAACCGTCGCCGTGACGGCTCAGTATGCGGCGCGAGCGGGCCATGACGCCACACCGAACCTCGGGAATTCCCGCCGGACGTCGGTCACAGCGGCGCCGGCAGATCGCGGCGGGCGAAGATCACGGCTCCCGCGACGTACGCGGCGATCCCGATCCCGAGCAGCACTCCGTCATAGCGTGCCAGGAGCCACCAGGCCTCCGCGCCACCGCCGACGAGCCGCTGCGGCTCGTAGACCTCCAGCACCGACAGCGCTCCCACCCAGGAGAAGGTCGTGCTCAGACGACCGACGAGCTTCGCGAGGATCGAGAGCACGTAGAAGCCGCACATGATGCCGATCGTGCGCCAGCGGTGGCTGTCGGCCGCCGAGACGAGGGACGCGATCCCGCCGAGGCAGACCATGAGGCCGAAGACGTTCGCCACCGCGGGTACGAACCGGGCCGGCTCGACCCGGTCGGCCCACGGCCCGGACGCCACGGCCGTCCAGACGCTCACCAGCAGCACTCCGCAGAGCAGCGCCGCTCCGCCCGTCGCCGCGAGCGCCTGCGTGACGAACACGGCCGTGCGACGGATCGGAGACGCCAGCACCATCTCCATCGTGCCCCGCTCGAGCTGCCCGGAGACGGCATCGCTTCCGCGCGTGATGCCCCACACCGTGGCCGCGAGCACGATCACGGGATCGACGAAGGCGAGGGCCACGCGGCCCGCGGGCGTGGCCACTTCGGCGAAGGGCACGCCCGAGAGCTTCTGCCATTCCTGCGGGATCGCGCGCAGCAGCACGTCCTGGAAGGCCGACATGGTGATCTGTGCGGACAGCCAGAGATAAATCCAGGGAAAGGCCCCCCACAGCGCCGTGAGCGAGAGCACGAGCGCCCGCTGGTCGCCCCAGGCCCGTCGCCAGATCGCCGTGTTCCACATGCGCGCGTGCGTCCCGTCGGAGGCCTTCGTCCCGGAAGTCAGATCGTGCCGTGTGCGTCGTTGCTGCCGCGGTGGAAGCGGTCGTACACCGCGCCGAGGCCCACGGGCTCCACCTGCATCTCCTCGAGCGGCAGGGTCGCCAGCCAGCCCAGCAGCCGCGGCAGCGAGTCGGCGGCCTCGAGCACGACCCTGTCGTCCCGGTGCTCCGCGAGCGACACGTGCGCGGCAAGCGCCTCGGGAACACCCTCGAAGGGACCGGCGAGCCGTGCCGAGATGCGGTGGCTCCGGCGCAGGTGCTCGATCGACTGCTCGTGGACCAGCCGCCCGGCCCGCAGGATCACCACGCGGTCGCAGGCCGTCTCCACCTCGGAGAGGACGTGTGACGAGAAGATGACGGTGCGGCCCGCGGCACGAGCCTCCGTGACGAGATCGAGGACCTCGGCCCGCGCCGTGGGATCGAGGTTGGCGGTCGGCTCGTCGAGAATCACGAGTTCGGCCTCGGTGGCCAGCACCACCGCGAGGGCGAGCTTCTGCCGCATGCCGGTGCTCATGCGTCCCACCTGCCGCGTGCAGTCGAGTCCCAGGCGGTCGGCCACGCGAGCGGCCGTGTCGCGTCGGCAGGCGGGCCGCAGGCGCGAGAAGAAGTCGAGCACGCCATGACCGTTCATGCGGCGGAAGAGCCGCGCCTCGCCGGGCAGGTAGGCGGTGCGACGCCGCACGCCGAGCGAGTCGTGCTCGCAGTCGCAGCCGGCCACGTGCGCCGACCCGGCCGTCGGACGAATGAAGCCGAGCAGCAGACGCAAGAGCGTCGTCTTGCCGGCGCCGTTGGGCCCGAGGAGCCCGAAGATCTCCCCGCGCCGCACCTCCAGCGTGCAGGCGTCGAGCGCCGTGAATCGGGTGTACCGCTTCGTGAGCCGGTCGGTGCGGACGATCATGACGCGGGCCCGGGGCGATGGGGCGGACGGCGCGCGCACTCACGCGAGGTATTCACGCCAGAGATAATAGCCCGCCAGCACGAAGCCGATGATGGCGACGCCCCGCCGCACCCGCGACGGCGGCATCCGGCGGGCGAGCGCGGAGCCGCCGAGCGCGCCGATCACGGACCCGACGATCATGAGCGTTGCCAGCGGCCACGAGACCTGACGCCCCCCGGCGAGCGACATCGTCGCGAAGACGGCCGCGGCCACCGCGTTGATCGCGGTGCCGAGCACGTTCTTGATGCCGTTGAGGCGGTGGATGTCGCCGAGGTCGAGAAGGCCGAGCACCGCGAGCATGAGGATGCCGATCCCCGCTCCGAAGTATCCGCCGTAGATGCCGACCAGGAGCTGCAGGAGCGCCGCGCAGGCGATCCGCCCGGCGGGTGGCGTCGCGTCGGCGCTCACGGGCGCGGCCGTGCGCCGGCGCACGAGCCGCGGCTGGGCGGCGAAGAGCACCGCCGCGAGCAGGATCAGCCAGGGGACCAGCAGGTCGAACAGCCGCGCGGGCAAAGCGAAGAGCAAAAGCGCGCCCGCGACCGAGCCGATCACGCTCGGGGCGAGAAGCCAGAAGGCCCACGGCGGCTGCCCCTGTCGCTCCTCGCGATAGGCCCACGCCGCGGCCAGGGCGCCGGGCATGAGGCCGATCGTGCTCGTCGCGTTGGCCGCCACGAGGCGGCCGGCCGTCTCGGGAAGGATCGCCGTGAGCACCGGAAACGTGAGGATCGTCCCGCCACCGGCGACGGAATTGATCGCGCCTGCGGCGACGCTCGCGGCCACGAGCACGGCGAGGCCCGGCAGGCCCACCGCGTGAAGCTCGCTCATGGCGCAGCCCTGACGGGCGCGGCCTGCTGGCCCGCGGGCGCGGCGGCGGCACGCAGGGCCGGGGGCGGCGGCTCGGGCGTGGGCGCCTCGGATCCGCAGTCGATGAGCAGGAATCCGGACCAGAGGAACGGATGGCTGCCCGGTCCGATGACGGCGTCGGGATGCTGCTTCAGCCGTGGCTCGCGCTGCGGGTCGGGCCAGTCGGCAGTCACGACGTCGACCGCGCGGCGCCAGCTCTCGGATGCCGGCGGGGCTGCGTCATCCTCCGCCACGGTCGCGGTGGCGTCGCGGAGAAACTCCGCCACGAGGTCCGCCGAGGTGCGTCCGCCGACCCGCCAGCGGGTGAGCAGCACGGTCGGCGCGCCCGCGGCGATGAGGTCGGTCGCCACCGCGAAGAGCTCGTCCCCCGGGCGTGCCGGCAGCCGCTTCGGATCGAAGCCGCCCGCCATCGCCGTCTGGAGTCCCGGGAGGATCACGACGCGTGGCTGCTTGAGCGGTGGCGCGAGCCAGTCGCCGAAGGTCATCCCGGCCTGGCCCGACGTGCCCGGCACGAGGAGGCGGGTCGCCGCGGGCCGATCCGCCGCCACCTCCTCGAACAGGGCGATCGCCTCGCAGGTGTCGGCGACGAGCGCCGGCGGCGGAGTGGCGGCCGCGAGCGACAGCGGCACCGCGCGATCGATGGTCTTCACCATCTCCGCCACCAGGGCCGCCGCGGTCGCGGGCTTGTCGCCGCGGAGCATCCGACCGGCATGGATGCCGACCGGACCGTTGCCGCGGGGCGTTCCGCCGCCCGTCACCGCGAGGCTGCGCGTCGGGCAGTACCGGATGCGGCAGACGTCGCGGAGCCGCCGGGCGGGTGCGGCCGGATCGCCGCCGGTCGAGACCGGCAGGAGCTCGAACGGCACGTACCACAGCCAGCCGTCCGGCACGATGACGAGCTCGTCGATGCCATCCGCCAGGGAGACACGCGCGTTCTCGAAGAGGATGCGCTCGATGCGTGCCGCGCTGCCGGACCAGTCGCCGGCGATCAGCTTGTCGGTGGACACCGGGGCCGATGGATCGAAGAGGCCGATTCCCCGCGCGAGCAGCTCGATCTCGCGTGCGAGATCCGCAGCCTGCCGGACCTCCCACGTCGCGGCGCGATCGCGAGCCTCGAGCACACCGGCGAGACCACCGGCGGTCCAGTGGAACGACAGGATCAGCTGGCGCGGCGCCAGTCGCCGCCGCACCTCCGGGGTCGTGAGGACGGGGGGAAAGTCGAGGCCCACGCCGTCACGACCGGCGGCGAGCGCCGCGACATGGCGGCCACGAAGCCGCGCGAGATCGCCGAACGCGGCCCAGTCCGCCGCCGAGTCCACGGCGTTTCCCCCGGCCGGCTGCGCCGCGGCGGCACGCTCGGCCGCGGCGAGCGTGCCACGCAGTTGGCCCATCCGCTCGATCGCCGCGGCGAGATCGGGTCGTGCTCCGAGGATCGCGGCCCGCTGGGCGGCGAGGTCCGCCGAAAGATCGGCGACCGACGCGTCGAGCAGCCGGTCCACCGCGAGCCGACGCCCCCCGATGAACTGCATCGACTGCCAGCGCTCGCAGGCGGCCGCCTCCGTCGCGTCGATGGCCGCCTCGTCGCCGCGGCGCACCGCGATGCCGATCCATGTTTGGAAGGCATCCGCACGAGGTGTCGAGAGGACCGTGAGCGTGCCGAGAGGATCGAGCGCACGGTCGCGAGTCGACGGCGGCCCGAGGAGGCGTGCGAAGGATTCGTTGGCCCGGCGGTCGGAGAGGTCGGCCGCGCCCGCGCGGACCCGCTCGACGAGCCGCATGGTCTGGAAGAGCCTCGCGCTGCGTGGCCGCGCCAGCAGGATCGCGGCATCGAGTTCGGCGTCACCCTTGTCCGCCGCGCCCGAGGTGTAGGCGAGCATCGCGCGCGCGTACCCGACGTCGGTGCCGAGGCTGCCGCGCCCCGGCTCGCCTCGCAGGAGCCGGCCGTCGACCTGGGCCAGCGCCGCATCCGCGGTGCGGGCGTCGCCGTTGATCGCGAGGCACTCCGCCTGCCAGGCCCGCATGCGGGAGGCGAGCACCGCCACGGGAGGCCCCGTCTGCGCGGCCCAGTCGGCACCGCGCGCGATCGAGGCCGGCACGCCGCGCGTGCCGGCCGCCATGTGCGCGGCGAAGGCCCAGCGGAAGGCCTCCTCGAGCGACCGCGCGTCGCCGAAATCGGCCGCGGTGAACGTCGCCTCCTCGAACAGCCGCGCGGCTTCGGCCGGCTGGCCGGCATCGAGGGCGATCCGTCCCAGCACGATGAGGGCCCAGGCTGCGAGCGGATGGTCGAAGCTGCCGTCCAGGACGAGCCCACGCTCGAGCAGCGGCCGCGCCTGTTCCGCCTTGCCTTGCGCCCAGAGCGCCGTGCCCCATGCGACGTCGATCCACGACTGGGAATAGTGGTTGGGAGGTGCCGCACGGCGTGCGAGCGCGCGCGCGGCGGCATCGAGCGGGGCGGAATCGCGGGCGAGATCGCCGAGGATGTCGCCGTGTCGATAGAGGGCCGTCACGAGGCCGCGCGCGATCTCCTGGGGACGGATGATCCGGTCGCTCGGCGCCGCGAGCACGCCGCCGCGCTTGAGCACCTCCTGCGGGTCCGCGGTGCCCAGGCGGATCGCCACCGCATCCGGCACGCGGGCCGGTGACGCGGTGCGGCGGCTTTTTCCCCAGGTCGCCGCGCGGGTGTGATCGAGGGGGCGTGGGCCGGTCGCTCCGAACTGCACCGACAGAAGCCAGTTGGCATGGACGGTGGACAGCAGGAGCGCCTCGTCGGTCGCGGCCACGGCCGCCGCGAGGTTGCCGAGCTCGTAGTGGCACTCGGCCATGACCGCCGCGGCGGCGATCGAATCGATCCAGCGCTGCGTGCCGGTGCGGTTCGCGGTGCGATACTCGGTGGTCGCCAGCTCGAGCGCGACGTCGAACCGCCCTTCCGCCAGTGCGGCGAGCGAGAGATCGTACGACGGGGATGGGCGCGGTCCGCCACCCCCCACGCCGAGATCGGGCGGCAGGACGACCTGTGCGAGGCATGGTCCGGTCACCACCGCCGGCACGAGCGCACCCGCCGTCGCCATCGCGATGACGACGGCCGCGAGCGGCTGGCGAGACGCGGTCAGGCGGCGGACGTGACGGGGCGCCGGTCCGAGCCGGCGATCCGGAGCACACGACGCGACGGGGCAGCACATGCCCCGGTTGTACACGTTCCGTTTCTCCTCGACGGCGCCGTCTGCCGCGGCGAATCACCGTGAGATGGGCAAGGTGGGAGAGGCACGCGGGCGATCGAACGTCGCTCGGGCCTCGGGGTGCCGCAATCCAGGCCCGTGAGCACGGCCGAACGTCCGGTCGTGACGATTGTCACAAGTTTGCCGGTTGTCCGGACCGATAGTCCTTTCGAATCGTCCGCACGAGGGACAGAGGCATGACGAGCATGAGCGGGAATCGACGCGACCGCCGCCCGATGGGGCGCATGGGAATGCTGGTGCTGGCAGTGACCGGTCCGACGCTCGTCACCGGCTGCCAGGTGGACGTCGGCGGCCAGACGCTGCCGAGCGCGTACTACCTCCAGGACGACATCCAGTACTTCCCCGCCGGACCCGAGTTCAAGCTCTCGAAGGAGGCGGCGGCCCAGAAGGCGTACCGCAAGGAAGTGGGAGCGGACGGGTCGGCCTGTGGGCCGGATGGCTGCCACTGACGGTCTCCGTCGTCATGCCGGCGTGATTCTCGCACGCCGCCGCAGACCGTCGTCGCCGGCCCCTTGCATTCGGCTGGGGAGCCTGTACATTGCCGTTCCGTGGGTACGCAACCCAAATACGTGCTGAAAAGCATATGTGTTGTGGGTTACATGCCCATTTTGTGAAATTGTGAATGCGGATGGCGAGGATGGGTGTGCCGGTGGAGTACCGGCACACAGGTTCCCGCGGAGGCGGGTCTCGTGAGCGACGCGAGCAGCGACGTCCATGACCGCAGCCGATCTGCTCATCGGCGAGTACGTCCGCACGCTCGACGAGCGATACCGGGTCACCCTGCCTCAGGAACTCGTCGACCCGCTTCTCGCGGGGGGCGCCCGGCTGGTGCTCGCGAAGGAACGGTTCGGCTGTCTGTCACTCTGGTCGGCCGCGATCTGGAAGCCCCGTATCGATGCGGCGGTCGCCGTCGTGCGCAGCAAGATGCAGGCCGGCCTGCTCGCGCAGCGTGTCGGCGACGTGCAGGAACTGGGTCGACTGCTCTCGACGCGCCACGAGATGGTGTCGCTGGCGGCTCGAGGGCGACTCGTCGTGCCGGAGGGATTTCGCGAGTTCCTGGCGGTCGAGCCTTCCGCCGACCTTGTCGTCGTGGGAGCTGCCGTGTGCGTCGAGATCTGGCAGCCGGCAGCGTGGGCCGCCTTCGTCACCGGGGAGATGCCCGGTTTTCGCCGGAGGATGGACGAACTCACGGCATGAATCAGCTTCAGCCATGCCCGGAACGGAGGGGCGTTCTTGACCTGTCGGTCTCATCCGGCCAGGCAATGCACACCTCACGGATCGGAACCCGAAAGCACGGATGCTGCCGAGGGCCCTCCGCCGGGCATGGCTTTTTCGCACACGCCGGCCCCTGTCCCACGCGCGCGGGGCGGTGACCGACGCTGGAGGCGCCCCGGCGTTCACGCCAGAGGATTGCCGCGCTCGCCGAGCGGCAGATCGACGCGTCGGCCCGACAGCGCCGATGCGTACACGGCCGCGTTCATCTCCACCGTCGCGCGGCCGGCATACATCCCCGTCTCGGGCTCCCGGTCGGTGAGGATCGCGTCGACGAGATCGATCACGCAGCGCCGACCCCATTCGGCCCGCTCGGCAGACCGGTCCACGCCGCTCGGCGGTTCGCTCTCGATGCCCTCCGGCCCGAGGGGCTGCCAGGGCGCCTCGCGATCGACACGCCAGAGCGGCGCCGCCCGGAAGTAGGCATGGGGGAGGCGATCGGGCCAGATCTGGATCGCCCCGTTCGTGCCGACCACGGTCAGGCCGAAGTTGGGCTGCTTGAGGCCCGCCTCGCGCGTGCTGGCGAAGTATCCGGTCGGGCCGTCGTCGAGACCGAACATCGCGGCGATCGAATCCCCCGCGATGAGCCCGAGTCCCTCGGGGCCCTCCGCCGCATCCGCCTTCCCGATCACGCGACCGCCCTGCGTGACGACCGCCGCACACCACCGCACGCTGCCGCCGAGGTCCGCCATGAGGTCAAGGACGTGTGCGCCGAGAACCCACATGTCCTCCCCTCCGCCGCGCCGATCCTCCTTGCCCCGTCCCCGCAGTTCGAGCACCCTGCCGATGCGGCCCGATTCGATCATCTCGCGCACCGTGGCGTAGGTGGGCGAGTGGCGGTTGACCAGGGCCAGCGACAGCTTCGTCCCGGATCGGCGGCAGGCCTCGATCACCGCGTCGGCTTCGGCGAGTGTGCGGACGAACGGCTTCTCCATGAAGATGCCGCGGGCACCGGCCTCCGCGGCCGCGATCGCCATCTCGGCATGGCAATCGATGTGCCGCATGCAGATCGCGACCACGTCCGGCTTCACGTCCGCGAGCATGCGCCGCCAGTCGGCGAATGCGGCCGTGTCCGCCAGCCCATGCCGCGCGGCAGCCTTCGTCAGGCCCTCGGGCGACTCGTCGGCGACGGCCACGACCGAGATGCCGGGAAGGTCCTTCCAGAGTTCGTCGATCGCATGGCCCCAGTCGCCACGCCCCGTCCGCCCGATTGCCGCCACGCGCAGGGTATCCATGCTCTCCGCCTCCTCGAGGTGCCCGGGTCCACGGT
>Ga0214917_10002267_pt1 | contig 23702 bp, 23 predicted proteins | sample LL_1208_BB_MetaG_FD_177983 | JGI IMG/M metagenome (GOLD analysis project Ga0214917, IMG submission 177983) | Freshwater microbial communities from Lake Lanier, Atlanta, Georgia, United States - LL_1208_BB | ecosystem: Environmental > Aquatic > Freshwater > Lake | place: USA: Georgia | collected...
CCATAAAAAGGGGGTCCAGTTGAAGTTATTGATATAGGAAAAGAACCGCTACTACTATTCCCATCTTTAATAGTTATAGTGCTTGGTCCTTCTCCTTCAAAATAATTTTGCCCAGTCCAAGTATTATTTGAAGATAATAAATTAGTTATTGAAGAATTACAATATCCAATCGTAGATAATCTCGTTAAATTGGTAGTTTCAGGATAAGTTTGAGTAGCAGATGTCGTAGGGTTTTGATTGTATGCGTTAGTTCCAGTCCAAGTATTATTTGAAGATAATAAAGCACCGCCACCTCCTCCTGCCGTCGTTTGCTGTGTTCCATCTGGAAATTGTAAATAATCTCCAGTTCCACTCATAACAATATTATTATAAAATGTAGCAACTCCACCTACATTTATATCATTTAAATTTTCTGTTCCCTGAGCGTCAGGAAATGCCAAAAAATAATTTAATCCTTCTTGTATTGTTAAGGGGTCATTATTTACTTTAAAAACACTACTATCAAAAGTGGGTAAATTTTCTGTTGGTGGTGGGTATGATATTCCTTGTCCGCTCATTATATAATTAAGAGAGAAAAATAAAATCTTCCTTAAATATAATGACAAAAGATGAAGGAAAAATTATGAATATGTATGAAAAAATACCAAAGGAATTTTTAGACAAAGTAGATAATCCTAATTTTCATTTACATAATTTTAAAATTCCATTTCGTATGTGTATTGTAGCACCATCAGGTTCAGGAAAAACAAATTTTTTAGTTAATCTATTGCGAGTTTTTAGTTGTGGTAAAAAAGGGACATTTAGTTCTATTTGTATTATTACGAGAAATAAAGACGAACCATTATATAAATGGATAAATTCAAAATGCGACCAAATTGTAATTAAAGAAGGTTTATCAAGCACTCCTAAATTAGACGATTTTGATAAAGATAAAAACCATTTAGTCGTTTGGGACGATTTGGTTTTATCTAAAGATTTGTCTATGGTTGAAAATTATTATATTAGGGCAAGAAAATTAAATGTTTCAGTTATTTTTATTTCACAATCATTTTTTAAAATTCCAAAAGTAATTCGTAATAATTGCTCTTATATGGTGCTTTTGAAATTATCTGGAAATAGAGAAGTAAATATAATTTTAAGCGAATTTGGTCTTGGTATTACAAAAGAACAACTATTAGGATTATATGAATATGCTACAAAAGAAAAATTTAGTCCATTAGTAATTGATATGGAAGAAAATGCCGATAAGCGTTTTAGAAAAGGTTTTTTGGAAATTTTAAATATTTAATTTTCTTCTTCTTCTTCTTCATCTTCTTCCTCCTCTATATAATTAATATTGGAATAAACAAAAAATTTTTCTTTATTAATTATCATCTCACTATAATCACCTTCATTATCTCGTAAAAAATAATTCATAAATTCTTCTTTTGGTATTTCTTTTAAAAGATTTATTAATTTATTTGTATCGAATAAATAATTAAAATTTTTTTTTTTTTTTAATACATTTGATAAAGTTAAATTTATTAAATTTAAATCGTCCCATTTAATTCTACATATAGGGCAATTTGGATTATTGGAATAAATAATTTTTGTATGACAATCAGAGCAACACATATGTCCGCAATTATACCCCCAATTTTTATTATCTTTATATTCTTCTAAACAAACAGGACAACTTTGATTTTCAAATATTTTTTCTGGTGAAGGTAATTTTTTATCATTCAAAAAGTATTCAAATTCTTTTTTTATGCTTTGCTTGAGAATTTTTAAAGGAATATTATTTAAATTTTTTTTCCAATAATTATTCATTTCTAAATTAAAATTTTCATCATCTAAAATAGTTATATATATATTGGCATCTGGTAAAGCAACTAAAAATTCATTTTTACTCATTATTATTAAATAAATATCTTCTATTTCAAATTTATTTAACCATTCTCTTACTTCTAAATAATAAATTAATTTTGTAAGTATTATTTTCTTCATAGTTTTATTTATTTCTAAAAAATTAAATGAGTTGTTAAGTTTTTCATTTGAATAAAAACGCCAAAAAAAAATATCATTTTGTATTTCTTCAGGTAAAGTTCTCATTTTATATTATTAATTAATATATTATTTTTAAGTAATTTCTTATAAATATAATTAATCCTCTTCCTCTTCCTCTTCCTCTTCCTCTTCCTCTTCCTCTTCCTCTTCTTCCTCTAATTCCTCATCTTCCTCTTTTTCATATTCAAAATCATCAAATTTATTAAAAATAATATAATCTCCCTCAAAATAATAATGTTTATAATTTAAAAATTCAAAATTACCAATATCTATTAATTCTTCTGCTAAATTTGTAATATTAAAATATTTACTCAAAAAGTTTTCATTTCGTTTTAATTCTTTTATTTCTTCTAATGTATATTCTTCTTCTTTGGCGAAGGTAATATCGTCCCATATTTCTCTACAAATGGGGCATACACTATTTTTTGATTTTATTATTTGAGTATGGCACTCTTTACAACATAAATGTCCGCAGTTATAACCATATTTTTTATTTTTATCATTATAATCATCAAAACAAACAGGGCAGTTTGAATTTTCAAATTTTTTAATTGGTTCAGGTGTTAAGATTTCATCTAAATTTTTCTTTTTTATAATATGATTTAATAATATATTCTCGTCTATTTTATCAAATACTCTCCACCGATTATATAAATAATCGGTTATTTTAAATAATAATCTTCTTTTTCTTATAATATCTAATCCCTTTTCAAAAACTTTGGTAGGGGTTATAATTATTATATTTATACTATCCATCCAAAGTTCTTTTCTAATTCTAATATAATTATCATTAATTTCATAATTTTTTAAAAACTCTTCTATTCCTATTTTAAAATTAATAAAATCAATTATTTCCGTAATAATAATTTTTATTTCAGTAGGATTATAGAAATGATGAAGTTTGTTTAATAAATATTCACTTCTAAAAAATTTTGCTTCATAAATATCCATTTTCAAATTAAATTCCATTTTATAATATTATATAATATAAATCTTTAAGTAGTTTTTTTATAATATTTATTAATATAAATATAAAGGTTGGTAGAAAAGTAGTAAAGTTGTGCGTTACTTAAGAACTTTTTTGGCGAGAAAAATTTTTTTTGATTTTGAAAATGAAAATTGAAAATTCCTGCCATAAAACTTCTTAACTAATGCCCCAGTTTGCTACTTTTCTACCTTTCCTATATTTTATAATACTTTTTAATGTAAATAGGGCAAATAAGGAAAGGTAGAAAAGTAGTAAAGTTGTGCGTTACTTAAGAACTTTTTTGGCAGAAAATTTTTTTTTTGATTTTGAAAATGAAAAATAAAAATCCCTGGCATAAAACTTCTAAACTAATGCCCCAGTTTGCTACTTTTCTACCTTTTATAATATATATTATTTTTTAGTATAAAGAAGGTTTAATTTATAATTTTAATAAAAACTCTATATGGTCCTTTAAGGATACTACATATTTAAAATTACCAAATTTATCAGTCTTATAATATGGTGGTATTTTTTTATACTCTATTCGTTGATTTGGTTTTCCTTTATAAACAATTTTTTTAATTATTTTATATTGATTAAACCCATTATCCTTTGATAATTGTAGTATTTCTTTAATAGTCATATTTCTAATAATGTTTGGTTTATAAAATGTTTCATTAACTTTATAAGGTCGAAACATAAATGTATCATCTCGTAATTGATTTATTTGGGTGTCCATATTACTTATTAATTCCCAGTAATCAATCCTTAATAAAGATGTTTTGGGAACTATACTTTCCTCATATTTTATTTTTTTTTTTCCCATTCTATATTTACATTGTCCTTTATGAATATTTTTATAATTAACTGGTTCATAAGCATAACATAACCCAGTATAAAATGGTTCATTTTTAATAACCATTTTATTTTTTTCTTTATCAAAAGCAATTTTTTTAATCCTTATATATTCCTTCAACTCCAACAACAAAAAAGGCATAAAATATTTATTCATACCTCTAATGCGTCTTATAAAATGAATATCTCCCATTTCAATTTCTATCTCTTCTATAACTCTATTCATTTTATAATATATAATAGTATATATCTTTAAGTAGTTTTTATAATATATATTATTTTTTAGTATAAAGGTAGAAAAGTAGCAAACTGGGGCATTAGTTAAGAAGTTTTTTGGCAAGAAAATATTTTTTTCATTTTCAAAATCAAAAATGAAAATTCCCACCATAAAACTTCTTAACTAACGCACCACTTTACTACTTTTCTACCTTTCCCCTACTTTATACTAAAAAATATTATAATAAATTGCCCTAATTTAATATTATAAAACAATATAAAAAAATATTATTTAATAATATAAATGGAGGCACAAACTCAAGCAAAAGATAAAAGAACTTATATGAGAGATTATAAACGAGAGCAATACAAGTTAAACCCTGAAAAAATACAAGAAAAAAATAAAGCATATTATTATATGTATAAATATAAAGTTTCAAAAGAGGAATTACATAAATACGATACTTTATTACCGAATATAGTGAGATTAAAAAAAGAATTAGAAGATATTAAGAGCAAAAAACCTGAAATTTTAAAAGAATTTTTAAACTCCTATTTATTAGAAATAAATTGAAATATTTAGGAAAAATATTTATATAAAAAAATAATATATATTAAAAAAAACTACTTAAAAATATATATTATTGTATAGTATAAATGAATAACTCCCCTGAAGACGACCATCCCTTAATATTTGATTGGACGCTTAATAAAAATTTAATAGGTGAGACCATATTTCATAGAAAAAAATTAGAAGAATTTACAGACCCTAAACGAGTTTATGGGTTTATTAAAAATAATTTAGGTATTACATTTAAAGCGGATAAAAAATATGATTTTATAAGTTTTAAAGACGATAATGAAGTGGAACAAATGAAAAGGTATAAAGAATTATATAATAATAAAACAAAATCATTTCACACAGCAGTAATTTTACCAAAGCATAAATGGGGTAGGGTAGTTCCAGCAAATGATTATTTATCTTTATCGATAATGAGAAGAGAAACAAGACACTCTTTATGCGATGGATATTATATAGATATAGATATGAAAAACGCACAACCTACTATAATTTATGAAATAGCAAAACAAAATGGAATAATTCTTAATTATATAGGTAAGTATGTTATGAATACAAAAATTATAAGAGAAACGATAATGACACACCATCAAGTAAATAAAGATATAGCAAAGCAATTACCTATAACTATAATGATGGGAGGAACATATGATAGTTGGTTAAAAGAAAATGATATTACAATAACAGAAAAACTTATAGATATACAAAATATAGAAAATGAAATTAAACCTGTAATGAATTTAATTTATAAAAAAAATCCTCAAATTAAAAAAGATGTTTTAAAATATAACCCTGAAAAATGGAAAAATCAAAATGAAGAAATTAGAGGAGTAATGGGTTTATGGTGTCATACTACAGAAAGAATTTTCCAAGAAGAAGTAATTAAATGGTTAGTTGAAAATAAAAAATTTGAATTAGAAAAAATAATCCCTTGCCAAGATGGATTTATGATATTAAAAAATTTATGGTATGACGAAATAATAGAAGATATTAATAATGTTATTTTGAATAAATTTCATATTACTTTAACATTTTTAAATAAACCTTTTGATGAAAAAATAAATATTCCTTTATGCGAAGAATGTAAAGATTTTTGGGAATGGGAAGACCTTTTATCAGGTAAAAAATTAGCGGATTATTTTATTGAATTATATGGAGATTATATTTTAACTTATAATAAAAATCTTTATGTTTATAAAAATAATAGATGGTATGACGAAACTTCTAAAGATTACCGACCTAAATTAACCTTATTTATTAGCGAAGATTTATATGAAAAAAGAAAAATATGTTTAGAAGAAGATGTTGGTTTAAAAATAAAAGAATTAAACGATTTAAAAAAAATTTTAAGAAATAAAACCTCATCATTAACTGGTATAAATGAAATTATAAATCATATTTTATCAAACGCTAAAGAAGCAAAAGAAGATTTTAATAATAAACCTTTTTTATTAGGTTTTAATAATGGTGTTTATGATTTAGATTTAGATTTATTTAGAAGTTATAAATTTGATGATTACATAACATTATCAACTGGGTATGATTATGAAAAAGTAGATTATGGTATTGAAAATGGAGAAGATTATTTAGAAAAAGAAAATGGAGAATATATTTATGAATTTGACGAAGAACAAGAAAAAACCTGGAGAAGAAATAGAGAGTTAAAAGAAGAATTAATTAATATTATAAATGATATACATCCTGATTTAGAAGTTCAACAATTATATTTACAAGTTTTAGCAAGTGGTTTAGATGGAAGAGCATATCAAAAATTATTTTTATTTAACGGACAAGGAGGTAATGGAAAAGGTTTAACAGGAGCATTAATGGATAAAACTTTAGGAGATTATTACCACCAACCTGGAAATGGAATAATAAAAGATGTAGAGAAAGCAAATGTTCCCTCTCCTGATATGATAAATTTAAAAAATAAAAGATATATAAATTTTAAAGAAGTTCAAGGAGCAGTAAGAGTAGCGATGTTAAGAAATTTAACTGGAGGAGGTAAATTTTCAGGAAGATATTTAAATCAAAATCCTCAAGATTTTTATATGACTGCGACTTTTGTTATGGAATTTAATAGTTCTCCTGATTTAGATGGAAAACCACAACAAGCAGATAGAAGAAGATTAGTTGATATGTTATTTAATACCAACTTCACAGATGACGAAACAAAAATAAATAAAGAAATAGGAGGGGTATTATATAAAAAATCAAATGAATATTATACTACACAAGAATTTATAAAAAATATACGACCTATATTTTTAGACCTCTTATTAGGAGTTTATAGACATTTTAAAGATAAAGAAAATGGAATTAAATTTGATATACCTGAAAGCATAATAAAGCGAACAGAAAAATTTTTAGAAAATCAAAATCTATTTCAAAAGGTTTTTAATAGTTATTGGAAAAAAGTTGATGTAGATTTTAATAATAAAGAAGACATAAAAAAGAAAACAATACAAGTAAAAGATATTTGGGAAAGCATATTAAATAGTCAAGAATATAAAAATCTAACTTATAGAGAAAAAAGAAGTTATGGAAGAGATGAATGTTATAAATGGTTAGAAGGATTATTTACTATTACAGGTAATAGCAAAACTGGTAAGCAAATAATTGGTTTAGAAGCATCTACAGACTGCGATGAAGAAGAAGAAGAATAATTAATTTTTATTTAAAAATTTTTATATTTTATAAATATATGGAAATTCCTATTTTAAAAATAGTTGAAGAAGAAGAAGAAATATTAAATGAAAATCAAAAGAAATATTTAGAAGAAAGAAATAAAATTGTAAAATGTAAAACTATAATATTAAGTAGAATGGATTTACACCCTATTTTATGTAATGTATCGCAACTGCCAAAAAATAGAAAAAAATATTTAATTGAAGAAATAAAAAAACTTTTAGAAACACCTGATGAAGAAATAGATAAAGAATTTAACGATATTTGTTTAAATCAAATCTTTAATGATGATTACACACAATATCCAATTTATAAAAGGTCTTTACCAATTCCTATATAATTAATTATTTTTTTATATAATAATTATATATGAGCGGACATTACTTAAAAAATCCTACAGATGCTTCAAAATTTAGACAACAATATTTAAGCAATTTAGCATTACAAATTAATATTGATGATGAAAATTTACAAGCAAATAAAATATATAAAAGAACAGGGCAGACCCCTACCCAACCAACAGATTTTAGAACAACAAGCGAAAAATTAGGAGATATTGAAAATTTAAAACGAGACTTAAGAGGCGAATTAGCACAAATAGCAGATGGTCCTAATAGTGATAAAATTGTTAATTCTTTAGACCCTATTCAACTTCAATTTTTAGCACAACATATCAACGAAATTGTTAGAGATATTAAACCTAAATATAAATATGGAGTAGATGCTTTGGTTTTTATTCCTTATTTAGAAACTTATATGAGAAAAGCAAATTTTACAAATGAAGTTAATTTGGGACTTCAACAATCTCCTTCTGTTATTTTATCAACGCAACAATACGAAAGCAATATGATTAACCCTAATATTATTAAAATTGTTTATGATAAAGTAAGTTCTAATAAAGAATTATTTCCAGCAGGTTTATATGAAAATTTATTATATAATTTAACAAAATTAAATGATTATTTACCTTCTCAGCAACTTCTTTTAAATATTTCAAATGAAACGGATGCGAATAAAAAAGAAAATTTACAAAGAGAACTAAATAGTGCTTATCAGGATTTTCCTACACAAACCCAATTATTAAATATGATAAAATTATTAGATGTTGGTTTAAGAAACAAAGATAAACCCTATTTGGAAAATATAGGTTTTCAACTTTTATCATTAATTACTTTGAGCGATGCTACAGAACAACAAATAAATTTAATAGGACAAGAAATATTAGGAAGAACACCAACACCTCAAACGAAAGCAGAAATTCAATTGACAAGAACACAAATTAATTATATAGCAACCCATTATAGAGATGATAATGATGAAATATTTAATAGAATTGCTACAGCAGACAGAACTCAAAAACAAGCAAACGAACTATCAAAAACCAACATAATAGATTATATAAAAGAAATGAAAAACAATACAAAGTTATTTACATTAAAGGATATTGGTTTTTCATCAAAAGCAACATTAAATAAATTAAGAGGAACATTAGCAAAAGTAAATGATATTATAAGACCATATTTTGAAGAATTATCAGCACCAAAAAAAATGGGTGGAGTGGGTTTAAAAAAAACAATAAAAGTTATTAAAGGAAATGGGGTTTCATACTATAAACCCAAACCATTAGAAATTGATTATAATGAAGGAATAAAAAAAAAATATACTTATGTTCCTTTTGGAAATAATTTTATTGATAAACATAATCTATCGAACAATATTATTCATATTAAAAGAAGTAATGGTGCAAGTGTTTTAGGATTTCCAAAAGCAAGAGTAAGTGATAATTTGGGAAATGTTATGAGAAGTATAGTTGGAAATGGTATTGCTAAATATGATGATTTAGAAAAACTTACAGAAGAAGAAAAGTTGTATTTATATAAATTAATTAAGAGTAATAAATTATTAAATAGACTATCCATACCTGCTCCTTCAAAAAAAGAAGACGATAAAGATATTCACCAATACGAAGTAATGAAAGGAGAAATATTAAATGGAAATGATAATGTAGAAATGATTAAAAAATTTAAATTATTAATTTCAAAATTAATTCATAAAGATTTATTACCAAAAAATCAAGCAAAAGAAATTTTAATTGAGTTGGCAAGTTTAGGATATTAATTATAGGTATAAAAAGAAAAAAAGGGCAAAAAAATAATATTATCATAATATATTATGTTGTATCATCCAATAGTCACTCATCCTAACATTAACAAACATATTCTAACACAAACAAAAAGCGGAGCGTTCCAAACTCCTTTTTTCTTTGGTGGGTCGCAAGTCCCTTCTTCCATTAATGTAGGAAGATATAATGGTTCAAAAGGCGAAGGATTTCATAAAGGTTCTAAATCAAAAACTCATTTAGGGGATTTAGATTTTACTACTAAAAAGGGAGATTTAGTTTATCATAGAGGAGGTCATTATGTAAAAGAAGTTTCCAAACCTTATGGAAAAGGATTTCATAAAGGTTCTAAATCAAAAACTCATTTAGGGGATTTAGATTTTACCACTAAAAAAGGTGATATTGCTTTTCACAGAGAGGGACATAATATTAAAATTCCTCATTTATTACCTTTTGAAAAATAAATATCTTAATAAATATATAATGAGAACTATAGTATTAAATCAAACAGATATTGTTCCTGACGGACAAAATAATAAACTTATTTATAAGTTTCCTAATTCCGTTTTATTTAAAAATAATTCAATAGCAGTTTCTTCTGTTTCTATGTATTATAGTTGGTTTAATATTACAAGTGCTTTAGGAAATAATACATTTTCTTATAGTTGGATTAATGGAACAACTGAAACCATTTATGATGTTATTATTCCTGACGGACTTTATGAAATTGCTGACTTAAATTTATTTTTACAATATACATTTATAGAAAATGGGAATTATTTAATTGATGGAGCAGGTAAATATGTATATTATGCTGAGTTTTTACTAAATCCTACTCGTTATGCTGTTCAAGTAAATACTTATTATGTTCCAACCAGTGCTCAAGCAACAACATTAGGATATACTACTCCTACTGGATTTGCTGGTTTTCCAACAACTTCATATAATCCTATTATTACTTTTCCTCCTTTTTTTAATAATCTAGTCGGATTTTCTCCTAATTATTCCACACCTGATAATACAGCAAACGCATATACACCTCCAAGCGGACAAAATTTAATAACTAAAAATAATAATGGGACTATTAGTTGTTTATCAACACAATCTCCTAACGTCCAACCCAATTCTTGTATTTATTTTTCTTTAAGTAATATTAACAATCCTTATTCTGCTCCTTCTTCAATAATTTATGCTCTTGTTCCTACTTCATCTGTAGGAACTTTAATAGCAGAAAGACCACCACAATTTGCTTGGAATAAATTAATAGATGGAACATATAATGAGATAAGATTGGATTTTTTAGGAACAAATTATCAACCCATTCAAATCAACGACCCTCAAATGACAATTATGTTAGTAATAAAGGAAGGGGACGAATATCCTGGAAAATAAAAAAAAATATTTGTATAAATATATGAACGATATTACCGACCAATATTTAGATAAAATATATGATGATTTCCAAAAAGAACAGCAATCTTTAATTAGAGATATAAAGTCAGGTTGTGATAATATTAAAGAAACAGAACTTCAAAAACAATTTACATTATTGAATAATCTTATGATGAATATTTTAAGATTACGAAATTTAAGGAAAAAAATTAGAGAGAGAATAAATTAATATATTGGTATTATATAATGAGAATGATTTATGTTCCTTCTAATAACGCTAAAATTAAAACATCTACATTAAGACATATCAACGGAAAAGGTAATGGGTCGGTTCTTTTAAATTTAGGAGGTGCTGGTGCTGGAAGCAGTTATGAGAGTGTAAGCGATTATATGAATACAACAGGATTAGACCCTTATATTTCAGGTGGTTCTTTAGGTTTAGGAACAAAAAAGACTTCTATTAATTCTAAATTAGAAAACTTAATGATTAAACCTAAAAAATCAAAAAAAGAAAAAAATATTACTTTTAATATTTAGGGCAATAAAAATTTTTTATCTTTTATTATTATATGAGTTGCGATAAATTAGTTTTTGACCTTTCCCAAGAAATAGAAGGTTCGCCTAATGTCTTTGTAAGAAAAGATTGGTTGAATATTTTGGATAATATGAACCAAAATTATACTGCTAATCAGTCAATTATAGACACTTCTCAGTTGTCAAATAGTAATAAATATTTATCCTATAGAGAAGCATATTTTTTGTGTCCTTTGTTGCTTACACTTACAACCGCTAATGGAACATTTGCCCCAGCAGCCTCTGCTACAAGTGCCGATTATGCTATTGGTCTAAAAAATTGGTTTGGTTCAATTATTCATAGTTTTACCCTTGATTACAACGGAACGACGATAATTCAACAGACCCCATTTATTAATATTTGGAATTCATTTAAACTTATGACTTCCTTGAGTTGGAATGATGTAGCGACCCAAGGTTCAACAATTGGGTTTTATCCTGATAATCCTACCTCTTGGCAATATAATTCACCAGCAGATGCTGGTGGAGTAGGTGTTTGTAATAATTCCAATACTCCATCTGTTACTTTAGCACCAGGAAATGTTGCAGGACAATTCAATAATTATAATAGTGGATTAGGTAATATTGGATTTGAAGCAAGACAACAATTTATTAATTTTGACCCTAATGGCGTTCCTGGAACTGGAACATATAGTGCTTTATTGCCTCAAAATAGTATTAATCTATTATGGAAATCTTATATTTTTCAACAAGTAAATAGAACAGCAACTCAACAGGGTATTTTAGAAATTGCTGTCACAGCAACAATTTATTTAAAGCATATTCATAATTTTTTCCAACAAGTCCCTCTATTAAAAGGAGTATTTATGAAAATGACTATGAACCTTAATAATTCTTCTGTTGTTTTTACCACAGCAAATAACCCTATTGATACTCTAAATTTGACATCTGTTTCTGTGCCAGTAGGAGGTGTATGCCCTTTAATGATTGCTTCAGCAGCAGCAGATAATGGAGGATCTACTTTAGCAGCAGGAACTTATACCGCAACTTTATCAGTAGGAGCAACACCTACAAATTCATCTGTTAGTTCTATCAATGGTGTCATTTCAAGTCCTTTAGCAAGAAGTATTTATTTGTATGTTCCAGCATATACTTTTAATCCTGTTTTTGAAAGTGCGTATTTGAGTTCTCCAATTAAACAAATTAATTATACAGACATTTATCAGTATCAAGTTCTTAATGTTGCTCCCAACTCTCAATTTAATAACTTACTAACTAATGGCATTGCCAATATTAAATCTATCCTTATTGTTCCGTTTTATTCTAATACTGGTGGATACACTGGTCTTCCAGCAGGTATTCCTGTTTATCAATCACCCTTTGACCCAGCAGGTTGCGGTCCTACTTCTCCTCTATGTTTGCTTACTAATTTTAATGTAGTAGTTTCAGGGCAAAATGCTATATATAACACAGAACGCTATTCATTCGAACAATTTAATAATCAACTTTATGGGTGTAATGCAGTAAATGGTGGTATGACTGACGGATTGACTTCAGGATTGATTAATAGTTTAGGATTTGAAATGGAATATTGCTATTATTATGTTAATATTTCCAGAATGCTTCCTGTAGAGGAAAGCGTTCCTAAATCTATTCAAATCGTTGGTAATAACATTTCTGCTAAAGGATTAGACCTTTGGTGCTTTATTGAATATGGTGTGGATATTTCCCTTGATATTCTTACTGGTGCTAGAGTTTAATGTATTTATTTAACTATTAATTTTTAGTCATTATTTATTTTCTTTATTATATATAATGTCAATAGTTCATATTAAAGCGAGTAAAAAACAAATTTCAAAATTAAGAAACGGACATAAAGTGAGAATTCAACCTGCGATAGAAGGTGAAGGATTTAATCTTATTATTTCTCCTGATAGATATAATCAGGTGACTAAAACTTTTGATTTAGGAAAAGGAATGGAAATAGCATTAACTCCTGAAGAAATAGCAGTAAATCAAGAAGCATCTTCCCAAATGAAAGGAACAGGAATATTTGGAAAAAAGTTTGATAAATTTTTGGAAAAAAAGGGAGTAAAAAATATTGCTTATAAAATAGGAGATACAGCAAAACCTTTGATAAAAGCAGGTATTTTAGGAGCATTAGGAACGGCAGCAACAGGTTTAGCAGGAACTGAGTTGGTTGCTTCAGGTGGTTTAGGAGCAGGTGCTGTCCCTTTGATTTATGGGACAGCAGGAAGTTTAGGAGCATTAGCAAATGATTATTTGGATAATCCTTCAAAATATCAAGCACAATATAAAGAACAAAAATCTAATGCTGGTGGTCCTATTAATAAAATTGCCCCTTCCACTCTTCAAGGTCAAGTGGCACAAAATGAAGTTCTTAATAATTTAAATAGAGAATTGGGAACAAAATATAATAATTTAGCAGAAGCAAGTTTGAAAAATTTTGAAGCACAAACAGCAGGAGATATTATGACGGATAAACAAATAAAAGAAAGAAAATCTCAATATGCTACATATGGATTTGGTTTAAGAAAGAGAGAAAAAAGTTCAATAGGAATAAGAGGTAATTTAGTCCCACATAGTGCTATTTTACCACCTGCTTTACAATCTCAACCTTTTAGTGCTAATTTTCAATTTAGACACACACTTCCTCCTTCCTATCAAATAAAATAATTATTAATTTATTAAAAAATAATTATATTATACTATATAAATGCTTACTGACGGACAAATAAAAGAATTATCATCTCGTATGTCTTTTCCTTTAGAAATGGTTTGCTTTAAAGATGAATTACCAAAAAAATTAAAATATAATACTTCTTATGTGATTAATTTAGATAATTCCATAGATGAAGAAGGAAATGAAAATGAAGGTTCGCATTGGACTTGTCTTCAAGTAAATAAATATCCTAATGGGCAAATTGAACCTATATTTTTTGACCCTTATGGTGCTCCACCAAGTGAAAATATAAAAAAATTCGTAAGAGAAAATACTGGTAAATATTTACCTTACACAAATAAAGATATTCAAAGTCTAATGAATAATGCTTGTGGATTTTTTGTTTGTGCTTTTTTACATTTTATTAATAGTTGGGAACATAGAACAAAAGATTTATATAAAGACGTAGAATTATTTATGAGTTATTTTGATGATTTAAATAAAAGTATAGATTGGAAAAAAAACGAATATATTTTAAGAATGTTTTTCCAGTCAAAAGACCCAAGACATAGAAAAGAAATACAAATATTAAGTAATAAAATTATGGAAGAAGATGAAGATAAGGGTAAGGGGTTAGATATATTAAAAATTCCAGTAGATATTAAAAATATAAGGTAGAAAAGTAGCAAAGTGGGGCGATAGTTTAGAAGTTTTATAGCAGGAAAATATTTTTTTGATTTTAAAAATGAAAAATAAAAAGTCCTAACAAAAAACTTCTAAACTAATGCCCCACTTTACTACTTTTCTACTTCAATTTTATATATGTGTCCGCCATATTTAAAGAACTTCCCATTTCGCTCATATCATTAGAGAGTTTTTTTGTTTCTTCACTATGCTTTGAATATTTATCGGTAAGATATGAATGTCTTAAACCATTTACTCCTACTTTTTTATCATCAAAAATTTTATTAAGTCGTTGATTAAGTTTTACATTAGATAATGGGTTCATAAAAGCATCAAATAAAAGAGTATTAGTTGGATTAATAGAAATCCATTTTTTTAAAATTGTTTGTAATGCTTTTGGTATTTCCACTTCTTGCTTTCCATAAGTTTTAGCAGTTTTATATGAATTGAAAACGAGTTTATTTTTATCTAAATAATTCTGTTTTTCTTTATCAATATTTTTGATAAAGAAATCACAATAATCCTTTGAACGCCTCGGAGGTATAAAAATTCCTCCTAATAAACTCATAATAATATATTGTTGTATTTCTTGGAGTTCATAAGGTTTTAAATCTTTTTTCTTATAAAGAAGTTCAGCATTCTTTTTTAAAGAATTCCAAACTTTCTCTATATCTTCCTTATTTACCCAACTTGCTAATTGCTCTGGAGATTTTTCTTGTTTATGTATTTCCTTATTATATGAATTTACATCTTCTAACATTTTTTCTCTGTATTTAGGATTATCAGTAATAATAACTAAACTGGATAAAATTGTTTTCCTTTTGTTTGGAGGAATATTTCCTAAAAAATCCATAATTTTATCTGTATCGTCAAATTTTTTATAATCTATCTCTTCCTTACCAAATACTTTATGATATAAATTTTTTAATATCGAAGAATAGGTTGTTATAGAAGAAGTAGATAATGAAGGTCTTTTGTTATGAATATAAGTTTTTAATTCAGTCATTATATTATAGATTTAGAAAATAATTAAATAAAAATTAATAAATTAATTATTATTTAACAATTTTTAATTTAAAGAATTTATAATATTGTTTAATATATATGGAGGAAAGAAGTTTGACAAATGATATAAAGTTTGGTTTAAAAAAGGAAGAAGAAATTTTGCCCTTATTAGTTCATAATTGGAAAGAAGAAAAAAATATTTTAAATACTAAAATTAGATTTAATAATGAGTATCATAAATACGATTTTGAAAGTGATGGTGGTTCAGTTTGGGAAGTTAAAAGTCGTAGAAATAAAAAAAATACTTATCCAACAACAATTATTCCTATTCATAAAAGTTTGATTACAAAAAACAAACCTTATTATATGGTTTTTAATTTCGTAGATGTTTGTTGTTATATAGAATATGATGAAGAATTGTTTAAAACTTTTAATGTTAAAACGATTAGATGTTATAGAAAAGGAGCATTGCCCTTGCCAATATTACATTATGAAATCCCTATAAATTTATTGAAGGATTTAACGCCTTTAAACGAAAATTAAGATTTTATACACTTTTATTTATAAATAAAGTTTATTTTTAACTTTTATAATAAATAATTATGTTAAATGATTAATAAAAAATTTTTTATTAATCATTTATATAGATTTAATCATTAATTAATTAATATCTTTCTTAATTTATAGATTATTTTGTTTAAAATCTTAATTTTCGTTTAACGGCATTGTAATTTAATTTAAATAATCCCTCCATATAGAATACCATTTTTTAGTAAGTTCTGTATCAGCAACTAAATTTGCCTTTGTTATATTTACAAGACCAACTCCTTTATGGTCTCCTGTTGATAAGGTTGAATGAGGTATTTTAGGTGGTTGGAATATAATAGATTTCTTCTTAGTTAAATCAAAAACTAATTTTATTGTTGGACTAATAAAATATTGCTTCATATTTCGTTCAGGTAAGTTCCATATAATAGTTTCACTTAAACCACTTATTCCACTATCATTATGAATAGCAGAAGCAAAATCTAATGATGCTCCAACACCAGTAGCACAATGTCTTTCTAATGGGACATTTGGAAATGCACCAATAAATCCAGCGTTAGAAGCGAGTTCTAATCTATATTTTGCTATATCAGGACAATATCGTTTTTCTAATTCATATAAAGAACAATATGTATATACTAAATCAAATAAAAAATCATAATCTTTTTCTGCTTCAACTTTTCTCGGTTGATATGATATAATTGTTCCACCTTGTTTATTCTTAACTCCTTTAAAATACCTAATCATTCCGTCCATCCAATTTTTACCAGTATATCTTGGTTCTGCTTTATGTTTTTTTTTAAATTTTGATGCTTCTTCCTTATCTTTTAATGATGGATCTTTTTTAGTAAGTTTAAAAGGTGTATAAAATGTATCTTCTTTTACAGGATAATATAATTCAAATTTAGGAACTAACGCCTCAATTCTTTCAGTTGCTTTTGAAATTGCTTTATCTGTTTCTTCTGTAATATATACTATCATAATTTCCCCCTTATAAGTAATAACACAACTTTCATCAACATATTTCATTTTTTGTGCCTTAACTTTTTTCTCATCATAAAATACTGCTTTATCTATAAAATCTTCTGGAACTGGTGTAATATCTTCCAATTCTAAATGTGGTAAATCAATAGTTAAAACATTATCTCTATAAGGATTATCACCCCAATATATACCCTCGTAATGTTTTTTTCTAAATGGAATTTTCTTTATTTTATCTACCTCTTTAAATACTTTTATTAATAAATTACTATTTATTTTCTTTCTTTTTCTTTCATCAGGTAATTCATTAAATAATCGAATAATATGAGACATAGTCATATTAGAACTCGCCATTTTATAATTAAGACAGATATTTTATTTATTTGTTTATTAAAACCTTACAAACCCCTTTCCTTCAAAATCATCAGGTAAGTTTTTTCTAATTCCTTTACCCTTCATACTTCTAATCCTTGCCATATGTTCTTTTGCTTCTTTTGAACCCTTTTTAAAACCTTTTCCGTCAAAAGAAGTAGCGTTTTGAATTCCTAATTCTCTATTAATTTGCTGTCCTGCGTAAGCACCTCCTGCCGAACCTGCCATAGAACCTAATGGTCCAAATTCACTTCCTGCTATACCTCCTAAAGTGCCTGTTATTGCTGGAATAGCATAATGACCAACAACTTTTGCATCTTGAACTAATTGTGGTGTTGCTTTTTTAACTGCTTGACTAACACCATTTTTAGATGGGTTAAATGCCCTATTAAATGCTTGTCCTATTTTTGATAATTTTCCACCTTTAATATGAACTATATGCTCTTCATCATCACTATCACTACTATCTCCAGCATCTAAATAATGATGATGAACTCCTCTGCCAGCATAAAGACCTGAACCACCTGGATTTCCAGCAAATAAACCTTCACCAGCAAATAAACCTTCTCCTCTCATAGAATTTTTATTTGTTTCATTTATATTTGAAGTTCCCAAAGTTGGTTCTATTCTTATTGCTCCTCCTTTCATTGCCCTAATTTTTGCCATATGTTCTTTTGCTTCTTTACTACCTTTCTCAAACTTCATTATATTATTAGGGGATATTTTTTTTTTATTAACAATTATCAAAGTTATTCCACTATCTCCTAATGATTTTGCTATATAATCAGTATATCCTTCTTTTTCAACCTTTTTAGGACTTACTTGTCTAAATCTATATGTGTTTTCAGTTATATCTATTTTTGGATATTTATAATTATGGTCTTTTAACCATTTTTTTGCTTCTTTAACTGAATATTTATCTTTCTTAAAAAAAATTGATTGAACTATTCCTTCCCCTTTTATTTCATCAACTTTTTTTTCAATATCTAAATGATGCCTAAATGATTTGGATAAATTTTCTAAATCTTTATTATCACTCTCAAAATGTTTAATTATATTTTCACTTAAACCAGCACCTGTAGTAATTTCATTTACTTTTGCTCCTAAATCAGTTATAGTATTACTTATTTTTCTTAAATTTGGATTACTACCAAACAATTCTTTTGTATTTTGTTTTACAAAATCCCTGTCTTGTTGATTTCCTAAATTACTTCCATTTAAAATTGCTAAAATAAAATCCTGACAATTATTATCCCTTGCTGAATATTTAAAAAATTTTCCTCCTTGAATTTTTTGAGCGTTTTGTAAAAGAAAATTTATGGTTAATCCTGAAGGAAATGATTGAATAGGTTGGGTTTCTGTATTAGGAGGTATAGGTGGTTCAATATCCATATTTATTACTTCATTCTTTTCTAAACTAACTATCGAACCACCATCTAATTCTATGCGTAAAAATAAATGAAAAAGTTTATCATATGGAGAATTTGCTAATTTTTTACCAAATTCACCTCCTGATACAAATGAAAGAGCATTAGTTAATAATGAAGGAACAGGAGAACGACATATCACTATAGCAGTAATAATATTATTACCATATTTTTCTAAAATATTTCTTACTTTAGGTGGGTAATCATTTCTACCTTTCAAAACAACATTGACATATTGCCCTATTTTATTAGTTGTAGAAACAACTTTTTTTTTTATATCATCTAAAATTCCTTCTCCTTTTAATTTTAATAATTTTTCTCTTTGTTTTTTAGCATAATTTCTTTTTGATTGTCTTATGCTTTCTTTTTTTTCTTCTTCGGTTTGATGTTTTTTATACATTCTTTTTTGTTTAGGTAAGAGGGATTTTCTTTCTTTATTAATTCTAATATTTTCTGCCATTATTTCAGGGCGTCCTCTTTCTTTATTTCTAAAATTTTGTGAGTTAGGAATTTCTAAAATATCTTTGCTTTTATGTTCTTCTACTATTTTAAAATGTTTATCTATAATTTCTCTATCTTTTTTATTAAATAAATCTAATGATATAGGTTCGGTTTTATTTTCCATTATAACCATATTTTCTACTGGTTTTCTTATAATTCTTAAAGAATTTAAACCATTTCTTGTTGATAAATTACGAGAATGTGTAAGAGGATTTACTAATCTAAAGGTTTTTTTACCTTTTTTTGAAGTATTTTCTACCGCAAAAAATTCTGGAATAGCAATAGCAGGTTTATTCACAATAGGAAGTTCTACTTTAATATTTTTATTTCTTTTTCTAATTCCTTTGTTAGGGTTAGGTTCTTTGGGAGGATTTTTTCCTCTCGATGCTCTTACTTTCGCCATATGGTCTTTTGCTTCTTGACTACCTTTTTCAAATTTCGGCATTTATATAATTAAGGAAAAAAATTACCAAAGAATATTACGAGAAAGATTATTAGGACTATATTTATTATTTTTCCAATCCCCTTTCATAAAAAGGGTTCTATTCAAATAATTTCGCCTTCTAATTGGGTCTTTATGATGTGTAAAATCCTCATAACCCATTTGACCGAAATGAACCCATTTTTCAGTTGAAGGATTGAAAACCATATATTTTTTTTTGGGTAAATTGGAAATACGAATATCTACATTTTTTCCTAAATATTCCTGTGCTTTTTTATAAACTTTTTTTGGGTCTGAAAAATCCAATATTTCTTTTTCTTTGTTTGGTAGAAAAGGAGGTAGGTTTTTTTCTCCTTTGATAATTTGTTTTAATTCTATTTGTTTTTTTGCTTGGGTAGGGTCTATTTCATTAGCAGTCAAAGGGGTTTTTTTGTTTATCCTTTTAAAAGGTCTGTATGTAGGATATTCTCCTCCTATTGAACCCCAACTTTCTTTAAACCATCTTTTTAATTCCTTTGGTTTTTTATCGTCTTTATATATTCCTCCTTGTTTTTTATATTCTTTTACTATAAAACCGCTTTTATATGCGGAGGGTTTTTTATAAATTTCATCTGCTTTTTTTTTTATTTTTTCATATAATTCCTTATTTTCTATTTCAGGCATATACTATTTGGATAATATATTTTTAATAAAAACTCGGCATATTCTCCATATTTATATTCTTTATATTCCCTAACTTCTCCTTCCTTATTTTTTTGTTTATAGATTTTTTTAGGTTCTCTTATAAATCCATTCCAAATTGCTAATCTTTCTATTTGCTCCTTACTAATTCCTCCAAAATACCAATTTTTATCGTCGTTATAATGTTTTCCTCTTAACCCTTTTAGGTTTGATAATTTACTTTTTTTATCCCAGTTTTTTAATCTTAAAATATTATATTTATGTATAGGAGTTTTAGTAAAATCAAAATATTCTATTACTTCTCTTGCTTTTATATATGTATCTCTTCCTTTTATTTCACCGCTCAAATTATTAAAAAATTCTTCGGTTTTATCCCATACTATTTTTCTAAATTTCTTTTTTCCATCCGTATTTAAATTATACCAATATTCTTGGTCATCATCTTCATCGTCCCAAACTATATAAGCAGGCATTTGTACATCCCAACCTAATTGATATGTTGGAGTATTTGGTGGTATATTTTCAAGTATTTTTTCTAACAATTTTAAACATTCAGGTTCTTCTTTTTCAAATAATTTATATCGATATTTATTTAAGTCTTTTTCAGGATTTACTATAAAACTTTGTATAAGTTGGTGAAATATTCTATGAAATTCGTTTTGAACTTTATTATAATACCAAGGATTTTCTTTAAAATATTCTAAACTAAATTTTTTGTTGTTTTTATGTTTCTTATTACCTCTTGAAATATAAATAGTCTTATAAAATTTTCCTACATTTTCATTTCTAAAATATTCTTTAAAAATTTTTCTTTGTCTCATTTCTATATGTAAAAAATTTTTTGTTTTTTTCAAAGGGGGAGGATTAATAATTTGATTTGTCAAAAAATCTAATTTTTTTTCAATATTGGGAATTTTAACATTTTTAATTAAAATGTTATAAACTCCTTCGCTTATTTCAATCAATTCAATATTCGTTGGCGTTTCAATAATATTTAAATCTTCAGGAGAGGGTTGAACTTTTTTATTTTTATTTTTAATTATTTTTAAAGTAAAAGTTCCTTTAATTGAAGTTTCAATTAATTCGTAAAATTCTGGAGTAGGATAAACATTAAACTCGGTAGTCGTCATTTTATAATATAATATAATATAAATCTTTAAGTAGTTTTTATTAATATATATTATTGTTTAATATAAATTGAGAGAAAGGTAGAAAAGTAGTAAAGTGGGGCGTTAGTTAAGAAGTTTTATGGTAGGAATTTTCATTTTTCATTTTTAAAATCAAAAAAATATTTTCTTGCCATAAAACTTCTTAACTAATGCCCCACTTTACTACTTTTCTACCTTTCCTATTTGCCCTATTTACATTAAAAAGTATTATAAAATATAATTTAAAATAATTTAAAGATTTATATTATATTATATTATAAAATGATTTTTAATATATTTGAAAAAACGAAATCATATAAAGTTAAAAAAGAAAGTTTTGCGGAACTTAAAAATTGTTATGAAAAAATAACTGGCGAATATATCTCTACCGAGGATTTTAAATATTTATTAATTTCTTACGGAGTTAAAGGTAATAAAAAAGATAATTATAAATTAAAAATGAAACCTGAAATAAGAAAATGGTATTTTAATATTTAATTTTTTGAACTTTCTTTTCTATTTAATTCCATTTCATCTATTCTTTCTTCTCCTTCTACATCTCTTTCCACTTTTATTCCACAAAAAGAACAACTTTTACATTTTGATTTATAAATCATTCTCAATATTCCCATTATACAACCAATAGTAGATGTAAGAAAAAAAGACCAAAACACTTCGCTTAACATATATTATTAAACAAGATTTGTTTTTGATAAAGTCAAAATAGCATTAAAATCACAATTATAATTATTATCTCCATATCTCCATAATCGTATATCAAATGGTCCTCCACTACTACCTGTAAAATCAATATGGTCGGTATAACAATAATTTTCTATAGAGTTAGAAGTTGCTGAATAAGTTGAATTATTTTTATGAGTTGTAAAAGGTGTGTTAAGATTAAAACAAAAAGATTGAAATGCGTTTGAATTACTATCAACAAATTCTAAATACATAGCGTATGCTTTATCTGTTTGATTATTACAATTATAACAATTAATAGCAAATTCATATCTCCAAGCAGTTTGAGATCCAGTTAGAGTAAAGTATTCAACTGGTAAATTCATTTGATTATGTTGGACCATCTCCCAATTATTATTTAGTGAATAATTATAATTTCCTTTCCATTTCATAGTAAAATTAATTGGTAGTGTATAATAGATTGAACTACCTACATTACTCAAAATATCTACAGCATTTAAATCAATTTCTCTATGAGCGTCATTAATTTTTAATGTGGTTTGATTATGTGCTAAATCTGTATCTCCAGCCAAAAAAACTCCAAATCTGGAGTTAAGGTCTATTTTACAATTACCTCCATAATTTAAAGTAATAACAGCATTTGACCCAATAGAAAAATCACCCCAATAACTTTCAGCAGTATCACCCATTAGTAATCTATCTCCATTTGGATTAATTCGTAAATCATTTCCACTTACTCCAAAAGTATAATTAGTTGTTGTATTAGCATTCGTAATGGAAAGACTATCTACACTTAAAGACGATACAGAACCCAAATAATTATTTAAAGCATATTGATTATTGGGTAAATTCGTCCAAGCGTTATTTGCGTCAAAATCATTCCAAATTAATCCTATTGTTGTTGGAGATAATCCATTTATCGTATTCAAATTAATATTAGATACATTATCAATATTTAGTCCAGACATATTTAAATTTCCACCTACATTTAAACTTCCACAATTTATATTTATAGTTTCCGCATTCAAAAAAATAGAAGAAGTTGAAGGGTCATTACTATCACTATATATTTTAAATTCTCCTTGACCAACTGATAATGGATTTTGAATAGTAAATTGGGTATTATCAGGATA